>Ga0160473_100207_pt1 | contig 53597 bp, 54 predicted proteins | sample HID1975I_E11MG_FD_108217 | JGI IMG/M metagenome (GOLD analysis project Ga0160473, IMG submission 108217) | Enriched soil microbial communities from UW Madison campus, WI, USA - HID1975I_E11 MG | ecosystem: Environmental > Terrestrial > Soil > Unclassified | place: USA: Madison, Wisconsin... | reverse complement strand
GGGGGCAGGCGTTTCGGTTCCGGCGTACGTCCTGTACTCAGTCACCGACCGTAGGCCATCCATGGCCTACTAACGCCTGCCCCCGAGGGGTCGGTGCAAGGCGCGTCATTTCCCCACTTCGACAAAGCAGAGCGTTGCTCTTCGGAACGATGCAAGGCGCGTTATTTCCCTACTTCGACACAGCAGGCATTTGATCTTCGGACCGGTCGCGGCGGTCTGTGGGGCGTCCGGGGGCGAGACCCCTTATCGGGGGCATGTGGCGACATGGATGTCGCCGCATGAGCTCAAGTCCATGGATGGACGCTTTTGGCGTCCCCCGATAAGGGGTATCGCCCCCGGATGCCGCGCGCAGAACTAAAGAGAGCCGCTCTTAAGAGCAGCAGCACTGCAAAGAAGCAAATGGAGAAACAGCCCCCCCTTCGGGGGGCGCGGCGACAGCCGCGGGGGGTATAGAAAAAACTCAATTCTTCTTCGGACTTGGCCCGCAACTATCGCAGCCACCGCAGGCCGCATTCCCCTGACTGGCCTGCGGCGCCAACCACCGCCCCACCCTTTGCGCAGAAGGCGACTGCCTCCGCAACAACGACAAGGCAAGCGCCCCACGCACGCGCCGCCAACTGCCCGGAAACTGCTTCTTCCACACCACGCCGGCGCTGGCCACAACGGCCAGCCCGATCACGAGGTATTGCAGCCACAGTGCCATGACTCAGCCCGCTCCCATCGCCCTGGAGAGCTGGTAGGTGATCAGCGAGGCCACGTAGGCGAGCGCGAACAGGTAGATCGTCGCCCAGGCCATCTGCTTCCACGAGTTGGTCTCACGCTTGATCGTGGCCAGCGTCGAAATGCACATCGGCGCATAGATGTACCAGACCAGCAACGACAACGCCGTCGCCAGCGACCAGCCATCGTGGATCAGCGGCGACAGCGCCTGCGCGGCAGCATCGTCATCGGCAGCCGACAGCGCATACACCGTCGCCAGCGAGGCCACCGCAACTTCGCGCGCCGCCAGCCCGGGGATCAGCGCAATGCAGATCTGCCAGTTGAATCCCAACGGCGCAAAGAACACCGCCATCGCATGGCCGATGCGACCGGCAAAGCTGTAGTCGATCGCCGGCAGCGTGGCGTCCGCCGGGGCGCCCGGGAAATTGAGCAGGAACCACAGCAGGATCGTCAGCGCCAGGATGATGCCGCCGACACGCTTGAGGAAGATCGCCGCGCGCTCCCACAGGCCAAGCCCCAGATCGCGCAGGTTCGGCAGACGGTAGGAAGGCAATTCCAGCAGCAGCGGATGCTCGCTCTTGTCGCGACGCCACTTCTTCATCACCCACGATACCGCCAGCGCGCTGAGGATCGCTGCCGCATACAGGCCGAACAACACCAGCCCCTGCTGGTTGAAGATGCCCCAGACCGTCTTCTGCGGAATGAAAGCGCCGATCAGCAAGGCGTACACCGGCAGCCGCGCCGAGCACGTCATCAGCGGCGCGACCAGGATCGTGGCGATCCGGTCGCGGGGGTCCTGGATGCTGCGCGTGGACATGATCCCCGGCACCGCGCAGGCGAAGCTCGACAGCAGCGGAATGAAGGAACGCCCGGACAGGCCGGCAAACGACATCAGCCGATCCAGCAGGAACGCCGCGCGCGGCAGGTAACCGGATTCCTCCAGCGCCAGGATGAAGGCGAACAGGATCAGGATCTGCGGCAGGAATACGATCACGCCGCCAATGCCGGCAATGATGCCTTTGGTCAACAGGCTGTTGAGCGGGCCTTCCGGCAGCGTCGCGCCCACCCACTCGCCCAGCGCGCTGGTGCCGGCGTCGATCAGGTCCATGATCGGCGTCGCCCAGGCATACACCGCCTGGAACACCAGGAACATCAGGACGATGAAGGTGAGCAGGCCGATCACCGGATGCAGCAGCCAGCGATCCAGTGCGTCATCGAGGCGACTGGTGCGCTCGGGCATCTGCACGGCGGCGGCCAGGATCTGCCGCACCACGGCGTGATAGTTGCCATCGGCCGGTGCCGGTGCCTGTGGTGCGGCCAGGTGCGGCGCGATGGCGTCGATCTTCTCCACCAGCGCCCGAGCGCCGTGGCGTCTCACCGCCACCGTCTCCACCACCGGCACGCCCAGTTCGCGCTCCAGGGCCTCACGATCAATGACGATGCCGCGCCGCTGGGCAGCGTCGACCATGTTCAAGGCCACGATCATCGGCCGGCCCAGTTCGCGAAGTTCCAGCGCAAAACGCAGGTGCAGGCGCAGGTTGGTCGCGTCCATCACGCAGACCAGCACGTCCGGCGCCGGTTCGCCCGGATAGAAGCCACGGCACAGGTCGCGGGTGATCGCCTCGTCCAGGCTGGCCGGATGCAGGCTGTAGGCGCCGGGCAGGTCGAGCACCGCGAATTCGCGGCCCGACGGTGCACGCAGGTGGCCTTCCTTGCGCTCGACGGTCACGCCGGTGTAGTTCGCCACCTTCTGCCGGCTGCCAGTGAGCTGGTTGAACAACGCGGTCTTGCCGCAGTTGGGATTGCCGACCAGGGCCAGGCGCAGCGGGGCGACAATCGCGTTCATGCGGCCTGCTCCACGGCGCGGACCGACACCCGCGCCGCTTCGCTGCGACGCAGAGCGAATCGCGTATACCCCACCTGCACCAGCAACGGTTCGCGGCCGACCGGGCCCAGCGCGACGACTTTCACTTCCTCGCCGGCCACGAAACCCAGCTCGCGCAGGCGGCGCGCGATCGCGTCGTTGGCGTGGCGATCCTGGACCGACTCGACAATGGCGGGCTGGTGCAGCGGCATATCGGACAACGTCACAGAACGCCCTGGAAGGATAGGAATCGTTCTCAATAATACCATGCGCCGCGCCGCGTCATGGCAGGGTCCGGGCCGCTGGTTATGATGGGTCGCATTGTTCCAGGAGCGGGATGCCATGCACGAGGCGGTATTGTCGATCGAGGACCGGGGCGGTGTGCGCACCTTGCGGATGCAGCGCCCGACCTTGCACAACGCCTTCGATCCGCCGCTCATCGCCGCGCTCACCGCCGCCCTGGAAGACATCGCACGCACCCCGGCAGTCCGGGTCGTGGTGCTGGCCGGCGACGGCGCATCGTTCTCGGCCGGCGCCGACCTGCAGTGGATGCGCGGGATGGCCACCGCCAGCGAGGCCGAAAATCGCCACGATGCCGAGGCCCTGGCCCGGCTGATGCGCAGGCTCGACGAACTCCCCCGCCCTACCCTCGCCCGCGTCCATGGCGCAGCCTACGGCGGCGGGGTCGGGCTGGTGGCGTGTTGCGATATCGCCATCGGCAGCCGTGAGGCCCGCTTTGGCTTGACCGAAAGCCGGCTGGGCCTGCTGCCGGCGGTGATCTCGCCCTACGTGATCGCCGCCATCGGCGCGCGCCAGGCACGGCGCTGGTTTGCCACCGCCGAAACGTTCGACGCCCCTACCGCGCAGGCCATCGGCCTGCTGCATCAAGTGGTCGCACCGGAAGACCTGGATGCGGCCATCGCCCGCCAGGTGCGGCTGCTGCTCAGCGCCGGCCCGCACGCCGCCGCCGCGGCCAAGGTGCTGGTGCGCGACGTGGCCGCGGGTCACGACCGCGACCGTCTGGATCGCGACAATGCCGCTTTGATCGCCCGCCTGCGGGTCTCGGCGGAAGGCCAGGAGGGCCTGTCGGCCTTCCTCGACAAACGCACCCCGGCATGGGTGCCGAAGGAGGAATAAATGCTCGACCATGTCGGCATCGGTTGCCGTGATTTCGACGCCAGCCTCGCCTTCTATCGTGCTGCACTGGCTCCGTTGGGGCTGTCGGTGGTGATGGAGATCAGCGCCGCGCAAACCGGTGCGGAATCGCACGCCGGCTTCGGCAGCGACCGGCCGTTCTTCTGGATCGCCTCCGGCGGCGCCGGTACGCCGGCCACCCACGTCGCCTTCAGTGCCGACAACCGCGCCCAGGTCGACGCCTTCCACGCCGCCGCGCTGGCCGCCGGGGCGCAGGACAACGGCGCGCCCGGCCTGCGCCCGCACTATCACCCGAACTACTATGGTGCCTTCGTGCGCGATCCCGACGGCCACAATATCGAAGCGGTCTGCCATCGTCCTTGAGGCGAGGCGCCGGAAAGGACACAGGGCATGAGTGATTTCGTCCGCATCGTCGAAGTGGGTCCGCGCGACGGCCTGCAGAACGAGAAGACACAGGTCGCCACGGCGGACAAGATCGCGCTGATCGACCGCCTGTCGCACACCGGCCTGCGCACCATCGAGGCCACCAGTTTCGTCAGCCCGCGCTGGGTGCCGCAGCTGGCCGATGCGGCCGAGGTCTATGCCGGCATCACCCGCCGCGATGGCATCGCCTACCCGGTGCTGGTGCCGAACGAACAGGGCTATGCGCGGGCGCGCGCCGCCGGGGTTACCGAGGTGGCCGTGTTCACCGCCGCGTCTGAAGCGTTCAACCGGGCCAATACCAACGCCGGGATCGACGAGTCGATCGAACGCTTCCGGCCGATCCTGGCGCAGGCCGCGCAGGACGGGGTCAAGGTGCGCGGCTATGTGTCGACGGTGCTGGGCTGCCCGTACCAGGGCGAAGTGCCGGTGGCCGCCGTGGTCGATGTCGCCCGCCGCCTGCATGCGCTGGGCTGCTACGAAATCTCCCTCGGCGACACGATTGGCGTCGGCACCCCCCGCGCCGCGCGGCAGATGCTGGCCGCTGTCGCCAGCGAGGTGCCGATGACCGCGCTGGCCGTGCACTTCCACGACACCTACGGCCAGGCGCTGGCCAACATTGCCGCCTGCCTGGAGCAAGGCGTGCGCGTGGTGGACAGCGCGGTCTCCGGCGCCGGCGGCTGCCCGTACGCGCGCGGCGCCAGCGGCAATGTCGCCAGCGAGGATGTCGTGTATATGCTGCAAGGCATGGGCATCGACACCGGCATAGACCTGCAGGCACTGGCAGCCACCGGCCGTTGGCTGGCGAGCCTGCTCGGCCGCGAGACCGGCAGCAAGGCCGGCCGGGCATTGGCGGCGACATGAGCCGCGGCGCCCCTCCCGCCCCTCGTCCCGCCGGTGCCGACTCCGCACCCGAGCAGACGCTGGCCGAGATCGAGCGCTTCCTCACCGCCCACCCGGACGACCCGGCCGCCGCGCTGCTGGCCCAATGCGCCACCGCGCTGCATTCGGCACATACCCGCTACACCGCGTTATTCGACGCCGTGCCTGATCCGGTCAGCATCCTCAGCGAAACCGGCATCGTGCTCGACCTCAACCGCGCCGGCATCACCGCCTACCAGCGCCCGCGCGAGGCGATCGTGGGCCAGCCGATCGAGACGCTCAATCCGGACCTGCCGCGCGATCACCTCGATCCGGTCTGGGAGACGATCAAGCGCGGCGAAACCTACGTCATCGAAGTGACCAACATGCGCGGCGACGGCAGCCGCTTCCCGGTGGAGGTGCACTCGGCCGGGTTCCAGCTCGACGGCAAGCCCTGCATTGTCGCCGTCGCGCGCGATCTCAGCGGCCGCTGGCAGGCCGAGTCGCGTTACCGCCTGCTGATGGAATCCATCGACAAGGGCGTGGTCCTGTTCGACGCCGACCTCCACATCTTTTCCGCCAACCCGGCGGCGCATCGCATCCTCGGCGTGGCCAGCAACGAGGCGCTGGGCGATTTGATGCAGCCGGACGATTGGGTGGTGGTCGACCAGCACGGCCGCCATCTGCCACGCGAACAATGGCCGATGAGCCGCGCGTTCGCTGAAGGCCAGATCATCGCCAGCACCACCATGGGCCTGTACAACCGCCCGCAGGGACGGATGATCTGGATCTCGGTCACGGCCGTGCCGGTGTTCTCGACCGGCCGCGACGCGCCCGACCACACATTCGCCCTGTTCTCCGACATCACCGAGCTCAAGCGCGACAGTGCGATCTTCGATCGCGCGCAATCGCTGGCCCACATCGGCGGCTGGGAGTGGAACCGCAGCCAGCAGCGGCTGTACCTCACCGAGGAATCGCTGCGCATCATCGGCCAACCCGAGCCGCCGCAAACGATGACCCAGTTCCTGGCCTGCCTGCGCGGCGAAGACCAGTTGCGACTGGAAACCGCCTTGATCGATGCGGTGGCGCGCCAGTCCGGCTTCGAGCTGGAAATCCAGGGCCAGCGCGGCAACGGCCATTCGTTCTGGATCCGCATGATCGGCGAGGTCGAAAGCGGCGACCTGGCCTCCACCCGCATCGCCGGCACCCTGCAGGACATCACCGAACGCAAGCAGACCGAAGAAACCCTGCGCATCCAGGCGCGTACCGATCCACTCACCGGCATCATGAACCGCGACGCGGCACTCAGCGATCTCGAAGCGCGTCTGTCCAACCCGACGCATGCGCGGGTGGCGGTGTTGTACATCGACCTGGACCGCTTCAAGACCATCAACGACGTACTCGGCCACAACGCCGGCGACGAGTTGTTGATCGAAGCGACGCAGCGCATTGCCCGCGCCGTGGCCACCGAAGGCTTGATCGCGCGCTTCGGCGGCGATGAGTTCCTGGTGGTCTGCGACACCCGCGACCTGCCCGACCAGCCGGAGCGGCTGGCCCAGGCCATCACCCGCCAGTTCATCCCGCCGTTCCGCTTCGGCAAGGACGAGTTCTCGGTCACGGCCAGCATCGGCATTGCACGCGCGCCGCAGGACGGCACCCGGCCGCAGCAGCTGATCCAGAACGCGGACATGGCGATGTACGACTGCAAGCGCCGCACCCGCAACGGCTGGCAGACCTTCAGCCCGGACCTGGCGCGCGCGCAGCAGGATCGGCTGCAGATCGAATCGCAGCTGCGCCGCGCCGCCGACCAGGAAGAATTCCGCCTGGTCTACCAGCCGCAGGTGGACCTGCGCCACGGCCGCGTGGTTGCCGCCGAAGCGCTGATCCGCTGGCAGAACCACCAGCTCGGCGAGCTGCGCCCGGACCTGTTCATCAGCCACGCCGAAAGCACCGGCGATATCGTCCGCATCGGCCGCTGGGTACTGCGCGAGGCGTGCCGCCAGGTGCGGCAGTGGCTGGACCAGGGCCTGGGCGTGGTGCGGGTGGCGATCAACGTGTCCTATCGCCAGTTCGTCGGCGAGGATCTGGCCGAACAGGTGCGCGAGGCGCTGGCCGAGTTTGACCTGCCCGGCGCGGCGCTGGAGCTGGAGTTCACCGAGCGGGTGTTGATCGAGGATGCCCCCTCCACCCTGCAGACCTTCGCCGATCTGCGCGACATGGGCGTGGTGTTGACCATTGATGACTTCGGCGAGGGTTACAGCGCGTTGAACTACCTGCGCCGCTTGCCGATCCACGGCCTGAAGCTGAGCCAGTTGTTCGTCGAGGGCGTACCAGGCAACCGCTCAGACGTGGCGGTGTGCGAGGCGGTCTGCGGCATCGCCCGCAGCCTGGGCCTGGGGCTGGTCGCCGAGGGCGTGGAGTCCGAGGCGCAGCGGCAGTTCCTGCTCAAGCTCGGCGTGCCGGTCGGCCAGGGCTTCCTGTTCGCGCCCGGCCTGCCGCCGGACGAGTTCGCCCGTCGACTCGAGGCCCTGCAAGTGCCGCAGCCCCTGGTCTGACGCAGTGCAAGGCGGTGAATATCGGCCTTTCGGCTAGAATCGCCGCTCTTCGTTTCCGGAAATTGAGTGCATGCAACCCGAATCCGTCCGCGCGATCGTCACTGGCGGTGTCTCCGGCCTGGGCCTGTCCGTGGCCCGGCGCATCGTTGCCGACGGCGGCCGCGTGGTCCTGTTCGACGTCAACGATGACAAGGCCGGCGTGGCCATCGAGGCGCTCGGCGCCGGCAACGCGCACTACCTGCGCACCGATGTCACCGACGAGGCGCAGGTCGCCGCCCACGTGGCCCAGGCCAATGCTTTCCTCGGCGGGCTCAACACCCTGGTCAACTGTGCCGGCATCCTCGGCGCCGGGCGCGTGCTCGGCAAGGAAGCGCCGATGCCGCTGGCCAACTTCCGCAATACGGTGCTGGTCAACCTGGTCGGCAGCTTCAATGTCGCCAAGGCGGCGGCCGATGTCATCCAGCACAATGCGCCGGGCGCCGATGGCGAGCGCGGCGTGATCGTCAATACCGCGTCCGTGGCGGCGTTCGAGGGCCAGGTCGGTCAGGCGGCGTATTCGGCCTCCAAGGGCGGCGTGGTCGGCATGACCTTGCCGATGGCGCGTGAGTTGTCGCGCTTCGGCATCCGCGTGATGACCATCGCCCCCGGCATCTTCTGGACGCCGATGGTCGATGGCATGCCCGAGGCGGTGCAGCAGTCGCTGTCTGCGTCGATTCCGTTCCCCTCGCGCCTCGGCCAGCCGGACGAGTTCGCCGATACGGTCGCCTTCATCCTGCGCACGCGTTACCTCAATGGCGAGACCATCCGCCTGGATGGTGCGGTACGTTTGGCGCCGAAGTAAGTTTCTCCGTTCCCCCCTTCATTCAACCTGCATCCCATGAAAGCCAACGACATCAAGAAAGGCAACGTCGTCGAGTACAACAACGGCGTGTACCAGATCCGCGACATCGAGCGCAGTTCGCCGCAGGGCCGCGGCGGCAATGTGCGCTTCCGCTTCATCATGTACAGCGTGCCGGGCGGCGTGAAGCTCGATGCGAGTTTCGATGCGGACGACAATCTGACCGAAGTGGAGCTGCTGCGCCGTTTGTCCACGTTCTCCTACAAGGACGGTGATGCGTTCGTGTTCCTCGATGATGAGGATTACACGCCGTATACGCTGGATGCGGAGGTGGTGGGCGATGATGCGGGCTACATCACCGAGGGCCTGACCGGCCTGTACGTGCAGGTCATCGACGATCAGCCGGTCGCCGTGCAGATGCCGCAGCACGTCACCCTCGAAGTGGTCGAGACTCCGCCCGAGCTCAAGGGCGGCACCGCTACCAAGCGCCCGAAGCCCGCCAAGCTCAACACCGGCATCGAAATCATGGTGCCGGAGTACATCAGCAACGGTGAGCGCATCCTGGTCAATACCACTACTGGCGAGTTTGGTGGTCGCGCTGATTGATTCTGTTGTTTATGGGCTTTGATGGGGGGCGGTCTTTTCAGGCCGCCCTTTTGTTTTATCTGCGTTCTTGCGAATTTGCGTCCGTGAGAAGAGCGCTTGCACCGGGCGGTAAGTTTCGCCGCCTCACGGTGCGGGCCCCGACCCCTCCGGGGCAGGCGTGTCGGTTCCGGCGTACGTCCTGTACTCAGTCACCGAACGCCGGCCATCCATGGCCGACTCACGCCTGCCCCGGAGGGGTCGGTGCAAGGCGCTTCATCCATCCCACTTCGACAAAGCCGAGCGAATCATCTATCACTTCGACAGCGCCGAGCGGATCATCGATATCGTTTCCTGTAGGCAGGCGCGTTGAGTTCGCGCCAACCGCACTCCATGCGAGCGGCGGGTTCTATTTCGGGTCTTCGCTGTTGGCGCGGTCGATCTTCAATTGGCTTTTCCTTCTGAGGCGAGTTCGCGCAGGCGCTCGCCTATGCGCTTGAGGTTGGCGTCGATCTGCTGCCACTCGCGCTGCTGCGACTGCGGCAAGGCTTGCCGCGCTTGCGCGCGCAGCGCTGGCCAGCCTTTCGATAGGCGCGTGTTGCGCTCGGTCAGGCGCGTTTCCAGGGCCGCCCGTTCGTCTGCCTGCGGCAAACCATAGCCGGGTACGCCGTCGAGCAAAGCTGCTGGCTGGGCCAGGACGCCGGCGTCTTCCAGCAGGGCATGCACTTGTCCGCGGGCGTCGTCTGCTGCCACGTCGTTGCTCGATAGGCGGTGTTTGAGCCAGTCGCGGGCACGCAATTCTTCGCGACGCTCGGCAGCCTGCTCCAATAGCAGCAGCGCTGCCGTGCTGCGCAGGTTGGCCTGTTCGATCCAGGGCGCACGCGCTTGCGCCGGCAGTGCAAGCCAGTCCTCCACGGTGTGGGTGGGCAGCGACAGCTGCTGGCGCGCGATCTGGTACATGGCGGCGTAACGCGATTGCGCCGAGGCGAAGTAGTAGCCCTGCCGTTCGGCTGCGGCGCGATCGGCCAGGACACTGCGGTCCGCAAGGCGGCGTTGTTCCAGTGCCGTGAGCAGTCCGCTCGGGGTGATGCCACGCCAGTGCACTTGTTGCTCGATGCGCGGGTCGGCCTGGCGCAGCAGGTTCCAGGTCTCTACCGCGCAGTTGTTGCTGATGAAGGCGTAGCGTCCGTCATAACTCCAGTGCTGCTGGGCGGCCTGGTCGAGTATGGCGTCGATGCTCGCGCGGTCCAGTTGCAGCGGGATGGAGATCAGGCCACGCAGTTCGACCTGGGTGTAGTCGTCGATCACCTGCTCCAGCGGCAGTACGAACAACCGGGACGGGTAGCCGCCGGTCAGGCCCTGCCAGCTGGAGATCTGGACGTCGTTGACGAAGGCGCGGAACGACACGACGCGATGCCAGGCCAGGTCGAGCCTGCAGTCCGGGCCGGGGGCGCGGCCGGGGGCGCAGATCACCAGACGCAACATGGCATGGCCCCAGCGGCTCATCGCCTGGTCGTTGCCTTCGGCAAACAGGTAGTCGATCGCGTAGACGCGGCTGTGATCCAGCGACAGCCAGGCGGCTTCGCCATCGCTGCCGCGCGCTTCCAGCAAGGGCAGCGCGGCGTTGCAGGGGGTGCGCGCGGTCGGGGTCGGTCCCAGGCGTGCTTGGAACCAGGCGGCCAGTTGCGGGCGACGACAGGCGTAGTCGGCGTCGAGTACGTAGTGTTCGAGATTCACCGCGAGGTACTCGCGCGGATTTTTCAGCTCGTATCGATCAGGGCTGCGCGCCTGCATGGCGTTGTCGCCGCGACCCGGCCAGACGCGTCGACGCGGCCAGCCAGCCAGGTCGCGCAGACGCGGCTCGCGCGACAGCCCGCCCTGTGGGCCGCGATCGAGGACATGCGCCAGTTCGTGGATCAGCGTGGCCAGGGCCAGTCGTGCGTTCGGCGTCTGCACGCCATCGGCGGGGGAAGCCGCCCAATCTGCGAGCAGGCGGTGGTCCAGGCGAATTTCGTTGCCGAATGCGCGGCCGCTGACGTGTGCCGGCAGGTCATCGTGCCAGGTGATGCGCAGCGTCGTCGGCAGGGCTGTGGCCCAGGCGACCGGCAGCTGTGCCTTCGCCGTGGTCAGCAGCGTTTGTGCGGCGCGCACTTCGTCCGTCGTCAGCACCACCGGCGCGGCGATGCTGGCCGGAATCAGGGCCAGCCAGAGGGTCAGCAGGACTGCAAGGTGGCAGACGGCACGCGCGCGCAGGCGCGGTGTGCCGTCCGTGCGGGTCACAGGGCGAGGATGCGGCGCGCCAGGATCAGGTCGTCGGCCTGGGTGTCGGCTGCGCGCAGCTGGCGCAGGGCGGCTTCGAGCCGGGCGCTGCGCAGTTGGCCGTTGCTGGCGACAAAGGCGGCGGCGTCGTTGCGCGCCGCCAGCAGGACCTTGTCATCGCCCGAGCTGCTGCCCGACGAGTTCGAAGAGCCCGCCGAGGAGGCGCCAGCCGAGGTGCCGGCGAAGCTGCCGGCCAGTGCCACGGCAGGCAGCACGGACAGGACGCAGAGAAGACCGAAGGACAGGGGTCGGATCATGGGGCGACAACGCCAGCAGTTGCGATGCAACGGGACGGCAAGATTACCCGGGCCGCCGTCAGGCGTCGAACAGTTTGCCGGGGTTGAGCAGGCCCTTCGGGTCGAACGCGCGCTTGACCTCTCGCATCAAGGCGATCTCCGGTGCCGAGCGCGTGCCCGCCAGGTAGGGCTTCTTGACCAGGCCAATGCCATGTTCGGCCGAGATGCTGCCGCCAAATTCGGCCAGTACCTGGGCCAGCAGCTTGGTCACGTGCTCGCAGGCCGTAATGAACTCGGCATCGCCGTAAGCGTCGGGCTTGAGCACGTTGATATGCAGGTTGCCGTCGCCGATGTGGCCGAACCAGACCACTTCGAAATCCGGGTAGGCCTCGCCCAGCAGCGCCTGGGTGCGGGCCAGGAACGCCGGCATCGCCGAGATGCGCACGGAGATGTCGTTCTTGTAGGGCTTGTAGCGCGCCACTGCCTCGGTGATGCCCTCGCGCAGGCGCCACAGCTGCTGCGCCTGGGCCTGGCTCTGGCTGATCACGCCATCCAGCACCCAGCCCTGGGTCATGCAGTCCTCGAAGGCGGCCAGGGCGGCGGCTTCCTGCGCTTCGTCGCCGGCGGCGTACTCGGTCACCACGTAGAACGGGTAGACCTGGTCCAGCGGCGCCTGGGCGCCGTGCGCCAGGACGTGGCCCAGTGCGCGGTCGGTGAAAAATTCGAAGGCCTCCAGGCGCAGCCGCTCGCGGAAGGCGGCAAACACCTGCATCAGCACTTCGAACGACGGCAGCGCCAGCAACATCACGTTGGCCGGCGGCGGCGGGTCGGTCAGACGCAGGGTCGCTTCCACCACGATGCCGAGAGTGCCTTCCGAACCGATCAGCAGCTGGCGGAAATCGTAGCCGCTGGAATTCTTGATCAGTCCGCGGTTGAGCTCGAGCACCTCGCCGCTGCCCGTCACCACCTTGAGGCCGGCAATCCATTCGCGGGTGTTGCCGTAGCGGATCACCCGGATGCCACCGGCGTTGGTGGCGATGTTGCCGCCGATCGAGCAGGAGCCGCGGGCGGCGAAGTCCACCGGATAGATCAGGCCGTGTTCGCGCGCGGCGTTGTGCACCGCTTCCAGCGCCATGCCGGCCTGCACCGTCAGCGTGCGATCCACGGCATCGAAATCCAGCACCTGGTGCATGCGCTCCAGGCTCACCACCAGCTCGCCGTTGGCCGCCACGGCGCCGCCGGACAAACCCGTGCGGCCGCCGGACGGCACGATCGCCACGCCTTCGGCCAGGGCCCATTGCACGATGGCCTGCACTTCGGCGACCGAGGCTGGCAGCGCGATGGCCAGCGGCGCCGGCACCCAGCGCCGGGTCCAGTCGCGACCGTAGTGCTCCAGGTCGGCCGGGTCGGTCTTCAGGCGCAGGCCGTGGACGGCACGTTCCAGGGAAGCAATGCGGGGATCGGTCATCGGTGCGCGGAGCAGGCAAGAAGGCGTCACAGCCTGCCAGTGCGGCGCGATGCCGTCCAGCCGCGCGCCGCGGGCGCCATCGATTCAGCTGAAACCATTGCGCGACAATGGCTTGCGCGATGTGGCGGCGCACCAAATGGCGCCCTGCTCTGGCATAGTGGCCGCCCCGCCGCTGCCATCATGCCGCTGTCGCCATGTCGCCGAAGAAGACCTCGTACCCGAAGCAGGATATCCGCGTGTTGTTGCTCGAAGGCGTCAGCCAGACTGCGGTGGACACGTTCCGCGCGGCCGGTTATTCGCAGATCGAGCTGCACGCCAAGTCCTTGCCAGAGGACGAGCTCAAGGCGCGCATCGCCGAGGCGCACATCGTCGGCATCCGCTCGCGCAGCCAGCTCAGCGCCGAGGTGCTGGCCGAGGCCAAGCGCCTGATCGCGGTGGGCTGCTTCTGCATCGGCACCAACCAGGTCGACCTGGAAGCGGCCGAGCTGGCCGGCATCCCGGTGTTCAATGCGCCCTACTCCAACACCCGCAGCGTCGCCGAGCTGGTGATCGCCGAAGCCATCCTGCTGCTGCGCGGCATTCCGCAGAAGAATGCCGAGTGCCATCGCGGCGGCTGGTCGAAGTCGGCCACCGGCAGCCACGAGGCGCGCGGCAAGACGCTCGGCATCATCGGCTATGGCCACATCGGCACCCAGGTCGGCGTGCTGGCCGAGGCGCTGGGCATGCAGGTGCTGTTCCACGACATCGAAACCAAGCTCTCGCTGGGCAACGCGCGTGCCGCCACCGATCTGGACGAGCTGCTGAAGTATTCCGACGTGGTGACCCTGCACGTGCCGGAGCTGCCGTCGACCAGGAACATGTTCGGCGCCGCGCAGATCGGCAAGATGAAGCGTGGCGCGCATCTGATCAACGCCTCGCGCGGCACGGTGATCGACATCGCCGCGCTCGATGCGGCGCTGCGCGAGGGCCAGCTTGGCGGCGCGGCGGTGGATGTGTTCCCGGTCGAACCGAAGGGCAACGACGACGCCTTCGTCTCCCCGCTCACCGCGCACGACAACGTGATCCTGACCCCGCATGTCGGCGGCAGCACGCTGGAAGCGCAGGACAACATCGGCATCGAGGTGGCGGCCAAGCTGGTGCGCTACAGCGACAACGGCAGCACCCTTTCGGCGGTGAACTTCCCCGAAGTCACCCTGCCCGAACACCCCGACAGCCTGCGCCTGCTGCATATCCATCGCAACGTGCCGGGCGTGCTGTCGCAGATCAACGAACTGTTCTCGCGCTACAACGTCAACATCGACGGCCAGTTCCTGCGCACCGACGCCAAGGTGGGCTACGTGGTGATCGACATCAGCGCCGACGAAGGGCAGGCCGCGGCGGTCAAGGACGAGCTGGCGAAGATCCCGGGCACCTTGCGCACGCGCATCCTGTACTGAGCGGCGCTGTCCGTATAAGGTCAGCGCCCCGGGCCGCCTGACCGACGGCGTCCCGCTCGTTTCGCAGGCCGCTTGCCCGGCCCGGGCACTGGCTCAAATGGCGTCGGCGTACGCCAGCCATTTGCGTGCCATGCGACGCATTGAGTCGTCAGGGGCCCTCTCATCGGCCAGCACCGCCACAGGCCGCCAGGCCAGCGCCAGCGATTCCTCGCTGACCACATAGTCCTCGTTCGACCCCGCCCGCACGATGTAGCGCGCGTCGTAGTGCCAGTGGCCGGCCACCTCACCGCGCGCCGGGATCCAGTGCCGGTCCAGGTCGAATACCTCGCCCCCCTCCACCGCCAGGCCGGTCAGGCCGGACTCTTCTTCCGCCTCCTTCAGCGCGACCCGGGCCAGGTCGACATCGCCGTCGGCATGGCCGCCCAGCTGCAGCCAGCGGTCGAGCTTGCGATGGTGGGTCAGCAGCACCCGCTCACCGTCCGCCGCCACCAGCCACGCCGAAGCGGTGAAGTGGCCTTCGAGGCGCTCGCGCACGAACGGATCGGCGGGATCGTCGAGCAAGGCGAGAAACTGCGCGGCCACCGCCGCCTCGGCCGGCCAGCGCTCGGCGTAATCCTTGAACTGGCGGCGCAGGACCGGGTTGCGGCAGGTGCTCATGTAGGGCTTTGGGCAAAAAAGATTCGGCATTATCGCCGGCGGATGTTGCAGCGCGCTTGTCGTCTGGCTTCAGCTTTGGCTAAGGTACGGGCCATCTCCGGCGGTTGCCGGACTCCCCACGCCCTCGAAGGGCACGGCCATCCGGTCGCGCCCCGTTGTCCATTTCCCTGGAAAACATCCGCATGCTGAAGTCACTGTTGAGGGTCAAACCGGTCGAGCCCGCCGGCCATGTCGATGCCGGCGAGCCGTTCGAGGGCAGCCTGGAAGGCGAGGCCACCCTCAAGCGCACGCTGACCGCGCGCCATCTGGTCATGCTGGGCATCGGCGCGGTGATCGGCGCGGGCATCTTCGTCATGACCGGCCAGGCTGCCGCGGATCACGCCGGCCCGGCCGTGGTGCTGTCGTTCGTCATCGCCGGCTTCGCCTGCGCCCTGGCCGGCCTGTGCTACGCCGAGTTCGCGGCGATGATGCCGGTCTCCGGCAGCGCCTACTCGTACTCCTATGCCACCCTCGGCGAAGGCATGGCCTGGTTCATCGGCTGGTGCCTGGTGCTCGAATACCTGTTCGCCGGCTCCAGTGTCGCGGTGGCCTGGTCGGCGTACCTGGTCAGCTTCATTACCACCACGCTGGGCCAGCCCTTCCCCGCCGAGCTGGCCAACGCGCCGCTGGACTGGACCGGGCACGCCTTCATCGCCTCCGGCGCGATCATCAACCTGCCGGCGGTGCTGATCGTCGCCGCCGTCAGCGCGCTGTGCTACGTCGGCATCACCCAGTCCGCGTTCGTCAACGGCATCGTGGTGGCGATCAAAGTGGTGGTGATCTGCCTGTTCGTGGCCTTCGCCTGGTCGTACGTGAATCCGGCCAACTGGCACCCGTTCATTCCGGAGAACACCGCCCCGGGCGTGTTCGGCTGGAGTGGCATCTTCCGCGCCGCCTCGATCGTGTTCTTCGCCTACATCGGTTTCGACGCGGTCTCCACCTCGGCCGGTGAAACCAAGGACCCGCAGCGCAACATGCCGATCGGCATCCTCGGCTCGCTGGCGGTGTGCACCATCATCTACATCATCGTCTGCGCGGTCCTGACCGGCCTTCTGCCCTACACCCAGCTGGGTACGGCCAAGCCGGTGGCCACTGCGCTGGAAAGCATCCCGCAGCTGGCCTGGCTGAAGACCGCAGTGGAGATCGGCGCCATCGCCGGGCTGTCCTCGGTGGTGCTGGTGATGCTGATGGCGCAGCCGCGCATCTTCTACACCATGTCGCGCGACGGCCTGCTGCCGCCGCTGCTGGGCAAGGTGCACCCGCGCTTCCACACCCCGTACGTGGGCACGATCATCGTCGGCGTCGTCGCCGCGCTGCTGGCCGGGCTGATCCCGCTCAAGGTGCTGGGCGAACTGGTCTCGATGGGCACGCTGCTGGCCTTTGCCATGGTCTGCGTCGGCGTGCTGGTGTTGCGCTATACGCGCCCGGAGATCGTGCGTCCGTTCCGCGTGCCGCTGGTGTGGGTAGTGTGCCCGCTGGGCGCGCTGGCCTGTATCGGCCTGTTCCTGCAGGCGTTCCAGGAGCACTGGAAGGTATTCGTCGGCTGGACCCTGATCGGCCTGTGCATCTACTTCTTCTACGGCATGCGCCACAGCCGCCTGGCCAGCAAGGCCTGATCCCCTCCGAAGCCGGCGCTTGCGCCGGCTTCTCCTTTGGTTCGACCCCACCGGAACGCGTTCAATGCTCAAGCAACTCTGGGCCACCAAACATCCCCACGCCAGCCACGCCGACGCCGGCGGCCTGGGCCTGACCCGGGCGCTGGGGCCCTGGGGCCTGACGGCGCTGGGTATCGGCGCGGTCATCGGCGGCGGCATTTTCGTCATCACCGGCACCGCGGCGGCCAATCACGCCGGGCCGGCGATCATGCTGTCGTTCCTGCTGGCGGCGATCTGCTGCGCGTTCTGCGCGATGGCCTATGCCGAGTTCGCGGCGATGGTGCCGGTGTCCGGCAGCGCCTACACCTACACCTACGCCACGTTCGGCGAGCTGGCGGCCTGGTTCATCGGCTGGATGCTGGTGCTCGAATACGGCGTCTCCGCCTCCGCGGTGGCGGTGAGCTGGACCGGCTACTTCCTCAGCCTGCTGGAGCATTTCGACATCGTCCTGCCCGCGGCGCTGGTCAACGCGCCACTGGACGCGCAACTGCGTCCCACCGGTGCGATCGCCAACCTGCCGGCGGCCGGCATTACCTTGCTGCTGACCTGGCTGTGCTACGTCGGCATCCGCAAGTCCTCGGCGATGAACATGGCGATGGTGCTGCTCAAGAGCGGCCTGATCGTGCTGGTGATCGTGGTCGGCTGGAAGTACGTGGACCCGGCCAACTGGCATCCGTTCATTCCGCAGAACGAAGGCCCGGGCAAGTTCGGCTGGGAAGGCGTGCTGCGTGGCGCTTCGATGGTGTTCTTCGCCTATATCGGCTTCGAGGCGGTGTCGGTGGCGGCGCAGGAATCGCATCGCCCGCAGCGCGACATGCCGATCGGCATGCTGCTGTCGCTGGTGATCTGCACCGTGCTGTACATCGCCATGGCTGCGGTGATGACCGGCCTGGTGCCGTACACGATGCTCGGGACCGACGAGCCGGTGGTCACCGCCGTGGCCGCGCATCCGGAGCTGAGCTGGTTGCGCATCGTGGTCGAGATCGGTGCGCTGATCGGTTTGTCGTCGGTGGTGCTGGTGATGATCATCGGGCAGCCGCGCATCTTCATGATCATGGCGCGCGATGGCCTGCTGCCCGAAGTGTTCACCCGCATCCATCCGAAGTACCGCACGCCGCATATCAATACGGTGATCACCGGGGTGGGCATTGCGCTGCTGGCGGCGCTGTTTCCGCTCGATGTGCTGGGCGAGCTGACTTCGATGGGTACGCTGATTGCCTTCGCTGCGGTGTGCGCGGGGGTGTTGATCCTGCGGCGTACACAGCCGGATCTGCCGCGTCCGTTCAAGATGCCGGCCGCATGGTTGATCTGCAGTCTGGGCGTGCTTAGCTGCCTGGCGCTGCTTTCTGCGATGACTGCGCATAACTGGATGCTGATGGGGTTGTGGACGGTTGGCGGGTTCGTGATCTATTTCGCTTATGGGTTCCGGCATAGTCGTATGCGGAAGTAGTGGCTGGTTGGTTGCTATCGCGCGACGCCCGGGGGGCATGCCCTGACGGGGGACGCCCGAAAGCGGCCATCCATGGCCTCGGGGCTCGGGTGGCGGCATCCATGCCGCCACACGCCCCCGTCAGGGCATGCCCCCCGGACGTCCGATGGCTTCAAACGACCGGAAAACAGAGCGCCCTCATCCGCCCTTCGGGCACCTTCTCCCACCAGTGGGAGAAGGGACATCACTGAGATCTTTGCCAGCGGGGCGAATGCCGCTTCGCTCGTTGCGCGGTTCCCCTTTCAAATTGTCCGACGCGAGCTGTCGGATTCGTTCGAGTCGCATTGCGCCACGGCGCTACCACCCTGCTCCGCTGGCGGTGCGTGGGGCGCCAGCCAATTAGCCCTTGATCTTCGTTCCGCCGCTTCGTGAAATCCTGGGGGCGGCCGGGCGGGATGCCCCACCGGGGGCGTGTGGCGACAGGGACGTCGCCACACGAGCTCAAGTCCATGGATGGACGCTTTTGGCGTCCCCCGGTGGGGCATCCCGCCCGGCCGCCACGCGACGCGAACAGAAGCGCCAACAAAGACAACAGCCACCCCCCAAACCCCCATCGCCAGCCAAGAATCGAAAGCCCTAGAATGGGCCGCATGAACCAGAACTCCGTCCCCTACAGCACCGCGCGCCTGCACGAACTGGCCCACGTGCTCATCGGCAATATCCGCGAGCTGGCCCACGCCGGCTGGACGCCTGCCACCAGCAGCAACTTCTCGCACCGCCTGGACGACCAGCACGCCGCCATCACCGTCTCCGGCCGCGACAAGGGCCGCCTGGTCGAAGACGACATCATGGTCGTGGACTTCAACGGCCGCCCGGTCGGTCGCCAGCTGCGCCCGTCCGCCGAGACGTTGCTGCACACCCAGCTGTATCGCCGCTTCCCGGAGATCGGCTGCGTGCTGCATACGCATTCCACCGTGCAGACCGTCGCCTCGCGCCTGTTCGCCGGCCAGGGCCACATCCGCCTGGAAGGCTACGAGCTGCTGAAGGCGTTCGAAGGCAACAGCACCCATGAGATGGCGATCGAGGTCCCCGTGTTCGCCAACACCCAGGACATGGACGTGCTCGCCGCACAGGTCGATGCATTGCTGGACAAACAATGCCTGTGGGGTTATCTCATCGACGGACACGGCCTTTACGCCTGGGGCCGCAACATGGCCGAAGCACGCCGTCACCTGGAAGCCTTCGAATTCCTGTTCAACTGCGAACTCGAACTGCGCAAGCTTCGCGCCGTCTCCTGATCCCCCTTGCCCAGCCAGCCCCACGCCATGAGCAGACTCCGCATCTATCCCGACAATGCCCCCGACGCGCCGTCCTTTGACAGCCAGGACGCGGCATCGATCACGGCCGAGCTGAAGAAGATCGGCGTCGCCTTCGAACGCTGGCAGGCCAACCAGCCGATCGCCCCGGGCGCTTCGCCCGAGCAGGTGATGGACGCCTATCGCGCCGATATCGATCGCCTGGTCGCCGAGCGCGGCTTCAAGACCGTGGACGTGGTCTCGATCGCACCGGACAACCCCAAGCGTGAGGAAATGCGCGCCAAGTTCCTCGACGAACACTTCCACAAGGAAGATGAAGTGCGCTTCTTCGTCGCCGGCTCCGGCCTGTTCACCCTGCACGTGGACGGCAAGGTCTACGAGATCGAGTGCGTGCAGAATGACCTGATCGCAGTACCGGATAGCACCCTGCACTGGTTCGACATGGGCGCCGAGCCCTATTTCGTCGCCATCCGCTTCTTCACCGAACCGGACGGCTGGGTGGGACATTTCACCGGCACGCAAATCGCACAGCAGTTTCCCCGCTACCAACCCGAGAGAAAGGCGAGCTGACGATGACCCAACCGAAGGCGATCCTCACCGATATCGAAGGCACCACCAGCAGCATTTCGTTCGTCAAGGACGTGCTGTTCCCCTATGCGCGGCGCGAGCTGCCCAAGTTCGTGCGCGAACACGGTGGGCATCCGCAGGTGCGGCATTGGCTCAATCAGGTGGCCGATGAACTCGGCGAGGAAGCCAGCGATGCGCGGCTGGTCGAGACACTGCAGCGCTGGATCGACGAGGATCGCAAGACCACCGCGCTCAAGGCGCTGGAAGGGATGATCTGGGAAGCTGGTTATCGCGATGCCGATTTCACCGCGCATATCTATCCGGATGCGGCGCAGCTGTTGCGCGCCTGGCATGACGCCGGTATTCCGCTTTACGTGTATTCCTCCGGTTCGGTCCCGGCGCAGAAGCTGTTCTTCGCCCACAGCGATGCCGGCAACCTCAGCGGCTTGATCTCCGGCTGGTTCGACACCCAGGTCGGACCGAAGCGCGAAAGCAACAGCTATCGCAAGATCGCCGAGAGCATCGGCCTGCCGCCCGCGCAAATCCTGTTCCTGTCCGATGTGGTCGAGGAACTCGATGCCGCCGGCCGCGCCGGCATGCATACCGCCCTGCTCGACCGCCTGGCCGATTACCCCACGCCGCGCAGTGGCCTGGAAGTGGGCAAGCACCAGCGCGTGGAAGCCTTCGACCAGATCGTCTTCGCCGCCTGACCCGCGTCGTCGGCGCCCCACGCGGGCGCCGTCGGCGGCGGCAGGCCGCCTCCGCGCCCATGCGTCCACGTTCGCTTCGCCACCTTCGCTTCGTCCTCGCTGCGTTGCTGCCGGTCTTCCTGCTGACCGGCGCGGCAGCCTCCGGCGTCCGTGCGCCGGCGCAGGAGACAGAACCAGCGCCCGCCCCACCCGACCCGCTCGACCAGGCACAGCTGGCGACGGCCCTGGCCGCGCTGAGTCCGCAGCGACCGGGCGTGCGCGACCTGTACGTGCTGGGCTTTGCCGGCGATGCCAGCGATCCGGTGTTCCGCAACGAGATCCTGTACCTGCGCCAGCTTTTCAGCCGCCGCTTCGACAGCGCCGGCCATGCCCTGGCCCTGGTCAACGCGCCGGACAACGTCGGCCCGACCCGTTATGCGCCGATGGCCACCTACGACAACCTCTACGATGGCCTGGCCCGGATTGGCGCGCTGATGGACCGCGACGAGGATATTGCGCTGCTGTTCGTCTCCACCCACGGCACCGAAGACCATGCGTTGTACGTGGACGCCGGTCCGGACGGTTACGACTACATCACCCCCGAGGATCTGCGCCAGGCGCTCGACGATGCCGGCATCCGCCATCGGGTGATCGTATTGTCGGCCTGCTACTCCGGCGGCTTCATCCCGCAGCTGCGTTCGCCCGACACCCTGGTGATCACCGCCGCCCGCGCCGATCGCCCGTCATTCGGCTGCGGCAACACTTCCAACGCGACCTACTTCGGCCAGGCCTGGCTGATCGACGCCATGAACCGCACGACGGATTTCGTCGAGGCCTATCGCCTGGCGAGCGCGCAGATCACTGCACGCGAACGCAGCGACGGCGAGCTGCCCTCGTTGCCGCAGTTGTCCCAGGGCAAGCGCATCGGCGCGGCGCTGGCGCAGTGGCGTGCCGGGCTGACCGCCGGGCCGGCGGTGCCGTATCCGTATCCGCCGGTGGAAGATCCAGCGCCCGCTGCGCGCACGGCCAGCCAACCGTCCCGATGAGAGGAATTCGCATTCCGTCATGGTGCGCGGCCAGTCACTAGAATTTCGCCACCGCAGCCAGCCATCGCCAGCCACGGTACCGATCCAGCCCGCCAGCTATCGCTCGCCCGCCACGATCACAGTAAAACGCCTCCTTGCGGAGGCGTTTTTCGTTTCCGGCACCCCGCTGGGGCGTGCCGCCATCGGCTCAATGCTTCGGCACGGCCAACTGGTACTTCGTGGTGGCCGTCGCCGTGCGATCCGGCAACCTGGCCCGCACTTCTACCGTGTGTTCGCCCAGCGCCAGGTCGGTCGGCAGCGTGCCACGCCACAGGTGCGTCGACGGCGTGGCTTCGGGGGATCGATCGTCACCCCGCAGCGCTTCGGCCAGATCGTCGCGCGCGTTCTCCACCGTCAGGCGCGGGTCTGGCAGCACGACGCGCTTCATCGGCTTCCACTCGCCGCCATCGACGCGAAACTCGACCGCGGTGTCGTCCTGGCCCATGAACACATTGGCATAAAAGCCCCAGGCCGGGTAAGCGCCCTTGCGCAGCACTTTGGGCGCGTGCAGGTACATCTGCGCATCTTCGGCATCGCGCGCGGCGTGGTAGTCCAGCGCGTAGGCGCCTGCCGGGCGCACGGTCAGCACCGCATAGCCGTTCGGCGTGCCGTCGGACATGGTGGCATCCGGCACGCCGGCCGCGTCTTTCACGCCGGACCAGAACGCACCGCATGCCGCGCCCACGTTGTACTCGTGCAACGGCGTGGCGCCGCGCCAGCCATCGGCGGCACCGTGGTAGTAGTGGCGCTGGTTGTGACTGTGGCCGCTGAGCACCAGCACATGTGGGAAATCCTGCAGCAGCGCAAACAGGCGGGCCTTGTCGGCGTGGCGGAAGGTCTCGCGACCCGGCTCGGCATCGAACAGCGGGATATGCATGCCCAGCACCAGCAGGCGATCGCGTGGCAGGTCGCGCAGGTAGTTCTCCAGGAAGGTGAACTGGTCCTCGCGCAGGCCGCCGATATAGCCCGGCTTGGGGCCGGGATTGAAGATGATGTCGTCGAGGAACACGAAGCTCGCGCCCTGTTCGTTCACCGCATAGGTATCCGGGCCATAGACCGCGCGCCAGCTGGTCAGCGAGGCGGCATCGTCTGCGGCGTCGTAGTTGACGTCATGGTTGCCCGGGACATGGAACCACGGCACGCCGAGCTGGGTCGTGACGCGATTGAGCGCGGGATACAGGCGCGGGTCGTCGCTGGACAGGTCACCGAGCGTGGTGCCCAGGCGCGCGGCGGTCTTGCCCAGCAGCGGCTGCACGATGTCCTTGTCGTAATAGCCAACGTCGGCCTCGCGCACCACCTGCGGATCGGTGAACACCAGCATCTGGAAGCCGCTGGCCGGCGCGGGCTTTTCGCGCTGCAAGGCGAAGTCGAAGTTCTCGGTGTCGTTGCCGGTCGCCGCGGCGCCGGGGTACTTCAACGTCGGGCCGCCTTGCGGGGCATACAGGCGCCAGAACGCCGGCAGGCCGTCCGCGGCATCGGCAAAGCGCCAGGCATCGGGCTTGATGACGAAGAGGATCTGTCCGTCGCGCAGCGGGAGCTGGTAGTGCCCCTTGGCATCGGTGCGCACGATCTGCTCACCATTAGACACCTGCACGCCAGGCACACCGCGTTCGCTGTTCGCGCGGCCGGCCTCGCCGTCGCGTTCTTCGTACACCGTGCCGCTGGCGGTGATGCCCGCCGCGTGTGCCCCGCCCAGCCACAGCAGGGCCGCCAGTGCCACCATCGCCTGTCGCTTCATGTGCCGTCCCGTGAAAAGTCGGCCGAAATTGTAGCGCCGGGGCGATGACAGCCCGCAGACCGCGTTTGGCGGTTCAACGGTGGCGGGTTTCCAGCAACTTCACCACGTCGGCCAGGCCCAGGCCGCGGGCACGCAACAGCACCAGCAAGTGGTAGAGCAGATCGGCCGATTCGCCGAGCAATTCCTCGTCACCCTGGGCCACGCCGGCCAACGCGGTCTCCACGCCCTCTTCGCCGACCTTCTGCGCGATGCGTCGCGTGCCCTTCTCGAACAGCGAGGTCGTATAGCTGCCGGCCGGCCGTTCCCGATCACGCTCGGCGACCAGTGCATCCAGCGTGCCGAGGAAACTGCCCGGCGCCTGTGGAAAGCAGCTGTCGCGACCGAGGTGGCAGGTCGGTCCTTGCGGGTGCGCAAGCACCAGGAGGGTATCGGCATCGCAATCCTGGTCGATGCTCACGACCTGGAGGAAGTGGCCTGAGCTTTCGCCCTTGGTCCACAGGCGCTGCTTGCTGCGGCTGTAGAACGTGACCCGGCCACTGGCGCGGGTCGCGGCCAAGGCTTCGGCGTTCATGTAGCCGAGCATCAGCACGCGCAGGTTGGTGGCGTCCTGGACGATGACCGGCAGCAGGCCATCGCCCTTGGCCCAGTCGAGTTCGCGAATTTCGCTCACGGACGCACCTCGATCTGATGGTCGCGCAGATAGCGCTTGAGGTCGGGAATGGCGATCGCACCGCTGTGGAACACACTGGCGGCGAGTGCGCCGTCCACGTCGGCTTGTTCGAAGGCGTCGGCGAAATGGGACATCTCGCCCGCGCCGCCCGAGGCCACCAGCGGCACGCGGCAACGGGCCCGCGCCTGGCTCAGCTGGGCGATGTCGTAGCCGCGACGCACGCCATCGCTGTCCATGCAGTTGAGCACGATCTCGCCCGCGCCCAGGCGCTGGGCTTCGTCGATCCAGTCCAGCGTGCGCATCGCCAGGGCCTGGGTCTTGTCCGGGTCGCCGGTGTAGCGGCGCACGCGCCATTCGCCGTCGGCCTCGCGGATCGAATCGACGCCGACCACCACGCATTGTTCGCCAAATGCTTCGGCCAACTCGCTGATCAACTGCGGGCGGCCCAGCGCCGGCGAGTTGATCGAAATCTTGTCCGCGCCGGCGTACAGCACTGCGCGCGCGGTCTCGACATCGCCGATGCCGCCGGCCACGCAGAACGGAATGTCGATCAGCCGCGCCACCCGCTCCACCCAGCGGTAATCCACCGAGCGCCCTTGCGGACTGGCGCCGATGTCGTAGAACACCAGCTCGTCCGCGCCTTGGTCGCGATACCGCAGGGCCAGTTCGACGATATCGCCCATGTCGACGTGATCGCGGAAGCGCACGCCCTTGACCACGCGGCCGTCGCGCACGTCCAGGCAGGGAATGATGCGGCGACTCAGCATGCCAGCGCGTCCTTCAATGCGAAGCGGCCTTCCAGCAGCGCCTTGCCCAGCACCACGCCGGCGCAGCCGCTGGCACGCGCGCCGGCCACGTCGCCCAGGTCGCGCACGCCGCCCGATACCTGCACCTGCAACGTCGGCACCCACTGCCGCAGCTGCGCGTAGAGGTCCATGTTCGGACCAGACAGCATGCCGTCGCGGGCGATGTCGGTGCACAGCAGGTGGCGCAGGCCGGCGTCTGCATAGCGACGCGCGAGGATGTCCAGCTCCTCGCCCGCGGTGTGGGTCCAGCCCTGCACCGGCAACCGCCAGCTGCCCGCCTCGTCCTGCCGGGTATCCAGGGCGACGGTGATCCGCTCCGGGCCGAAGTCATGCAGCCAGCCAATCACCGTCGCGCTCTCGCGCACCGCCAGCGATCCCACCACGACCCGCGACGCACCCGCGTCGAACAGCCGCTGCAGATCGTCGCGCGAACGCACGCCGCCGCCGGTCTGCACCCGCAGGCCGGCATCGACGATCTGACGCAACAGCGGCGCCAGGGTATAGCCCCCTGCCCGCGCTGCATCGAGATCGACCAGATGCATCCAGCGCGCACCGGCGGCGACGAAGGCACGCGCCCGCGGCAGCGGATCATCGCCGTAGCTGGTTTCCTTCTCGTAATCACCTTGCAGCAGGCGCACGACACGGCCGCCGCGAATGTCCAGTGCGGGATAAACGGTGAAACTCATGCGGGCATCTCGAGGAAATTGCGCAGGATGCGCGCGCCGGTATCGGCAGAACGCTCCGGGTGGAATTGGGCGCCGGCGTACTGCCCGTGCTGGACAACCGCGGTGAACAGACCGCCGTGATCGCAGGCGGCCACGGTATCGGCCGTCACCGGTGCGGCGTAGCCATGGACGAAGTAGGCGTAAGGCCGATCAGGCAACCCGGCCAGCAGATCCGACTCGCGTAGCGGCAGCAGCCGGTTCCAGCCCATGTGCGGCACCCGGATGCCCAGGGCCGGATGCAGCCGGCGGACCACGCCTGGCAGCAGGCCCAGGCATTCGACCCCGCCTTCCTCGGAGCGCTCGAACAACAGCTGCATGCCCAGGCAGATGCCAAGCAAGGGCACCTGCAACTGGCGCAGGGGTTCGACCAGGTCTTGCGCGTGTAGGCGACGCATGGCTTCGGGCGCGGCGCCCACGCCCGGCAGGATCACCCGCTGCGCGCCGGCCAGGCCGGCGGCATCGCGCACCAATGTGGGCTGCACGCCGAGGCGTTCCAGCGCATAGGACACCGAGCCGAGGTTGGCACCGCCGGCATCGATCAGCGCAACTGAACTCACAACGCCCCCTTGGTCGAGGGCAATGCCGTGCCCTCGCGCCGGATGGCCTGGCGCAATGCGCGCGCCAGCGCCTTGAAGCTGGCTTCCACCTTGTGGTGGTCATTGTCGCCGCGCACGCTGAGATGCAGGTTCAAGCCCGACGCATCGCACAGCGAACGGAAGAAGTGCGGCACCAGTTCGGTCGGCATGTCGCCCACGCGCTCGCGGCGAAACTCGCCTTCGAACACGAAGTACGGGCGGCCGCTGAAATCCAGCGCGGCGCTGGCCAGGGTCTCGTCCATGGGCAAGGTAAAGCCGTAGCGGCCGATGCCCCGCTTGTCGCCCAGCGCCTCGCGCAAGGCTTGCCCCAGCGCGAGCCCGGTGTCCTCGATGGTGTGGTGCTCGTCGATGTGAAGGTCACCTTCGGCGCGGATATCCAGGGCGAAACCGCCGTGCTTGCCGATCTGCTCGAGCATGTGGTCGAAGAACGGCAGGCCGGTGGCGGTATGCGGTTCGGCGACACGATCCAGATCGAGCGCGACCCGGATCTTCGTTTCTTTGGTATTGCGCTGCACGACCGCGCGCCGCGGAGCATCGGCCAGTTCATGGGCAATACCGGCCCAGTCCCAGTCACCGCCAAACTGCTCGGTACGCAGCTGGAAACCACGGATGCGCAGGTTCTCGGCGAACTGGATGTCGGTCAGGCGGTCGCCGACCATGGCCGAACGCGCCCAGTCGATGTTGCGGTCCTGCAGGTACGGCAGCATCAGGCCGATACCCGGCTTGCGCGTGGGCGCGTTGTCCTGCGGCCAGCTGCGATCGACCAGCACCTCGCGGAACACGATGCCCTGGCTCTCGAAGATCTGCAGCATCAGGTCGTTGGGACCGTCAAAGGCAGACTGCGGATAGGCTTCGCTGCCCAGGCCATCCTGGTTGGTGACGATGACGAAGGCATAGCCGGCATCGCGCAGCTTGAGCATCGCCGGGATCACGCCGCGCACGAAGCGAAGCTTTTCGTAGCGGTCGATCTGGAAATCGGCGGGCTCTTCGATCAGCGTGCCATCGCGGTCGACGAACAGGATCGGTGTCATGCGGCTTGCTCCCGACTTACACCCAACGCGGCCAGCACGCGGGCGTTCTGTTCGGGCGAGCCGATGCTGATGCGCAGCGCATCGGCCAGCTGCAGCGCGCCGCGCTGGTCGCGCACCACGACGCCAGCGGCGAGCAGGGTCTGCCACGCGGCTTCAGCATCCTCGAAGCGCACCAGCACGAAATTGCCTTGCGATGGATACACCCGGCGCACGCTCGGCGCCGTCGCCAGCGCGGCCTGCAGGCGCGTGCGTTCGCGACGAACTTCGGCCACCCGCTCGGCAGTGCGCGCCAGGGCCGCCGGCGCCAGCGCCTGGAGGGCCAGATCGGCGCACGGTTGCGGTATTGGATACGGCGCCTGCAAGGCGCGCAGCACCGCGATCAATTCCGGCGTGGCGATCACGCAACCAATCCGCGCCGCGGCCAGCGCGTGCGCCTTGGACAGGGTGCGCAACACCGCGATGTTTTCGTGCCGCCGCAACAGCCCGACTGCGGAAGGCTGGTCGGAGAATTCGGCATAGGCCTCGTCCACCACCACCATCGCCTGGCCCTGCAACGCACGAGCAGTGCGTTCGATGTCATCCAGGGCGATGGTCGAGCCGGCGGGATTCGACGGCGAGCACAGGAAAACCAGGCGTGCGCCGCTGGAAACCGCCGCATCGATGATCGCATCGATATCGGCCTGCAGGCCATCGGGCCCATCCAGCAACGGCACTTCGCGCAAGGGCGCGTCCTGCAAGCGCGCGCTCACCGCATACATGCCGAACACCGGCGGCGTCACCACCACGGCGTCGCGGCCCGGCCGGCACAGGGCCCGGACCAGCAGGTCGATGGCCTCATCACTGCCGCGGCCGATCAACAGCTGCGCCGGCGTGCAGGCGTACAGGGAAGCCAGCGCCTCGCGTAGGGGCTGCGGCTGCGGCGCGGGATAGCGACGGCACGTGGCCTGCGGATCGGCCGGATTGGCCCAGGGCAATTCGTTGGCGTTGAGCCACACCTCGCCTTGCACCTTGGCGCTGCGCGCCGAAGCGTAGCCGGCAAAGCCGCGCAGGTCCGGGCGCACCAGATCGAGCAACGAGGCCGTCATGCCGCCTGCTCCATGCGCAGCGCCACTGCATTGGCGTGGGCATCAAGTCCTTCGGCGCGCGCCAGGCGCAATGCGCAATCGCCAATGGCCGCAATGCCGGCGCGGCTGGCGCTCTGCACGCTGACGAAATTCTGGAAACTCGCGACGCTGACCCCGCTATAGGCACGCGCGGCCCCGCTGGTCGGCAATACGTGGTTGGTACCGCTGCAGTAGTCGCCCAGCGCCTCGGGCGTGTAATCGCCGAGGAACACCGAACCGGCCGCCTCGACGCGCGCCAGCCACTGGCGCGGCTGTCGCAGCGCCAGGATCAAATGCTCCGGCGCATAGCGATTGCTGATGTCGAAGGCGACATCGAGGCTATCGACCTGGATCAGGCGCGACTGCGCCAGCGCGCGCGCGGCGATCTGCGCACGCGACAGCTGCGCCAGCTGCGCGGCCAGTTCGACCTGCACGCGCTGGATCAACTCGCCGCTGTCGGAGAGCAGCAGCACCTGCGAGTCCGGGCCGTGCTCGGCTTGCGACAGCAGATCTGCCGCAACGAACGCCGGATTGGCGCCGGCATCGGCGATCACCAGGACTTCGGACGGACCGGCCGGCATGTCGATCGCGGCGGCGCCGGCCTGCGCCACCTGCTGCTTGGCTTCGGTGACATAGCTATTGCCGGGACCGAACAGCTTGTCGCACTTGGGCACGCTGTCGGTGCCGTACGCCATCGCCGCGATCGCCTGCGCGCCGCCCAGCTTGAACACGCGATTCACGCCGGTCAGCCGCGCGGCGACCAGCACGGCCGGGTCCGCACTGCCATCCGCGCGCGGTGGCGTGCACAGCACAACCTGGCGACACGCGGCCAATCGCGCGGGAATCCCGAGCATCAAGGCAGTGGAAGGCAGGGGCGCCGAGCCCGCCGGCACGTACAGGCCGACGCGACCGATCGGCCGCACCACCTTCTCGCAGATCACGCCGGGCGCGGTCTCGACCGCGTAGTCGGCGCTCATGCCAGCGCGATGGAACAGCGCGATACGCTGCGCGGCTTCTTCCATCGCCTGGCGCAGCGCGGGATCGATGGCGGCTTCGGCGGCGGCAAATTCTTCCGCGCCCACTTCCAGCGCCGCAAGCGCCACCTTGTCCAGGCGCGTGGTGATCTCCCGCAGGGCCACGTCGCCACGGGCGCGAACATCATCGAGCAGCGCGGCCACGGCAGTGCGGGTTTGCGCCGCGACAACCTGCGCCGGGCGCGTCAGCGCCTGGGCCTGGCCGGCCGCATCGAGCTGCGACCACACCAGCACGGGCGTTTCGGAGGGATTGGCGAGCTTGGTGTTCATGCCAGCGAGCGCTCCACGGTCAGCACCATCAAGCCCTGGGCCCCGGCACGCTCCAGCTCTTCCAGCCGCTGCCAGGTCACCGCACCGTGGCACATCGTCTGCAGGCGAAACGCGCCGCTGCCATCGTCGGGCAGGCGTTCGAGGGGATCAGCATCCGGCAACAGCCGACGCAGCGCATCCACTTCCTGCTCGCCGGCCGCCCGGAACATCAACAGCTTGCTGTCGCGCTGGTGCAGCACGCCATCGATGCGCTTGAGCAGCATCGCCAGCAGGCCGGCGCGCAGGTCGCCCGGCTCGCGCACCGAGCCCGCTAGCACCGCCTCGCTCTCCAGCAAGGTTTCCACCGGCTTGAGTTGGTTGGCGGCCAGCGTGGCGCCGCTGGAGACAAGGTCGCAGATCAGGTCGGCCGTGCCCAGGCGCGGGGCGATTTCCACCGAGCCGGACAGCTCCACCACCTGGGCATCGATGCCCTGCCGGTCCAGCCAGTCCGCCAGGACCGCGGGATAGCTGGTGGCGATGCGCGTGCCGGCCAGTTGCGCCACGCCCCGCCACTCCCATTCCTCCGGCACCGCCAGCATCAGCCGGCACTGGCCGAAGTTGAGGCCACGCAGCGCCTGATAGGCATCGGGCATCCCGTTGCGACGGCGCTCGGCGGCCTGCTCATCGAGCTCGTTGCGGCCGACGATGCCCAGATCACAGACGCCATCGGCAATCAGGCCGGGGATGTCGTCGTCGCGCACCAGCAACAGGTCCACGGGCAGCGATTCGCCGTAGCAAAAGAGCTTGTCGCGGCTCTGCCGCCAGCTCAGGCCGCAGGCGGCGAGCAGGCTGCGCGCCGGTTCGGCCAGTCGGCCGCTTTTCTGGATGGCGATTCGCAGCCGGTCACGTGCCGGGCTCGCCTGGGTAGCACTCATTGCGGAATTCTCAGTGGGAGTCGGTCGTTTCCGGGCGTTGCGCCCGTAGCGCGGCGGCATAGCCACCGGCGCCGTATTCCAGGGTGCGCGCGACGCGGCCGATAGTGGTGACGCTGACCTGGGTCAGGTCGTGGATCTCGCGGTACGGCACCCCTTTCAGCAGCAACGGCACCACGCGCCAGCGATCGGCCATGGCCTCCAGCTCGGCGGGGGTGCACAGGTCGCGCAGGAAGGCCAAGGCGTCGGCAGGCGCTTCCAGGCAGGCCAACGCGTGGGCCAAAGCCTTCAGCGGCGCCTGGGCGTCCTGGTCATCGATGGTCGGGGGTCTCTGTTTCATTGCATTAATGTAATAGCGCGTTAGTACATTAATACGTAATGCGGCCCGGCGTCAAGGCAAGGGCTGCCAGGCGCTGTCGCCGGACGCCCAGAACGACGAAGGGCCGCCCCAGGCGACCCTTCGTTTCCATCTCGGGCACAGGCAACCGCGCCAATCAGCCCTCGCCGAACACCTTGGCCTGCTCCAGCTCCACCTGCAGCGTCTCACCGAGTTCGGCGCGCGAGACCTCGAACTGCTGCTCGCGCACCAGATCCTTCACCGCCACCACGCCGCGTGCCCGCTCCTCGTCACCGGCCAGCACCACGAAGCGGATGCCGGCCTTGGACGCGTACTGGAACTGCTTGCCGATCTTCTTCGGCTCCATCTGCACTTCGGTGTTGATCCCGGCGGCACGCAAGCGACGGGCGATATCCAGCGAATCGTCCAGGCGATCGCCATCCATCAACGCGACCATCGCGTGCACGCTGCTGGTATCGGCGCCGGCCACCAGCCCGGCCTCGCGCAACTGCCAGAACAGGCGGGTCAGGCCGATCGAGATGCCCACGCCCGGCAACTTCGACTTGGTGTAGTGGCTGGCCAGGTTCTCGTAGCGACCGCCCGAACAGATCGAGCCGATCTGCGGATGGTCATTGAGGAAGGTCTCGTAGATCGTGCCGGTGTAGTAATCCAGGCCGCGGGCGATCGACAGGTCGACGTGGTACGCGTCACGATCGATGCCCAGCTGCGCCAGCATGGTGATGACTTCGCGCAGCTCGGCGATACCTTCGCGCAGGCTCTCCGGCGCTTCGCGACCCAGCATGGCCGGCAGTTCATCCAGCAGCAGCAGGTCCGGATCCGACGCCCCTGCACCGGCGGCTGCCGCGCGCGAACGGCGCGCTTGCCGCGCTTCGGCACGTCCAGAGTCAAACAGCGCCGACAACAGCGCGCTCACCACGTCGCTCGCCAGGCCCATGCCCAGCAGCGCCTGTTCGGTGCCCTCGCGGCCGCGCTTGTCGGTCTTGTCCACTTCCCGCAGCACTTCGCCCTGGAACTCGACGTCGTCGATGCCCAGCGCATCGAGGATGCCGCGCAGCAACTTGCGGTTGTTCAGGCGAATGGTGAAGGCGCCGATCGCAAGCTCCGAGAACACGGCGTGGATCACCGCCGGAATCTCGGCGTCGAAACGCACGCTGAGCGCGTCCTTGCCGATCACGTCGATATCGCACTGGTAGAACTCGCGGAACCGGCCGCGCTGGGCGCGCTCGCCTCGGTACACGCGCTGCATCTGGTAGCGACGGAACGGAAACGCCAGCTCGTGTTCGTGCTCGGCCACATAGCGCGCCAGCGGCACGGTGAGGTCGAAGCGCAGCGCCAGTTCCGGCGTGCCGTTTTCCGCACCGGCCGCGGCGTTGGCCAGCGCACCGGTGGACTGCACGAAATACACCTGGCGCTCGGTCTCGCCGCCGGACTTGGTCAACAGCACGTCCGACAGCTCGAACACCGGCGTCTCCACCGGCAGGAACCCGAACCGCTCGTAGTTGCGGCGGATGACGTCCAGCATGCGCTGGAACGCGATCTGCTCGCGCGGCAGCAATTCCATGATGCCGGGCGGCGTACGGGGTTTGATCACGGGCGGAGCTCCTGCGACGGCTACGAAAGGGGGATAAGCGATCAATTCTAACGGCAGGCGGCCGTCTCGACCTCATGGCGTATGATGTGAACACCGTCAAGCACCCACCGGTGACCATGTATCGGCCCGCCCTCGCCACTGCCCCGCCCTGCACCCCGGCCGCGCCGGGGGCCGACGGCACCGCGGCACTGGAATGCAGCCAATGCGGGGTTCGTGGGCGCGCGGTGTGCTCGGCGTTCTCGGGCGATGAGATGGGCGCGCTGGATGCAGTGACCCAATCGCTGCGGCTGGCCCCGGGCGCCACCCTGGCCCGCGCGGGCGATCCCCGCCAATACGTCTACACCCTCACCGAAGGCGCGTTGCGCCTGGTGCGTACCCTGCCCGACGGCCGCCGCCAGATCACCGGCTTCGTGCTGCCGGGCGATTACGTGGGCCTGACCGAAACCCTGCGCCATCGCCACGACATCGAGGCGATCGGCGAAAGCCGCGCCTGCCGCACGCCGATCGCCGAGATGCGCCGGCTGCGCGAGCAGTACCCGCAGCTGGAGCGCAAGCTCATGCAACGCACCAGCATGGAGCTGGCCGCCGCGCAGGACGCCGGCCTGCTGCTGGCACGCCTGCAACCCAGCGAACGCCTCGCGCATTTCCTGCTGCGCCTGGGCGCACGCGCCGCGCTGTCCGGCCATCCCACCGATGTGGTGCTATTACCGATGGGGCGTGGCGATATCGCCGATCACCTTGGCCTGACCATGGAAACCGTCAGCCGCACCTTCACCAAGCTGCGCCAGCAGCAATTGATCGCGCTGCCGCAGCTGCACAAGGTGCAGATCCTGGATCTTCCCGGCCTGCAACGCCTGGCCGGCGATATCGCCTGAGCCCGCGCCGCCGGCGCACTCAGTGCAGGGCGGGACCGACGTCGGACTGCGCCAGCTGGGTGCCACCACAATTGGCGGTGAGCAAGCGCGAGCGCTTGAGCCAATTGTTGTCCGGGTAATAGGCGAACACGAACGAGCCTCCCTGAAGGGTGTCGATCAGCTGCCTGGCGATCGCCGGACGCACCGCCGGGCACCCCAGGCTGCGACCCAGTCGCCCCTGCGCGTGGATCAGCGCCTCGCTCACGTACGGCGCGCCGTGGATGACGATGGCGCGGTCACGCGCACGATCGTTGAAGCCCGGCTCCAGGCCGCGCAGGCGCAGCGAGTAGCCGTTGTGCCCGGTGTAGGTCTCCTGGGCGGTGAACGCGCCGATGCTCGACATGTAGCTGCCATCGTCATTGGAGAAACGCGCCGCCACGTTGTCGCCGGTATTGCGGCCATGGGCGACCCATTCCTGGAACAACAGGCGCTGGCGCGCCAGATCGAACACCCACAGACGGCGTTCGGTGGAAGGACGCGAGTAGTCGATCACACTCAGCACCGCATCGGCCCCGACCTGCCGCTGTTGCCGCGCGCACTGCAGCGCCTCGGTGGCCAGGCTGAGGACGTGCGGATCGATGGACGGCGCCTGGCTGGCCAGCGCAGCGACCAGCGCGCTGCCCGTGGCAGGCAGCGCGGCGACGGGCGCAGAGACGGCCACGGTGGCCGGCATGGGCGTTTGCACCGGCGCCGAAGCCGGCGGCGCCAGCTTGGCGGTGGCCGCCGACGCCAGGGCGCACAGAGCGAGTACGGAAGTGAATTTCAGGGACGCGCGCATGGACAAGTACCTGTCATGTTCAATGGCAGGAGAAACCGAATCCGTCCAGCTCCCCAGAAAGCAGCGATATGGCCGTGGCGACCCGGGTTCCCAAGGTGTCCCTACACCCCCGTTCGGCTGCCGGTCATGCCGCCAGCCAGTGCCGGAGCGCAGCATACTCCGCCGCCAAGGGCTCGGCCGACGCCGGGCGGTTCAGCAACCCGACCAGTGATTCAGGAACGAGCACCGGCCCGCCGATCAGCGGCTCGACCACACTCTCGAACTTCGCCGGGTGCGCTGTCGCCGCCACCGCCCAATCCCCCGTTGCGCCTTCTGCGCGCAGGCCCTCCATTACGTGGACGGCGGTGGCGGTATGGGGGCAAAACACCTCGCCGTAGCGGCGGTAGCGCTCGGCCAGGGTGCGGCGGATGGTCGCATCGTCGACGCTCACCGCGCTGAACGCCGCACGTAGCGCCGCGTCGTTGCCGTCGTACAGCCAGCGCAGCCGCTCGAAGTTGCTGGGCGCGCCGACATCCATGGCGTTGGCCAGCGTCGGGATGCTGGCGGCCGCCTGGTAGTCGGCGCCGTCGAAATAATCGGGCAGCACATGATTGGCGTTGGTCGCCAACACGATCTGACCCAGCGGGATACCCAGCTGGCGCGCCAGGATCGCCGCCAGTGCGTTGCCCAGGTTACCGGTCGGCACGACCAGGTTCAGCACACGCCCGGTGCTGGCGTGATGGCGCAGCGCGGCGTCGGCGTAATAGCCCATCTGCGGCAACCAGCGGCCCAGGCTGATGCTGTTGGCCGAACTCAGCGGCACCTGCGCCTGCAGTGCTTCATCGTTGAGCGCGCGCTTGACCATGGCCTGGCAATCATCGAACGCACCGGCCACGCGCAGCGCATGGATGTTGTCGCCGAAACAGCCGAGCTGGTGCGCCTGGCGCGGCGACACGCGGCCGTCTGGGTACAACACCACCACGCGCACGCCGGGTTGCCGATGGAAGGCAGCCGCGACGGCCGCGCCGGTGTCACCGGAGGTGGCGACGAGGATGGTCAGGTCGCGCGCGTCGTTGCGCGGTACCCGGCGCAGGCACGCCGCAAGGAAACGCGCGCCGAAATCCTTGAACGCGGCGGTTGGGCCATGGAACAACTCGAGCACGTGGTCGCCGGGGGTCGCCAATGCGCGCAGCGGGGCTTCGAAGGCATAGGCTTGCGCGCAGATGTCGGGCAACTCATCGGCCAGCGCGTCACCGTCGAAGAACGGCTGCAGCAGCGCGGTGGTGGTCGCCGCCAGGTCCGCACCGGGTGTCAGCGTGCGTGGCGCAGGTAGCTGCTGCGGCACGTACAGGCCACCATCGGGCGCCAACCCTGCCGCCAGCGCCTGGCTCAACGTGGCACTCGGTGCGCCGCCACGGGTAGATACAAAGTTCATGGAAGCTCCATCAGTAATGAATCAATCGAGCAGGTGCGCGCCCGGACTGGCCAGCGGCGACACCCAGCCCTGGCTGTCGAAACCGGCGTCGGCGAAAGCGGCGCGCACCGCCGGCAAGGCGGCCTCGGCGGCAGCGCGCGTCTCGTACCAGGCGAACACGCTGGGCCCGGCGCCGGAGATGCTCGCGCCCATCGCGCCACCGGCCAACGCGGCCTGCTTGGCCGGGCCGAAACCCACGATCAGCGGCGCGCGACGCGGCTCCACCAGCACGTCGCGCAGACCTGCGCGCACCAGTTCGGCATCGGCACCGTGGCAGCCGGCCAGTACCAGCGCCAGATTGGCGCTCTGTTCGACGAACTCGCCCAGTTTGTAATCGCCTTGCAAGGCCGCGCGCGCGCGACGGGTCTCCAGGATCGCGTCCGGATGCACCAACAGGCTGTGCCACGCGGCGGGCACCGGGATCTGCACCAGGCGATCGGCCGTGGCCAGTACCAGGCCGCCGAGCAGCATCGGCCCGAGATTGTCGCCATGCCGGCCGCCACTGGCCGCCGCCTCGCCGGCCAGGGCGAACGGATACAGCGCCTGCCGCGACAGCGGCGAATCCAACAGCGCATTGGCCGCCACCAGCGCGGCCACGCAGGACGCCGCCGATCCGCCCATGCCCGATCCCAACGGAATGCCCTTGTCGATCTCCACTTCGAAACCGAACGGCAGCGCCAAGGCCTGTCGCAGTGCGATCAACGCCACCCCAGCGGTGTTTTCCTCCGCTTGCAGCGGCAAGGCCACGGTGGCGCCGCGAATCGCCGCAATCCGCACCTCCGGCGTGTCGATCCGCCGTACGGTGACTGCATCGCCCACGCCGGCAATGGCGTGGCCGAGGATGTCGAAGCCCACGCCCACGTTGCCGACCGAGGCCGGCGAAAATGCCCTGGCCTGCGTCCTCACAGTCGCGTGCCCTCGCCCACGGCCACGCGCAGCAGATCGGCGAACACGCCTGCCGCGGTGACCTCCGGGCCTGCGCCGGGACCTTGCACGACCAATGGGTTCTCGCAGTAGCGGCCGGTGGTGAACTGCACGATGTTGTCGGTCAGGTGCAGGTTGGCAAAGGCGTGGTCAGCCGGCACTTCGACCAGGCCGACGCTGGGCGCGCGATCCGGCGGCAGTTGCGCCACGTAACGCAGCACGTTGCCACGCTGGCGCGCATCGGCCAGGCGCTGCGCGAACACCGCATCGACACTCGCCAGCCCATCCATGAAGGCCTCGATGCCGCCGTCGCGCAGCGCATCGGGCACCAGGCTTTCCACCGCCACATCCTCCAGGCTGATCTCGCGCCCGGCTTCGCGCGCCAGGATCACCAGCTTGCGGGCCACGTCGATGCCCGAGAGGTCATCGCGCGGATCGGGCTCGGTGTAGCCCATCGCCTGGGCCTGGGCGACCAGGGCCGAGAACGGCGTCGCACCGTCGAAGCGATTGAACAGCCACGCCAGCGTGCCGGAAAAAATGCCTTCGATCGACGTGACCCGGTCGCCGGTGTCGACCAGATCGCGCAGCGTGGTGATGACCGGCAACCCGGCACCGACCGTCGCTTCGTAGCGGAATCGCGCACCACTGCCTGCCGCCGCATCGCGAATGGCCTGATAGCGCGCCAGCGGCCCGGCGCCCGCCTGCTTGTTCGGCGTGACCACGTGGATGCCCGCGGCCAGCCAGCCGGCGTAGTGATCGGCCACCTCGGCGCTGCCACTGCAATCGATGATGACGACGTGTGGCAGGTTGGCGTCGAGCAGGTGCGCGGTGAAGCGCGCCAGCTCGGTGGTCTCGCGCGCCGCGGCGAAGGCAGGCCGCCAATCGCATTCGAGCGCGCGTTCGGCCAGGCACATGCGGCTGCGCGAAGCGATCGCGCGCACGCGCAGGTCGAGGTTGGCCTTGGCCAGCAATTGCGGTTGCGCCGCGCCCAGTTGGTCCAGCAAGGCCGCACCGACATTGCCCGGGCCGATCACGCCCACCGCGAAGGTCTGCGGCGACAGCCAGAAGCCGGCATGCGCAGCGCGCAGCGCGCGGGTGGCATGCAGGCTGTCGATGGCCACGGAGATGTTGCGCTCCGAGGAGCCCTGGGCGATGGCGAGGATATTGACCTGAGCCCGACCCAGCGATTCAAACAGGCGCGCGGCCACGCCCGGTTGCCCGGCCATGCCGTCGCCCACCGCCGCCAGCACGCTTACCCCGGTGGTGAGCTGCACCCGCTGCACCTGGCCGACGCTGAGCTCATGGGTGAACGCCATCAGCAAGGCATCCTGCGCGCGCGCCGATTCTTCCTCGCGCACCACGCAGCAGATCGAATGCTCGGAAGAGCCTTGCGAAATCATCACCACCGACACCCGCGCGTTGCGCAGGGCCGCGAAGACCCGCTCGGCGGTGCCGGGCACGCCGATCAGGCCCGTGCCCTCCAGATTAAGGATGGCCAGGGCCGGGCTCAGGGTCAGCCCCTTGATCGGCCCGCCCACCGCGCTGCTCGCGCTGATCCTCGTGCCGGGGTGCTCGGGCTGGAACGTGTTGCGGATGATGATCGGCAGGCCGCGCTCGATGGCAGGTGACATCGTCTGCGGATGCACCACCTTGGCCCCGAAATACGCCAGCTCGCAGGCCTCGTCGTAGCTCAACGCTTCCAGCTGCACCGCTTCGGGCACCACGCGCGGATCGGCCGAAAGCACGCCATCGACGTCGGTCCAGATATGCAGCTCGTCCGCGTCGAACAGGGCGGCGAAGATCGCCCCGGAGTAATCGCTGCCATTGCGGCCCAGAGTGGTGACGCGGCCGGCGCGGTCACGCGCCACGAAGCCGGTGGCCACAACGCGCGCGTGCGCGTTCTGCACCCGCCATTGCGCCAGTCGCTCGGCGCTGACGCCCCAATCCACGTCCACGCCCAGCTCGCCGCGATTGACCACCAGCACGTCGCGCGCGTCCAGCACCGCGCAGGGCTCGCCCAGCGCACGCAGGTGTTCGCCCAGCAACTGCGCCGAATACACCTCGCCCAGGCCCTGCACGCGATCCAGCACTTCGCGCGGCAACTCGCCGATGACCGCCAGCGCGGCGAGGATCTCGGCGAGCTGGTCGAACTGCCGATCCAGCCATTCCAGCAAGGTGCCAGCATGTTCGCCGAGCAATGCCACCGCCGCCCCGCGATGCCGGGCACGCGTCTCATGCCACAGCTCGCGCCATTCGCTGCGGCCACTGGCAGCCTGGCCGGCCATGTCGATCAGCGCATCGGTGACGCCCTTCATCGCCGAGACCACGGTGACCTGGCGGGTCTCCTCGCGCGCCAGCAGCAATTGCGCGACATGGCGATAGCGCGCCGCATCGGCGACCGAGGTGCCGCCGAACTTGTGCACGACGGTGCGCGGGACAGCCGGAGAAAGCGGAGCGGACTGCGGTTGAACGGACGACATGACAGACCTCGTGGTGAGGCCCCGCAGTGACTGGATCGTGCGACCGGGAGATGTCCCCCGCATCCTGATCCGGGTGCGGGGCCGTTGTTTTCGAAAACTACGCGAAGACGACGGGCCGCACCGGGGTAATGGTACGGGTGGTAATCGTGGTGGTCGTGGTGAGCGCAAGCGCGATGCCGCACACGCCCGTGCCGGTGGTCGGCAGGGAGGCGATGGTCAGGGCGGCGTCGGCGTGCATGGCCCCACGATTCAGCATCGCCCCCGGCGCTGTCAAGAGGCGTCCGACAATCGGCACGAACGCCGCCATCACGGTTGCAATGGCAACTTTTCGCCGCTGATCGCCGCTTTCCGCATGCCGGCCCGGAGCCCCGCCATGAGTCTGAAGATCAAGCGTGTGTATGACCCCGCCGCCGAGCACGATGGCGCACGCGTACTGGTGGATCGGCTCTGGCCGCGCGGCGTGAGCAAGACCCGTGCGCACCTGGACGACTGGCTGAAGGATCTCGCCCCCTCGCCTGCCCTGCGCGAATGGTGGGACCATGATCCCGAGCGCATGGTCGAATTTACCGAACGCTACCGCGCCGAACTGCACGACGCCGAGCATCAGGCCGCGCTGGCGCGGCTACGCGAGATCATCCAGGCCCATCCCACCACCACGCTGCTGTACGGCGCGCACGACCCGGTGATCAACCACGCCCACGTGCTGCAGAACTACCTGGCCCATTCGCACGCGCGCCACGCCTGAGCGCCCGACGTCGCTTCAATCGAAGCGGCGCACCAGGTGATCGCCCTCACCGGAACGCAGGATGACTTCCGTCGGCTGCCCGGTGGTCCAGGTGTGCAGCCGCGCCATCATCTCCGCATTGCGGATCGCGCCATCACGCGCCAGGTAACGCAGTGGACTCCAGTGCGGGCGCGAGACCAGCCAGGCATCCTCGTCCTGCTCGACCGCGACCACGTAGCACTGACTCTCCATGCCTGCTCCTTGTGCGCTTGCCTGCGCGATGGAAGAAAAATCCGGAGAGCTGGTCGCGGCGAGCCGAGACGGGCGCCAAGCACCGGGGGAGTTCCGCGATTGGGGAGGCGGGAACAGCACTTCCAGCTCTTCGGTACCGGCACGTCCTTACTCAAGGGCCCGCGGTTGAGTGGCCACAGGGCACCGCGACCGGTACGCATACCTTGTCATGGATCTGCTGGGCCGCTCCCCCGCAGAACTCTGGGAGTTAGGGTCAGAAAATTCCGATTTTGCGCCGGCCACCGTCACGGCGCGTGCACGGGCCTGATGGCAGGCGGCGCGATCTCAGGCGCGTGGGCGCAGGCGCATCGCGACGTCGTACGCCGCATTGATCGCGCGCGCACGCGCCTCTGCCAGGGCCACCAGCTCCGGCCCGAGTTGTTGCACCTTGTCGGGGTGGTACTGGCTGATGCGTCGTTTGTACGCCGCGCTGATTTCCTCGAGCGTCGCGCCCTCATCGACTTCCAGCACCTCGAACCAGCGCGCCTGTGCGACATCCGCACCTGGCATGTGCGGCGCCTGGCCCGCGGCGCCGGGCGCCGCGGTATCGCGCTGGGAGAACAGCCTGAGCAGCATCGACACCAGCCAGAATCCGAGCACGAAAGCCGCGCCCATGGAAATCATCTCAGTCTTGCTCATGCGTCATCTTCTCCAATCGATCGCGCACCTCATGCAGTTCGTGTGCACGCGCGCTGCCTTGCGCCTCGGCCAGCAGCAGGATGTCCAGCCGGGCGATCAAGCGCGGCGACAGCCGTTGCAGCGCTTCCGGGGTGAGCCGCGCGGTGATGAAATCCAGCCCATCCACGCCAAGCGATTGTCGTAGTCCGATCTTGCGCACCAGGTTCAGCGCGAAGGGCGGGCACGCCAGCGCATCGATTGCCAGCGCCGTCACCGCACGCCTGGACAGGCCCAGCACCGCGCGACGACGCGCGACATACACGATCATCCCCGTCGAGAGCAGGTAGATCGCCACCAGCAAGACCAGCAGGCCTTGCCAATGGCGCCAGCCCCACAGCAGCAGCGGCAGGACCAGGAACAACAGCGCCGCCATCAGCCACACGCCGACCTGCAAGGGCCGCAGCGCGCGCAACAGGGGCTGCACATCCAGCCCCGTCGCGCCGGTGCCTGGCGCCCGCATCCACTGCAGGCGCAGCACCGGCGAGGCCGGCCGCCACCAGGCCGGCAGGAAGGCAAACGCGCCACGCCATTGCGTATCGCCGCCGACCGCCGCCGCCCAGCCGCGCCGGCGCGGCCAGGCCACCAGCTCGTTCGCATACAGCAGCATCGCCGCGTCGTACAGATAGAACGCGACGATGCCCGCCAGCAGCCACAGGTCCTGCGTCATCACCGGACGGTGTTCTGCTTCTCTGATTTGTCCTTGCCACCGAACAGCTTGCGGAACCACGCGCCCACCGCCGCCACGCCGACCAGGACCAACTTCCACATGCTGGCCAGGAAGGCGCCGATCACCCCGAACAAGCCCTTCTTCGCGGCGACCGCTGCCGCACCGCCAGTCACCAGCGCGGCCAATCCATATTCGGCGACATGGTCGCCTTCGCGGAATTCGGCGTAGCGCTCGCCTGGCGCATAGGCGTAGCCGGGCAGCACGCGCTTGAAGTCGGCGATGGCGGCATCGAAGTCTTCCGGCGCGGCGACGACGACGACTTCCATCACCCCGTGGCGACCCAGCAGCCGGGTGTTGTAGTTCACGCTCTGCGCGTGGCTGCGCTCGTTCTCGCCGACGATGGCCCATTCCAGGCTGTTGATGGACTTCTCGTACTTGGGCTGGAAGCGCCAGCCGGTGACGTGGACCGGGTCCCAGCCGTTCTGCTTGCGTTCCTTGTTCGCCGCCTCGGTGCCTTCGCGCACGGAGGCGAGCAGGTCATCGGCATCGAGCTTGTCGTTGTCCTTTACGTATCCGGTGTTGCTGTAGGTGAAGTAGGCGACCCAACTCAGGTCCTGCGGGGCGAGCGTGTAAGCCTCCTCGCTGCCCTGCGGGTTGTGCATCATGCGATTGAGTTCGCGCGTGCCCTTGGCGCCGAGGAAGGCGTAGCCCTCCGGCACCTCGATGGTGGCCTTGCCTTCGATTTGGCCGGTGCTCTTGCCGAGCTGCCAGGGCAGCGAGGAAATATCCGGCGCATCCCCTTCCGTGTTCCCTTCCCCTTCGGCGTGGACGACAGGCGCGCACACGCACAGCAGCGCCGCCAGCAGCGCCGTGACGATCAACTTCATGTTTTCCCCCTGGATGCCAACCTTGGCGCGGCGATTCTAGCCAGCGCCCCCCTGGCCCACAACCGGACCGGCGGCCCTGCGGGCCGGTTGTCTCACTTGGTGAGACGGGCGTGGCTACAGTAAGGGAAATGAGCATGGATACGCCCATCGAGATCGCCTACGCCCGCGCCTATGCCCTGCTGCGCGCCGCGGGCGCGAGCGACCAGGGGACCTTCGACATCGCCTTTGCCCGCGCGCACGGCGAGCTGTTGGCCGGCTTCCCGGATCAGCACGTGGACATCATCGCCACCTTGCTGGCGTTTTCGCGGCAACTGGGGCGGGCCGCGCTTGCACTGCCACCTCCCCACGGCATAATCGGCCGCGTTCGACCGTGATTCGAGACATCCATTCCCTTCCGCCCTGCCTGGCGTGGGGAGCCGCGGGAGTCGTCCATGAGCGCGTCTGCAACGATCGAAGACGAACGTCCGGAATTCTGGGCCGGTTTCGCCCACGATGACCTGGCCCTGCGCTGCGCCGTGCTCCACGCCCAGCGCAGGCAATGGCAGGCGCAGCAGCTCGACGGCGAAATAGGCGCGGTGCGTCGCGCGGTCGCGGCGATGTGCATCCACGGCAATGGCATCGAGGTGGGCGCAGGCTCGCGCCCCTTCCCACTTCCCGACGGTGCGCACTGCTATTACGGCGACGTGCGCACGCACGAAGAACTTTCGACCTACTTCGGCACGTCAGACGTGGCGCTGTGCGGAGAGATCGACGCGCAGACAATGCAGGGCGTCCCGGCGGCATCACTGGATTTCGTCATCTCGGCACACGTCATCGAACATCTGTTCGACCCCCTGGGCGCGATCGAAGCCGCGCTCGGCGTGCTGCGCCCGGGCGGCACCCTGCTGCTGGTCGCGCCCGAGATGACCCGCACCTGGGATCGCGAGCGCCCGCCCACGCCTTTGGCTCATGTCATCGGCGACCACGCCGACGGCGGCGAAGGCACGCGCCTGCAGGCCTATCTCGAACACGTGCGCCACGTCCATCCCGTACTCACCGGGGAAACGATCGCCGAAGATCGGGTGGAAGAGAACGCCCGGGCGATCATGGCGAGCGGCATGGACATCCACGTCCACGCATGGCGCCTGGAGGACATCCGCCAGATGCTGGACTACGCTGCGCAGCGCTTCGGGGCGCGCGTCGATTACCAGTTGGACTCGGTCAACGAGAACCTGTTCGTCCTGCAGCGCACGCACTAGCGACGCCGCCGCCCACGACAACCCTAGCGCTGCGCCTTCGGCGCGGGCGGGAACACGCCCAACACCGCATCGGCAATCCGCTGGTGGCCCCTGCCATTGGGATGGTTCGGCTGGGCCATGAGATCCGAAGGCGTGCCCTGGTAGCGTGCAAAAGACGCTGCAGCGTCTGCAAGCTCGACGCCTTCGGCCACTGCCAGCGCGCGGATCATCGCCACCTGCGCCGCCGCATCGTGCTGGGCGTGGGGAGGCTCACCGCCCAGGTCTGGCGTGGGCGTGAGCAGCACCACGCAACTCCCCACTGCCTTGGCCTGCTGGATCATCCAGCGCACATTGCCCCTGGACTCCTGCAACGGCAGCATGCGGTCGTTCAATCCGTAATCGATCGTGACCACGCGCGGTCGATGGTTCAGGGCTTCGGCGACGAAGCGCGCCCGGCCCTGGCGCGAGGTTTCGCCCCCCACCGCCGAGGTGATCACGTTGATCACGGCCGTCGGGTAGCGCGCCGCCAGCGCATCGGCCACACGCCGCGGATACGCCTCCCGGGCATGTACTTCAGGCGTGCGGAAAAAGCCGGCCGGCACGCTGTGGCCGAACGTGACCATGTTGAAGGTCTGGTGGTTCGGCCATGCCTGCTGCAGTGCCTGGCCCGCCTCGGTCATGCACGGGCTGGTCGCCCACGCCGGCATCGCAACGGAAAGCAACACCACGGCCCACAGCAAGGACACGCGCAAGGAAACAGCGAAGCGCAAGGGATTCATCAACAGGCTTTTCAGGCGTCTGAGTCCGACCAAGCCGGGCGGTGCTGCCTGGCCGGCACGTGGTGACCCCGGCCCGATTCGAACGGGCGACCTTCCCCTTAGGAGGGGGACGCTCTATCCAGCTGAGCTACGGGGCCGTGCCGCGCATTGTCGCATGAACACGCGGTGGCGACAGCCGCGCGCGGCGCCGGGATGCGGCGCAGCAAGGCCTGTTGTGGGCCTCTGCTAAAATCGGCAGTTCTCGCGCCGCCTCCCTGCTCCACCCTGAGCGGCGCCCGCCTTATTCCAGGAGTTCCTTGCATGTCCGCAGCCCTGCTCAAGCCGCTCGATCTTGCCGCATCCAACGCCGGTACCTACCTCGGCGGCGGCGAATGGTCCACGGCTACCGGCGCCGGTGTCCTCCAGCCGCTGAACCCGACCACCAACGAGCTCATCGCCGACGTCCAGGCCACCACGCCGGAAGACTACGAACGCCTGATCGCCCGCGCGCAGGAGGCGTTCAAGGCCTGGCGCAGCGTGCCGGCGCCGCGCCGCGGCGAAGCCGTGCGCCTGTGTGGCGAAGCACTGCGCAAGCACAAGGACGCCCTCGGCTCGCTGGTCGCGCTGGAAATGGGCAAGAGCAAGCCCGAAGGCGATGGCGAAGTGCAGGAGATGATCGACATCGCCGACTTCGCGGTCGGCCAGAGCCGCATGCTCTATGGCTACACCATGCACTCCGAGCGCCCCGGCCACCGCATGTACGAGCAGTACCACCCGCTGGGCCTGGTCGGCATCATCAGCGCGTTCAACTTCCCGGTCGCGGTGTGGGCCTGGAACGCGTTTCTTGCGGCGATCTGCGGCGATGTGTGCATCTGGAAGCCGTCCAACAAGACCCCGCTCACCGCGGTGGCCACGATGAAGATCTGCAATGACGCGCTCAAGGCCGGCGGCTTCCCGGACATCTTCTTCCTGATCAACGATGCCGGCACGGCGTTGTCCGAGCGCCTGGTCGAAGACAAGCGCGTGCCGCTGATCAGCTTCACCGGCTCGACCCAGGTTGGCCGCGTGGTCGCCGGCAAGGTCGCCCATCGCCTCGGCCGCTGCCTGCTGGAGCTGGGCGGCAACAACGCGATCATCCTGGACGAAAGCGCCGACCTGAAGCTGGCCGTGCCGGGCATCGTGTTCGGTGCGGTGGGCACCGCGGGCCAGCGCTGCACCACCACCCGCCGCCTGATCGTGCACGAATCGATCTACGACAACGTGCTGGCCACGCTGGTCAAGGCCTACCAGCAGGTCGAAGGCAAGATCGGCGATCCGACCGATCCGGCCAACCTGATGGGCCCGCTCAACAGCCGTGGCGCGGTGGAGCAGTTCCTGGCCTCGATCGAAAAGGCCAAGGCAGCCGGCGGCAAGGTCGAAACCGGCGGCGTGGCCTTGGATCGTCCGGGCAACTTCGTCCTGCCGGCCATCGTCACCGGCCTGAAGAACAGTGACGAAGTGGTGCAGCACGAAACCTTCGCGCCGATCCTGTATGTGATGAAGTACGCGACCCTGGACGAAGCCATCGACATGCAGAACGGCGTGCCGCAGGGCCTGTCGTCGTCGATCTTCACCCAGAACCTCAAGGCCGCCGAGCGCTTCCTGTCGCCGGCCGGTTCGGACTGCGGCATCGCCAACGTCAACATCGGCACCTCCGGTGCGGAGATCGGCGGCGCCTTCGGTGGCGAGAAGGACACTGGCGGCGGTCGCGAGTCCGGTTCGGATGCATGGAAGGTCTACATGCGCCGCCAGACCAACACGATCAATTACTCCGATTCGCTGCCGCTGGCGCAGGGCATCAAGTTCGACCTGTAACCTCGACGACACCCCCTTTCGCCGCACGGCGAGAGGGGGTGGGCAGGTGCAGTACCGCGCCGGTGGCCCCGCCCCTTGCCCGCGTTCGCGAGACTTGCAGGCATTGCGCGGCGGACGTCCCATTTTGCAGCGCGCTCTGGGATAATCGGGCCATCGCGACGCCGGCGGCCTGCCGGCTTACGCCCTCCGCTCACGCACACGCAAGGGATCCGCCCGATGAGCAGCGTCCGCCAGACCAGTACCCTCGCCATCATCAGCCTGGTAGCCGGCATCCTCGGCTGGGTCGCCCTGCCCTTCATCGGCAGCCTCACCGCGATCATCACCGGGCACATGGCGCGCAGCGAGATTCGCCGCCTGCCCGCGCAATACGATGGCGATGGCCTGGCATTGGCGGGCCTGATCCTGGGCTGGGTGAATGTCGCGCTGTGGATCCTGGGCCTGCTCGTGCTGTTCCTGTTCTTCGGTGGCCTGGCCTGGTTCGGCATGGCGAACCGCTGAGCCATGGAACTGCGCTCCCAGGATCGTTTCAGCAATCGCGTCGCGGATTACGTCCGCTACCGCCCCGGCTACCCCCCGCAACTGCTCGAATGGATCCATGGCCGCCTCAACGTGGCGCCGGGTGCACGCGTGGCCGACATCGGCGCCGGCACGGGCATCTCTTCGCGCCTGTTCCTGCAGGCCGGGCATCCGGTGATCGCGGTTGAACCGAATGCGGCCATGCGCGCAGCAGCCGAACAATGGCTGGGCAGCGAAAGCGGGTTTTCCACTGTAGGCGGCAGCGCCGAGGCCACGGGCCTGGCCGATGCCAGCGTGGACATGATCAGCGTCGCCCAGGCCTTCCACTGGTTTGATACCCAAGCGGTGCGCAGCGAATGGGCGCGCATCCTGCGCCAGGGCGGCCTGGCGGTGGTGTACTGGAATTCGCGCCTGCTCGACGCCACGCCGTTCCTGGGCGACTACGAAGCCTTGCTGCTGGAATACGGCACCGACTACAGCGCCGTCTCCGAGCGCTACCAGGACGACGCCACCATGCGCGCGTGGTATGGCCGCGGATTTGTCGATGCCGCGCAATTCCCCAACGTGCAGCGCATGGATTTCAACGCGCTGCGCGGCCGCCTGCTGTCTTCGTCCTATGCCCCTGCCGAAGGACATCCGCGCCATGCGCCGATGCTGGAAGCGCTGCGCGTGCTGTTCGACCGCCATGCGGTCGACGGCCATGTCGAATTCGCCTACCTGACCCGCGCCTTCGCCGGCACCTTGAACTGAATGTATTCCCTCGCCCGTCCCCTGCTGTTTACCCTCGACGCCGAGCGCGCCCACGGCCTGGCCCTGCGCGCCATCGACGCGGCCTACCAGGCCGGTGCGACGTCGTTGCTGGCCTCGCGCCCGCGCCCGTTGCCCACGCCCGCCTTCGGGCTGCAGTTCCCCAATCCAGTCGGGCTGGCGGCAGGCCTGGACAAGAACGGCGAACACGTCGAAGCGCTGTTTGCCCTGGGCTTTGGCTTCGTCGAAATCGGCACGGTCACCCCGCGCCCCCAGGTCGGCAATCCGCGTCCGCGCCTGTTCCGGCTGCCGGCGCACCAGGCGATCATCAATCGCATGGGCTTCAACAACCTCGGCGTCGATGCCCTGGTGCGCAATGTCAGCCATGCGCGTCGACGCGACGGCCTGCTCGGCATCAACATCGGCAAGAACAAGGACACGCCGAACGAATCGGCGCTGGACGATTACCTGTTCTGCCTGGAGCGGGTGTATCCGCTGGCGGACTACATCACCCTCAACATCTCCTCGCCCAACACCGCCGGCCTGCGCGAACTGCAGGAAGAGCAGTCGTTGCGCCAGCTGGTCAGCGGCCTGCGCGAGGCGCAGGAACGGCTCGCCAGCCAGCACGGCAAGCGCGTGCCGATGCTGGTCAAGGTGGCCCCGGACCTCAGCGATCGCGACATCGACGCAGCCGCGCGCGTGCTGTCGGACCTGTCGGTGGACGGTGTGATCGCCACCAACACCACGACCTCGCGCGCGCTGGTAGAAAATGACCCACGCGCCAAGGAAACCGGCGGCCTGTCCGGCGCACCGCTGATGGGTCAATCGACGTTGGTGCTGCGCCGCCTGCGCGCGCGCCTGCCCGAATCGATCCCGCTGATCGGCGTGGGCGGCATTTCCAGTGGCGCCGATGCCGTGGCCAAGATGTCGGCCGGGGCCAGCCTGGTGCAGGTCTACAGCGGGCTGATCTACCAGGGCCCGGCGCTGATCGGCGATTGCGTCGAAGCGATCCGCCGCCGCCGCGAAGCACCGAGCCGCGGCGCGGTTTCACCCCTATGAGCACTGCCTGGACGTTGCAGGAAAACGCCCCGCTGCGCGCACTCAACACCTTCCATGTGGAGGCCATCGCGCCGTGGCTGCTGCAGATCGACGATCCGGCCGCGCTGCCTGAAGCCCTGGCGCTACCCGGCCTGGCCGGCCAACCTTTGCTGGTGCTGGGCAGCGGCAGCAACGTGCTGCTGGCCGGCGATCCCGAAGGTTGCGTGCTGGCCTTCGCCAATCGCGGCATCGAGATCCTCGAACACCATGCCGACCATGCCATCGTCCGCGCCGGTGCTGGCACGCCGTGGCATGGCCTGGTGATGTGGTCGCTCGAACAGGGCCTGTCCGGGCTGGAGAACCTGGCGCTGATTCCCGGCACCGTGGGCGCAGCGCCGATCCAGAACATCGGCGCTTACGGCGCGCAGGTCGGCGAGTTCATTCGGGCCGTGGAAGCGTGGGACCGCACTACCGGCACGTGGGCGCGGCTGACACCCGAACAATGTGCGTTCGGCTATCGCGACAGCGTGTTCAAGCGCGAGCCGGGCCGGTGGCTGATCGTCGCGGTGGAACTGCGCCTGCCGCTGCTGCACGAGTTGCGGCTGGATTACGCCGGCATCCGCGAAGAACTGCTCGCCATGGGCGTGGACACCCCCGAAGCGGCCGATGTCGCCGCGGCGGTCATTGCGATCCGCAAGCGCAAGCTGCCCGACCCGGACACGCTCGGCAACGCCGGCAGCTTCTTCAAGAATCCGCAGCTGCCGCAGGAACAGATCGACACCCTGCGCCACGACTGGCCGACGCTGCCGGTGTTCCCGGGCGAGCGCGACGGCGTGGGCAAGGTTTCTGCGGCGTGGCTGATCGAACAATGCGGCTGGAAGGGTGTGCGTGAAGGCGATGCCGGCGTGTCGCCAGACCACGCGCTGGTGCTGGTGAACTACGGCCATGCGACCGGCGCCGAATTGCTGGCGCTGGCGCGGCGTATCGCCGACACGGTGCGCGAGCGCTTTGCCGTGATAATCGAACCGGAGCCGCTGCTGATCGGCGCGCAGTGGTGACAGCTGCCGCTAGCCACACGCCGCTGCGGGCGGCCGGGCTGATGCTGGTCAGTACGTTCTGTTTCGGCATGATGGCCATTGCGATCCGCTATGCCTCGGCCGACGTGCCGACCAACCAGATCGCCTTCTTCCGCAACTTCTTCGGCCTGCTCGCACTGCTGCCGTTCCTGTTCGCGCGCGGCGGCCCCCTGCCGCGCACCCGGCACGTGCGCCTGTACCTGGTGCGCACGCTGATCGGCCTGGCCTCGATGCTGTGCGGCTTCTGGGCGATCGGCCATTTGCCGCTGGCCCAGGCGATCTCGCTGTCGTACTCCACGCCCTTGTTCGTCACCATCCTGGCCGTGCTGTGGCTGGGCGAAAAAGTGCGCACGCGGCGCTGGGCGGCCGTGGCGGCCGGCTTCGTCGGCGTGCTGCTGATCCTGCGCCCCGGCTCTGCCGCCTTCAGCCCCGGCCTGCTGGTGGCCCTGGCCGCGGCGATGATCAGCGCGGTGGTGGCGATCCAGATCAAGCAGCTCTCGCGCACTGACCCGCCCGATACCGTGGTGTTCTACACCTACGTGTTCTGGGTGCCGATGTCGCTGCTGACCGCGCTGCCGAACTGGGGCTGGCCGCAAGGCACGACCTGGATCTGGCTGGTGCTCACCGGCCTGTTCGGCACCGGTGGGCAACTGTTCTGGACCCGCGCGCTGAAGCTGGGCGAAGTGTCCGCCTTGCAGCCGATCAGCTTCATGCAGCTGCCGCTGGTGGCCGGGCTGGGCGGCTGGCTGTTCGGCGAATCGCTGGACCGCTACACCGTCATCGGCGCGGCGATCATCGTCTCGGCCAACGTCTACATTGCCCACCGCGAAACCGTGCTGGCCCGACGCGCTGCCACCCATGCCCCGGTGGAAGGCGTCAAACCGGGCGAGTGAAGCCGGTATCACTGCGCTAGGCTGCGGCCATGGACACCCCCGCACGCACCCCTCGTTACACCCTGGGCCTGATCGGCGGCATGAGTTGGGAATCGACCCTGCCCTACTACCGCCAGATCAACGAAGTTGTGCGCCGCGAGTGCGGCGGCCTGCATTCGGCGCGGCTGTTGCTGTACAGCGTGGACTTCCACGACATCGAGCAATTGCAGCAAGCCGGCGACTGGGAAGCGGCTGGCGCGGCCATGGCCAGCGCCGCACGTGCCTTGCAGGCCGGCGGCGCCGACCTGCTGGTGTTGTGCACCAACACCATGCATCGCGTGGCCGCTGCCATTGAAGCGGCCACGCCCCTGCCGCTGCTGCATATCGCCGACCCGACCGCCGACGCATTGGCGGCGCTGGGCGTGAGCAGGGTCGGTTTGCTCGGCACCCGCTTCACCATGGAGCAGGACTTTTATCGGGACCGGTTGATGCAGCGTGGCTTCGACGTGCGCGTGCCCGACGCGGCCGCGCGCGATGACGTGCATCGCATCATCTACGAAGAACTATGCCTGGGCGTGTTGCGCGACACCTCGCGGCAGCGTTATCGCCAGATCATGGCAGCGCTGGTCGCCGACGGCGCCGAGGCCATCGTGCTGGGCTGTACCGAGATCGCCTTGCTGGTCCGGGCCGAGGATGCCGCGGTGCCGCTGCTGGATACCGCGCATCTGCATGCCGAAGCGGCCGCGCTGCGGAGCCTGTCGCCGTCGCTTGCTCAGGCATGATCAGCCGCGAGGATGCGGCGCCGATGCTGAGGTGGCCCGGCGAAGCCACGGCCGATAGTGGCGGCGAAAGCACACCAGATACAGCCCCGTGACCCAGGCCAGGGCTGCGCACCAGCCGGCGAGGATATCCGAGGGGTAATGCACACCCAGGTACATCCGCGACAAACCGACCAGCCCCACGAACACCGCTGCCAGCCCCGTCACCGGCCAACGCCAGCGCGTGCGCCAGCAAAGCGCGACCAGCACCGCGGCCAGCGTCATCGAGCCCATCGCATGGCCGCTGGGGAAACTGAAGGTGCTTTCCGGCGCGATCGACTCCCACAAGCTCGGCCGATCGCGCTGGAAGAAATGCTTGGCGCCGATGTTCAACAACGCCGAACCGACGAAGGCCAGGAACGCAAAAGTGGCCTCGCGCCAGCGTCGCCAGGCCAGCAGGGCGAGCACGATCAGGGTATCGACGGGGATCAAACCCCAGCCGTAACCCAATTTCGAGACCACGACAAAGAAGGTGTCCAGGCCCGGCGTGGTCCAAGCGCGCAGCCGCCACAGCAGCGGATCGTCGAAGACGAAGGCTTCGAGCTCATGCACTTCATCGGCCAGGCTGGCGAACACGCCCAGGGGCAGTAGCACCCCGGCGAACAGCAAGATGATGCGCCAGGCGTTGCTGCCCAGCCAATGGCGAAAACCGGCCGGGCTCTCAGCCGGTGGAACGCGCATAACGGGTGTGGACGTACTCATCGATCAGCGCGACGAACTCATGCGCGATGTTTTCGCCACGCAGGGTCACCTTCTTTTCGCCGTCGACGAAGACCGGCGCGGACGGCGCCTCGCCGGTGCCCGGCAGCGAAATGCCGATATTGGCGTGGCGCGACTCGCCCGGACCATTGACCACGCAGCCCATCACCGCCAGCGTCATGTTTTCCGCGCCTGGATGGCTGACCTTCCATTCGGGCATCTTTTCGCGCACATGGTTCTGCACGACCTTGGCCAGCTCCTGGAAGAACTCCGAGGTGGTGCGGCCGCACCCGGGGCATGCCGTGACCATCGGCGTAAACGCCCGCTGGCCGGTGGTCTGCAGCAGCTCCTGGGCAACGATGACTTCCTGCGTGCGCGCCTGCCCGGGCTCGGGGGTAAGCGAAATGCGGATGGTGTCGCCGATGCCTTCTTGCAGCAGCACCGACAGCGCCGCGGCCGAAGCAACGATGCCCTTGCTGCCGATACCGGCTTCGGTGAGGCCCAGGTGCAGGGCGAAATCGCAGCGCGCCGACAGATCGCGATACACCGCGATCAACTCCTGCACGCCGGAGACCTTGGCCGAGAGGATGATGCGCTCGCGGCCCAGGCCCAGCTCGACGGCACGCTCGGCCGAATCCACGGCGGAGCGGATCAGCGCCTCGCGCAGCACGCGGCTGGCGTCCCAGGGCTGCTCGCGGCGAGAGTTCTCGTCCATCAACTGAGCGGCGAGGGCCTGGTCGAGCGAGCCCCAATTGGCGCCGATGCGGACCGGTTTGCCGTAGCGGATGGCGAACTCGATCAACTGTGCGAACTGGGTGTCTTTTTTCTTGCCGAAGCCGACGTTGCCGGGGTTGATCCGATACTTGGCCAGCGCCTCGGCGCAGGCCGGTTCGCCGGTGAGCAGCTGATGGCCGTTGTAATGGAAATCGCCGATCAGCGGCACTTCGATGCCCATCATGGCCAGCTTGTCGACGATGCGGGGGATGGCGGCGGCCGATTCCGGATTGTTGACGGTGAGGCGGACCATTTCCGAGCCCGCGCGCCACAGCTCGGCGACCTGCTTGACGCTGGCGGCGACATCAGCGGTGTCGGTGTTGGTCATCGACTGGACGACGACGGGTTTGCCGCCACCCACGATGACCTTGCCGATCTGGACGGGCTGGGTCAGGCGGCGGGGCCAGGCGCCGGTATCGGCGGGGGGAGTCGGGCGGGAGACGGCGTCGTGCATGGGGACATTTTAGAGGCAAGTGTGGGAATGGGGGGATTGGGATCGGCGTCCATCGGGGTTGGGGTTGATGAGGGGTTTTGGTTTCCTGCTGAGGGCGTGCACTGCGCGGTAGCTTTCGTCGGCTTACGTTACGGGCCCCGACCCCTCGGGGGCAGGCGTTTCGGTTCCGGCGTACGTCCTGTACTCAGTCACCGACCGTAGGCCATCCATGGCCTACTAACGCCTGCCCCCGAGGGGTCGGTGCAAGGCGCGTC
>Ga0160473_100203_pt1 | contig 54635 bp, 42 predicted proteins | sample HID1975I_E11MG_FD_108217 | JGI IMG/M metagenome (GOLD analysis project Ga0160473, IMG submission 108217) | Enriched soil microbial communities from UW Madison campus, WI, USA - HID1975I_E11 MG | ecosystem: Environmental > Terrestrial > Soil > Unclassified | place: USA: Madison, Wisconsin... | reverse complement strand
GCTTCGGCCCGGTAAGAGCGCTATGGAATTCACCACTCAACACTTCATCGCATTGGCGCCGATGCTGATCACCACCATCACCACGGTGGTGGTGATGCTGGCGATCGCCTGGAAGCGCAACCACTCGCAGACCTTCCTGCTGTCCACCGTGGGCCTGAACCTGGCCTTGCTGTCGATCTTGCCAGCACTGAAGGTCGCGCCCCTGGCGGTGACCTCGCTGATCACCATCGACAAGTTCGCCTGCCTGTACATGGCGATCATCCTGGTGGCCACGCTGGCCTGTGTCACGCTGGCCCACGCTTACCTTGGCGAAGGCGCCAAAGGCTTCCCGGGCAACCGTGAAGAACTCTACCTGCTGCTGCTGATGTCGGCACTGGGTGGCCTGGTGCTGGTCAGTGCCAACCACTTGGCCGGCCTGTTCATCGGCCTGGAACTGCTGTCGGTGCCGGTCTATGGCCTGGTGGCGTATGCCTTCTTCAACAAGCGTTCGCTGGAAGCCGGCATCAAGTACATGGTGCTCTCGGCTGCAGGTTCTGCCTTCCTGCTGTTCGGCATGGCACTGCTGTACGCTGATGCCGGTAGCCTGAGCTTCGACCAGATCGGTAAAGCCCTGGCAGCCACCAACATGCCAAGCCTGGTCGCACAACTGGGCCTGGGCATGATGCTGGTCGGCCTGGCCTTCAAGTTGTCGCTGGTGCCGTTCCACCTGTGGACCCCGGACGTGTACGAAGGTGCTCCGGCGCCGGTCGCTGCGTTCCTGGCCACCGCCAGCAAGGTTGCGGTATTCGCCGTGGTCGTGCGCCTGTTCATGCTCTCCCCTGCTGCCAGCAGCGGCGTGCTGAGCACCGTTCTGGCGGTGATCGCGGTGGCTTCGATTCTGGTCGGTAACCTGTTGGCACTGACCCAGAGCAACCTCAAGCGTCTGCTGGGTTACTCGTCGATCGCCCACTTCGGTTACCTGGTCATCGCCCTGGTCGCCAGCAAGGGCCTGGCCCTGGAAGCCATGGGCGTGTACCTGGTCACCTACGTGATCACCAGCCTGGGTGCCTTCGGCGTCATCACGTTGATGTCCTCGCCTTACGGCGGCCGTGATGCGGACGCCCTGTACGAGTACCGTGGCCTGTTCTGGCGCCGTCCGTACCTGACTGCCGTGCTGACCGTGATGATGCTGTCGCTGGCCGGCATCCCGCTGACTGCAGGCTTCATCGGCAAGTTCTACATCATCGCCACCGGCGTCGAGTCGCACCTGTGGTGGCTGGTCGGCGCCTTGGTGATCGGTAGCGCCATCGGTGTTTACTACTACCTGCGCGTCATGGTCACCCTGTACCTGGTCGAGCCAAACCTGCGTCGTCACGATGCCCCGCTGAAGTGGGAACAGCGCACCGGCGGCGTCATGCTGCTGGCCATCGCTATCCTCGCCTTCGTGCTCGGTGTCTACCCGCAACCGCTGCTGGAAATGGTTCAGCAGGCCGGCTTGCAACTGATCGGCTGATCAGCCCTGCAATACAAAACACCCCGCTCATGCGGGGTGTTTTTTTTTGCGCCAAAGGGCTGTCTACTCGACCGCTTCAGGCAATGCGGCCCTGCGTAGGTCACCATTGGCCGATGGCAGGTGGACTTCAGGGTTGGGCATACCGCTGGGAGAAAGTTCATGGGTCATTTCAAACTCGGCTCGCACTGACCAGCCACAGGCCTCGGTGGTGCATTGCAGGTAGGCGACCCGAAGAAATATATGGCGCCCCTCACTGGTACGTATGCGCATACGGCTGTTGCAATGCGGGCAGACCAGCTTATACGTACTCACGGTAGGCACCTGCTGGCATTACACACGCTGTTGATCTGTGAGAATGATCGTTTAGTTTTGTCAGTATTTACTGCATAAGTGACTGTATTCTTCGGTTTGATGCTTCTCATTGCAGAAATGCTCCTTAAAAACGCAGGGCTGTATTCATAGCGATTAGTTTAAGCCCATGGAATATCATTAAACCAGACATGGATATTTGTTATGAGTACTAACTTGCTCTCGCCTGTACTTGCGCGCCTGAAGCTTTTGATGGGGTGCGAGACCGATGCTGAGCTATCCAGAGCGCTGGCCATCAGCCCACAGACGTTGAGCAGCTGGAAGGTACGCGACAGCATTCCATACTCAATATGCATAGCAATCGCCAGGCAGCATGCGTGCTCCCTCGACTGGCTGCTGCTGGGTGAACCCGTACAACATCGCAACGCTGACAAGGATGACTGGGAGCGGGACATGCTCGAGCGGCTACGCACGCTTTCTGCAGACGACCGCCAGGCGGTGCTGCTGCTCATCCAGGACAAACAACGTATCCAACAACTGGAACAGCAACTGAGCGAGCTTGCCAAACACCTGCCTGACACCATCAGCCGTTAACCTCTGCGTCGCCAACGCTGGATGATTTCGCTCGGGTCCAGCGCATCCAGCGAAGCCATTACCTTTAGGCTGATCGGGATTACCACCACTGCTGCCACGAAGGCGGCCATGCCACGGGTAAGCATAGGTGCTAGGGACATCACCAAGGGCTCGAACAGGTGGCCCACACCTACGGTCACGAACACCAGCAGCCCTTTCTTGCAGATCGTCAGGCGCGTGGATGTATTGGTGATCAAGCGGTCTCGAGCAGCGCTGACCAACAGGGCCCCCAGCAACGCGCTGAACAGGACCGTGCCATCCATCCCCACGAGCTCCAGAGCAGCCACGAACAGGCCCTCGAACAATGTGCATTCATGCATAAGCACCTCCCCTGCGCGACGCCTTCCGCTGGGGAACTGCGCGCAGATCTCGCAGGATCGAGGCCTCTACAAAGCGCGTGTAACAAACCAGCAGTGCCCGCCCATGATCGTGCCCGGACACATCCTCCAGACGCTTATAGCCCCGCTCACGCAGTGCCGCGCGCCAACGTGCGAACTCTCGCGCTGCATCGATAGCGGCGCATTGTGCTGCAACCTCGAAATGCGCCTCGCTGGTATCCGGCCGAAGCTGCAAGCGCTCACGCAATGCCGCCAGCTCCAGCCGCGGCCAGAACGGGTCATGGCAGTCTGGGAACCGGGGCCCTACGGCAGCAGGTTCAAGATGAGTTGCTGTACGCTGATTCATGTTCATCCCCCCCTCACTGCTCGGCCAGCATGCCGTAGCGAATCGCCCTGATGACGGCCGCCACGCGTGTAGGCACATCGAACTTGCGCAAGATATTGGCAACGTGAAAGTTCACCGTTGACTCCTTGCACTCCAGTATCTGGCCAATTTCCCACGAGCTCTTGCCGTAGGCGCACCACAGCAATACCTGCCGCTCACGCGGCGTCAGGTGGATGGGTGAATCCGAGAGGGATTCGGGCGAGTGTCGTGCGTTGTCATTCATCGTTGAACTCCACGAGTGTTTGAGAGAGGCATCACTGCCGATCTGCAAACACCTTACGAAGCACCCCGCCCCCCCTCCAGCCGAGCAACTTGTAAAGAACTTGCCTACAAAACCGTCTGACGAAGGTTGCGCGAGATTTACTGCAGTTCTTCGTGCTCCAAGCGCCGTTTCGCTCGTCTCAACGCCGTTGTCCATTCGCCTTTTGCCTGGAGTCGTACGATGCGTTCCGTTTTACCCCTCTCGTCTTGCCTTGGCCTGCTGGCTGCCATCACTGCCACGCCACCTGCCCTGGCCGCACAATCGGTCGAGTTGGGCCAGGTGCTGATCACCGACGAGGAGCAAAGCGAACTGACGGCCGCCAGCGAGCGTTTGCGCGAAATCCCAGGCGCCAGCAACCTCGTGGACATGCAGCGTGTGGGGCAAGGCCGGGTCGCCAGTAACCAGGATGTACTCGCCTACCAGCCTGGCGTGTTCGCCCAGTCGGCGGGCAATGACGGTATCAAGCTGTCGATCCGTGGGTCGGGCATCAACCGGGCACCTGGGGCGCACGGTTCCGGGGTCTACACGATGTTCGACGGCTTGCCGCTCACCGGCCCAGGCGGTACCCCATACGAGCTGTTCGAACCGCTGTGGCTGAGCCGTGCCGAGGTTTTACGCGGGGCCAATGGCTTCGACCAAGGCGCCCTGGCCCTGGGTGGCGCCATCAACTACGTCACCCATACCGGCTACGATGCCGCGCCTTTGCAGGTGCGATACGAGGTCGGCAGCCGCGGCTACCAGCATCGGCACATCAGCTCTGGGCAGGTGCTGGGCAACCTCGACTACTACGTGGCGCTGACCGACTCGGAATACGACGGCTATCAGGCGCACAGCAGTGGCAGTGCCAAAGGTATTGCCGCGAACGTCGGCTACCGTTTCAACCCGAACCTGGAAACGCGTTTCTACCTGCGTTACCGGGAAACCGAGAACGACCTGGCCGGGCGCCTGACCAAGGACCAGATCAAGCATGACCCGCGTGCCGCCAACGCGGCGTACCTGGCGCGCGACGACAGCCGCCCGCAACCGGGCAGCACCTGGGTGGCCAACAAGACCACCTTCTACCTCGAGGACGATGCCCGGGTGGAAGCCGGGCTGGTCTATCACGACTTCCCCATGGACCTGCGCGAAGGCCCGATGCGCCTGAAGGTCGCTTACACCGATGTCAGCGGCACCCTGAACTACTTCCGCCGCGACACCCTGCTGGGCCGCGAGAGCAAGACCACCCTAGGCTGGCGAACCACCAAACACCTGCCCAACAGTGGCGCCTCGCAATTTGCCCGTACCAGCGGCGATAACTTCGGCGCACGCAGCCGCGACTTCAGCTACCAGGGCTCGGACACCGTGTTGCATGCAGGCAACGATTTGGAGCTGATCCCGGACCTGTGGCTGACCACCGGCCTGGCGATGATCTACACCCGCCGCGAAAGCGACGTCAGCTACCCGCTCACGGGTGGCAAGGTCAGCCAGCATGACTGGGACTACGCGCCGCGCCTGGGCCTGCGCTACGACATCAGCCCGCAACTGCAGGTTTACGGCAACCTGAGCCGCTCGGTAGAGCCGCCACACCCCTGGTCGCTGATCTGGAGCTCACCGGTAGCGACGCAGCCGATCGACCTGCAAAATCAGACAGCCACCACGCTGGAGCTCGGCGCGCGCGGCGACTCGGCGTTGGGGCGTTGGGACCTGGCCTGGTATTACTCGCAAGTGCGCCACGAACTGTTGGCCGTGGAAATCGTGCCAGGCCTGCCGGCCAAAGAGTTCAATGCCAGCGCCACCGTGCACCAGGGTGTCGAGGCAGGCCTGGACACTACGCTGTGGGAGCGAGCAGGAACAGGCAAGCTGAGCCTGCGCCAGGCCTACACCTTCAGTGACTTCCACTACCGTGACGACGAGCAGTTCGGTGACAACCGCCTGCCGGGCATCCCCATGCACTACTACCAGGGTGAGCTGCGTTATGACTGGCCCAGCGGCTTCTATGCCGGGGTCAACACGCAAATGGCATCGAAGGTGCAGGTGGATTATGCCAACAGCTATCACGCCGACGCCTATGCCTTGCTGGGCGCGCGCCTGGGCTGGGACTCACCGAAACAGGACTGGCAGACCTGGCTGGACCTGCGCAACCTGACCAACAAACGCTACGCCGCGACAGTAACGCCAGGCTACAACGACGCCGGGCAGGACATTGCCCGCTCGACGCCGGGTGAAGGGTTTGGGGTTTATGCGGGGGTTTCCTACAGCTTCCGATAAACGCCGGGGCCGCCATGCGCCCCCGCACCTGAACAGGGCTTCAGACCGCCCTGTTCAACTTCACCCACGCAGCGAACTTGTCGACAAACCCCTGCAGAAACGGCCGCGTCTTATCATTGAGTTTGCCGGATTCCTCGAACAGGCTCGCCGCGCCCCCTAGGTACGCCTCAGGCATCTGCATGCAAGGCATGTCGAGAAACACCAGCGACTGGCGCACGGCATGGTTGGCACCAAAGCCGCCAATGGCCCCCGGCGACACACTCACCACTGCCGTCGGTTTGCCGCTCCAAGCGCTTTCGCCATAAGGCCGTGAGCCAACATCAATTGCGTTCTTCAGGCAACCCGGCACCGAACGGTTGTACTCCGGCGTGACGAACAGCACTGCGTCACTGCGGCGAATCTCGTCACGAAAGCGCTTCCAGGACGCTGGCGCGGTGGCCTCGACGTCTTCGTTGTACAGGGGCAGATCGCCAATCTCGACAATCTTCAAGGCAAGGCTGGACGGCGCCAGCTCCGAAAGTGCGCGGGCTACCTTGCGGTTGTAGGAATCCTTGCGCAAGCTGCCGACGACGACCGCTACCGAATACACCTGGCTCATGGCGATTTCCAACCTTTGCTGGCTAAGAGGACGTTGTAGTTATAGATGACCGTTTCTCGGCGCTTTGGTTTTTTTTCCACCCGGCGAAAACTTCCGGGTATCTTGTACGGTCTATGTTTCCAGACATTTCTTACGTAATTCAGAGGTTTTCACCTAAATGGCAGCAGTAATGGTCGGCCAATTCCACGCCCGTGACGCCGAAGGCCGCATCTACCCCGTCCACGAGTTCCAAGAGTCGACCCTCCAAGTCGACGGCAGCACATTGGGCGCGCCAATCACCACCTATCGCCTGGCCATCGGCGATCGGGTCAACCACCTGGGCGAAAACCGTTTCGAGCTGGCACAGACCGGCGTCGAGATCATTCGTATTCCTTGATGCAATCCACGGTGTAGCGACCGTTTTCGTTCTGCAGGCCATGCACGTCGGCGACGAATCCGGGGAAGCCATCGTTGAACGCCCGGGCAAATGCCAGGTAGTCGAGTATCGAGCGGGTCGCTTCGGTGAACCGCTCTCCCGGCATGATCAACGGAATGCCCGGCGGATACGGCACCAGCATCACCGCCGCCACCCGCCCCAGTAGTGCCTCGATCGGTACGGCCTCCACTTCGCCGCGCACCATCTGGTCATACGCCCGGGCCGGGCTGACAGCCACCTCCGGCAAACGCGTGAACAGCCGCTTGAGCTGCTTGGCCGTGGCATTGGCGCGGTAGCATTCGTGCAACTGGTCACACAGGTCGCGCAAGCCTATCCCCTGATAACGTGAGGCATCGGCTGCCACCACACTGGGCAGGCAGGCGCTCAACCGCGTGTTGCCATCGTAGTGGCGCTTGAACTCCAGCAACTCGGTCAGCAAGGTGCTCCATTTGCCCTTGGTGATGCCCATGGAGAACAGCACCAGGAAGCTGTACAGGCCGGTCTTTTCCACCACCAGCCCACGTTCCCAGAGAAATTTGCTGACCACCGCTGCCGGAATACCCTGCTCGCCCAGCACACCGCCTGCGCTCAAACCGGGCATGACCAAGGTCACCTTCAGCGGGTCGAGCAGCACGTAGTTGCCCGCCACCTCCCCAAAACCATGCCACTCTGCCCCTGGTTGCAGCAGCCAGTCCTGCGCGGCCAGGTGCTGGATACCTTCTGCCGTCGGCGGCTGCCAGATGCTGAACCACCAGTCGGCGGCAGCGATGTGCGTGCGCAAATTGGCCAGCGCGCGGCGAAAGCTCAGCGCCTCGTCGAACATTTCTTGCAACAGCGAGCGCCCGGCCGGCCCTTCCATCATGGTCGAGGCCACGTCCAGGGACGCCAGGATGCTGTACTGCGGCGAGGTCGAGATGTGCATCATGAACGCTTCATTGAAGCGGTCCCGGTCCAGCTGGCGCCTGGCGCCGTCCTGCACATGAATCATCGACGCCTGACTGAACGCCGCCAGCAACTTGTGGGTGGAATGGGTGCTGAACACCAACGGGCTGTCGGCCGCGCAGGCCGTGCCCATGGCGTAGCGCCCCTCGAAGAATTCATGAAACGCCGCATAGGCGAACCAGGCCTCGTCAAAGTGCAGCACCTCGACGCTGGCACCGAGCGTCTGCTTGATCAGCCCGGCGTGATAGCACAGGCCGTCGTAGGTGGAATTGGTCACCACCGCCAGCTTGATGCGCTGCCCGCGGTCACGGGCCAGGGGGTTGGCCTGGATCTTTGCCTGGATCGAAGCTGGGCTGAATTCACTGAGCGGAATCGGGCCGATGATGCCCAACTCATTGCGTTCCGGGCAAAGATAGATCGGGATGGCCCCGGTCATGATGATCGCGTGGACCACCGACTTGTGGCAGTTGCGGTCCACCAGCACCAGGTCATCACGGCCGACCATGGCGTGCCAGACGATCTTGTTGGCGGTGGAGGTGCCGTTGATCACGAAGAAGGTGTGGTCGGCACCAAAATTACGCGCGGCCCTGGCCTCTGCCTGGGCCAGCGGGCCGGTGTGATCAAGCAACGAACCCAGCTCCGGCACCGAGACTGACAAGTCCGAGCGCAGGGTGTTTTCCCCAAAAAACTGGTGGAAGGCCTGGCCTACTGGGCTCTTGTGATAGGCCACGCCGCCGCCGTGGCCCGGTGTATGCCAGGAGTAATTGGATTGCGCGGTGTGCTGCACCAGGGCTTTGAAAAAGGGCGGCAGCAGGCCGTCGAGGTAGCTGTGGGCAGCGCGGGCCACCTGGCGTGCGAGAAACGGCACGGTGTCTTCGAACAGATACAGAATGCCGCGCAGCTGGTTCAGCTCGCTCATGACCTCGGCGGGGGCGTTTTCCAGGGTGACCTGTTCGCCCAAGGCGAAAATCGGCAGGTCTGGCGCGCGCAAGCGGGCCAGGCGAATCAGCTCGGCCATGTTCTGCAGCAGGTGGGTGTTTTCGCCCACGCCTTCGGCTGCGATCAGCATGCAGGCAAGGCCGTGGTGGGTGGCGGCGACCAGTCGCGCTTCGGCGTGGTCCGCTGCGGCCAGAATGGCAAAGCCATCCTGGCTCAACTCTTCGGCAATCCCCCGTATGCGGTCACCGGCGACGCTGTCGGCCTTGATCGCACGGTGGACGATGAGGATGGGGAACTTGAGGTCCTTGTACATCAGGCAACTACCTCTGAAGGACGTGTGTCCTTTTCAGGGTAGTTGCAGGTGCGGCCTTGTGTGGTGAGGTTTAGCCCGCAGAGGCCTCGGTCAACGCCTGCCACATCGAAGGCGCCCCGGCCGACTTGGCGATTGCCGCCAGCCGCTCGGCATGCGCCTCGAGCTCTTCGGCACTTGCCATGATCACCCGCCCGGGCGCACGGCCGGCAATGCGGCGAATCTCGCTGCCGCCACTGCCCTGCCCTTCGTTATCACCTTCAGCGCCGTTGCCAGCCAGCGACAGGCTGGTCTGGCCACCGGTCATCGCCAGGTAGACGTCGGCCAGCAGTTCCGAGTCGAGCAAAGCGCCGTGCAGCTCACGGCCCGAGTTGTCGATGTCGTAGCGTTTGCACAGGGCGTCGAGGCTGTTGCGCTGCCCCGGGTGCCGGGAACGCGCCAGCAGCAGGGTATCGAGGATGGTGCAATGCTGCGAAAGGTCGGCGCGGTCGTGCTGGCCCAGCAGGGCGAACTCGTTGTTGATGAAGCCAACGTCGAACGCCGCGTTGTGGATGACCAGCGTGGCGCCCTGGATGAAGTCGAAGAACTCCTCGGCGACCTCGGCGAACCGTGGCTTGCCGATCAGGAAGGTGTCGGTGATGCCGTGAACACCAATGGCGCCTTCATCACTCTCGCGATCGGGTTGCAGGTAGACGTGGAAATGCCGCCCGGTCAGGCGACGGCCAATGACCTCGACACAACCGATCTCGATGATGCGATGGCCTTCACTGACCGGCATACCGGTGGTTTCGGTATCGAGAATGACCAGGCGTTTATCTTGCTGCTGCTCCACGCGGGGGCTCCCACTTGCTTCAGTGACAAAAGTGACAAAGCCGGGGATTGTACCCCAGCTCAGCGCGCGGCGCGCACCTCATCCACCCCACGGTTGGCCAGCTGGTCGGCGCGTTCGTTGCCCGGGTGGCCGATGTGGCCGCGCACCCACTTCCAGCTCACCTTGTGCCGGTTGACCTGTTCGTCGAGCAACTGCCAAAGGTCGGCGTTTTTCACCGGCTCCTTGGCGGCGGTCTTCCAGCCGCGCTTTTTCCAGTTGACCATCCATTCGTTGATGCCCTTCATCACGTACTGCGAGTCGGTGGTCAGCACCACCTCGCATTCACGCTTGAGCGACATCAGGCCCTGGATCGCGGCCATCAGCTCCATGCGGTTGTTGGTGGTCTCGCGTTCGCCGCCCCACAGTTCCTTCTCGACGCCCTTGTAGATCATCAGCACGCCCCAGCCGCCAGGGCCCGGGTTGCCCTTGCAGGCGCCATCGGTAAACATTTCGACGCTATCGCTCATGTACCACTCTTGTTCAGTGCTTTTCAGAATCAGGATTGGCCGCCGTACGGTTGACTTTGGCCAGCGGCAGCGGCAGCAGTTTGCCCATGGGTTCGCGGCGCTCCAGGCGCAACGGCCGCAGGCCGACCACCATCTTGCGCGCCACCAGCAGGTAGACGCCGCCACCCGAGGTTTGCCAGTTGCCTGCCGCGCGTTCCCAGCCCGCCAGGCGTTGCTGCCAGGCCGGCGAGGCAAGCGGCGGACGATAGCACCCGAAGCGGCGTTTCTCCAGCGCGAAGCCCAGCAGGTTGAGCCAGTCGCCCACCCGCGAAGCCGAGATACAGCGCGCCTTGCGCAGGGCGCCATGGCTGAACAGGTGGCGCATGCCCCACCCGCTCCAGGGGTTGATACCGACGATCAGCAGATGCCCACCCGGGCGAACGGCGCTGGCGGCCTCGCGCAACAGGCCATGGGGTGACAGGCTGAAGTCCAGGCCATGCTGCAGCACCACCACGTCGGCGGCGTGCTCGCTCAACGGCCAGGCTTGCTCCTCACAGACGATCTCCACCCCCGGCAGCGGTGCCCCGAGGCGCACGTTGCGTTGCACCTGAGGGGCGCTGGGCGGTGCTTCGGCGCAGGGCCCATAGTGCACAAGGTAACCACCGAAGAAGCGCCCGAGCTCTTCTTCCAGCAGTTTTTCTTCTTCCTTGAGCATCAGTTGCCCGAGCGGGCCGTTGAACCACTCACGGGCCAGGCTGATCAGCTCGACCCAGTCGGGGTCGGCCTGGGCAAAGGCTTGGTCGGTCATTGCGTTCTCCCTCGAAGGTTCTCGCGCCACGCCATCGCGGCTAAGATGCCCTCATGTCCCACGCTTGGCGATACGGATCCGCACCATGATACAGATCGATGCTCTCCCCGCTTTCTCCGACAACTACATCTGGTTGTTACAGGATACTGCCAAACGCCGCTGTGCGGTGGTCGACCCTGGCGATGCCGGCCCAGTGGAAGGATGGCTGGCGGCCCACCCCGACTGGGTGTTGACCGATATTCTGGTCACCCACCACCACAACGACCATGTCGGCGGTGTCGAACGGCTCAAGCAACTGACCGATGCCAAGGTCTACGGCCCGGCCAACGAGCGCATCCCCGCCCGCGATGTAGCGCTGGCGGACGGCGATGAAATCACGGTACTGGGCCTGCCCTTCCAGGTCATCGGCGTGCCCGGGCACACCCTTGGCCATATCGCCTTCTATTCGGCGCAACCGCCAACGCCCCTGCTGTTCAGTGGCGATACCCTGTTCGCGGCCGGCTGTGGGCGCATGTTCGAGGGCACCGCCGAACAGATGCACCCGTCGCTGCAGCGCCTGGCCGCCCTGCCCGAGCACACCGAGGTGTATTGCGCCCACGAATACACGCTGAGCAACCTGCGTTTTGCAAAAGCCGTCGAACCGCAAAACCTGCACGTTCTGCAACGCTTCGACGAGGTTACCCAGCTGCGCGCCGAAAATCGCATCACATTGCCATCAACGATCGGCTTGGAACGCCTGACGAACCCCTTTATTCGCACGACTGAAACATCCGTTAAACAAAAAGCAGACGAATGGAAGGGACATTCAAACACCACGCATGTCGCTGTTTTTGCTGCCTTGAGGTCTTGGAAGGACACCTTCTGATAACCTCAAGATATATCGCATGTGCGGCACAACGGTTGACCCGGCGGGTAGCGGTTTCTAGAATCGCCGAAATTTTTCGCCCGGAAACCTGTCCCAGCCGATGCCTTCCCGTAGCCGCAGAACCTCTCATTCCGTCGCCCTGACGCGCCTGGCCAAGATCAGTGCGCTGGCCCTGGCCGCCACGTTGGTGGGCTGCCAGAGCACCCGTCAGCTCGACGAATCCGATAGCGTTCGCGCGCACAACTACCAGGCGCGGATCAAGCACAAACCGGCACCGCTGCTGGTCAAACCGGCCGAGCAGGCGCCGCAGGACGTGTGGGAACGCATGCGCCAAGGCTTCGCCCTGCAGGACAGCATCGACGTCAACCCGCGCATCGAACAGCAGCGCCTGTGGTTTGCCAGCAACCCACGCTTCATCGAAAGTGCGGGCGAGCGTGGCAGCCTCTACCTGCATTACATCGTCGAACGCCTCGAAGAGCGCGACATGCCGCTGGAACTGGCCCTGCTGCCAGCCATCGAAAGCGCCTACAACCCGATGGCTTACTCGCGTGCCCATGCAGCGGGCATGTGGCAGTTCATCCCGTCCACCGGGCGCCACTTCAACCTGCGCCAGACCAATTTCTACGACGGCCGCCGCGACGTGACCGCGTCGACCAACGCTGCACTGGACTACCTGAGCCGCCTGCACGACATGTTCAACGGTGACTGGCTGCTGGCCCTGGCGGCCTACAATGCTGGTGAAGGCACCGTCAGCCGTGCGATCGAACGCAACGAACGGCTCGGCCTGCCGACCGACTACTGGAACCTGCCACTGCCGCAGGAAACCCGCGACTACGTGCCCAAACTTTTGGCCCTGTCGCAGGTGGTGTCCACGCCTGACGCCTATGGCGTCAACCTGAACCCGATCGCCAACGAACCCTACTTCGAGGCGGTGGCCATCAATGATCGCCTCGACCTGTCGCGCGTTGCCGCCTTTGCCGACATCGACGAAGACGAACTGATCCAGCTCAACCCGGCCTTCAAGAAGCGCATGACCGTGGACGGCCCCCAGCAGCTGCTGGTACCGACTGCCAAGGCGCAATTGCTGTCCGCCAGCCTGTCCAACCTCAAGCCTGAGCAATTGGTCAGCCTGCAACCGAACAAGGCCGTGTTCGCCCGCGCCGTGGCCGAAGCCAAGGCACCCGCGACGACCGCGCGCAGCTACCGGGTAAAACGGGGCGACAACCTGGGCAGCATCGCCAAGGCCAACCGCGTGTCGGTCCGGGACATCAAGCGCTGGAACCGCATGTCGGGCAACAGCCTGAAGGCAGGCCAGGTATTGGCACTGCGCGGTGGTAATGCGCCGAGCGCCGCGGGCAACCGGGTAGCGGCGTCATCGCAGCGTTCAACCCAATACAAGGTGCGCAAGGGCGACTCGCTGTACCTCGTGGCCAAGCGTTTCAATGTCGAGATGAAGCACCTAAAGCGCTGGAACCCGCGCAGCGGGCATGCGCTCAAACCCGGTCAGACGCTGACTGTTTACCTGTCGCATTGATGTAACGCCAGGGGCCGCGCTGCGGCCCTTTCCGACCAGTCCGGCGCCCCGGCAAGGCCGCTCCTACAGGTACAGCGTTACCTGCACTGGGCTTTCCCGCCAATACCGCCAAAACCTCTCTTTTTCCAACCCCACCAAGCTGTTACTGTACTCGATCAAAGCCCAACGCCTCTGGATCGGATGCCGACTTGATACGTCCCCTCCTGCTGTCAATCAGCCTGGCCTTGAGCTTTCCCGCCGTCGCGATGGTGAGCGAAAGCCACGGATACGCGCAGTTCGGCACGCTCAAGTACCCAGCCACATTCACCCACTTCGACTGGGTCAACCCGCAAGCGCCTAAAGGCGGCACCTTGCGGGCCATGGCATTCGGTACCTTCGACACGCTCAACCCTTACACCTTCAAGGGATCGAGCCCGATTACCACGCCAAACTTCCAGCAATATGGCATCAGCGAGCTGAATGAGCCGTTGATGATCGGCACCGGGCAGTACGACCCCTCGGGCGACGAACCGACCTCAAGCTACGGCCTGATCGCGCGCTCGGTGGAATACAGCGAGGACCGCAGCTGGGTCGTGTTCAACCTGCGCCCGCAGGCACGCTTCCATGACGGCCACCCGATCACCTCGGCGGACGTCGCGTTCTCCTATCGCACGCTGCTCAAGGATGGCCACCCCCTCTACCGCACCAACCTGCAGGAAGTGCAGCGGGTGGACATACTTGGCCCCTTGCGCATCCGCTTCGTCTTCAAGCGCGCCGGCAACCCGCTGCTGATCCTGCGCCTGGGCGAAATGCCGGTGCTGCCCAAGCATTACTGGCAGGGCCGCGACTTCAAGGCCACCACCTTCGAGCCGCCGCTGGGCAGCGGCCCCTACCGCATTACCCAGGTTGAGCCTGGCCGGCGGCTGGTGTTCGAACGGGTGAAGAACTACTGGGGCAAGGACCTCGCCGTCAACCGTGGCAAGTACAACTTCAAGCGGGTCGAATACGAGTTCTACCGTGACGCCACCGTGGCGTTCGAAGCGTTCAAGGCCGGCGAGTTCGATATCTATATCGAACACCAGGCCAAGAACTGGGCCAATGGCTACAACTTCCCGGCGGTGCGCCGCGGTGATGTGATCAAGGCACAGATCCCGCACCGTATTCCGACCCAGACCCAAGGCCTGTTCATGAACAGCCGCAGGGCCACGTTCAGCGACCCGCGCGTGCGCCAGGCACTGGGCCTGATGCTCGACTTCGAGTGGACCAACCGCGCCCTGTTCAGCAGCGCCTACCGCCGCTCGACCAGCTACTACCCCAACAGCGAATTCGCCGCCAGCGGCCTGCCCACCGGCAAGGAATGGCTGCTGCTGGCACCGTTCCGCGACCAACTGCCCGAAAAGCTGTTCAGCGAGCCCTACAAGGTCAGCCAGACCGATGGCCGTGGCATCAACCGCCAAACCCTGCGCCAAGCCCTGGCCCTGCTCGGCGAAGCGGGCTGGAAGCTCAACGGCCAGCGCCTGGTGGACAGCAAAGGCCAGCAGTTGCGCCTGGAGCTGCTGCTGGTAAACCCGAACCTCGAACGTATCCTGCAACCTTATGTCGAAAATCTGTCCAGCATCGGTATCGACGCACGCTTGCGCACCGTGGACCGCGCCCAGTACAAACAACGCCTGGACCAGTTCGATTTCGACATGATTCTGATGACCCTGAACCAGACCTTGAGCCCAGGCCTAGAACAGTGGCTGTACTTTCATTCAAGCCAAGCCGCGACCAAGGGCAGCAAGAACTATGCTGGGGTCAAGGACCCGGTGGTCGACCACCTGCTCGACACCTTGCTCGCCGCGCGCACCCGCGACGACCAGGTCGCCGCCGCCCGCGCCCTGGACCGCGTGCTTTCATGGCAGTACTACATGATCCCCAACTGGTATCTCGACAATCACCGCCTGGCCTACCGCAACCGGTTCGCCTTTGTCACCACGCCGCCCTACACCCTCGGGCTGAACAGCTGGTGGATCAAGCCTTCGGAGAAAGCCAAATGATGCCAACGCACCGCCTGCGCCAGCTGGCCGGCAGCCTGCTGCTCGCGTGCCTGAGCCTGCCCACGCTGGCCGCCCCGCAACACGCGCTGACGCTCTACGACGAGGCGCCGAAATACCCGGCCGACTTCAAGCATTTCGACTATGTGAACCCCGATGCCCCCAAGGGCGGCACGTTCCGCCAGTCCAGCTTCGGCGGCTTCGACAGCCTCAACCCCTTCATCAACAAGGGTGTGTCCGCCGAAAACATCAGCGTCATCTACGACACCCTGATGCGCCAGAGCCAGGACGAGCCGTTCACCGAATACGGCCTGGTTGCCGGCAAGATCGAAAAAGCCCCGGACAACAGCTGGGTACGCTTCTACCTGCGCCCCGAAGCCCGCTTCCATGACGGCCACCCGATGCGTGCCGACGACGTGGTCTTCACCTTCAATGCCCTGATCAAGGACGGCGCGCCGCTGTACCGCCAGTACTACGCCGACGTTGCCGAAGTGATCGCCGAAGACCCGCTGCGGGTGCTGTTCAAATTCAAGCACCAGAACAACCGCGAACTGCCGCTGATTCTCGGCCAGTTGCCTGTGCTACCCAAACACTGGTACGAAAACCGCGACTTCAACCGCGGCAACCTGGAAATCCCCCTGGGCAGCGGCCCGTACAAGGTCGCCGAGGTCAAGGCCGGGCGTACCATCCGCTACGAGCGGGTCAAGGACTACTGGGCCAAGGACCTGCCGATCAACCTCGGTCAGTTCAACTTCGATGCCATGACCTTCGACGCTTACCGCGACACGGCCGTAGCGCTGGAGGCATTGAAGGCTGGGGCGTTCGACTACGCGCTCGAGGTAAGCGCAAAAAACTGGGCCACCGCCTACAACGTCCCGGCGGTCCGCGATGGCCGCTTGATCAAGGAAGAGCTGCCCAACGGCAACCCCACCGGCATGCAGGGTTTCATCTTCAACCTGCGCAAACCGGTCTTCCAGGACATCCGCGTGCGCCAGGCGCTGAGCCTGCTGCTGGACTTCGAGTGGACCAACAAGCAGCTGTTCAACGGTGCCTACACCCGCACCGGCAGCTACTTCGAAAACTCCGACATGGCCGCCAGGGGCGTGCCCTCCCCTGACGAGCTGAAAATACTCGAACCGCTGCGCGGCAAGGTGCCCGAGCAGGTCTATAGCGAGGCGTTCCACAACCCGGTCACCGACGCCAGCGGCATGATCCGTGAACAGCAGCGCCAGGCCTACAAGCTTCTGCAGGAGGCCGGCTGGAAAATCGTCGACGACAAGATGGTAGACAAGGACGGCAAGCCGGTGTCCATCGAGTTTCTGCTGGCCCAGACCGAATTCGAGCGCATTCTGCTGCCGTTCAAACGCAACCTCGCCGACTTGGGCATTGACCTGAACATCCGCCGGGTCGACGTTTCGCAATACATCAACCGCCTGCGCTCACGCGACTACGACATGATCGTCGGCGGTTACCCGCAATCCAATTCGCCAGGCAACGAACAGCGCGAGTTCTGGTCCAGCGCCGCCGCCGACAACCCCGGCAGCCGCAACTTCATCGGCCTGCGTGACCCGGCCATCGACCAATTGGTGGAACAGTTGATCAACGCCGACTCACGCCAGAGCCTGATCAACCACGCACGAGCGCTCGACCGCGTACTGCTGTGGGGCTACTACGTGATCCCCAACTGGCACATCAAGACCTGGCGCGTGGCCTACTGGAACCACATCGGGCACCCGAGCGTGTCGCCCAAGTACGACATCGGCATCGACACCTGGTGGATCAAGCCTGGCGTGACCCCAGCCGTCACCGATGCCTCCGCGGGCGAGGCCAACTGAGATGCTGGCCTATATCCTGCGCCGCCTGCTGCTGATCATCCCGACCCTGTTCGGCATCCTGATCATCAACTTCATCATCGTCCAGGCCGCGCCCGGCGGCCCGGTCGAGCAAATGATCGCCAAGCTCGAAGGCTTCGAAGGCGCCACCAGCCGCATCGCCGGCGGCGGCGCCGAAGTCTCGGTGGCCGGTTCCAGCTACCGCGGCGCGCAGGGCCTGGACCCGGCGCTGATTGCCGAGATCGAGCGTATGTACGGCTTCGACAAGTCGCCGCCCGAACGCCTGTGGATCATGATCAAGAACTACGCCCAGCTGGATTTTGGCGACAGCTTCTTCCGCGATGCCAAGGTCATCGACCTGATCATCGAGAAGATGCCGGTGTCGATCTCGCTAGGGTTATGGAGCACCCTGATCATGTACCTGGTGTCCATCCCCCTGGGCATCGCCAAGGCCGTGCGCCACGGCAGCCACTTCGACGTCTGGACCAGCTCGGCGATCATCGTCGGCTACGCCATCCCGGCGTTCCTGTTCGCCATCCTGCTGATCGTATTGTTCGCCGGTGGCAGTTACTTCGACTGGTTCCCGCTGCGGGGGCTGACCTCGAACAACTTCGATGAACTGTCCACCACCGGCAAGGTGCTGGACTACTTCTGGCACCTGGTGCTGCCGATCACCGCACTGGTCATCGGCAACTTCGCCACCATGACCCTGCTCACCAAAAACAGCTTCCTCGACGAGATCAACAAACAATACGTGGTCACCGCCAAGGCCAAGGGCCTGAGCCGCTCGCGGGTGCTGTACGGGCATGTGTTCCGTAACGCCATGCTGCTGGTGATTGCCGGTTTCCCTTCGGCCTTCATCGGCATCTTCTTTACAGGCTCGCTGCTGATCGAGGTGATTTTCTCGCTCGACGGCCTGGGCCTGATGAGCTTCGAGGCGGCCATCAACCGCGACTACCCGGTGGTCTTCGGCACCCTGTTCATCTTCACCCTGCTGGGGCTGGTGGTGAAACTGATCGGCGACCTGACCTACACCCTGGTCGATCCACGCATCGACTTCGCCAGCCGGGAGCACTGACATGGCACTGTCCCCTCTCAACCGCCGGCGCTTCGAGCGCTTCAAGGCCAACCGCCGCGGCTGGTGGTCGTTGTGGCTGTTCCTCATCCTGTTCGGCCTGAGCCTGGGCGCCGAGCTGATCGCCAACGACAAACCGATTGCCGTGCGTTACGACGGCGAGTGGTACTTCCCTGCGTTCAAGCGCTACCCGGAGACCACCTTTGGCGGCGAGTTCCCGCTGGAGGCCAACTACAAGAGCCCGTACATCCGCGAACTGCTGGCCAAGAAAGACAGCTTCGTGCTGTGGGCGCCAATCCCCTTCAGTTACCAAAGCATCAACTACGACCTCAAGGTCCCGGCCCCCGCGCCGCCTTCGGCGGACAACTGGCTGGGCACCGATGACCAGGGCCGTGATGTGATGGCGCGGGTGATCTACGGCTTCCGCGTGTCGGTGCTGTTCGCCCTGACCCTGACCATCCTCAGTTCCATCGTCGGCGTCATCGCCGGGGCCTTGCAGGGCTTTTATGGCGGCTGGGTCGACCTGGCCGGCCAGCGCTTTCTGGAGATCTGGTCCGGCTTGCCGGTGCTGTACCTGCTGATCATCCTCGCAAGCTTCGTGCAACCCAACTTCTGGTGGCTGCTGGGGATCATGCTGTTGTTCTCGTGGATGAGCTTGGTGGACGTGGTGCGCGCCGAGTTCCTGCGTGGCCGCAACCTTGAATACGTGCGCGCCGCCCGCGCCCTGGGCATGCGCAATGGCGCGATCATGTACCGGCACATTCTGCCCAACGCGATGATCTCGACCATGACCTTCATGCCGTTCATCCTCACCGGCGCCATCGGCACGCTGACCGCCCTGGACTTCCTCGGCTTCGGCCTGCCGGCCGGCTCGCCGTCGCTGGGCGAGCTGGTCGCCCAAGGCAAATCCAACCTACAGGCGCCATGGCTCGGCATCAGCGCATTCGCCGTGCTGGCGGTGATGCTGAGCTTGCTGGTGTTCATCGGCGAATCCGCCCGCGATGCCTTCGACCCAAGGAAATGACATGAGCGAACATAACCTGATCGAAGTGCGTGATCTCGCGGTGGAGTTCGTCACCGGCGAGCAGGTCAACCGGGTGGTCGACGGCATCAGTTTCGACATTCGCAAGGGCGAGACCCTGGCCCTGGTCGGCGAGAGCGGCTCGGGCAAATCGGTGACCGCCCACTCGATCCTGCGCCTGCTGCCCTACCCCCTCGCCCGCCACCCCAGCGGCAGCATCCGCTACGAGGGCAAAGACCTGCTGCAGCAGAGCGAGAAGGCCTTGCGGCATATCCGTGGCAACCGCATTGCCATGATCTTCCAGGAGCCGATGACCTCGCTGAACCCGCTGCACTGCATCGAGAAGCAGATCAACGAAATCCTGCTGCTGCACAAAGGCCTGACCGGCAAGGAAGCCACCGCACGCACGCTGGAGCTGTTGGAACTGGTTGGGATTCCCGAACCGCGCAAGCGCCTCAAGGCCCTGCCCCACGAGCTGTCGGGTGGGCAGCGGCAGCGGGTAATGATCGCCATGGCGCTGGCCAACGAGCCAGAACTGCTCATTGCCGACGAACCCACCACCGCGCTGGACGTGACCGTGCAGTTGAAGATTCTCGACCTGCTCAAGGAGCTGCAGGCACGCTTGGGCATGGCGCTGCTGTTGATCAGCCATGACCTGAACCTGGTGCGGCGCATTGCCCACCGCGTGTGCGTGATGCAGCGCGGGCAGATTGTCGAGCAGGCGGATTGCGCGACGCTGTTCAGTGCACCGCAGCATCACTACACGCAGATGCTGATCAATGCCGAACCCAGCGGCCAGCCTGCCCACAACCCAGTCGGCGCGCCGTTGCTGGAGGTGGATGACCTCAAGGTCTGGTTCCCCATCAAGAAAGGCTTCTTGCGGCGCACCGTGGACCATGTGAAGGCGGTGGACGGCATCAACTTCAGCTTGCCCCAAGGGCAGACGCTGGGGATTGTCGGCGAGAGTGGCTCGGGTAAGTCGACGCTCGGGCTGGCCATCTTGCGCTTGATTTCAAGCCAGGGCGGCATTCGCTTTCACGGCCAGGACCTCGCAGGGCTGAACCAGAAGGCAGTACGCCCGCTGCGGCGAGAAATGCAGGTGGTGTTCCAAGACCCGTTTGGCAGCCTCAGCCCACGCATGTGCGTGGCAGACATCGTGGGTGAAGGGTTGCGAATTCACCGCATCGGCACCGCTGAAGAGCAGGAAGCGGCGATCATTGCTGCGTTGGAGGAAGTGGGGCTGGACCCACGGACACGCCACCGCTACCCGCATGAGTTCTCGGGCGGGCAGCGCCAGCGCATTGCGATTGCCCGGGCGTTGGTGTTGAAGCCGGCGTTGATCCTGCTGGATGAACCCACCTCGGCGCTGGACCGCACGGTGCAGCGGCAGGTGGTGGAGTTGCTGCGCAGCTTGCAGCAGAAGTACAACCTGACCTACCTGTTCATCAGCCATGACCTGGCAGTGGTCAAGGCGCTGAGCCATCAGTTGATGGTAATCAAGCAGGGGCAGGTGGTAGAGCAAGGGGATGCGCAGGCGATCTTCCACGCGCCGCAGCATGCGTATACGCGGCAGTTGTTGGAGGCGGCATTTTTGGAAGTTGAGACGGCGGGCTAGGTTTCGGAGCGTTGTTTGATCCTCAAGGCATACGCCTTCCACTGTAGGAGCAGCCTTGTGCTGCGAAGAGGCCCGTGACCCCACCGGGAATCTTCAGCGCTGCCACCGGCCTCTTCGCAGCACAAGGCTGCTCCTACACAGATCGCGCATGACCGGATGGGCACCATTGCGACCTCCCTCCCTACCGATCTCGGCACACGCTATATATTTTTGTATACATCGTTGTACCCCCCCGTAAACAACGCTAGGATTCCCCGCGGTTGGCTATCTGCCATCCTGCTATCTCTTTTTGCGATCGCTGACTGATCACGCCCTGGGGAGGTCGTGGTCGGTTAATTTCGCCTACCGCTATATACAACAATATATAACGTCGCCAGGCCCGCCACTGCCATGGCCGACCCAGGAGCAGTAATGAAGCCGCTAACACCGCGCACCGTGATGGTTGCCGTCGCAGCCCTCGGTGCTCAACCCGCTGTCGCCGAACAGAACAACACCTTCAACCTCGGCGAAATCCAGATCTCCGCACCACGGGACGAAACGCTGTCCACGGGTGGTAGCGTCATCGACTTGAAAGACATTCGGCTGCACGACCGCGAGACCGTCGGCAGCGCGCTGACATTGGCCCCTGGGGTCAACCTCGGTTACATCGGCGGTCGCGCCGAGCAGGTGGTATTCGTGCGCGGTTTCGATCGCTTGCAGGTGCCGGTGTTCATCGACGGCATTCCCACCTACGTGCCTTACGACGGCAACATCGACCTGGGGCGTTTCACCACCTACGACCTGTCACGCATCCAGGTGGACAAGGGCTTCGCCTCGCTGCTGTACGGCCCCAATACCTTGGGCGGGGCGATCAACCTGGTGACCCGCCGCCCCACGCAAGCGTTCGAGGGCGAAGTGGGTGGGGGGCTGGAGCTGACCGATCACGGTAACGTGAATGCCTACCGCAGTTACGCCAACATGGGTTCCAACCAGGGCCTGTGGTGGGTTCAGGGCGGCGTGTCGTATGTCGATTACGACTACACCCTGCTGCCCGATGACTTCAAGCCTACCAACAACCAGCAGGGCACGGGGCGGCGCGAGAACAGCAACCACCGCGACAGCAAATTCAGCTTCAAAGTGGGCTTCACCCCCAGTGAAACCGACGAGTACGTGCTCGGCTACGTTCAGCAGGAAGGCAGCAAGGGCCAACCGCCGTATGCCGGCGACCTGCCGACTACCGGCCAACGTGCGCGCTGGTGGGAGTGGCCGCGGTCGGACAACACCAGTGTCTTCATCGCCACCAAGACCGGCTTTGGCGAGCACGCCCTGAAAACGCGCGTGTACCACGACACCTTCAAGAACTCGCTGGAAAGCTTCACCTATCGCAATGGCGTGGTCGGCGCTTTGCAGCCGGGCTTCCCCAGCAAATACGATGACGAGAGCAGCGGCTTTTCGGTGGAAGGCGACCTCGCCTTGAGCGAGGCCAACCGCCTGGGCATTGCCTATCACTTCAAAGACGATGTGCATCGCTCGCGTGATGGCGCCAACCCCCAGACCCACTTCCGCGACCAGACTCAGTCGATTGCCCTGGAAGACACCCTGCGCCTGAACGACATCTTCAGCGTGGTGGGCGGCGTCTCGTACAACTACCGCAAGAGCCTCGATGCACAGAACTATGGCACTAACGCCAGCTCGCCATCGCAGGCCACGCGCTATGACGAACCCACCGGCAGCAACGACGCCGTCAACGCGCAACTGGGCCTGTTCGCCAATACCAACCCGCTGCTGGGCACCCACGACGACGGCCAACTGCGCCTGACCGTGGCACGCAAAAGCCGCTTCGCGACTATCAAAGACCGCTACTCGACGCGCTTCGGCACGGTGATCCCGAGCCCCGACTTGAAGTCTGAGCGGGCGACTCACTATGAGCTCGGCTACAGCGGCCAGATCGCCCCGCAATGGAAGCTGGACGCCGCGCTGTTCGTGGCCAACATCGAGGACTCCATTCAAAACGTCACGGTACCGGCGCAGCCTAACTGCGCCGCGCCCTGTGGCCAGTACCAGAACATTGCCAAAGCGCGAAACCAGGGTGTGGAGCTTGGCATCAACGGCGACCTGGGCAACTGGGAATTGGCGGCAAACTACACCTGGCTCGACCGCGAGAACCTCAGCGACCACGACCTGCACCCTACCGACACCCCACGCCACAGCGCGTTCGGCTCGGCCTCGTGGCATCTGGGTGACTGGCAACACACTGCCAGCGTGGAGGCTGCATCGCGTCGCTACAACACCTCGGACGGCAACCAGATGGCGCCCGGCTACGCGGTGTACAACCTCAAGAGCGGCTACCGCTTCAGCAACGATGTGCTGATCGAGGGCGGCATTCGCAACCTGTTCGACCGGCTGTATGAGTACAGCGAGGGCTACCCTGAGATGGGCCGTCAATACTTCGTGCAATTCAATGTGCCGCTGTAACCGCTGGCTTGCGGGCCTGCTGCTGACGCTCAGCACGCTGCTGAACGCTGCCCCGCAAACCGTGGTGGTCATGACCAGCTACCCCGAAGAGGTGATGACGCGGATCGAGGATGGCTTTGCTCAAGCCCACCCGGGCTATCGCCTGCACATCCTCTGGCGCCAGGGCTTCGATGCCCTGCCCTATCTGCTGCAAGCACAGCAGGGCGGTGTCGATGTCTATTGGGCACCGTCGCCGGGCAACTTCGCCCGGCTGGCGAAAGCCGGTAGCTGGCAACCCCTGGGGATCAGCCTGAAGGGCCTGCCGGCACAGATCGGTGGTTTGTCATTGCGTGACCAACGCCAGCTGTACCAGGCAACCGAGCTCGCGGGCTATGGCTTTGCCATCAACGCCACGTCACTGGGCGAACTGGGGGTTCCGGTACCAAGGGATTGGCCAGACTTGCTCGACCCACGACTGCGCGGGCGCATTGCGCTGCCAGACCCAGGCCGGGTCGGCTTTGCACCGGTCCTGCTGGATATCGTCCTGCGTGCCTATGGCTGGGAACGTGGCTGGGCCCTCTGGAGTGAACTGGCCGGCCAGGCGCGCCTGGTAACGCGGGGTGGCACCCTGGTCAGTGATGAAGTGACCAGCGGGCGTGCAGCAGTCGGGTTGTCGATCGATTTCTTTGTCGCCTCGGCCAAGGCCAATGGCGAGCCGGTGGATTTCATCTATCCGGCGCATGGCGGCCTTAACCCTGCATTCATCGCCATTACAGCCCACAGCCAGGCATTGGCGGGTGCCCGAGCGTTTGCGCAGTTCGTGCTGTCGGAAGCAGGCCAAGGGCTGCTGGCCGATGCCGATATCCGCAAACTGCCCGTGCGCCCCAGTGTCTATCGGCAGTTGCCGGCGGACTACCATGACCCGTTCGTTGCTGCGGGCCTGGGTGCCTATGACTATGGCAACGGCAGCTCACGCGAACGCCTGGCCTTGATCAGCTCATTGTTCACCCACTGGCTCGGCATGCCCCATGAAGCCTTGGGCGAGCTCTGGGCTCGGCTGCACGCGGCCGAAGACGCTGGGCTGGACGTCACCGCCATACGCCAACAGTTGACCGCACCGCCCCTGGATGCCGAACACGCCGAGGCGAAGCCCTTACTGGCACTGTTCGCGGCGCGCCAGGACCAGGGCATGACGCAAGCGCCGGCCACCGACGCGGACGAACTCGGCCGCCGGGAAATCAGCTGGCAGTTCCAGGCCGCGCTTCACCGGGCAGAGGCCGCCCGTTTGCTCGATGGTTTGGGGCAATGACTGCCGTGCGCGCCGCTTGGTTAACGATGGGTGTGCTGACGAGCCTGCTCGCCAGCGCCGCGACCACGCACACGGCGGCCAACCGTGAAGCCTACGCCCAACCGTTCAGCGGGCTGGACGAAGGCCAACTGGAACGTTTCTTCCGCGGGCGCAGCCTGTTCCGCCAGGCCTGGGTGGTTGCACCGTCCCGAGACGAGGCGGTAGATGGCCTTGGGCCGCTGTACAACCGGGTGTCGTGCATCGCCTGCCACCCCAAGAACGGCCGCGGCCAGGCACCTGAACACGGGCAGCCGATGCGCAGTATGTTGCTGCGCTTGTCCCTGCCGGGGCACGACGACCATGGCGGGCCAAAGCCGCACCCCCTCTACGGCGATCAGCTGAACGACCAGGGTGTGCCGGGCGTGCCGGGTGAAGGGCGCGCCCATGTGCACTGGGAGGAGCAGGCGGTGCCGCTGGGCGATGGCGAAACCGTCATGCTGCGCAAGCCGCGTGTCGAGCTGCGTCAGCTGGCTTATGGGCCATTGGACGCGGTGTTAACGTCGGCACGCGTGGGTTCGCCGGTCATTGGCCTTGGTTTGCTGGAGGCTATCGATGAGCGCACCCTGCACGCCATTGCCTCCGAAGCTAAACCAGATGGCGTGACGGGGCAGGTCAATCAGGTGTGGAGTGTCGAGCGACAACGCACCGAGGCAGGCCGCTTTGGCCTCAAGGCCAATCAGCCGGACCTGCGCCAACAGATCGCCCACGCCATGCTAGGTGATCTTGGCATCACCTCCCCGCTCGCCCCGGTGCAGAACTGCACGCCCACTCAACAGGCCTGTGCCAAAGCGGTGCACGGCGGCGAGCCGGAGCTGGACGCCCTGCAACTCGGCGACCTGCATTTCTACCTCGCTCACCTGGCCGTACCGGCCCGTCGACAACAGGCCGAACCTGCGGTCATTGAGGGCGAAAAACTGTTCGCTGCCAGTGGCTGCACCGCCTGTCACCGCCCCGAGCTGATCACCGGCACACACCCGCTTTATCCCGCCCTGACACAGCAACGCATCGCGCCGTATACCGACCTGTTACTGCACGACATGGGCCCCGGCCTGGCCGATGGCCGTGAAGACTATCTCGCCAACGGCCGGCAGTGGCGCACGGCGGCGCTGTGGGGGCTTGGCCTGAGCGAACGGATTACCCCCGGCAGCGGCTATCTACACGACGGCCGAGCGCGCACCCTGGAAGAAGCGATTGTCTGGCATGGCGGTGAAGCAGAAGTGGCCCGGCAGCGCTATGCGGCGCTGGGCAAGGGCGAGCGGCAGGCGATACGTGCGTTTCTTGAATCTTTGTAGCGCTTGCAAAAAAACCACAGTCCGCACGACAATAAGATTCATTACCACTCGCGAACCATTCCATCACCATGCCCGCCAACGATCTATCCCTGCGTAGCGCCGTCAATGATCTGTACTGCGAACATCACGGCTGGCTCAATGGCTGGCTGCGCAAACGCCTGGGCAATGCGTTCGATGCCGCCGACCTGACGCAGGACACCTTCGTGCGGGTGATCAAGGCACGCAGTGCGCTGGATATTCGCGAGCCACGCCCCTACCTGTCGCGAATCGCCAAGGGCCTGCTGATCGATCTGTTCCGACGGCGCTCACTGGAGCAGGCCTACCTGGAGGCCTTGGCTAGCCTGCCGGAGGCGTTGCAGCCTTCGCTGGAGGAACAGGCGATCCTGTTGCAGGCACTGGTAGAAATCGACCGCCTGCTGCAAGGGCTTGGCCCGAAGGTGAAGCAGGTGTTCATGCTGTCGCAGTTCGACGGCCTGACCTACCCGCAGATTGCCGAACACATGAACATCAGCGTGCGCAGCGTCAACAACTACATGGCCAAAGCCATGGAGCATTGCTGTTTGATGCAGTTGCAACTGGCATGAGCCTGTCGCCCGCCGAGTTGAACGCCATCAGTGTCGCCGCGCGCTGGTACGCGCGGCTGCACTCCGGCATCGCCACCGACGCCGACCGCAGCGCCTGGAACGACTGGCTGGTTGCCGACCCGGCCCACCGTCAGGCCTGGCAACGCATGGCCGCCGTGGGCGAGCAGATGACCCGCGTGCCCGGCGCCCTGGCGGCCCCTGCCTTGCGCGGCGCCGAGCGCTCTCGGCGCCAGCTGTTGCGCAGTGTCGTGATACTGGTGCCGGCCACTTCGCTGGGCTGGCTGGGTTGGCGCAGCGACACCTCGCAACAGCTGCTGGCCGACTACCGCACCGCTGTGGGTGAACGCCGCGCGTTTCGCTTGCCCGATGGCGGCTCGCTGCTGCTGAACACCGACACGTCGGTGAACCTCAAGTACGACGGCCAGCAACGGGTGCTGGAACTGTTGCGCGGCGAAATTCTGGTCACCACGGCGGCCGACCCCGCGCAACGGCCGTTCATTGTGCGCACCCGGCATGGCCAGGTACGGGCGCTGGGCACGCGTTTTCTGGTTCGCTCCCAAGCCTTGGAGGGTGACGTGGCCGTGTTCGAGAAGGCGGTGGAAGTGAGGGCATCCAGCGGTGCTTTGGCAGTGCGTGTGGAAGCTGGGCAATCCATTGCGTTTTCTGACCGTTCGGTAGGGGCAATACGGCGCAATGACGCCTCTGTAGGGGCCTGGCAACAAGGCAGCATCATCGCCCTGGATCGCCCTTTGGGCGAACTGCTGGCGGACCTCTCACGCTATCGCACCGGGGTGCTGCGCTGTGATCCCCGCATTGTCCAGTTGAAGGTCTCTGGCGCGTTCCCCATCGATGACACCGACCGGGCATTGGCGGCACTGGAAACCGGGTTTGCGCTGCGCGTCACGCGCTACAGCCGTTTTTGGGTCACCGTATCGCCGCCCCCTTCCCCAGCGGGCTGAAAAAACTTTCGCGGGTTTTGCACTTTTCTTACACGACGTTCGGCTCATCCCCCAAAGGGTTCTATTGATCGTTTTCAGGGGGAGGATAGGTATGTCTGCTGTGTTCAAGCGTGGTCGTCTGGCGACTGCAATAAATGTCGGGCTGTTGGCGGCAACCACCGCCGGCGCCTGGCCCATGACGACGAATGCAGCGCCGCAGCCGACGCAGCAAAATGCCGTCCGGTCGTACACTATTGCGGGGGGCAGCCTGACTGAAGTCCTCAGCCGCTTCGCCAGTGCAGCGGGCGCTGCGATTTCGTTCGATGCCCGGCAAACAGACGGTTTGCAGAGCCCCGGACTCAAAGGTGCGTTCGGTGTCAGCGAGGGCTTTACCCAGATTCTGGCAGGCAGCGGCCTGCAGGCCGAGCCGCGGTCAAACGGCACTTATGTGCTGCAGGCGGTGCCGTCGTCGGGCTCGGCGCTGGAGCTGGGGGCCACCAACATCACCAGCCAGGTGCTGGGCGCAACCACTGAGAACAGCGGCTCGTACACCACGGGCGCGGTGACCATCGGCAAGGGCGAGCACTCGCTCAAGGAGACGCCGCAATCGGTCACGGTGATGACGCGCAAGATGATGGACGACCAGAACCTGTACACCATCGATCAGGTCATGGAAAAGACGCCCGGCATCACCGTGTACGACTCGACCATGGGCGGCAAATACTTCTATTCGCGCGGGTTCCGCATGTCGGGCCAGTACCAGTACGACGGTGTGCCGCTGGACATGGGCAACCTCTATGTCCAGGCCGACAGCTTCAGCAGTGACATGGCCTACTACGACCGGGTCGAGGTGTTGCGCGGCGCAGCCGGCATGATGAAAGGGTCGGGCGGTACCGCTGGCGGGGTGAACTTCGTGCGCAAGCGTGGCCTGGCGGCGGCGCATACCGACATCACCCTGTCCGGGGGCAGTTGGGACAACTACCGCGGGCAGCTCGACACCGGTGGGCCGCTGAACGCAGCCGGCACCTTGCGTGGCCGGGCAGTCGTGGCGGAGCAGAGCCGGCATTACTCCGTCGACGACGCCAACCGCAAGGACCAGGTGTACTACGGCGCCCTCGACGTCGATGTCAGCCCCGACACAACTTTGGGCCTAGGCGTTGCCTACGAGGACGTGGATGCCAACCCGTGCTGGGGCGGCCTGCCACGCTACCGGGACCGCAGCGATCTGAACCTCAGCCGCTCGACCTGCCTCGACCCTTCGTGGAATACCTGGCGCAGCCAGCGCACCACGGTGTTCACCGACCTCACCCACCAGCTCGACGAAGACTGGAAGCTCAAGGTGGCGAGCGTTTATACAAAGAATACCCAGGACATCAAGTACGCCTTCGCCTCCGGTGCGGTGACCCCCGGCATCGACACCACTGGCATGCTGGGCAGTATGTATGACTATGACCAGGTCGATTACGGCCTGGATGCCTATGTGGATGGCAAGTTCGCTGCCTTCGGCCGGCAACATGAACTGGTGCTGGGCATGAACGCCAGCCGCTCGAAAAAGGATGACTTCTACTCGGTGGCGTTCCTTGCGCAACGGCAGAACGTGTTCAACCCCGACAAGTTCATCCCTGAGCCAGATGACAGCTACTTCATCGAGCACTCGTCGCGCGGTGGCCCGGTCAAGTCCGTGACCACACAAAAAGGCCTCTACTCGACCCTGCGCCTGAAACTGGCCGACCCGTTGACCCTGGTGATGGGGGGCCGGGTGAGTTGGTATAACGCCGAGACCGATACCGTCTTCATCGACACCGCCACGCCGCCGCAGCACTCCAACGCCCGCGAGACCGGGCAGGTCACGCCCTTTGCCGGCGTGCTGCTGGACCTGAACGAAAACCTGACGGCCTACGCCAGCTACTCGGACATCTTCACCCCGCAAGGCAGCTACCGGGACGAACAAGGTTCGGCGCTCAAACCGCTGGTAGGCCAAAGCTATGAACTGGGGATCAAGGGGGCCTGGTTCGACGGGCGTTTGAACGGTGCCTTCAACCTGTTCCGCACCATTCAGAAGGACCAGGCGCAGACCGACTACAACTCGTCGTGCCCCTCCTCGGATGGCTATTGCTACGTGAACGCCGGCAAGGTCCGCGCTCAGGGGTTCGAGGCCGAAATCAGCGGCGAAGTCATCGAGCGCCTGCAATTGCTGGCGGGCTACACCTACACCCAGACCAAGACCCTCGACGATATCGACACCAGCCTGAACGGCGCGGCGTTCAACAGCTATGTGCCTCGGCACGTGCTGCGCCTGTGGGGCGAGTACGCACTCGGTGGCGCTTTTGAGCGGTTCAGCCTGGGTGCCGGGGTGAATGCGCAGAGCGATAACTTCCGGGTTTCGCCTGCCAGTGGCGAGAAGATCAGCCAGGCGGGGTACGCGGTGTGGAATGGCCGGATCGGTTACCGGATCGACGATACCTGGTCGGTGGCGGTTAACGGCAACAACCTGTTCGACAAGCGTTATTACGCCAGTATCGGGACGGAGACGTTTGGTAATTATTATGGGGAGCCGCGTAATTTCATGGTGTCGGTTAAGGCCAGTTTTTGATGTGAGGGGTGGGTGGCGGTAGATTGAGATAGGGCCGCCTGGTGCATGGCGATGGATTTGCAGCGCCTTTCAGATCGAGCGCCGCCCGCGCGGCGCTTCGCAGCACAAGGCTGCTCCCACATTTGTTTCGGGCCAGTTATTCCTGAGGCATGGGCGCGCGGACCCTTGGTGCCCACCTTGATATAGAGTCGGACAAACAAGGCGGTCGCGCGCAGACTTCACAGGCCTCACTGGCCCGAAACAAATGTGGGAGCAGCCTTGTGCTGCGAAGCGCCGCGCGGGCGGCGCTCGATCTCATAGGCGCTGCAAAACTCAAGACATGCACCCACAACCCACACCAATCATCAAAAATTCTGACAACAATCGTCTTCCATCATCAGCCAAAACGGGCATAAATTCTCTACCGTCAACCCCCAGCACCAACGGTAGAGCCCAATGCCCAGCCACCACCAAACGCCCGCCTCCCCTGCCCTGGACATCCTGATCCAGCGCTCCGCCCTGCCCAGCCCTGCGCTCAGCGAGGCCCAGGCACACGCCTTGCTGAAGGCGCACTACGGCCTGGCGGGCAACCTGTCATCGCTGGGCAGCCAGCAAGACTTGAACTTCCGCGTGGATACCGCCCAGGGCCGTTTCGTGCTCAAGGCCTGCCACGGCAGCTATGCCCAGGTCGAACTGGAGGCGCAGCATGCCGCGCTGGCGTACCTGCGCGAACAGGGCTTGCCGGTACCCGCAGTGCGCCCGGCGCAAAACGGGCAGGCATTGCTGGCCCTAGACATCGACGGGCAACCGCTGCGGGTGCGCCTGCTTGACTACATCGACGGCCAACCGCTGACCCGCCTCAAGCACATGGCGCCGCGCCTGATTGCCGAGCTGGGCGGGCTCTGCGCGAAAGTGGATCAAGCCTTGGCCGAGTTTGACCACCCCGGCTTGAACCGCACCCTGCAATGGGACCCGCAGCACGCGCAGGCGTTGATCCAGCACCTGCTGCCGGTGCTGCAAGACGCCGGGCAACGCGCCCGTGTCGAGCAAACCACTCAACTGGCTGCCGAGCGCCTGGCGCCGCTGGTGGAGCAGCTGCCAAGCCAAGCCGTGCACCTGGACATCACCGATGACAACGCCGTGTGGGCCCGCGATGACGAGCGCCAGTGGCAGGTGCAGGGCGTCATCGATTTTGGCGACCTGCTGCGCACCTGGCGCATTGCCGACCTCTCGGTGACCTGCGCGGCGCTGCTGCACCATGCCGAAGGCGACCCACTGCGCATTCTGCCGGCGGTGCGGGCCTACCAGGCCCTCAACCCGCTGAGCGAAGCCGAGCTGCGCGCCCTGTGGCCGCTGGTGCTCAACCGCGCCGCGGTATTGGTGCTGAGCAGCGAGCAACAGCTGGCTGTAGACCCGGGCAACCAGTACATCCGCAACAACATCGCCCACGAATGGGAAATTTTCGACACGGCTACTGCTGTGCCATTCGCGCTGATGGAGGCGGCTATTCTGCAGGCGGCCGGTGTTCAACCCAGCCGGCCCGACCTGGCCAGTTGCGCGCCCCTGCTGCCTGAACGGGTCGGCCAGCCGGTGGCTCGCCTCGACCTGGGCGTGCTCAGCCCGCACTGCGAAGCAGGAAACTGGGAACAGCCAGGCTTCGACCAGCGCCTGCTGGCTGCACAACCGGCCCCGGCGTGCACGCTGCATGGCCAATATCGCCTGTCACAGACCCATATCGACCGCGCTGAAGAACCTGCAACCTGCGCGCTGGGTGTCGAATTGCATGTGCCCCACGCCAGCACCGTGCAGGCGCCGCAGGCCGGTACCTGGCAGCGACATGGCGATGGCCACGGTTGCCTGCGCACACCCCACTGGAGCTTGTGGCTAGGTGGCCTGAAGGATGCTCCGGCAGATGGGCAGGCCCTGGCAAAAGGTCAAAAATTGGGCAGCAGCGGTGGCTTGCTCAGCATTCAGCTGTGCCTGGATAACGACGCCCGCCCGCCGTTTTTCGCCACCCCCTCCCAGGCCGCTGCCTGGCTGGCGCTGTGCCCGTCGCCTGCCGCGCTGCTGGGCTTTGATTGCGACGCCGAACCGCTGCCCGATGCACAGGCGCTGCTGGCACGTCGTGATGCCAGCTTCGCCCGTTCGCAAAAGCACTACTACGCGCAACCGCCCCATATCGAACGCGGCTGGCGCAATTACTTGATCGACATGCAGGGCCGGTCTTACCTGGACATGCTCAACAACGTGGCCGTGCTTGGCCACGGGCACCCACGCATGGTGGCGGAATCGGCGCGGCAATGGTCGCTGCTGAACACCAACTCGCGCTTCCACTACGCGGCCATCGCCGAATTCTCCGAACGCCTGCTGAAGCTGGCGCCAGCAGGGTTCGACCGGGTCTTTCTGGTCAATAGCGGCACCGAGGCCAACGACCTGGCCATCCGCCTGGCCTGGGCCTACAGCGGCGGGCGCGACCTGCTCAGCGTGCTGGAGGCCTACCACGGCTGGTCGGTGGCTACAGACGCCATTTCCACCTCTATCGCCGACAACCCGCAAGCCCTGGAAACCCGGCCAGACTGGGTGCACCCGGTCGAGGCACCGAACACGTTCCGTGGGCGCTTCCGTGGCGCCGACAGCGCCGCCGACTACCTGCGCGACGTCGACGCCAAGCTGGCCGACCTCGATGCCCGTGGCCGCCAACTGGCCGGGTTCATTTGCGAGCCGGTGTACGGCAACGCCGGGGGCATCTCGCTGCCAGCGGGCTACCTGCAGGACGCCTACGCCAAGGTGCGCGCCCGCGGTGGCGTGTGCATCGCCGACGAGGTGCAGGTGGGTTATGGCCGACTGGGCGAGTACTTCTGGGGCTTCGAAGAGCAAGGGGTGGTGCCCGACATCATCACCATGGCCAAGGGCATGGGCAACGGCCAGCCGCTGGGGGTAGTGATCACCCGGCGCGAAATCGCCGAGGCGCTGGAGGCGCAGGGCTACTTCTTCTCATCGGCGGGGGGCAGCCCGGTCAGTTGCCGCATCGGCATGGCGGTGCTGGACGTGATGCAAGAGGAAGGGCTGTGGGACAACGCCCGCGACACCGGCCGCTACTTCAAGGCGCGCTTGCAGGCGCTGGTCGACAAGCACCCGCTCGCAGGTGCGGCGCATGGCTCGGGCTTCTACCTGGGGCTTGAGCTGGTACGCGACCGGCAGACGCTGGAGCCGGCGACCGAGGAGACCTTGCTGCTGTGCGACCGCTTGCGTGACCTGGGCATCTTCATGCAGCCGACCGGCGACTACCTGAACATCCTCAAGATCAAACCACCGATGTGCACCACACGGGCGAGCGTGGACTACTTTGTCGACAGCGTGGACCGTATCCTGTCGGAAGATCTGTAACCTGCCCGTGAGGGATTGTTATAGGCTGTGAGGCCAGTGCCTTCGCACTATCCCGATCCCCTGTAGGAGCAGCCTTGTGCTGCGAAGAGGCCATAGGACCGCACAGTGAATCTTGCTGCTGTCACCGGCCTCTTCGCAGCACAAGGCTGCTCCTACACGCTACGCGGCTCAACCGATCAATCAGGTTTTCTGACAATGGCCTTCACCAGCGACTCACTTGCAGTTTTTCTGGCCGTACTGGAGGCAGGGTCGTTTTCCGCAGCAGCGCGCAAGCTGGGCCGCGTGCCTTCGGCCGTGAGCATGGCCATCGCCCAGCTGGAAGCCGAGCTGGACCTGGCCCTGTTCGACCGGGCCACGCGCAAAGCCTTGCCAACCAGCGCCGCCTTGGCCCTCGAACCCCAGGCCCGGCAGGTGATCTGCCAGCTCAACCTGCTCGACGCCCAGGCCCTGCAGCTGCACAAGGGGCTGGAAAAGCGCTTGACCATCGCCATGGCCCCCGAGCTGCAAACCGGCCGCTGGAGCCAGCCGCTGGAAACCCTCGCGCAAGAATTCCCAAGCCTTGAGATCGAAGTGCGTTCGGCCACGCAAGCCGAAGCGATTCGTTTGCTGCATGACGGCAGCGTGCAGCTGGCGCTGGTTTTCGAACGGCCCGGCATCGATGAACGTGAGTCGTTTCTTGAAGCCGGTAGCCAGTTGCTGGTCGCCGTCGCGTCCCCCCGCCACCCCGCCGGGCGCAACAGCGGCACGCCACTGCCCGAAGAAGCCTTCGCCGAGCAACGGCAAATCATCGTGGCCTCCGGCAAAGCCACCGGCTCCGACCCGCGCATGGTGTTGTCGCGGCGCATCTGGCTGACCGACAGTTATCTGGCTACGCTGGATCTGGTGCAATCCGGCCTGGGGTGGGCCTACCTGCCGCAGCCGCTGGTCGAACCGTTGATTGCCTCGGGCGCCTTGGCCGAGGTGCGCTTCGACAACATGGCCAGCCGCTTACGGCTGTGGGTCGACATCATCTGGGTCAAACCGCGGCCCCTGGGCCTGGGCGCGCGGCGCTACCTGGAAGTCGTACGGCAACTGTTCGAAAAGGAGCCGCCAAGGGCCTGACCACGCGCAATGGCCGTCTGGCCGACAACCCGCGGGCACGCCCGCAAGCGAGGCAAACATGCGTCCTTTGATTAGAGCGTTCTACCTGCTGTCGCTGTTCACCTTCGCCAGCCTCGCCCAGGCGGCCGAAACCCCCAGGCAGATCGTCGACGCCTACATGGCAGCCTGGAACGCCCATGACGCCGAAAAGGCCGCCAGCTACCTGGCCAAGGACGCCGAGTACTTCGACGTCACCGTCGGCACCCCGCAAAAGGGCCGCGAAGCCGCACGCGACAACGTGATCAAGGTGTTCGTGGGCGCCGTGCCAGACCTCAAATGGAAGATCAACGGCACGCCGATCGTCGACAAAGACGGCATCGCCTTCCAGTGGACCTTCAGCGGCACCAACACTGGCGCCTGGGACGCGCAAACGCCCGCCACCCACAAAGCGCTGTCGTTCGATGGGGTGAGCTATGTGAAGGTCAAAGACGGCAAGATCATCTACCAAGGGGACTACTACGACGCCCTGGGCTTGCACAAGCAGTTGGGGTGGTAACAGCGGACGGCATCATCAGGCGGGCGCGACCAACCGGTAGCCGACGCCCGCCTCGGTGATGATGAAACGCGGCGCCATGGGGTCATCCCCGAGTTTTTGCCGCAGGTGCCCGACCACGATCCGCAGGTAGTGGGTATCGTCCACATGGGTCGGCCCCCAAATGTCCTTGAGCAACTGCTGCTGGGTAATCACCCGGCCCGGGTGCCCGGCCAGCTGGGCCAACAACGCATACTCCTTGCGGGTCAGGGCCACCTCGACGCCCTCCAGGGTCACACGGCGGAAGGCAAAGTCCACGGTCAACGGCCCGAAACTGGCCGCCACCTCGCCCCCGCCGGCCTGCGGCACCTGGCGCAGCAAGGCGCGCACCCGCGCCAGAAACTCCTGAATACCAAATGGTTTGGTCACGTAGTCATTCGCGCCGCCGTCCAGCGCATCGACCTTCTGCACCTCACTGGCACGCACCGACAGCACCAGCACCGGCACTGCGCTCCACTCACGCAGTTCGCGCAGCACTTGCTGGCCGTCCATGTCCGGCAGGCCGAGGTCGAGCACCACCAGGTCGGGCTTGCCCAAGGCAGCCTGCGCCAGGCCCTCGCTGCCGGTGGCGGCCTCAATCACCTTGTAGCCCTGGGACGTCAGGCTGATGCGCAAAAACTTGCGGATCTGCGGTTCGTCGTCGATGACCAGGAGGGTGGCGGACTGGCTCATGGGGCTTCGCTTTCGGCTTCAGGTTGAGGGGGCAGCGGCAAGCATAAAGTGATGCCGGTGCCCTGGCCATCGATCCCTTCACCCACCAGGATCTGCCCGCCATGGGCGCCGATCATGCCCTGGCAGATCGCCAGGCCGAGGCCAGTGCCCTGTCCGCCCCGGTCACCGCGGGCGGCGGTGTAGAACATGTCGAAAATCTTCTCCCGCTCGGCCACCGGAATGCCGGGGCCCTGGTCGCTGACGGCAATGCGCAGTTGTTCACCCTGCACCGCCACCTGCAGGTCCAGCCGACCCTGGGCCGGCGAGAAGCGTGCAGCGTTCTCCAGCACGTTGACCAAGGCCTGCTCGATCAGCGCCGCATGCACGAACAGCAACGGCAGCTCGGCCGGCACATCGGTGTGCACGCGCAGGGGCGCAAGCACCACCCGCAGGCGGTTCAGCGCACTGCCGACGATGTCTGCGGGGGCCACCCAGTCGCGGGCCAGCTTGAGGCCGCCATGGCCCAGGCGGGTCATGTCGAGCAGGTTCTGGATGTAGCGGTCCAGGCGCTCGGCCTCGTTGCGGGTGCCTTCCAGCAACTCGCGGCGGTCGTCCTCGGGGATCGCCTCACCCAGCGCCAGCAAGCTGTCGATGCTGCCGCGCATGGCGGTCAAGGGCGTGCGCAGGTCGTGGGAGACCGAGGCTAACAAGGCACTGCGCAGTTGCTCGGTTTCGCCATGCAGGCGCGCCGCTTCCAATTGTTCGGCCAGCCGGGCGCGGGCCAGAGCTTGGGCCAGGGGTTGGCCGAGGGCCATGAGCAGGCGCCGGCGCTGGGCGCTGAGCGGGTCGCCAGAGCGCGGGCGCACGCCGAGCAAGGCCAGCGGATGGTCATCGACCGCCAGCGGCCACCACCACCAGCGGCCATTGGGCAAGGTGTCGCTGCCATGGCCCGCCGCCTGCCCGTGCTGCCAGGCCCACTCGGCGGCGGCGCGCTCGTTGTCGCTGAGGCCGTGGGCCTCGCCGCTGGCCAGGTGCAGCTGGCCTTCGGGGTTACGTTCGAGCAGGCAGACTTGCACATCCTGCCAGCCGTCAAGGTGTTGGCCGGCGGCGTTGAACACCGCTTGGCGGTCGGCGGCAACGGTCAGGCGGCGGGATAAATCTAACAACTGGTTGGTCTGCGCCTGCGTCTCGCGCAGCGCCTGCAACTGGCGGCGCTGGCGGGCCGCAAGGTTGCCGGTGAGGGCCGCCATCAGCAGGAAGAACACCAGGGTCAGCACGTCTTCCTCGCGCTGGATGCTGAACGAGAAATTGGGCGGGATGAACAGGAAGTCGTAGGTCAGAAACGACAGCGCGGCGCAGGCCAAGGCCGGCCCCAGGCTGCTGCGCACCGCTACCAGCAGCACGGCGGCAAGGAACACCAGGGAGATATTGGGCAGCGCCAGCACGCTGGACACGGCCCACGACAAACCGGCCGCCAGCAGTGTGGCAAGCAGGGCCAGCAGGTAGTGCCGCCACACCCATACCCGTTGCACCGCCGCACTGGCCGGGGCCGGCTGGGCATCGCGGTCGAGCACGTTGATCTCCAGGCCGTGGCTTTCGCGCAACAGCCGCGCCGCTACACCGGCGCCGAAGAAGCGACGGCGCAGGCGATCACGCGACTGCCCCACCAGCACCAGGCTGGCACGCCGCTCGCCGGCATGCTGGATCAGCGTGCGCGCCACTTCACCGGCGCGCAGCAGCACCACTTCGCCGCCCAGGCGCTCAGCCAGTTGCTGCGCGGCTTGCAGCCGTTGGCGTGCGGCTTCGTCGCGCAGCTTACCGTTGTCGACGTGCACCAGGCTCCAGGGCAAGTGCCGGCGTTGCGCTACGCGGCTGGCGTGCCGTACCAGGCGTTCGGCCTGGTCGTCGCCATCGATGCCCACCAGCAGGCGCCCGCGCAGGGCCGGAGCCTCCTGCCCGCGCTGGCGGTAGCCGTGGGCCAGGTCGGCGTCGACCTGGGCGGCGGCGGTCTGCATGGCCAGCTCGCGCAATGCGGTGAGGTTGGTCTGGGAGAAATAGGCATCGATCGCAGCCCGCGCCTGCTCGGGCACGTACACCTTGCCTTCGCGCAGGCGCTCCAGCAATTCGCGCGGTGGCAGGTCGATCAGCACCAGCTCGAAGGCTTCCTGCAGGACCCAATCCGGCAGGGTTTCGCGCACCTGCACGCCGGTGATGTCGCGGACCTTGTCGTTGAGGCTTTCCAGGTGCTGGACGTTGACCGTGGTGTACACGTCGATGCCGGCGGCGAGCAGTTCCTGAACGTCCTGCCAGCGCTTGGCGTGGCGGCTGCCGGGGGCGTTGGTGTGGGCCAGTTCGTCGACCAGGGCCAACGCTGGTGCGGCCTTGAGCAGGCCGTCGAGGTCCATTTCCTCAAGGGTGACACCGCGGTACTCGCTGCGCAGCAGGGGCTGCTGGGGCAGGCCACCAAGCAGCGACTCGGTTTCGGCGCGGCCATGGGTTTCGACGACCCCGGCCAGCAGGTGTACGCCCTGGCGTTGCTGGCTGTGGGCGGCTTGCAGCATGGCGTAGGTCTTGCCCACACCCGGTGCGGCGCCAAGGAACACCTTCAGTCTGCCGCGGCCTTCGCGCGGGAGGTTGGCCAACAGCGCGTCTGCGCGGGCGGAATCACTCATGTTTCATCCTTAGATTGTGCGGCGATCGGTGAATCTGGGCCTGCTTTGCAGGCCTTCGCGGGCAAGCCCGCTCCTACAGGTAACGCGCCACATTCTGCAACTGCGCTATTACTGTGGGAGCGGGTTTACCCGCGAAGGGCCGCAACGCGGCCCAACTGTCAGCGGCCCAACCTCTCCAGGGCCTGGTTCAGCGCCAGGACATTGACCACAGGCGGCCCGATCAATGGGTGGAGGGTGGCCTCTTCCACCAGGGCTTGCAAGCGCTCAACGGGCACCTTGCGGGCCGCTGCCACACGCGCTACCTGATAAGTCACCGCCTCCGGCGGCAAATGCGGGTCCAGGCCACTGCCTGAGGTAGTCAGCAAGGCTTGCGGCACAGGCCCTTGCTCAGCCCGGTACAGCCTTGCGGCCTCGCTGCCTACCCGCTCGGCCAGCGCCGGGTTGCTCGGCGACAGGTTGCTGGCACTGCTGGCAACCGTGGCATAAGCCCCAGCCGAGGGCCGCGAATGGAACCAGCCATCGCCTTGGAAATCCTGGGCGATCAGTGCCGAGCCGCGCACCTCGCCGCGCGCGTCACGCACCAGGCTGCCATTGGCCTGTTCAGGGAAGGCGACCTGGGCAATACCGGTCACCGCCAGTGGGTACAACGCGCCGGTGACCAGCGTCATCAACAAGGCCAGGCTCAAGGCCGGGCGTACATAAGTGTTCATGGCGGCCTCCTCAGACCAGGTGCAAGGCATTGAGCAGCATGTCGATCAGCTTGATCCCGGCGAACGGCACGATGATCCCGCCCAGCCCGTAGATCAGCAGGTTGCGCCGCAGCAGGTGGGCCGCGCTCGCCGCATGCACCCGCACACCGCGCAGCGCCAGCGGGATCAACACGATGATGATCAGCGCGTTGAACACGATCGCCGACAAGATCGCGCTCTGCGGGCTGGCCAGGTGCATCAGGTTGAGCACGCCCGGCTGCGGGTAGATGGCCGCGAACAACGCCGGCAGGATGGCGAAGTACTTGGCCACGTCGTTGGCAATCGAGAAGGTGGTCAAGGCGCCACGGGTCACCAGCAGTTCCTTGCCCACTTGGACCACGTCGAGCAGCTTGGTCGGGTCGCTGTCCAGGTCGACCATGTTGGCCGCCTCACGGGCTGCCTGGGTGCCGTCGTTCATGGCCATGCCCACATCGGCCTGGGCCAGCGCCGGGGCGTCGTTGGCGCCGTCGCCGCACATGGCGACCAGGCGGCCGTCGTTTTGCTCCTGACGGATGCGCGCCAGCTTCTTCTCTGGGGTGGCCTCGGCCAGCACGTCATCGACCCCGGCCTCGGCGGCAATGGCAGCGGCCGTCAGCGGGTTGTCACCGGTCACCATCACGGTGCGGATGCCCAGCTTGCGCAGCTCGGCAAAGCGCTCGCGAATACCGGGCTTGACCACGTCCTTGAGGTGGATCACCCCAAGCAAGCGCTGGTCGACACACACCAGCAGCGGCGTGCCGCCACTCTGGGCAATGCGCTCGACCTCGCGGGCCAATGCCGGTGGCATTTCCAGCCATTGCAGGCCAACGAATGCCAGCACCGCATCGACAGCACCCTTGCGGTAGCGGTGCTGCTGGAAGTCGACACCCGACAACCGCGTCTCGGCGCTGAAGGCAATCGGTTCGAGCTGCTGCCCGGAGGGTTCGACGAAGTCGTGCAACTGGCGCAGGTACTCGACGATCGATTTGCCCTCGGCCGTGTCATCGGCCAGTGAGGCGAACAAGGCACCCTCCCCCAGCTCCTTGGCGGTGACGCCCGGCGCGGCATGCAGCGCGCTGCAGCGGCGGTTGCCGAAGGTGATGGTGCCGGTCTTGTCGAGCATCAGGGTGTGCACGTCGCCCGCAGCTTCCACCGCGCGGCCGGAACGGGCAATGACGTTGAGCCGGACCAGGCGGTCCATGCCGGCAATGCCAATGGCCGACAGTAAGCCGCCGATGGTGGTGGGGATCAACGTCACCAACAGTGCGGCCAGGAAGATCAACGGCAGGCTACCGCCGGCAAAGTGGGCGAACGGCTGCAGGGTCACGACCACGATCAGGAAGATCAGGGTCAGGCCAATCAGCAGGATATCCAGGGCAATCTCATTGGGCGTTTTCTGGCGTTTGGCCCCTTCGACCAAGGCGATCATGCGGTCCAGGGTCGATTCGCCAGGGTTGCTGGTGATGCGGATCAGCAACCAGTCAGACACCAGCCGCGTGTTGCCGGTGACCGCCGAACGGTCGCCGCCGGACTCGCGGATCACCGGGGCCGACTCACCGGTGATGGCCGCCTCGTTGACCGCCGCGATGCCTTCGATTACCTCACCATCACCCGGGATCAGTTCACCTGCGATCACCTTGACCACATCGCCCTTGCGCAGCGCGGTCGCGGCAACCGTTTCGAAAGCGCCAGCGCTGTCGCGACGCTGGGCACTCAACCCCTGGCTCCCAGCCTTGAGGCTGTCGGCTCGGGCCTTGCCACGGCCTTCGGCGAGGGCTTCGGCGAAGTTGGCGAACAGCACGGTAAACCACAGCCACAGGGCAATTTGCACCGCCACTGTTGTGCTCACGCCACTGCCGGGGGAAAAACACAACACAGTGGTCAGCGCGGCAGTCAGCGCCACCACCAGCATCACCGGCGAGCGCCGAAGCTGCCGAGGGTCCAGTTTAACGAAGGCCTGGATCAGGGCCGGGCGCCAGAGCGCGGCGAAGCGGGTCTGGTCTTTGGCGCTGTGGGGGGCTTTTACTTCAGGAATGGGCATGTTCATGGTGGTTCCTCAGAAGCCCAGGCTCAGGTGTTCGGCAATTGGCCCGAGGGCCAAGGTCGGCAGGAAGGTCAGGCCACCCACCAGCAGGATGGTCACCAGCAACAGGCCGGTGAACAGCGGGCCGTGGGTGGGGAAGCTGTTCAGCCCCTGGGGTGCGCTCTTTTTCGCCGCCAGGCTGCCGGCCAAGGCCAATATCGGCAGGATGTAGCCGAAGCGGCCGACCAGCATGGCCAGGCCGATCATCAGGTTGTGGTACACCGTGTTGGCGCCAAAACCAGCAAAGGCCGAACCGTTGTTGGCGGTGCCGGAGGTGTAGGCGTACAGCAGTTGGCTAAAGCCATGGGCACCGGGGTTGCTCACCGCCGCCGCCGGGCCCGGCAGGCTGGCGGCGATGGCGCCCAGCACCAGCACGCCGACCGGCATCACCAGCAAGGTCGCCACCAGCAGTTGCACCTCACGCGCCTGCAGCTTCTTGCCCAGGTATTCCGGGGTACGGCCAATCATCAGGCCGGCCAGGAACACGGCGATCAGCACGAATAACAGCATGCCGTAGAGCCCCGCACCGACGCCGCCGAAGATCACCTCGCCGACCATCATGTTGACCATCGCAACCATGCCGGTCAGCGGGTTGAGGCTGTCGTGCATGGCATTGACCGAGCCATTGGAGGCTGCCGTGGTGGTCACTGTCCACAGCACCGATCCGGTGGTGCCGAAGCGGCTTTCCTTGCCTTCCAGCGGCGCGCTTTGCTGCACCTGCGCGCTCTGCAAGGCCGGGTTGGGCTGGTATTCGGACCACAGCGCTGTAGCCCCACCGATAAGGAACAGGCTCAGCATGCAGGCAAGAATCGCCCGGCTCTGGCGCAGGTCTTTCACGTAATGGCCGAAGGTGAACACCAGCGCCGCCGGGATGAGAATGATCGACGCCACCTCGAACAGGTTGCTCCACGCCGTGGGGTTTTCGAACGGGTGTGCCGCGTTGACGCCGAAGAAGCCGCCGCCGTTGGTGCCCAGCTGCTTGATGGCGATCTGGCTGGCGGCCGGACCGAGCGGGATGGTCTGGTCAGTGCCTTGCAGGGTCAGTGCGTGCGCATAGTCGGCAAAGGTCTGCGGCACACCCTGCCACACCAGCAGCAGCGCCAGCACCAGGCACAGGGGCAACAACCCATAGAGCGTGGCCCGGGTCATGTCGACCCAAAAGTTGCCCAGGGTGGCGGCCGAACGGCGGGCAATGCCGCGGCACAGGGCCACAAGTACTGCCAGGCCAGTGGCAGCACTGACGAAGTTCTGCACCGTCAGGCCCAGCATCTGGCTCAGGTAGCTGACCGATGACTCGCCGCTGTAAGCCTGCCAGTTGGTGTTGGTGACGAAGCTTACGGCGGTGTTGAACGCCAGCGACCATTCCTGCCCGGGCAGTTGCTGTGGGTTGAGCGGCAAGTAGCCCTGCAACAACAGCACGGCAAACAACAACAGGAACCCGGCCAGGTTGAAGGCCAGCAACGCCAGGGTGTATTGCTTCCAGTTCTGCTCCTGGTCGGCGCGTACGCCTGCCAGTCGATAACAGGCCTGCTCAACCGGGCCCACCACCGGTGACAGCCAGGTGCGCTGGCCTTCCATCACCTTGTAGTAGAACCGCCCGAGCCAGGGTGCCGGTAGCAGCACGATGGCGAAAAACGCCAGTAACAAGGCAAAGTCGTAACTGTGCATGGCCACTCCCTAGCTGCGATCGGCGCGCAGCAGCGCCATCAGCAGGTAAATCGCCAATGCCACTGCCAGCAGCAGTGACAGCCCGTCGAGCATGTTCATGTGTGGAGCTCCCCGTGGTGCGGCGCTTGGGCCGCTTTGGGGAAATTGTCCGAGGGAGGGGCGTAAAGGGGCGAGACCGAGGGATGGATCAACGCATAAAGAATGCGTAAAAACGCGCCCCGTTCAAAGGCGCTACGGTGTTTGCTGCCCGGCGTTGCGGCTCCAGTCCAGCAGCAGGCTATACCCCACCGCCAGCAAAGTCGGCCCGATGAACAGGCCAATGAAGCCAAAGGCGATCAACCCGCCGAACACACCCAGCAGCACGATGACCAGCGGCAGGTTGCCGCCCCGGCTGATCAGGTAGGGCTTGAGCACGTTGTCCACGCCGCTGATGACGAAGGTGCCCCAGATACCAAGAAACACCGCCATGCCGTACTCCCCTTTCCACGCCAACCAAGCAGTCGCGGGGATCCACGCAAGGGGTGGCCCCATGGGGATCAGGCTAAGCATGAAGGTCACCAGGCCCAGCACGATGGCCCCGGGGACGCCGGCAATCAGGAAGCCGATCAGCGCAAGCAAGGCCTGGGCCGCTGCCGTGCCGATGACACCGTTGACCACGCGTTGCACGGTGCCCGCCACCAGGTCCAGGTAGTACTCGGCGCGGTCACCGGTCAAGCGCTGCAACAGGCGCAGCACGAACGCCGACAGGCGCGGGCCGTCACGGTAGAAGAAGAACACGAAGACCAGGCTCAAGCTCAGTTCGAGCATGCCGCTGCCAATCTGCGCACTGCGCGCCAGCAACCAGTTGCCCACCTGGCCCAGGTAAGGCTTGATCGAAGCGATCAAGGCCGCACCTTGCTGGTCGAGCGATTGCCACCAATTGACCATGCGCTCACCCACCAGGGGAATGCTGCCCAGCCAGGCCGGCGCCTCGGGCAGGCCATCCACCTGCACATCACGGACAAACGCCGTGGCATCACGAATGTGATCCGCCAGGTTGAAACCCAGCCATACCAGCGGCAACGCCACGATAAGGATCCAGGCCGCCGTCAGCAGGCTGGCGGCCAACGTTTCGCGCCCGCCCAGCGCACGCGTCAGCAAGCGCATCAGCGGCCAGCTGGCAAAGGCCAGAATGGCGCCCCACAGCAGCGCCGAAATGAACGGTGCCATGACCCACAAGGCAGCGCCGAGCAGCGTCAACAGGACGATCTGGATCAGCAGGCGGTCATTATTGGCCATGGCGGTGCTCGTTCAACGGATCAGTTCCAGGTGCAGGCCATCGGTGGGGGCGTTGCCGACCTCGAGCCGGTTGCTGCGCACGCCCGCCTTGACCAGTTGCTCACGCCACGCTTCGGCCTCTTTGCCGCTGAGGCTGGCGCGCAAGGTGCTGTCCAGGTTGAGGCTACGCCCCAACAACGCCACCCAGGCAGGTTGCGGCGTGCTCAGGTCAGGGTAATCGAGCTTGCCGGTGTCGCGCATTTCGCGCAGCACCGTGGCGGCCGTGGGCAGCAGTTCACCCAGCGGGCTGGCGGCGACGAACTCTTCCACGTGCAGGTAGGCGCGGCGGTTGCCGCGGGTGACGCTGTACAACGCCACCAGTGTGTCGGCCTCTTCTGCAGAACGGCGCAGGAGGATAAACGCCTGCTGCTCGTCACCGCCATTGAGCCGTGCACTGGCAAATACATCATTGGCCCAAAGGCTGGCTTCGCCGCAGTCGCGGCCCTGGCACCAGAACAACGGGTAACCCCCGTCGTGTTGCAGTGCTTCGCGGGCGCTGGTGAACGCTTCGCGGGCCGTGCGCTCCACCGGCAGTTCATAGGTGACCGAGCTGACCTGGCCACGGCTTTCGACCTTGTCGTCGACCCGCAGGCGGCCGCTGATCTTGCGCAAAGGCCCCATGGGGTACACGCGCTCCTGCTCAACCGCTGGGCGTTGGTCGACCACTTTGGCATCCACGGGAACGGGCAGGCTACCTGCCCACAGCAAGGGGCTGGCGAGCACGAAGCAGGCAGCGAGGGTAGTACGGAGGGTTACGGGCGCGCTCATCGGCAGCCCAGTCGGCGCGGGGCGCCGAAGCTAAGGTCTAGCGTGTCTGGCATGTGCATGGTTGTCTCCCTGTTCAACCCGCCAAGCCTCGGCACTTGTCCGGTGCAAGTCAAGCAAAGCCAAAGAAGCGATTGAAACAGTCTGCGACAAGGGCCGCGCCCTGCTCATCGTTCAGGTGCAGGTGATGCCCCCCAGGCAGCGTCACCTGTTCAAAGGGTAGCTGCTCCAGCAACTCAGTGTGGCGCGCCAGCATGCCATCGGCGGCCACCACCAGGCAGGCCGGGCAACTCACCCGCCTGACAAAGGCCATGGCTTGCGCGTGGCTCAGGCGAACAGGGGACGGCAAGGTCAGGCGGCTGTCGCTGCGCCAGCTGTACCCTCCCGCTACCGGCATCAGCCCACGCTGGGCCAACAGTTCGGCTGCCTCGCGGCTGACGGCGACCATACCCTTCATGCGCGCCTGCACGCCCTGCTCCAACGCCGGGTAGACAGATTTACGTTTGCCATCCAGGCGCAGCTGCGCCTGCAATGCCATGCCCAGGCGTTCACCGGCGTCCTGCTCGGCCCCGGTGGGCGGAATGACGCCATCGATCAGCGCCAGGTGGCTGACCCGCTCCGGCAAGGCGCCCGCCAGTTGCACCGAGATGATCGCCCCCAGTGAATGGCCCAGCAAGGCAAAGCGCTGCCAACCCAACTGCTCGGCCACCCGCAACACATCGTGGGCGTAGTCGGCCAGGGCATAACTGGCGCCAGGCGGGCGATGCTCCGAGTAACCATGGCCCGCCAGGTCCAGGGCGACGATGCGCAGGCCCTGCAGCCGCGGCGCCAGCAGGGCGAAGCTGTTGGCGTTGTCCAGCCAGCCGTGCAGGGCAATCACCGGCAGCCCATCCTCAGGGCCGAACAGGTGCGCAGCCAGCTCGATATGGCCCAGGCTCAAGCGGATTTCTTCCATGTGCGCGCTCATTCGTGGCTCCAACGGTCGAACAGGCCCTTGATCAGGCTGGCGGTGTCGGTCGGGCGTTCCAGGGGGAACATGTGCCCGCCCGGCACGCTGTGGTATTCGCCCTTGGCCATGCCGCGCACGGCCAGCGTGTGGTGCCGGCGGATCACGTTGCTGCGCTCGCCGCGCACCATCGCCAGTGGTACCTGCAGTTGCCGGGCAGGTGCTGGGCTGGCGTGGGGGATGCTGCGGTAGATACTGATCTCGGTAGCCGGGTCGAAACGCAGGCGCAGCCCTTCTTGCGCGGGCTCCAAGCCATGCTCCAGGTAGGCTTCCAGGCAGTCGGGGTCAAAGTGGCGGAACAAGCGTTTGCTGGCGAAATAGTCCCGTGCGCTGTCGCGATCGGCAAACGCCTCGCGCCGCCCCAAGGTGCGGCCGGCGGGGGTGATGCGGTCGATAAAGCCAAAACGCTTGGCAGTGCGCAGCAGCCATTGATCGGCGCGGGTCAGCACCGGCGAGTCGAGCATCACCACCCCGCGGTAATACTCGGGGCAACGCAAGGCGGCATGCAAGTGCAGTACCCCGCCCAACGAATGGCCAACCCCCCAGACCGGCGCGTCCTGCTGCGCCAGGTGGTGCAGCAATTCATCGACCAGGTTCTGCCAGTTTTCATTCACCGGGAAGCGCGGGTCGTGGGCATGCTGGGGCAGGTGGCGAACGTGATAGTCCGGCGCCAGGGCAGCGAACAGCTTGCCGTAGGTGGCAGACGGGAAACCATTGGCGTGGGCAAAGAAGATGTGCTGCGACATGGCGCCTGGTCCGGACGGTGGGAGGATGGCCCATTGTCGGCATCGCGAGCCCGCTCGGCAATGTCCGGAAAGGTCATCGGCGAGGGCTATCAGGTCATCGGGTACGCACAAAACTGGCCAGCGAACGCTGCAGGCAGGCCTGCATATAGGCCAGCTGGCTCTCGAGCACTTCACGCGCCAGGCACTGGTCCTCATAGTCGAGCTGCAATCTACGCAGCGCCAGGCAACTGGTCTGCAGCAAGCGGGACACCCGCAGGCAGGCTTCCTGCAACTCGCCCAGGTCGTCTTTAGCACCGCTCACCTTGCCCATCAGGTGGTAAAGCTTGGCGTCGGCCGAGTCGCGCAACACGCTGTACTGGGCAAAGTCCAGCACTGCGCCTTCCTGCACTTTGTCTACTGTGGGTTGCAAGTCCAGTGAACGTAACAGCGCTTGCATATCACCCTTCATCAACTGCTCCCTGCCTGGCCACTCATTCGATGTGGCGCCACGCTAGCAAGCGGTCGAGTGAAGCGGCAACTGGCAGAAATGCCAGTTGCCAAGAGGCATCAGGCTGGCGAACTGATTGCGCGCAAGGTCATCAGGCCTGCCAACGGCCACTCCCCTTCCAGCTCCGCCAGGCTGGCGGTGCTCATGGGCGCCGGTTGCTGCACATGGCCATGCTCCAGGGCACAGACCAAGGCCCCCACCAGCGGTTGGTGGCTAACCAACAGCACGTGCTCTAGGCCGAGCTTTTCGATTTCACCGATCACCTGCTGCACATTACTGTCCGGCGTCAGCCAGGCCACGGTGCGCACTGGCTCGGGGAAATCCAAGGTGTCATGCACCAGCGCTGCCGTTTGCTGGGCACGGACATAAGGGCTGGCGATGATGGCCTGCAACGGCTGCCCAAGCAGGCGCGCGGCACTGTGCAGCACCTGCTCGCGGCCATGGCTGGTCAGGCGGCGTTCGGCGTCGCTGTTGGCCCGAGGCTCTGCCTCACCGTGGCGTAGCACCCACAGCTTCACAGCTTGGGCTCTTCGTCACGCACCGGGTGCGGCGCGGGTGCCACAGCATGGGGCGCCTCACCTTCCGGAGCCCGCGGGGCTGGCCAGTCGGCGAATGGCCAAGGCTTCTGGTCGCTGTGGAAGCTGCCGAAGCGGCCGATCTGCGCCAGGTACTGGCTGAGGCTATCGCCGAAGTTCATCAGGCTGGCGCTGGGGGCGCCGTAGATCAGGCGGTAGATCAGCTGTACCAGCACCAGGCCGCCCAACAGCAGCTCGGCCAATTGCCAGACCACCAGGAACACCAACATCCACAGCACCCGCAGGATGATCGACTCGCGCTGGGCGCGTTCGGGCGTATCGTTCATGTGTCGCTCCTTGTTCCGGTCGAAGCCGCTGACGGCTTAATTAAAACCACTGATGGAAATGAAATCGACGTCGGTCTTGGGCTCGGCGCGCATCAGGTGCTCGATCACCTGGTTCAAGGTACGGCCCTCGAACAGGATGGCGTGCAGGCCCGCCACCAGCGGCATGTACACCTGAACTTCCTGCGCCTTGGCCTTGAGCACCTTGAGGGTGTTCACCCCTTCGGCCACTTCGCCCAGCCGATTGACGGCCTGCTCCAGGCTCAGGCCTTGGCCCAGGGCGTGGCCGACCTGATAGTTGCGGCTCTTGGGCGAGGAACAGGTAACGATCAGGTCACCGACACCGGCCAGGCCCAGGAAGGTCATGGGGTTGGCACCCTGGCTCACGGCGAAGCGGGTCATCTCGGCCAGGGCACGGGTGATCAGCATGCTCTTGGTGTTCTCGCCCATGCCCAGGGCTACGGCCATGCCGGCAATAATGGCGTAGACGTTTTTCAGTGCCCCGCCCAGTTCGACCCCGAAGCGGTCGGCACTTGCGTAGACGCGGAAGGTACGCCCGTGCAATACGGCCTGCACCTGTTGGCAGAGTTGCTCATCTTCGCTGGCGACCACGGTTGCGGTCAGCGCATGTTCGGCGATCTCGCGGGCCAGGTTTGGCCCCGACAGGACGCCGATGCGGGCTTGAGGTGCGATTTCTTCGATGATCTGGCTCATCAGCTTGAAGCTCTGCGCCTCAATGCCCTTGGTCAGGCTGACCAGGCCCTTGCCGCGCAACAACTCGGCATGGGGCGCCAGCACGCTGCGCAAGGCACTCGACGGCAAAGCGACGAACACCAGGTCGCAGGCCTGCAAGGTGCCCAGCAGGTCGTTGACCGGCTCTACGCCGTCGTGCAGGCGAATGCCTTTGAGGTAGCGTGGGTTCTCGCGGTTGACACGCATGGCCTCGGCCTGCTCGGGGTCGCGCATCCATTGGCGCACCGGCACACCGTTTTCCGCCAGCAGGTTCGCCACGGCGGTGCCGAAGCTGCCGCCTCCCAGAACTGCAACAGGCTGCTGTTCAGTCATATCTAATCCGTTAAAGCCAAAAGTTAAGTGGCGACGCTGCATTATACGGTGCGTATTCGACAGGGCCAGTGCCAGCGCCTACGAAAGGGCCGGCCAGGAAGCCCTGATCACTGGCAAAAGCCCTGCGGTCGGTTAACATGCCTGTTTCATCCCTGAAACAAGGTCGTACCGTGTTCCCAGGCACGCCTCCTTACCCGCGTCTTCTGCTTCTGACTGCCCTGCTCGGTGGCCCGGCCATGGCCGACGATCTGTTCATCGACAACACCGACCTGCCGCAGGTTCTGACCGCCACCCGGCTCAAACAATCCCCGGCGGCGGTCCCCGGCAGCATGACCGTGCTCGACAGTGAGCTGATCCGCGCCAGCGGCGCCCGCGATATCCCCGAACTGCTGCGCCTGGTGCCTGGCATGATGATCGGCTACGGCGCCGGCAACCAGCCGACGGTCAACTACCATGGCAGCAACGTCAACGATGCGCGGCGTATGCAGGTGCTGATCGATGGCCGCTCGGTGTACCGTGCGGGCCTGGCGACGGTGGACTGGAGTGACATCCCCCTGGCCATGGAAGACATCGAGCGCATCGAGGTGTTCCGCGGCCCCAACACGGTCAGCTATGGCGCCAACGCCTTGATGGCCGTGGTCAACATCCTCACCCGCAACCCGGCCGACAGCCATGGCACGCGCCTCAAGGTCACCCGCGGCGAGGATGGCATCAACGATTTCTACGCCAGCCATGGTTTTGGCTGGGACGGCGGCGACATGCGCCTGTCGGTGTCCGGCCAGCAAGACGATGGCTTCGATCAGGACCAGTACGGCCAGGACTACCGTGACAGCCGCCGCCTCACCCGCTTCAACCTCAGCGCCAGCCACACCCTGGCCCCCGACCAGACCCTGGAATGGCAACTGGCGGCCAAGGAAGGCAGCAACCAGCGCCCCTATACCTACCAGCCGGTGTTCCCCTACGTCACCGAGCGCGGCGACAACACCGACGCCAACGCCAAGGATTACGCGGGTTCGGTACGCTGGAACATCGACTTCAACCCCGAGCACAGCCTGTACGTCCAGGGTTCGGCCCAGCACTTCGACCGCCAGCAAGTCTGGCGCGCCTGCGATGCGGCGCTGTCGTTCAGCCCAGAGCTGACCCGCCTGTGGCAGTTGAACCCGAACTTTGCCGAGCTGGTGGCGCGCGGCGCAAACGCTCCACCGCGCAGCAGCAACCCCGAAGAACAGGCGCTGGTCGATGCCATCAAGGACCAGTGGAACAACCAAGGTGGCCGCGATGTGGTCTGCGGCGATGTCGACCAGAGCACCCGCGAAACCCGCTACGACCTGGAAATCCAGGACACCCTGAGCCTGACCGACAGCCTGCGCCTGCTCAGCGGCATGAACTACCGCTATGATCGTGCCGACTCGCAGACGTACTTCAATGGCAGCCTCGTCGACCAGACCTGGCGCCTGTTCGGCCAGCTGGAATGGCGCGCCGACGAACACTGGATCATCCAGGGCGGGGCGATGTTCGAAGACGCGCGCCTGTCTGGCAGTTCGCTGACCCCACGGGTGGCGGTCAACTACCTGATCACCCCGCGCCATGGCCTGCGTGCGGTCTATTCCGAAGCGGTTCGCTCCCCCGACATGTTCGAGAACAACGTCAACTGGAGCTACACGGTCAAAAACCTCAACCCCAGTGCGTTTGGCCAGCCGCACGGTGAGTATTTCGTCAAGACCCGCGGCCCGGGCGACCTCGAGCAAGAGCGCATGCGCTCGCGCGAGCTGGGCTACTACGGCTATTTCAGCGACATCGACCTGAGCATGGATGTGAAGCTGTTCTACGACGAGATCACCGGAATGATCAGCGAGCCTTTGAAGAACAACCAGTACATCGCCAGCAACAGCAACAAGGCGCGCTTCACCGGCAGCGAGGCGCAACTGGACTGGCGCCCCACTCTGCGTGACCGCCTGCGCGTGACCTACGCCTACGTCGACGCCTGGGCCAGCAACCCCGACGACCGCCGCCTCAGCGCCCGCAACAGCGGCTCGGCGGGCTGGATGCGCGAGTGGGGCGACGGCTGGTCGAGTGCGCTGTTCTACTACGGTGACGATGCCCTCAACCAATACCGCTACGAGCGCCTGGACCTGCGCCTGGCCAAGCGCTTTCGGGTACAGGGCAGTAACCTTGAGCTGGCGGCGCTGTGGCAACAACGCCTGGACGATGAGCCCACCACCGCGCTGCAGAACCGCTACGACAGCCGCCACCGGCTGAGTGTCAGCGCGGAGCTGGAGTTCTGATGGCCCGCCTGCTGCGCGTGCTGCTGCTTTGCCTGTGGCCCCTGGGGCCGCTGTCCGCCGGTGAAATCTTGCTGGTCGGTGGCGAGGATCAGCCCGGCATTCGCAGCTTTGTCGAAGCATTCGAAAGCCATCGCCCGCATGATCGGGTGCGTTTCCAAACCACTGCCGACTTGCCCCGCCCAAGCCAGCTCAAGGGCGATCAACGCCTGGTGCTGCTTGACAGTGCCGCGCTGGACTGGCGCCTGAGTGAAAACGCCGGGCCGCCTGCACTGGCCATGCGGGTCAGCCGAGTACAGGCTGAACAGCGCCTGGGAAAGTCGCGCCCCCTCTTCCTTACACTGCTGTGGAGCGACCCGCCCCTGGCCCGGCAACTGCGCCTGGCGCGCTACCTGCTGCCACAGGCGCAACGCATCGGTGTGCTTTACGGTAGGCAAAGTGCCTTTTTGCTTGATGAACTGCGCCATGCCGCCCGCCCGCTGGGCCTGGAGATCATTGCCCAGGACTGGCCCGACCAACGTGACAGCCGGCCCCTGCAACAGCTGTTAGGCAACAGCGATGTCCTGCTGGGCCTCGACGACCCCGCCCTGTACAACCCCAAGACGGCGAAAAACCTGCTGCTCAGCAGCTACGGCCGGCAAATGGCGTTGATTGGCCCAAATGCCGGCTTCGTTCGCGCAGGCGCCCTGGCCAGCACCTACAGCGACCAGGACGACTGGCTGGCCGTGCTCGACCATTTGCTCGACCAGCCACCCGCGCGCTGGCCGCGAAGCCTTTACCCGGCGCGCTACGGCGTCAGTGGCAACCAGCAGGTGGCACGCGCCCTGGGCCTTGAACCGATCGACCCGAACGCCGCAGCCAAGGCCCTGGCCGAAGGAGAATCCACCCCATGAGCAGACGCCTGAGCTGGGACATCCACACCCGCACCCAGATCATCAGCCTTGGCCCGGCCCTGCTGCTGACCCTGCTGCTGATCAGCTTCTTTACCTTCGTGCGTATCCAGGACTTGCGCCAGGAACTCAACCACACCGGCCAGCTGATCGCCAACCAACTGGCGCCCGCCTCCGAATACGGGGTTATCTCGGGCAACAACGAGGTGCTCGAAGGGCTGATGCGCGCCACCCTGAGCATTCCGCACGTGCGCTTTCTCGAGGTGCAGGACAGCCGCAACCACATCCTGGTCTACGTCGAGCAGTCCGACGAAAGCGCCAACCGTGCACAGCAGGTGGAAGTGTTCCAGGCGCCGATCCGCCTGCAGCAAATTCGCCTGGACACCGACTTCCTGCAGCCCGGTAACACCTCCACGCCGGCCATTGGCGACGACTACCTGGGGCGGGTGATCGTCGGCATGTCCGATGACGCCTTCAGCCAGCGCCAGCAGGAAATCGTCATCAAGGCGGGCATCCTGGCCTTGTTCGCCCTGCTGTTCACCTTCCTGCTGGCCCGCCGCCTGGCCATGAGCCTGGCCAAGCCGATCAGCGACATGGGCCACGCGGTCAAGGCCATTCAGCAAGGCGAGTACAACACGCCGCTGCCCGTGGTGGATGACAGTGAACTGGGCCATCTGGCGCACCACATCAACAACCTGGCCAATGCCCTGGAGCAAGCCAGTGACGAGCAGAAGCGCGCCATCGCCCAGTTGACCCAGGCGCGTGAGGAAGCCGAACAGGCCAACCGGGCCAAGTCGGACTTCCTGGCGATGATGAGCCATGAATTGCGCACCCCCATGAATGGCGTGCTGGGCATGCTGCAATTGCTCGAAACCACACCGCTGACCAGCGAGCAGGCCGAGTACACCGCCGTTGCCAGCGAGTCCACTGGGCACCTGCTCAAGGTGATCAACGACATTCTCGATTTCTCGCGCATCGAACGCACTGCACTGGAGCTGGAGCGCATCGACTTCAACCTCGGCGAGCTGATCGCCAGCAGTGTCCAGTCGTTCCAGCACAGTGCCCAGCAACGTGGCCTTGGCTTGCACCTGAACATGCCAACGGGCATCGAGCACCTGAACGTGAACGGCGACCCCACGCGTATTCGGCAGATTCTGCTGAACCTTGTCGGCAATGCCCTGAAATTTACCGAGCAGGGCCAGGTGCAGGTCGAAGCGCGCTGCCAGGTGCTGGACCGTCAACTGCTGTGGTTCACCTGCAGCGTGCGCGATACCGGTATCGGCATCGACAGCGACCGCCTGGAAATGATGTTCGTCGCCTTCCAGCAGGCCGACAGCTCGATTTCCCGGCGCTATGGCGGCACTGGCCTGGGCCTGTCGATCGCACGTACGCTGGCCGAGCGCATGGGCGGCAAGCTGCGCGGTGAGAGCCGCGAAGGCCTGGGCTCGACCTTTACCCTGGAAATGCCTTTGGCTCTGGCCGCACCGGCCCAGGCGCCACTGCCCGGGGCCGTGCGTGAACAGCGCCCGCTTACCGGCAGCGAGCGGGTGCTACTGGTGGAGGACAACCCGGTCAACCAGAACGTCATCGAAGCCATGCTGCGCAGCCTGGGGCTTGAGGTGAGCGTGGCGGCAGACGGTATCCAGGCGGTCGAACAGGTCAGCCAGCAACCGTTCGCCGCCATTCTGATGGACTGCCGGTTGCCGAACCTGGATGGCTATGAAGCCACCCAGCGCATCCGCCTGCTGCCAAACGGCATCCACGTGCCGATCATCGCCTTGACCGCTAACGCCTTGCAGGGCGACCGTGAGCGTTGCATGGCCGCGGGCATGGACGACTACCTGAGCAAACCCTTGCGCCGCACCGAGCTGCAGCGGGCGCTGCAACGCTGGTTACCCGGTCAGACAACCGCGACTGGCGATAAATGCTAAAGTGCGGCAGTCTTAAGGACTGGACAGGACGTTCTTCGGACCTGAAAATAGACGTTTCAGTGAACACCTGTACTTCTTTCGCCAGGTGCACTGTGACTTTCACCACAACGCAATAGTCTACCTGTAGGCTGCCGCCCCGGAGTCATCGCTTTTCGGGCCGGCCGGGAAGATTCATCCCCTGCCGCAGGGGGTTATTGAGGAGCTCGCATGACCAAACAACACGCCTTTACTCGGGAAGACCTGCTGCGCTGCAGTCGCGGTGAGCTGTTCGGCCCAGGTAATGCGCAACTGCCCGCGCCGAACATGC
>Ga0160473_100202_pt1 | contig 54789 bp, 52 predicted proteins | sample HID1975I_E11MG_FD_108217 | JGI IMG/M metagenome (GOLD analysis project Ga0160473, IMG submission 108217) | Enriched soil microbial communities from UW Madison campus, WI, USA - HID1975I_E11 MG | ecosystem: Environmental > Terrestrial > Soil > Unclassified | place: USA: Madison, Wisconsin... | reverse complement strand
TCGCACTCGCACACGGCCTCCACGCCTCCCGCATCGACGGATCGCCGCTCATCTACAACCAAGCCGATACCTACATGCCCGACCTCCTCATCTGTCGCCACGAACATGCCGACATCGTGCTGGAGGCACTGAAGGGCTAGGCGCGGGTCGTCAGTCCGGCGCCGACATCACGCCCCGCCCAGGCGCGCCAGCGGTCGCCGTCGGGGTCGACCTCCACCCGGTCCGCCAGGTCGAAGATCTTCACCGCCGGCCGATCGACATGATAGGCGGGCCAGTCCGATTCGGGCGCGCCATGGCGGACGAAATGGGCGATATGGTCGGTCATGCGCCGGCCAAGGGCCGCGCGGCGGCCTCGCATCGGCCCGCCCCGGGCGAAGGCGGCGCGCAGGCCGCGCATCGGCCAGGCCAGGGTCAGGTCGAGGCCATGGGTCGCACCCGCGATGGGGTGGCGATAGTCGAAGCGATAGAACCAGGTCGGCGCCTGCCCCGACTGGCGATCGGCGAAATGGCGCGTCGGCATCAGGAAGGTGAGATCGGTGGCGAGCGCGCGGCGCCCCGCCTTGTCGCGCGGATAGGCGGCGAGAATGCGCGCCGCATGATCGGCCGGCAATTGGGCATGGAGCAAGGCTTCGAGCGCGGGCCAGCCGGTCGGCAATATGTCGCCCGGCATCAGTTCGAACAGGCGGATTTCTTCGCGCGTGGCGCCGGCCAGCAGCGGCACCGGCGCCGCCGGCTCAGCCACTGCCTCCGCCAACGAGGCAGGCAGCAGATCGCCGTCGAACCAGGGGGCGGCAGGAATGGTCCCGGGATTGGCGGCGCCGGCCGCGCCCTGCGCCTCGAACAGGCGCATAAGATCCATGCCGCGCAGCGCAGCCAGATCAGGATCGCCGAGCGCCGCCATATAATCCCGCGCCACCTGTTCGCTGCGATCCCTGCCATGGATCAGGCTGACCGCACCGCTCTGCATGATCGCCCCGGCAAAAAGGCCGCGCGCGGTCGGGGCGTGGAGCAGCAGCGAGACCGACATGGAGCCGGCCGACTGGCCGCCGACCGTCACCCGCGCCGGATCGCCGCCGAAGGACGCGATATTGTCGCGCACCCAGGCGAGCGCCGCGATCTGGTCGCGCAAGCCCAGATTGGAGGGGATGCCCGGCACGACCGCGCCGAAATTGACGAAGCCGAGCACGCCCAGCCGATAGTTGATGGTGACGACGATGATGTCACCGTCACGAGCGAGGTCGCTGCCGTCATAGCTATGGCCGCCGCCCGCGACGAAGGCGCCGCCATGGACCCAGACATAGACCGGCAGCGGGCCGGTCGCGCCATCGGGCACATGGATGTTGAGCGACAGGCAATCCTCGGCGAAGTCGGGCATCGACAGCCGCGCCCGCTTCGCCTGATTGCCATACATTTGCGGGCATTGCGGGCCGGGGCGCGAGGCGTCGCGCACCTCATTCCACGCGGCCGGCGCCTCCGGTGCGGCAAAGCGCGCGGCCCGCGCATAGGGGATGCCGCGCCAGCATCGCACGCCGTCCGCCATGGTGCCGCGCACCGGCCCGGCCGTCGTCGTCACCGTCAATCCGTCCATGCCGCCCCTCCCGTCCTGCGGTGGGGATGCTAGGCGCCGCCGTATGAGGCGCCAACGCGCAATGCACAGATAGCGGCGGGGCGATGCCCCTTGCGATCAGGGCTGCATCGAAGGGGTGACGACCAGCCGGTCGAGAATTTCCGCCATGCGATCGCGCGGATAATCAGGTTCCTGCTGCAACCACCATGCGAGAATCTCGACCGTGGCACTGACCGCGAAGACGATGCGCAGTTCATCGGGCAGCCAGCCGGCATCATGCGGCCTCTGCTGCGCCAGCTGGCGCGCCTGATCGGTAAATTCCTGCTTGAGCATGGTCGCCGCACCGCCGGTCAGGAAGGCCGACCAGAGGGCGCGCCGTTCGCCGACATAGGCAAAGAGAGTCAGGCAGGACTGGCGCGCATCGTCGGCGAACAGGATCGGCAGCGCGCGTTGCAGCAGGTCGGCAATCTGCCCGGCCGCCAGATCGTGCAGCAGCGCATCCTTGGACGGATAATGGCGGAAGAAGGTGGCATAGCCGACCTCCGCCTCGCGCGCGACCTCACGGATCGTCACCTGGTCATAGGGGCGGGTTTCCAGCAGGTGGAGCATCGCATCGAGCAGTTGGCGGCGGGAGCGCAGCTGGCGCGCGTCGGTCGGCAGATTATCCATCAGGGCCATGGCTTAAGGCCTTCGCGCCCGCCTGAACAGGGGGGAGGATCGCCGAGCCGATGATCCGCCCCCGCCCCATTGCCCGACACGGCCGCCCGACTAGGGTCCGGCCCGACAGGAGAGGAAGCACGCCATGGACAATCGGATCGAGACGCTGATCGCCAAGGAAGAGATCAGGGAACTGGCCCAGCTCTATTCGCGCGGGGTCGATCGGCAGGACTTCGCGCTGATCAGGACGCTCTATACCGACGACGCCACCGACAGCCATGGCAGCTATTATGACGGGCCGGTCGACGGCTATGTCGCCTTTCTCGAAGCGTCGCTGCCGCACATGCATATCGGCAATCATTTCGTCTGCAACCATCTGGTCCAGGTCGACGGCGACACCGGCGAAGGCGAGGTCTATGCCATTGCCTGGCATCTGATCCCCGACGGCAAGGGCGGGCTGCTGCATGATATCCAGGGGGTGCGCTATATCGACAGCTATCGGCGCGTCGATGGCCAGTGGCGCTTTGCCAAGCGGGTCGTGAGCTTCGACATGAAGCTACTGCAACCCGCCAGCGACCATGGTCAAAAGCCGGTGCCGGTCGACGATCCCAGCTATGCGCTTCTGGCGCCGCTGTTCGCGCGCGGCGCTGGCCGCTGACGGCTTCGCCGCAGCGATGTCGCCGCAGCTTGCTTGACAGCCAAATCAACAATCCTGTTGATGATAGTGAATAATCGGCCGGGCCTATTGTGCCGCTGGCCCGAATGGAGAGGTAGGTTTTGCAATGACGAGGTCTCTCAACAGCCGCACGGCCGTGGTCACGGGTGCGGGATCGGGCATTGGCCGCGCGATCGCGCTGCGCCTGGCCGAGGATACGGCCAAGATCGCCGTGTGGGACATCAACGGCGACGGCGCGACCGAGACGGTCAGGCTGATCGAGGCGGCAGGTGGCACCGCCATCGCCATCACCGCCGACTGTTCGGACAAGGCGGCGATCCATGCGGCAGCGGAAGAAACGCGAACGAAGCTGGGGCCGATCGCGATCCTGGTGAACAATGCCGGCATCGCCCCCTTCACCCCGTTCATGGATATTGACGACGACCTGTTCGACAAGGTCATCCATATCAACCTGCGCGGCCCCTATCTGCTGACCAAGGAAGTACTGCCCGACATGCTGGCCGCCGGCTGGGGCCGGGTGATCAACATCACCTCTTCCTCGGTCCAGTCGGGCTCCTTCGCCCAGGGCCATTATGTCTCGTCCAAGGGTGGCCTGATGGGCATGACCAAGGCGCTGGCGCTGGAATTCGCGCCGAGCGGCGTGACCTTCAACATGGTGCCGCCCGGCTTCATCGACACGCCGATGCTGCGCGCCGCGCCGATCGACGCCGACGCCTTTGCCCAGACGCTGCCGATGAAGCGGATCGGCAAGCCCGAAGATATCGCCGCCGCCTGCGCCTATCTGGCGTCCGAGGAAGCGAGCTACATCACCGGCCAGACGATCAGCACCAATGGCGGTCGCTACATGGGATCGCATTAACAGGACCGCATCTGGCGAAAAGAGCCGGGACGCTTGCATGGGCGGCCCGGCGATTTATGCTCCAGCCATGGTCCAGAAACGTCGCGTCGGCGCCGAAAGCTCCGAAACCCGCGCCCGGATCGTGGAGGCCACCGAACAGGTGATCCGCGACGAAGGCTATGCCGCCGCCAGTTCGCGCCGCGTCGCGCTGCGCGCCGAGCTGCCGCCTTCGCTCGTCCATTATTATTTCCCGAGCACCGACGACCTGCTGCTGGCGGTGTTCCGCCGCGGCGCGGAGCAGAGCGACGCGATGATCGAGGCGGCGTTGACCAGCGCCGATCCGGTGCGGGCGCTGTGGCGATTTTTTTCCGACCCCAGCCGCAACGCGCTGGCGATGGAATTCGTCGCCATGGCCAATCATCGCAAGGCGATCCGTGCCGAGATCGCCCGCCACAGCGAGGCGATGCGCGAACGCCAGGCGCAATTGATGGAGCAGTTGCTGGGCGATCGACTCGCCGATCACAAGGTGACGGCTGCGGGCCTCAGTCTGCTGCTCGCGGCGGTCGGCCGCACTTTGGTGATGGAGGCCGACATGGGGGTCGCGAGCGGCCACGCCGATGCCCGCGCTTCGGTCGAGGCGCTGCTGGACGAATTGCTGCCATCTTAAAAATGAGAGGCGTTGACTTTTCCATGCAGGTATGTTGAACATGTGTTCAAACGCGCAGGGATGCATAGGAGAGCAAGGCATGTCCGCCACCACCATTACCCGTTTCGTGCATGAAGAGATCAAGCCGAGCATCGGCAGCCGTATCCTCAACAACAAGGCAGAGCTTCTGTCGGGCGAACTTGGTCCGCAGATTCGCGAACTGCTGGAACAGCGCGGCGTGCTGGTCTTCCCGAAGATCGACTTCAACGATGAAGAACAGGTCGCCTTCACCAAGACGCTGGGCACCTTCGCGCCCGAAATGCAGGACGGCACCAACCACAAGATCCACAAGATCACGCTGGACGTGAAGGAAAACCCGCAGAGCGCCGAATATCTCAAGGGTTCGCTCTACTGGCATATCGACGGCACGATGAACGACACGCCGATCCTGGCATCGCTGCTGTCGTGCAAGGTCACGGCGACCTGGGGCGGCAATACCGGCTTCTGCAACACCTATGCCGCCTATGATGCGCTGACCGACGAGCAGAAGGCCGAATATGACCCGATGCGCGTCATCCATTCGGTGTGGGCGACGGTATCCTATTATGAGCCGGAAACGAGCCTGGCCAAGCTGCAGGGCATGCAGCGCATCGGCGAAAATGAAGTACCGCTGGTGTGGAAGCACCGGTCCGGCCGCAAGTCGCTGATCCTGGGCTGCACCGCGCATCGCGTGCTGGACGTCGAACCGATGAAGAGTGCCCAGATTCTGGTTGGCCTGCGCGAATGGGCGACCCGCGAGGAATTCAGCTACAGCCATGAATGGAGCGTCGGCGACCTGGTGATGTGGGACAATACCGGCACCATGCACCGGGCCGAGAAATATGATCCCGACTGCAACCGCATGATGCACCGCACCAAGCTGCAGGGCGAAGAACCCTTCGAATAAGGATCGGCCATCTGGCCCTTCCCAGGCGCCCGCCCCCTGCCGCAGGTGGCGGGCGCCTTCGTCTCGCCCGCTATGTGGAGCTTGTCATGACCCGGCTGACCTTCGGCTATCTCTATGATTTCCGGAACCCGCCCCAATGGGAGAGGCGATCCGCCGATCTCTATGCCGAGATACTGGACTTCGTCGCCTGGAGCGAGACGGCGGGCTTTGCCGGCGCCTGGGTGCCCGAACATCATGGCGCGCAGGATGGCTATATGCCCGCGCCCAATGTCGCGCTGGCGGCGATCGCGGCACGGACCAGCACGATCAGGCTGGGATCGGCGATCGCGTTGGCCCCGCTCTACCATCCGGTCCGCTTTGCCGAGGAATGCGCGGTGCTGGATATCCTGTCGGACGGCCGGCTGGAAATGGCGCTGGCGATCGGCTATCGCCGCCGGGAGACACAGGCCTATGGCGTCGATTTCGGCAAGCGTGGCGCGCGCTTCGACGAATTTCTGGCAATCGTCCAGCGCCTGTGGGCCGGCGAGACGGTCGATTTTGCCGGGCAGCATTACAATGTCACGGGCGCGACCCTGCGCCCGGCCGCGCCGCGCGGACGCATCCCCCTCTATATTGGCGGCTTTGCCGAGAAGGCGCTGGCGCGGGTGGCGAAATATGCCGACGGCTATTTCGGCAATGAGGAAGTGTGCGGCCTCTATGCCGACAAGCTGCGCGCCGAGGGCAAGGATCCGGCGGCCGCACGCATCCGCATCCAGAGCCTGTTCACCCTGGTCGCCGACGATCCCGAGGCGGCGATGGCGGAGATGGCCCCCTATTTCCATCATGTGAATGAAACCTATGGCGCCTGGCTGGCCGAGGACCAGGCGTCAGGGATCGACAAGGTGGCGCTCAAACCCATGTCACTCGACGCGTTCAAGCATAGCGGCATCTTGCAAATCCTCACCCCCGACGCGGCGATCGACCATTTCCGCGCGATGCAACAGCGCATCAATGTCGAGCATATCATGATGATGCTCCCGCCCGGCCTGCCCCCGGCGAAGTTCCAGCCCTATGCCCAGCTCTTTGCCGACAAGGTGATTCCCGCTTTTTGAGGGATGAAGGTCCGCCCGCCAGCAAATGCAGGGCTGGTTCCCCGGCACCCAAGGATACGAATTTTTTGGGGTAGCTGGCGCGCCGGAGGCTTCGTACATCTGGTCCCATGACCAGCGGGATGACAGACGGCGTCCAGGCGCTGACCGAGAAGGAAAAGCAGACGTTGCGCCTGATGGTCCGGGGCCATGATGCGAAATCGATCGCGCGCAGCCTGGACCTGTCGGTCCATACCATCAATGAACGGCTGCGCGATGCGCGACGCAAGATGGCGGTGTCGAGCAGCCGCGAGGCCGCCCGTCTGTTGCTGGAAGCCGAGGGCGAGCCGGACGCAGCGCCCCCCGATTTTCTGGGGGACAGAATATTGGGGGCAGACGCTGCCCCAATCGAAGCGGATCAGGACGAGGCGCCGGTCGTCGGCGTGGGACCGGCCCTTCGCCGGCCCCGGATCCTGCTTGGAGTGGTTCTCATGATGCTTGTCCTTGGCCTGCTGGCACTCGCCGCCCTGCCCGATGCCGCCCCGGCCCCGCAATCGACGCCTACCGCTGCGCAGGCGCGAAACGTCGAAGTCGTCGATGCCGCGCGCCAATGGCTGGCACTGGTCGATCAGGACAAATGGGACGAAAGCTATCGCGGCACCGGCAGCGCTTTCCAGAAGCTCAATACGATGAAGGTCTGGATCGAGGTTTCGCAGCAGGTGCGGGGCAGGTTCGGATCGCTCCTGTCGCGCAGCCTGCTGAGCCAGGAGGAACTACCCGCCCCGCCCCATGGCTATGAAGTGGTGAAGTTCCGCGCCAGCTATGCCAACCAGGCGCAGGCGATCGAGACGGTGACGCTCGACCGCGAGGACGGCGCATGGCGCGTCGTCGGCGTGACGATCGAATAAAGCCGACACGGGCGCGCGGCAGCGCGCCCTTCATGCACGCGTGGCCGGCGGCACGTCCAACCGAAAGAAAAGCGCGAGTTGCAGGCTCTCCGCAATCCGTTGCGCTTTGTCCTGCAAGGCGGCGGCGGCAGCCGGAACCATGAGGGCATCTGTCGTCTGCGACCATAGACGCAGCCAATGGTCGAACAGGTCCGGCGTGATCCGGTCGCGATGCGCCATATGCACCGGAACCGGCCGTCCCTTGTAACGGCCCGACGACAGCATCACCGACGACCAGAAATCGACCAGCCGATCGATATGCGCGGGCCAGTCATCCACGGCATCGTTGAAGATCGGACCAAGCCGGTCGTCCGCGCGAACGCGGGCATAGAAGCTTTCGATCAGATGGCGCAGGCTGGCCTCGTCGATCCGTTCTGCCTTCATGGATTCCGACTCCGGGCAGGAAATCCCGATCCATAGCGCATCGACCGACGGGATTCGACCCGGACGCGCGCGCCCCTACTCCCCGGCGACAGCGCGACCGAAGCTGTAGCGGATATGGTCGACATGGCCCTCCAGCCCGAAGAGCAACGGATCCTGGCTGTCCATGATCGCATCGATCCGGGCGCCGACATCCTCCGGCGTCCAGCTGGGCTGATAGACGCCTTTGCTTTCGGCGATAAAGGCGCGGGCGACGCGGCCGGCGATCGACACCAGCATCTCGCCCGTGACCGAGCAGCTTTCATGCGCGAGCCAGGCGACGACCGGCGATACCAGTTCCGGCCCCATTGGCGGATATTGGGTAATGTCGAGCCCTTCGGCCATGCGGGTAACGGCGCCGGGCACGATGATGTTGGATTTGACCCCTTCGGCCTCCCCCTCCAGCGCGAGCACATTGTTGAGGCCGATCATGCCCGATTTGGACATGCCGTAATTGACGCAATCGCGGTTGCCATAAAGGCCACCGATCGAGCTGGTGAGGACGATGCGGCCATAGCGCGCCTTGCACATGTGCGGGAAGGCGGCACGGGCGACATGAAAGGCACCGCGCAGATGGACGTCGAGCACGGCGTCGAAATCTTCCTGGCTGAGGTCCTGCATCGAGCCGTAGCGGACATTGCCGGCATTGTGGATCAGCCCGTCGATCCGGCCATAATGGTCGAGCGCCGCTTCTATGATCGCACGGCCGCCTTCGGGCGTGGCGACACTGTCGGTCGAGACGATCGCGTCGCCGCCCAGCGCCTTGATCGCTGCCACCACTTCGGCCGCCGGACCGGCATCTATCCCCTCGCCGCGCACCGCGCTGCCCGGATCATTGACCACGACCCTGGCACCACGCGCGCCGAGCAGCTCCGCATAGGCGCGGCCAAGCCCTCGCCCGGCACCGGTGATGACGATGACGCGATCGTCGTAGCGCAGTTCGGACATGAGCGGGCCTTTCGCTTGATTATGCAGATGATGGCGCAGGGGTGACGCGGCACGCGCGCGGGTTCAAGCCGGGGTGGCGAGGCATCGCCACGGCGGTTCGCCGATGCCCGGCGAAGCGGATAAGAGCGAGGCAGGACAGGCTGGAGGACAGGACAGATGCAGGTAGCGATCATCACCGGGGCGGGCAGCGGTATCGGGCTCTGCACGGCGAAGATGCTGCATGACGCCGGCATGGCGATCGTCGGCGTCGGCCGCGATCCGGCCAAGCTGGCGACGCTGGAGAGCGAAATCGGCGATCCGACGCGGGTCGCCACCCTGTCGATCGACGTGACGCAGGATGATGCCCCGGCGCAGATCGTGCAGCTGGCGCTCGACCGGTTCGGCCGCATCGACTTCCTGGTCAACAATGCCGGCGCGGGCAGCCCCAAGCCGCTGCACGAAACCGATGATGCGACGCTGGACGGGTTTCTGGACCTGATGCTGCGCGCGCCCTTTCGCCTGGCGCGCGAGGCGATCGTCCATATGGGCGAGGGCTGCGGCATCGTGAACGTCACCTCCACCTATGCGGTGATCGGCGGGCGGCGCGGCGGCGCCTATTCGGCGGCCAAGGGCGGGCTGGACGCGCTGACCAAGCATATCGCCTGCGACTATGGCCCACAGGGTATCCGCGCCAACTGTGTTGCGCCCGGCGTGACCATGACCGACATGGTGCGGCACCGGTTCGAAGACGAGATGTTCAAGCGGGTGAATGTGGAGACCACCCCCTTCCCACGGCTGGGCGAGGTGGAGGATGTAGCCAGCACCATCGCCTTCCTCTGTTCACCCGGCGCCGCCTTCATCAACGGCCAGACGATCGTCGTGGATGGCGGCTGGACATCGACCAAATATCTCTCGCCCCGTGCGCTGACGACGAAATGGGTCGAGGCGGAGTAAGGCTAGTCCTTGGCCGGCCGCTCGGTTAGGGCGGGCCATGGCCGATGCCCCGATCCTCTATTCCTTTCGCCGCTGTCCCTATGCGATGCGGGCGCGGGTGGCGCTGCTGGTGAGCGGGCAGGCGGTCGCGCATCGCGAAATCCTGCTGCGCGCCAAGCCGGCGGCGATGCTGGCCACCTCGCCCAAGGGGACGGTGCCGGTGCTGGTCCTGCCCGACGGCCGGGTGATCGACGAAAGTCTGGAGATCATGCGCTGGGCTCTGGAACGGCATGATCCCGAGGCGTGGCTGGCAGGTGACGACGCAGCGCTGATCGCGACCAATGACGGACCGTTCAAGCAGCATCTGGATCGCTACAAATATGCCGAACGCCATGGCAGCGACCCGATCGCGCATCGGACCGAGGCGGCCGGGCTGCTGGATGCGCTGGAGGCGCGATTGCGCGACCGGGGTCAGCTCTGTGGCGTGCGGCGGACCCTGACCGACATGGCGATCTTCCCCTTCGTGCGGCAATTTGCGGCGGTCGAACCGGACTGGTTTGCGGCGCAGCCCTGGTCGGCTCTGCGCGAATGGCTGGCTGGGCATCTGGCATCCGAGCTGTTCGCCCGCGCGATGGTGCGGCACCCGCTATGGGTGGAAGCGGACGCCGGCTAGTCCGGGCCGCAACAGGCGTCGAGGCAGATCTGGCGCAGCAGGGCGATGACGTCGCGACGCTGTTCGATCGGGATGGAGCGACCGATCCGCGCCTCATGCGCGTCGAACGCCGCACAGACCTGGCCGTGTAGCGCCAGTCCCTCCGCCGTCAGCGTCAGCGGGATCGCACGGCCCTTGCCAGCCCCCTTGTCCAACAGGCCAGACAGCGCCAACTTGTTGATGAGCGGCACCAGATTGGCCGGCTGGGCGCGCAGTGCGCGGGCAATGTCGCTCTGGCTGCACCCCGGATTGGCGCCGATCAGCCGCAGCAAGGTCGCTTCGCCCGGATTGAGGCCGAGCGGCGCCATCGCCTCGCTCAGCGCGCCGGTGACCGCCGCCGCCGTGCGGCGCAGGTGGAAGCCCAGCATCGGGTCGAGCGGGTCGGTAAAGGCGCTGTCGGGATCAATCGTCACCGCGCCGGTTTAGCCCCCTTGCCGTACCGGCTCAAGTCTATATCTTATATACCATAATATAATATGGAGAGGAGCGAGAGTCATGACGATACGATTCGCCTTGCCGCTGACCCTGCTGGCCCTGACCGGGACAGCACCGGCCCAAACCCCGCCCAATAGCCCCACGGCGTCCGGCACGATCGAGCCGGATGGCACCGTCAATGTGCCCGGCTTTCGCCTGCCACCGTCCATCTATCTGAGCGAGGCCGCCAAGAAGGCGCTCCCGCGCACACCGACCGATCCCGAAGAGCCGATGATGCGCGCGGTCGCCGCCGGGCAGGCCGGCGCGCTGCGCCAGCGCATGCCGCAACTGGTCGCGCCCCGCATCGATGCGCTGAAGGCGATGTACAAGGTGACAACACGCGACGAGCAGATCGCCGGCATTCCGGCCGTGCGTGCGACCCCGACGGCCGGCGTCGCACCGGGCAACCGCAGCAAGATATTGCTCAACCTGCCGGGCGGCGGCTTCATCATGGGCGTGGCCGGCGGCACCGGCATGATGGAATCGATCCCGCTCGCGGGGCTGGCCGGCGTGGAGATCCTCTCCATCACCTATCGTCAGGCGCCCGAAACCACCTGGCCGGCGGCAACCGAAGATGTGACCAAGGTTTATCGCGAACTGCTCAAGACCCATCGGCCGCAGGATATCGGTATGTTCGGCTGTTCGGCCGGCGGGCTGCTGACGGCCGAGGCGATCGCCTGGTTCATCCATGAGAAACTGCCGCTGCCCGGCGCAATCGGCATTTTCTGCGCCTCGGGCGATGCGCGCTGGGGCGGCGACAGCCAGAGCTTTGCCCGGCCGTTCCAGGCACTGCCGCCGCGCGACGATGTCCGCGCCTATTTCAAGGGCGTCGACCGCAGCGATCCGCTGGTGTCGCCAGCCCTGTCGCCCACGACGCTGAAACTGTTTCCGCCGACGCTGCTGATCACCGGCACCCGCGCCTTCGAGATGAGCGCGACCGTCAACACCCATCGCGAACTGGTGAAGGCGGGGGTCGATGCCGACCTGCATATGTGGGATGGCCTTGGCCATGCCTTCTTCTACGATTCCGCCCTGCCGGAATCGCGCGAGGCCTTCGACGTCATGGCCGCCTTCTTCCGCGATCGGCTGAAGCTGGCGCGCTAGGCATGGAAGGAGACGGTCGGGGGGATGATGTATCGCCCCGACCGTCTCCGGCTTACCAGACCAGCGGCAGCGACTTCGGTCCGACCACGCCGCCGGGCCAATAGCGGATCTCAGCATCCGGCTGCACGACGAAGTCGGGAATGCGCCGCAGCCATTCCTGCAACGCCACTTTCACCTCCAGCCGCGCCAGATGCGCGCCGATGCAGCTATGCACGCCGCCGGCAAAGGCCAGGATCGGCTTGCGCGGGCGGTGGAAATCGACCCGTGTCGGATCGGGGAAGACATCCGGGTCATAGTTGCAGGCGGGCAGGATGCTGTTGAACTTGTCGCCCTTCTTCATCTGCACCCCGCGCATCTCCAGATCCTGGGTCAGGGTGCGGCCGGAGAAGGTGACGGAAAACACCCGCAGCAATTCCTCCACCTGGGCATTGATCTGTTCGGGATGCGCGATGATCTCGCGCCGTCGATCGGGATTTTCCGCCAGCCACAGCCAGATATTGTTGAGCGTGGCAAACACCGTGTCCAGGCCGGCGATGAACAGGAAGAAGGTGAATCCGAAAATCTCCCGCTCGGTCAACGGCTCGCCGCCAGGCCGGGCCTGGATGATCGTGCTGATGACGCCATCATCGGGCTTGGCCGTCTTTTCGACGATCACCTGCGCCAGATAGGCTTCGATCCCGCGCATGGCGAGGCCCGCGGTCATGCGATCCTGCGAATGGAGCAGATCGACCGCCCAGCCGACGAAGGTATCGCGCATCTCCTGCGGCAGGCCCATCAGATCGAGGAAGATCGATACCGGCAGCGGTCGGCCGAGAGCGGTGGTGAATTCCACTTCGCCCGCATCGATGAAGCCGTCGATCAGATCGTTGGTGAGGCTGCGCATATAGGCTTCGAGCCGCAGCACACTTTGCGGCGAGAAGGTCGAATCGAGGATCGCGCGATATTTGCGATGATGCGGCGGATCTATCTCCAGCGGGATGAAATGGAAATAATTATTGGGATCGCGCGGGAAAGGCGTGGCCCCGGCGGTGGTGAAATATTCCGGGTGGCGCAGCGCGAAAAAGGCATCCTCATGCTTGATCGTGCACCAGCTGTTCCCGATCAGCGGATTGACGCTGTAGAAGATCGGCGGATGCGTCTCGTGCAGCTTGGCCATGAAGGCATGGGGTGCGGCAAGAAATTCGGGTCCGGTAGTCAAGCCGATCTCGCGCACCAGTTCGGGCGGGACATGGTCGGGGATGTCCATGACCGGTTGGGCCTGGGTGGTTGCCATGATCGGGCTCCTCAATATTGCGCGGCTGGCAGGTGGACGACCAGTCCGTCGAGCGCATCGCTGACGACGATCTGACAGCCAAGGCGACTGCTCGGGCGGCGTTCGCTGGCGGTGCATTCGAGCATGTCCTGCTCGGTCTGCGCAGGCGCGGGCAGCCGGTCGGCCCAATCTTCCTCGACATAGCAATGGCAGGTCGCGCAGGCGAGTCCGCCCCCGCATTCGCCGACCATGCCCTCCAGCCCCTCATTGAGGGCCGCGCGCATCAGATTTTCGCCCGTCGGCACATCGATCCGATGCTCCGCGCCGCTGGCCTCGACAAAGAGGACCGTCGCCATCCCACTCTCCTATCGTCTCATTCACTTAGAGAACATTGTTCTCAGTGCTGGCACTATAGCCCCAGCCTGCTAGATGGAAAGCGATTAATGCAAAGAGGGTGGACGAGGATGTACCGGGCGCCGCAGACCGACGAGGCGATCATGGAACTGGACGATCGCAACCAGCAGATCGTGGCAGCCGCCTATGATCTGCTCGACGAAGAAGGTCTGGAAGGACTGACCATCCGCGCGGTGCTGCAGCGGACCGGGCTGGCCCGTCGCGCCTTTTACGACCGCTTCGCCGGCAAGGACGATCTGGTCTTGGCGGTCTTCGCCCATACGCTGCGCCGTGCGGCGGAACAGTTTGCCGAGCAGGTGCGCGACTTGCCCGATCCGCTGGCCCGCCTCCATCATATCGTGAACGGCATCGTCATCGGCCGCCCGGCCATCGATGGCGACTGGCAGGCCGGCCAGCGCCGAAGCGCAGCACTCAGCCGTGAGCATCTGCGGCTTGCCGAAGCGCGCCCGACCGAACTGCAAAGGGCCGTCAGTCCCCTGATCGATCTGATCGCGACCATCCTGTCCGATGGCATGACGGGGGGACAGGTCCGTCAGGGGCCGGGCCATTGGATGGCCCTGCTGGTCTATAATCTGGTATCGACGACGGTCCACAGCCAGTTGCTTGCCGAAGAGGAAAGCATCGCCGACCGCCAGCATCGGGAAGAACTGGCGGCCGAGATATGGGAATTCTGCCGACGGGCGATCGCCGCCTGACCGCTATTTCGGGATGATGGCAATCACGATGGCCACCCCCTGGGCGGACAGGATCATCCACAGCCACCGGGTGAAAGGCTGTTTGCGCGTCTTGTGACGAAAGAGGTGGCGCGCCGCGAACGCGCCCGGCGTCCCGCCTGCGAGCGCCCAGAGCAGCAATGTCCGCTCGCGGATTCGCGCCAACCCCCGCACCGCGCGGCGCTTGTCGAATCCGAACAGCGTGAGGGCCATCAGGTTCGCCAGCAGCAGCCAGGCGATGGCAAGGATCGGGCCGACGGTAATCGGTTCAGCCGCGCACGGTGACACCGATCCAGAGCGTCCTGGGCGTGCCCAGGTCGATCGATCCACCGGCATTGCGGGTGACGACATCCTCGCCGAACAGATTCTCTCCGCGCGCGACCAGGCTGATGCCATGGCCTATCGGCAGCCGGGCGAGGGCGTCGAGCGTCAGCGCATCGGGCAGCACATCGCTCTGCAGATCATCCTCATATTGCCTGGCCGTGTAGCGCAGCGTCGCCGACAGTTCCGGCCCGGCCTTTGGCGCCCAGGCCAGCGTCGCGCTGGCCGAGTGGCGCGGCACCTGCGCCGGGGCGAAGCCGTCGAACGCCATGCCCGTCGCATCCACCTTGCTGTGGCTATAGGCATAGGAAGCGAGCAGCGAGAAATCGGCCGGCAGTTGCGCGCTGGCGGTCAACTCCACGCCCTTCGCCACGATCGCCTTCACATTCTGGCGCTTGCGGGTGACACTGTCGATGGTGACGTTCGCGATCGCATCGTCGAGCCGGTTGTAGAAGAGCGTGGCGGAGAGCCGTACAGCCGATGCCGGGGTCAGGTCGATGCCACCCTCCAAACCCTTGAGCTTTTCCGGCTTCAAGGCAGCATTGGCCTGGGTGGTGATCGGGAAGACGACGAAGGGGCGATAGAGTTCGTTGAGGGTCGGCAGACGGAAGCCGCTATAGGCCGCGCCGCGCAGCGCCACCGCATCGCTGAGATGGTAGAGCGCGCCGGCCCGGCCGGAGAAGGCCCAGTCGGAGCGGTTGGCGTAGGCGCTGTCCTGCGTCACCACGCCGGCCGCACTCACCGCCTTGTAGAAGCCGTTGCGGATCGACCAGCGATCGGCCCGCGCCCCGCCGGTCAGGACAAGCTGCCCGATCGTCCAGTCATCCTCGGCAAAGATACCGGACGTGATCTGGTCGCCACCGGCATGGCGGCGCGATGTCAGCGGGTTGCTGGCGAGGCCCGCATTATAGGCATCCTCATACATGTCGCCGGTGGCAAAGCGGGTGTCCACGCCGATGCGCAGCACATGATCCTCGCCCACCGGCGGGCGCAGCTCGATCTTGCCGCCGATCCCGGTCGAGGGGGTATTGCGCTGGTCGAGCGACTTGCGGAAGCTGGTGGAAGAGATGACGATATTGGAGAAGTTGCGCGCCTGGAGATAGGCCAGCGCATCGACCTGCCAGCGGCCGCGGCTGATATAGCGGATGCTGGCATCCTGGCCCTGGCTCATGCTGTCGGCGCCGGCAAAGCGCAGGGTGCGATTGTCCTGGAACAGGGTGCCGCGAAACTGGATTTCCGAGGTCGCATCGATCGGCGCGACCGCACGCAGATTGGTCGACCAGCTGTCATAGGCGGCGGGCACGGTGGCGGCGACGCGCTGGTCCCTGGGCGTGGTCTGGAAACCATCGCCCCGGTCCCAGCGGCCCGAGAGCGACACATAACCGCTGCCCAGATCGGGCGCGATGCTGGCGGACAGTTCGGTCGCGTCCCTGCTGCCATAGAAGGCACTGGCGCCGAACACCGGCATCTGGTCGCGGGTGGCGCTGGCCAGTTCGATCGTGCCGGCGACCGCGCCCGCGCCGAACGCGCCGCTGCCCCCGCCGCGCGTCACCCGCACCAGCGCCAGCCGGTCGGGCACCAGCGCGGAGAAGGGGATATAGCCGAAGAAGGGATCGGCCACCGGCACGCCATCGAGCAGCACCAGGGTCCGGCTCGACGCATTGCCGCCCAGCGCGCGCAAGGTAGCGCCCTGGTTCGAGGGATTGGACGAACGGCTGTCGGACCGGCGGAACTGCTGGAAGCCCGCGACATCGGCCAGCACGCTCTCGATCCGCCCCGACGCCGCATCCGCCAGCCGCTCCCGGTCGATCACCACAGACCCATAGGCTGGCGTCCCCGGCGGCAGGGCGAGGCCCGTGCCGGTCACGATGATCGACGCGGCCTGGTCCGCCGTCACATCGGGTGTCTGGGCAGCGGCGACGCCGGGCAAGGCGCATAGTATCAACGGCAGGATTTTCATGAAGCGCGTCCCCTTGGTCCGATTTTGCATCGGGGACTAGGAAGCGCGCCCCTTCACTGTCAAGCCGCGACCACCGGCATGCCCGCATGCAACAGCTTGTCGATCGTCAGCGGATAGTCGCGCAACCGGATGCCGGTCGCGTTGTAGACCGCATTCGCCACTGCGGCGCCAGCGCCGCATATACCAAGCTCGCCGACGCCCTTGGCCTTCATCGGCGAGCTTTTGTCGTCCAGTTCCTCGATGAACAGCACATCCTGCTCGGGAATATCGGCATGCACCGGCACCAGATATTCGGCCATGTCATGATTGACGAAGAAGCCGAAGCGGGTGTCCACGTCGAGCGCCTCCATCAGCGCCGCGCCCGCGCCCATCGTCATCGCCCCGATCACCTGGTTGCGCGCCGATTTGGGATTGAGGATACGACCGGCGGCAAAGGCGCCGCCCATCCGGCGGATGCGCACCTCGGCCGTGTCGATATCGACCCCGACCTCGCAGAAATGGGCACCGAAGGTCGCCTGGGCATAACGCTTGGCAAGATCACCAAACTCGATCCTGTCCTCGACCCACAGCCCGTCGCGTCCAGCCAACGTGCCCAAAGGTTGCGACTGGTTGCCCATCTTAACCAGCCCATCCTCGAAACGCGCGTCATCGATCGGATAGCCGGCCTTGTCCGCCAGCTTCTCGCGCATCGCCATGGCAGCGGCATAAACGCCCGCGGTCGAGCTGTTGGCACCCCATTGGCCGCCCGATCCGGCCGAAGCCGGAAAGCGGCTGTCGCCCAGTCGCACCGTCACCGCATCCACCTCGACGCCCAGCACCTCTGCGGCCGTCTGTGCCATGATCGTGTAGGTGCCGGTGCCAATATCGGTCATATCGGTCTCGACCGTCACCCGTCCCTGCCCGTCGATGCCGATACGTGCGCCCGAATCCGTCGTGATATTGTTGCGGAAGGCGGCGGCCATGCCCATGCCCACCAACCAGCGCCCGTCGCGCACCTGCCCGGGCTTGGGATTACGCTTGGTCCAGCCGAACTGCTGCGCCCCGGCGCGCAGGCATTCCACCAGCTTGCGGCTGGAAAAGGGGCGCTGTGGCCCCGCTTCGGGATCGAACTGGACATCGTTGCGAATGCGCAATTCGACCGGGTCCAGCCCGCAGGCCTCGGCCAGTTCATCCATCGCCACTTCCAGCGCCAGCATGCCGACCGCCTCGCCCGGCGCGCGCATGGCGTTGCCTTCCGGCAGATCGAGTACCGCCAGCCGATGGGCGGTGATCCGGTTTGCGCCGCGATAGAGGAGGCGGGTCTGCTGTGCCGCCGTTTCCGGACCGCCACCGGGCAGGTCGCCCGACCAGACCTCATGTGCGATCGCATCGATCACACCATCCTTGCCCGCCCCCAGCCGGATGCGCTGGATCGTCGCCGGGCGATGGGTGGTGTTGTTGGGAATTTGGGGCCGGGCGATCGCTACCTTGACCGGTCGCCCGATCTGCTTCGCGCCCAGCGCCGCCAGCAGTGCATCCGCGCGCAGGAACAGCTTCGCGCCGAACCCTCCGCCAATATAGGGGGCAACCAGCCGGATATTCTCCTTGGGGATGCCCAGCGTCTTTGCCATCTCGCCCACGCTCCAGGCGATCATCTGGTTGGCGGTCCACAGGGTCAGCTTGTCGCCATTCCAGGCCGCCGTGGTGGCGTGTGGCTCCATCATCGCATGGCTATGGTCGGGCGTGCTGTAGCTCTGGTCGATCTTCACCGCCGCCCGGGCAAAGGCACCGTCGAAATCGCCGACCCTGGTGTCGGCCGGCGACCCGAAGCTGGCGGGGGGCATGGTGCCGTGCAGCCGTTCCGCCTTCAGGTCGAACCGGCCCTGTTCGGGTGCATAATCAATCCGCACCAGCTTCGCCGCGTCGCGCGCATTTTCCAGCGTGTCGGCAATCACCAGCGCCAGCGCCTGCTCATAATGCTGGATCGCCGGGCCGCCAAGCAGATGGGCGGTGTTGAACTGGCCCTTGCCCAGCGCGCCGGCATTGGCATGGGTGACGACCCCCAGCACGCCCGGCGCCGCCTCGGCCGTGCGCAGATCCATGGACCGTATCTGCCCCTTGGCGATCGCGCTGCCGACGATCCAGCCATAGGCGGCGTTCGGCGCGACATCATGCCGTTCATAGGCATAGGGCGCCGTGCCGGTGACCTTGGCGGCGCCGTCGATCCGGTCGTGCGGGATACCGACCACGCGGCCGCGGTCGATCGGGTTGGGGCCGGCTGGCGTGTCGAACTTCATGCCCGTGCCTCCTGCTGACGATAGAGCGACGCCAGCGTCTGACGCAGCAACGCCTTCTTGAAGTCATTATGCGGGGTAGTGCGGGCGCCTGCCAAAGCAGCTTCCGCAACGGCCTTCGCCCCTTGCGATGCGGCCGCGTCGGCGCCGTCCGTCCGCCAGGGTTTGGGCGCGACCCCGCCAAAGGCGAAGCGCGCCTGCCCGTTCTGACCGAACACCGCCGCCACCGACACCAGTGCGAAGGCATAGGAAGCACGATCGCGCACCTTGCGATAGACATGGGTGCCGCCGATCGGTTTGGGCAGCGTTACCGACAGGATCATCTCGCCGGGCTGCAGCACATTGTCGACCTGGGGCGTATCGCCGGGCAGGCGATGGAAATCAGCGAGCGGGATGGTACGCTTTGCGCCACCCTGTGCCATCGTCTCCACCTGTGCATCCAGCAAGCGCAGCGCCACCGCCATGTCGCTGGGATTCTGGGCGATGCAGGCGTCGCTGACGCCGACGATCGCCAGGCTGCGGCTCATCCCCTGCATAGCGCCACAACCGCTGCCCGGCCGCCTTTTGTTGCACGGCATGCGCGTGTCGTAGAAATAGGGACAGCGGGTCCGCTGCAGCAGATTGCCGCCGGTCGTCGCCTTGTTGCGCAACTGGCCCGATGCGCCCGCCACCAGCGCTCGGCTGAGCACCGCATAGTCGCGTCGCACGCGCTGGTCAGCGGCAAGATCGGTATTGCGCACCAGCGCGCCGATCCGTAGCCCGCCCTCCTGCGTCGGCTCGATTTTATCCAGCCCCAGATGATTGACGTCGATCAGATGCGCCGGCGTCTCGATCTGCAGCTTCATGAGATCCAGCAAATTGGTCCCGCCGGCGATGAAGCGGGCGCCCTGGACCGATGCAGCCGCCTTGACCGCCGCTTCCACGCTGCGCGCGCGCTCATAGGTGAAGGCCTTCATGCCTTATCCTCCCCCGCGACGTCGCGCATCGCAGCGATGATGTTGGGATAGGCGGCGCAGCGACAGATATTGCCGCTCATCCGCTCGCGCGCCTCCGCGTCGGACCAGCCGACATGATCCAGGTCCTGCGTCACATGGCTCGGCACGCCGGCCTCGATCTCCTCCAGCACGGCCACCGCCGAACATATCTGTCCAGGCGTGCAATAGCCGCACTGATAGCCGTCATGGACAATGAAGGCGCGCTGCATCGGGTGCAGCCGCTCGGGCGTGCCCAGCCCCTCGATCGTCGTCACCGTCTCGCCCTCGTGCATCACCGCCAGGGTCAGGCAGCTGTTGATGCGCCGCCCCTCGACGATCACGGTGCAGGCGCCGCACTGACCATGGTCACAGCCCTTCTTGGTGCCTGTCAGGTGCAGATGCTCGCGCAGCGCGTCCAGCAAGGTGGTGCGCGGATCGAGTTGCAGATGCACGTCGCGCCCGTTCACCTTCATATCGAGTGCCATCATGCGACTGCCCTCCTGTGCCGATACGGATCGGGCGGGGGGGGCAGCCTGTGTCAGGCCGGGCACCACAGCGGTCGCCGCGGCGCTGCCCTGCAGAATGTGGCGACGCGTAAAACCATCGGACGTCATGGATGACCCTCCTCCTGATCCGCATGTCATACGAAGGGCGACGGCAATCGATCCCCGCATGACGCAGAAATGCCGGACCGGAGAAGAGTGACAGATCGCAGGGGTAGGTCAAGCGGGACATGATTCGACGAATCGTTTCCCGCATATCCGCAGCATCAAACCAGGCCGCGCACCGCATGATTTTATCGACATGGCCAAAACCCCCGGAAAACGGGGGATTTTCTCCCCTTCCGAAAAGTTTTTCATTTTTCTGCAAATCAGCCCTTGCCGACTTTGGAAACCACTGCTAGTTCGCCGCCACCCGCCGAGAGGGACACACTCTCCCGGCCGCCAAGAGCGGGCGTAGCTCAGGGGTAGAGCACAACCTTGCCAAGGTTGGGGTCGAGGGTTCGAATCCCTTCGCCCGCTCCAGAATTCTTCAATAAAATCAAAGAATTCTGGCCCGCCGGGGCCGATCGAAACCGCTTATTTTTCCTTCGAAAATCGCAAAGTAAGCGCATGGTAAGCATGTTTGGGGCTAGGTTCCGCTGTGCTTTTTCCATCACAGTTTACCAGCCTCTGATCGCACCGGCTGCCTTGCGCAATCGATTACATGCCGCCATCATCGTGACGTGAGGAAATCCGAAGAGTGCCTCGCAAGCATACCTGCCAAGCATAATTTACGTCGGTCCACGAAGGACGGGCGGCCGCCTAGAGATGACAGTGGCATGTCGAACCGCGGCATAGCGCAGGGGAAAGCAAACAGTCGGGCGGCTGCCCGATGGCAGTTGCTGTCGCCTGGATTTGACTTGTGCCCTCTCAATTCCCTTTCCCGTGCCATCGTCCGCCTAGGTCCGTATCCTCTGGATGCCACAATAGTCCCGCCGATGGGACGCCGGCATCCGACGCCGTTTCTCCGCCGGCCGAAAGCCTTGCGCAAACTTTCCAGACCGAGCGAGCCGGGCTTCTGCGTTATTTGGGCAAACGCGCCGGATGGGATGCCGCACCTGATCTTGTCCAAGAAGTCTTCGTGCGCGCCGCAAGCAGCGAGCAGGCGGGACGACTCATAAATCCTGCCGCGTTCGTCAGACGAATCGCCCGCAATTTGCTGATCGATCGAGCCCGAAAGATAGGACGTGATAATGTCGTCATCTTTCCGCTCGACGAGCAGCGAGATGTCGTCGCGCAGCCAGAGCAATGCCTCAATTTGGAGGCGTCCGATCTACTACGCCTCTACGAGAATGCCGTCGATACGCTTCCCGAAAAGACCCGCCGTGTATTCCTGATGCACCGGGTGGATGAAATGAGCTATCGCCAAATCCATGAGCGATTGGAAATCAGCGTCGCGACGGTGGAATATCACATGGTGAAGGCGCTCGCGCATATCAGCCGCCACGTGGACGCGGCGCGATGAGCGACCTGGATGGCGACGATGGCGTCGACCGCGATGCCATCGAAGAACAAGCTATCGCCTGGTTCCTGAATCTGCGCGCTCGTGAACCGGGGGCGGATACCTCGGATCTCGACGCATGGCTGGATCAGTCTGCCGATCATCGACGGGCCTATGAGCGGGCTCGATATCATTTTGAGGCTTCAGAGATACTGAAGTCATCTGTCCGCCATGGCAAAAAGAAGCCGTTACATTCCCGCACATTTTTCCTCGGCCTGGGAATTGCAGCAGCACTTGCGCTGGCAATAGCTCTAGGCGCGACCTTCACGTCGAACCAGCATCTGCGGACCGCTATCAACGAGGAAGCTGCGCCGGCGCGCATGCGTGCGCCGCGGCATCAGATCCGCACCGTGGCGCTCGCCGACGGTTCCGATCTCACGCTCGACGCCGCCAGCCAGATCGAAGTTGCAATGACGAGCAGAGAACGTCGAATCCGGCTCCTCGAAGGGAAGGCTCGTATAGCCGTGAGCGCAGACCCTCGCCCCTTCATCGTCGAGGCTGGTTCAGGCGAACTTATGGCCAATGCCGCAAGCTTTGATGTGGATATGGCGGCCGATGGTCAAATCGAGGTTGCCGTGCTGTCGGGTGAGGTCGAATTACGAAGGTTGCTGCGCCCCGCGGTGTTGGAGAGGGTAGCCCCAAAGATGCAGGCCGGGCAAAGCTATGGCTATCTTGCAAGCGACTTCACACCAATTGCGGTCGGACAGGACGACACCGATCGGCGTGACTGGCCTAATGGCTGGACCGAATATCATTCCGCGCCCCTGTCGGAGGTGATTGCGGATGCCAATCGATATGCAAGGCAGCCGATCGAGCTCGATGAGCCACCCCTGGGCAATCTGCTGGTTTCGGGACGGTTCCATATTACGGATAGCGACCGCTTTGCCGAGAGGATCGCCTCTCTTTTCGGACTTGCTGCAGTGCACCGCCAAGGCGCCATTCACCTGCGCAAGAGATAAAATATTTTGATCGACGGCTAAGGTCGTACCATTTGCAGCGTCAATCCCCCCCCAGACGCGCCGATGTGGCGGGTCGGCAAACGCATTGGGGGGAACAATGTCCGTCACGAAGGTTCAAACGATTGCATTGCTCATGGCTGGCGCGGCAGGGGTTATTTCAATCCCAGCAACATGGGCCAAGGACGATCCGGCTATCGTCATCGACTTGCCTGCGCAGACGCTCGACCAATCTCTGCGCGCCGTTGCCTCGAGCGCTGGCTGGGAAATTTACATGTCTGCCAGCGATATCGAGGGCATTGCCGCTGCCCCGCTCAAAGGCAATCTGACCCCGAGTGAAGCTATTGGTCGGCTCCTCAAAACCACCGACCTCGAAGCTAAGATCGTGGATGGAGCCGTGATCATCCGCTCGAAGTCGATCAGCGATGAAAATTCGAGGGACATCATCACCGTCACCGGCAGCCGGATTACCGGGGCGCCGCCGTCGGCCCCCGTTCGCGTCATAACGGCCGAAGACATGCGCCGCGGCGGACAAGCGGACCTCGGTGAGGTCATCCGAAGTTCGCCGGTGAATTTTGGCGGAGGGCAGAATCCCGGTGTCGGCACCAGCCAGGGCAACAGCGACGTCAACGTCAACGGATCTTCGTCCCCCAACCTGCTTGGCTTGGGTCCAAATGCCACTTTGACGCTGTTGAATGGCAACCGCCTCAGCTACACCGGTCTTAATTCTGCCGTCGACATCAGCGCCATTCCCGCAACCGCAGTGGATCGTGTCGAAATCATCACGGACGGCGCTTCGGCGATTTACGGCGCCGATGCCGTAGCCGGCGTCGTCAATGTCATTCTGAAGCGCGACTATGAAGGCGTTAGCGCGCTGGCGAGAGTCGGGGGTTCGACCGATGGCGGCAATTTCCAGCAGCAATATAATCTGACGGGTGGCGCCAAGTGGGCCGGAGGCGGAATTCTCGCCGTTCTGGACCATTCGTCCAACTCCGACATTCCAGCATCGAGCCGTTCCTACGCCAAAAGCATGGCGACGGATTCATCGCTTTACCCCAGGCTCGGGCGCGATAGCGCGCTGATAAGCCTCTTCCAGGACATTGGCAGTCAGCTGAAGGCCAATGTCGACCTGATGTACAAGGACGGAAGGCAAGATGTGATCGCCGGCTTCCTTGAGGGACAGCCGCACACCGCCAGCGGCGCGGCGGTCCGGGCAGACACCCGGTCGTGGCTTGTCGCCCCGTCGCTTACGGCCAGCCTTGGCGCATCCTGGAATCTGCATCTCCTGTCGTCGTTCGGCGCCGACAAATCCCAGACTCATTCGGACATCTTCGCGGGAGGCTCGGTTTATGGGGCAAGTTATCGGCAATATGACAATGATGCTCAGTCGATCGAATTGAACGGCGACGGCCCGCTTTTCAGCCTACCGGCCGGCGAGGTTCGCGTTGCATTGGGCGGCGGCTATCGCCGTACCGGCATCGAACTGACCACCACCACATTGGGCGTCACGAGCAACGCCTTCAAGCAGCACAGTGAAAACGGATTTGGTTTCGCCGAACTGCTGGTCCCGATCCTTTCGCCAGCACAGAATTCCCGGCTGGGGCGTGCGCTTCGGCTGACGGGAGCATTCCGCTACGAGGCGAACTCAGGCACGGATTCCGTCGCGCTTCCGAAATTGGGGATCGTCTATGAGCCATTTGATGGCCTGGCGATAAAGGGTAGTTGGGGCCGCTCATTCCGCCTCCCGACCCTGTATCAGCGATATGGAAGCTACTCCGCCGTCCTATATCAGACCGCCAGATATGCCACGGGCTTTCCAGCCGACTCGACCATGATAATCTTGGGGGGCGCGAACGCCGACCTGAAACCCGAGAAATCGGAAAGCTGGACCTTCTCGGCGGAATTCCGTCCAGTCGAACATCCCGAATTCACCGGCAGCATCAGCTTTTTCCATTTTGATTACACCGATCGTGTTGCAACGCCACTGACGTCTGCGATCGGCGTACTCAACAATCCGATCTATAACAGCCTCGTCACGCTCGACCCGTCCACCTCCTTGCAACAGTCGCTGATCAGCGGTGCAGCGATCGGTCTGCAGAATGGCACGACAGGCACTTATGATCCCAGCCGGGTCGTCGCAATTCTGGATGGCCGCGACCGAAACATGGCACGCGAGATCTACAAAGGCATCAGCCTTTCCATGCGCTACCTGATCGGAGACCCGGATCGCGAGGCGCTCGATCTCAGCTTCGATGGCAATTGGATCGATAGCAGCAGGCAATTGTTCTACGGCCTGCCGACGGTCGATCTTTCCGGCACCATATTCAACCCGCCCAAGCTCAAGGGCCGGGCCGGTGCCAGCTATGTCACACCGCGGCTCACCCTCTCTGCATTCACCAATCTGAGTTCAAGCATCCTCGATAACCGGAGGCTGCCAGCTTACCGCCTGCGCGCGCTCGCGACCCTCGATCTTTCCGCCATCGCCAGGATGGGAGGCGGATTCGAATTGGGCGCCAATATGCAGAATGTCTTCAACGCCAAGCCCCCGTTGATCGTCACAGGCTCTGGTTATGACACGCCTTTCGATACGACCAATTACTCCCCGATTGGACGCTTTCTCTCCATCCAGATTCGCCGGTCGTGGTGATGTTGATGCGCGTGGGAACATGCCTGGCCATCTTGCTGACACTCGCGGCGGCACAGCCGATGGTGGGCCGTGCGGTCGCGGCTCAAGGCCACTTCTGGACCATGGACGACATATTGGCGATCCCTGCAGTGGCCGGCACCGCGCTGGCCGATGACGGACGAACGCTTGCCTACATCCTTCGGGTCGCAAACCGAAAGGAGAACCGCACGGAGTTCGAACTCCATGTGACCAACTTCCAGCCGGATGGAGACAGGATCCTTGCCCGTTCCATCTGGATGGAAAGGCTCCAGGCCGTTCCCGGCAAAATGGCCTGGAGCCTATTGATCGATCAGGGACAAGGCGTTCAGCTCTATCAGTTCGGCAACAACGGCGCCATGCAAGCCCTTGTCGTCAATCCCGAGCCAGTCCTGGTCGGGTCAGCCGATGGTGCACAATTCGGCTATGGCTTCACCGGGCCAGTACGCTTTGGCCTTGCCTATTATGACTGGTCACCCGACGGGCGTCGGCTCTTCTACTCACTGCTGCGCGCGGAGGACGAAAAGGGAGAAATCCGGCATGATGAAGACGTCACGCGGCTGACCATCTATCGGCGACGAGGCCCGAGGGTCACGGCACATTTCTTCCTGAAGGAGGATGGTGGTCCGCCGCTCTGGATCGCTGACGTTTTCGGCCCTGATCGGGTTGGGCGCTATATGGGCGGCATGCCGATCTGGCACGATGATGCGCTCGACTACGCACTTCAGGCAGACAATCTCAATGTGCCCCATATCCAGCGTTACCGCTGGCGGTTCGAGGATCGCAAAAGCCGCCCTCTTGACGAAGGACCCGCGCTGTTCGCCGATCGCATCGCGGGACCTCATGACGGAACGGTCGCGATCGAGCGCGTCAACCAGCAGCGTCGCTTGAGAGAGCGAACAATCGATGGCCGCTTGATCGACTATGGGGTGCTTGATGCCACATTGTCGGACGCTCGATCCCCTGGACATTGGCGATCTCCAGACGGGAGTGTGGCACTCATAGCAGTCCGCTTCACGAGCGCGGGCCGCTATGGCCTGATCCGCCTAGATACTGCTGGCAGAGTGGCGCGGATCGAGGTTCCTGAAAGCCTGACCCATTGCAGCTTCGCGCCCAGCCTATCCGTAGGCGTCTGCGCGCGCGAGGGTGTGACGCGGGCGCCATCCTTCGTACGGGTCACGGTCGGCACAGGAAGGATAGAAGCGCTTCAACCCCTGTCGCCGCGACATGATGCGATTACGCCGCTTCGCGTGGAAACCCGCATCCTGACAAACGCCTATGGATACCGTGCGCGAAGCCTGATCATTTATCCTCGAGCGTATAAATCCGGGCAGCGCTACCCCGCTGTGCTTGTCACGCATGGTTCCGACGCGGATGAACGGTTCGGGTCGAAGGATATACAATGGGATTATCCGATTCAGCTCTTCGCTGAACGCGGATATATGGTCATACTGGCCAATGAGCCCGACGTCTCGCAAAGTGACGAGCTGGTAAAGGCTTCGGCAGATCGCAACATGTGCGGCGGGGCAACGCCGCCTGCGGAAATACAGCGCCTGGGTTGGCTCAATCAAATTGAGAGCTTCCGTGTAATATTGCATGCGCTTGATATAGAAGGCCTGATCGATCCCAGGCATGTCGGCATTGCAGGGTACAGCTATGGCTCCCAGATCGCGAATGTTGCCGTCACCCAGGCTGATCTGTTTTCAGCTGCATCCAGCGGCGATGGGGGGTTCCTCGAACCAACCAGCTATCGCACGCACCAATGTGTCTACCGGGCTATCTATGGCGGGGCTCCTGGCGATCCTGTTGCCCAGCCAAATTATGCCGCTTTGGCCCCTTCCTATCGAGCGCGCTTCGCTCAGGCGCCCGTGCTGCAGCAGATCGCCGAACCACATGAGTCCGCGATCGATTTCCATCAGGCATTGCGCGCTGCGCAGATCCCCTCGGAAATATCACTTTATCCCGGAGAGAGCTGGGCGTCGGACGAGACGCATTTTTTCCATCTGCCCTCAAATCAGCTGGGCGCCATGGCGGAGAATCTGGAGTGGTTTGATTACTGGCTACGGGATCTTCCACCCTCAGCTGGACCGGATGGCGCGCGACGCGCGCGATGGGAGGCCATGCGGCTTGCGCGGCCCAAGTCAGGCGATCGATGATCGCCGAGCTAGCCGGCCCACTGGCGAGCCCAGCTTTCCACCCCGGCAAGACCGAGCAGGCGGCGGGCATCCGCTCGGTCATAGGCCGGTCTGCCTGACGGCGCATCCGGCGGCGGCACAGCGCATATGAGGTCATGCTCAGCGAGGAAGCCGGACTTGAGGAAGGACAATATCTTGCGCTCATTGTCCCAATAATATCGGTCGAGAAAGCCCGCCGGCCCGCCTTTGGTCCGGCGGGCGGTAATGGCAGGCGGCAGATCGGACGAAAAGGCGCGGCGCGCCATGGAGCGATCGATCCCGCCTTCCACCCATTGCCAGCTGGGTATGCCCAGGCAGACCTCCATGACCGACTGGGCCAGTAACGGCGCTATTGTCGGCGGCTGGAAGCGCCGGTCATGAAAGCCTTCATAGCCTACAGCTCGGGATAATGCGCGAATATGCGCGGCTGCGCCGGGTGCGAGGCCCTCGGGCGGTGTCAGCCAAGGATGGATAGCGATCCTTTCCTTCGCCGCATCCAATCTCTTGATGTTGAGAAAGCCAGGAGTGCCTTGCGCTGCCTTGCGCGGACCACGTGCGAGATGCCGCAAGATATGAAGCAGAATGGTGGCATAGGAAGCGTCGTGCAATCTCGAAACATCCTGGATCGACGCGATAACAGCCTTGGCGCCAGCTGCGTCTCGATAGCGATCGAGGATCGGCACAATCGAATGGGTCATTCCAAAGACATTATCCCCGCCATGGCCCGTGAAGAACGCTGCAATATTATGTTGTGCTGCAACCATGGCCTGGGCCTTGGCAGTGCTTTGGGCATAATGGGCCATCAGCGGACGCGCAGTATGTGCGACAATGGGCTGCTCAAAATCGATGGCATCCAGGTCATAAGGATAGATGTCGAGCGGCATGTCGAGCGCTTGGGCAACAAGCTGCGCATAGTATGTCTCATCACCCTCGCGGTCGGCCCAACGCATGTGGAAGCCCCGAGGCGAAGAAGTCGCCCCGGCGAGCCCCGCGCAGACGATCGAAGAATCCAGTCCACCCGACAGGCCCGACGAGATCGAGGCGAACTCACCAGCCCAAGTTTTGATCGCGTCGAGAACGGTGGCGCGCAGATGTTCGATCGAGGCAGGGCCAAGGCGCGCACGACCGGCTATATAGTCCCAAGGTTGCCAGAGAAGGTCCGAGCGCTGCTTTGATGGCCCGATGTGTAGCCGCCCGCCCGGCACAATTTCCCGCACTCCGCAGAGGCATGTCTGTTCGCCAGCGTGGAACGGATGCCACATGTGGACAAGCAGCGCGTCCAGATCGACAGATATTCCATCTGATGCCGCGAAGGGAGATGTGCCCACCTGAGGCGCAATGACGATGCCCCCGTCAATCTCTCTCCAAAAAGCCGGCAGACCACCGGAGGGATCGCGGATTATGACGATGTCGCCGCCAGCAATCTGGAAGATGGCGACATAACTGCCCCAATAATCGCGTATCAGACTTTGCCCATGGGTTATGATGGCCGCATTGGTTTCGGCCGCGTTGAGCTCTTTGATCCGTCGGCTGGGTAGCGCCTTCGTAAACAGATGCCCGATTATCGCGCCCTGCGTGCCGATCATCACGACAGGGTCGGACGTCCAAAGGTTGATAGGCACCGCGAGCGGCACCTTTGACATCTGGTCTGTCGCTGCACTTTTAGATCCGACAGTCGCGCAGCGGACATAAGCCAGATAGCGCGACGCACTCATCTCGCCAGGATGGGTTCGAAAGCGGCGATCCGATCGACCCTGTCGGCCATCAGCCTGTCTTCGCACTGAACCCAACAATGCGCCGCTATCGGCAACTGTACGCCAATGACCAAGGTCGCCTGGTGGCCGAAGCGTCGCAACATCCGCGAAATCGCGATGCTGCGCGCAAGACAGTGATTATCGAGCGGCAGGAACTGCCGCAGGAGGTGGAATGCAGCTGCGACCATGGCTTCGCTGAAGATTGGCAGTGTCAACCGCGGCTTTCCTGCCCCCTCCCGGACGCGATCCAAGATGGTCCGCAGCGCGTCGCGACGAACCTGAATCACAGCAATGGACAATGCAACAAGTGCCACTGGTGCCAAGAGCCAACCATGCCTGAACTTGATCAGATCCAGATGACTACATGTCGGAGCTACGGGTGCCGCTGCGCCTTCTGCGACCATTATGCCTGGATCGAGCAGTCCTGCTCGGACCAGGGCCGCAATGTCCTCAGGGCCCGGCTTCATTGCGAGGAGGGCGGTCAGATGGTCTCTGGTTGGCCCGCGGACAAGCTGATATCGCTCGCTCGCAATATTGAGAATTACGGGCGTCTGTCCGATCAGGCAGGCATGTAAATCTCGTCCTATCTGTCGCATTGCGATTTCCTTCCGCAAATCAAAAGGGCGCGCCGCTTTGGATGAGCGGCGCGCCCTTTCGACCTTCAGTCTTCGTTGGAAATGCCGGAAGCCTTGTACAGCGTGCCGTTGCCATCATCCTGGCCGATCAGCAGTACGCCGCGGGTGAGTTCGACTGCATCTCCCAGATCGACGATATCCTGCGAATGTGCATCACGTTCCATGGTCATTCTCCTTCAAATCAGCGACTCCACGTCGCAATTCGAAAGATTTCACGGAAACAATTCACCATCCATTTTATAATTACATTATAATTTATGAACAATTATCCAGATTCCACGGGGGTGTGCTAATAGTGACCGAGCAGTGAGGGCGTGCGTTGGGCACACGCACTGACCCCTTTAGCCTTTCAGCCTGGACATGCGGGCCAGTCGCCCGGTCACCATCCACAATTGACTTTGTGGATGAAAGAGGGTGCGCAGCTCTACTTCACTGCGCAAGCGCAATTGCCCCCACATTGATGCCTATCGGGCTCTTGCTTTCAAACATTACGTCTGAAACCCCGATCGCTGGCCATGAAACGCTCCAGCATCGGGCCGATCAACCGCTCAATTGCCATGGGATGGGTCAGTCCGGTGTCGCTGGCATGAATGCGCGCATAAGCCGTCAGATCCCGATGTACCGCAGCGGAAAGTTCGACCGAGATTTTGACTGGCTTATCATCCTCGATCGGTCCTAGCTTGAGTTTGACCATCACTTCTGCCCTTCCCATGGTTCCAATATGATGTCTCGCTTCACCATCACGCGCAGAGGATGGCCAGGTCTGATGGTGAGTGTCGGAGGAATCGTCAGTTGCCGCCCGATGATCTGTCGGCCTGCCTGACTGATGCTGTCCTGCGTGCCATATCGCAGCGCTCGCACGAGACTTCCGTCATCGTCGGCCATGACCTCGGTCCCCACGTTCAACAGGGTCGAGATGAATGCTGCGCCGAGCAAGCCGGCCCAATGATTGTCCACACCATCCTGCAGGCCCGACCTGCCGGACTGATCGGCGCCCTGAAGCCGGTCGAGCAGAATCGAACGGCTGTCGGGAAAAATAAGGCGGTCCCAAGCGATCAATATCCTCTGCTGTCCCGCTGCGGTCGCACTGTCATATTCGCCGATCAGCCGAGACCCTTGCGGGATGAGCAGGATCTGGCCCGACGGGCTATCATAAACATTTTCCGTCACCTGCGCGGTGATAAGGCCGGGAAGATCGGATCGGATTCCTGTGATCAGCGCAGCAGGGATGACATTGCCCGCCTGCACGACATAGGGCGATGCCGAATTCGCAACGCGCTGTGTGCTTGCCTCGGCGATAGCGACAGGCGCCAGAAACGTGCGCCTATTCGTATCGGCGGTTCGGGACTGGAGGGGCTGGCTTTCAGCTTCTGCCCTCGGGTCCTGGGGCGCTCTGGCCTCCGCCGGCAGCACGCCGTCCGGTTCCTTCGCCCTTGCAACCGTTGGCGCTGAGGCAAGAAACAATCTGCTCGATAGCGCGGCCTCACGCATGCTCCTCTGGCGCTCTCGCTCTTGCTGGCGCGCCGTCAGGCGCTCATCGCTGGGTGGCGAGCGGCCGGGGTTCGTCAGACTTGGCTGCTGTTGCGCTTCAAGCAGCGGCTGTCCCGGGACGTCGGTCAATGGCGTCCCCAATTTGGGAATTTTGGAATAGTCGTCGGGTGCTGACGCAATGGTTTCGGCTTTGATGCGGCCGTGCGAGACCGGTATGTTTTCGACGCCCTCGATCGTCTTTGGCCGCAGGGCATAGATCAATGTTCCGGCAATGCAGATGCAACTGACGGCCGCCAGAAGCCCGATCGCTTTCCGGGACAGACGCATGGCCGGCGGCGAGGCCGCCCGCAACGCAACCGCCTTAGAATTTTTGCCTTTTGATACATTGGCGGGCGGGATGTCATCGTGTTTATCGATCTCGACTTGGTCCTCGACCTTGTCGCCCGGCTTGCTGCTATTTTCTGCGCTGCTCATTATCGGCTTGCCCGATGAACTGGCTTCGGGTCGATCCGTTCGATGCGCACCAGCTTGCTGGTTTTCCTGTCCCCAAGCCTCAGTTCCGCTGCGCTGAAAAGGCGATCGACGATCATGAAGTGCCCCTGCACGCGGTAATTAACGAGCTCGGCCGATCCTGACGCACCCGTGACAAAAAGCGGTGGCATTTCTCCGGTCGCGATGTCCGAGGGAAACTCGATCAAGACCTGACTGCCATCGTCAAACGCACGCAGCGGGCGCCAGGCAGGCAGATCCCCTTTTATCTGGTAACGGAAGTTCAGGGATGCCAGATCCAAGCCCGTCGCGACCGGCGCATTGCGGCTTTCCTGCGCCGCTGCAGCTTTCAATGCGAACAGCGCATCCTGTGGATAAGTCCAGGACACCGATGCCATGTAGGTCGATGGCGTCCCCTTCAGTTCGAGATGGTAGGTGCGTCTGTTCGTGTTGATGATGAGGTTGGTGGCGATATCGCCTCTCGTCGGCTTCACCAGCACATGAACGCGCAGCGAGGAACCACTCCCGCTTACGGTGTCCCCGATGATCCAGCGTACAGTGTCGCCGGCGGCGATCGGACCGGCGCCTACAAGCTCCTCGCCTTCCTGTAGCATGATGTCGGTAACTTGCCCGGGCGCAGCATAGACCTGATAGAGCGCGCCATCTGCAAATGCATAGCGCTGCATAGCATTCACATAATCGCCCTGACTGGGCTGGATACGAGCCGCTGCGTTGGCTGATTTCACATCGCGCTGGGGCGCAGCCGGCAGCGCCCGGACCGCATGCGGCACAGGCTTGAGCTGCCCCGGCAGTGGCATGGGAACCGGAAGTGGCACGACTTTGATTGTGGCGTCGTTGGAGGAGCGCTTTGCCGCTGCCATTTTTCCGCTGTCCTGCGCATATGCGGGCGCCATCGACAGAGGCGCGACCATGAACGCGACCAGGAGGGGTGTGGCACCGCCGGCAACCAGGGAGGGGGGAGGGTTTGTCACTGTCCGAACTCCTTTGACCAGTTGAGGGCATCGACGAAGATTCCGAGCGGGTTTCTGGTGAGGACGTCCTCGGATTGAGGAGGCTGGAGCGCCACGGTCAGGATTGCCGACCACCGGCTGGTGTCGCTCAATATGCCCTGCTCATAGCGTCGTTCGACCCAGGCGATCCTGAAGCTGTCATCCGAGGCGCGGATGACGCTCGATATCTCGACTGCCACCTGAATTCGCCCGACCTTGGTGAAAGGATCATCGCGCCGCACATATTCGCTCAGCGCTGCCGCCCCCCTGTCGGTCGTGAAGTCATAGGCGCGCAGCCAGTTCTGACGCAGGATTATGGGATCCGTCGGCAGGCCCCTGACCTGCTCGACAAAGCGGGCAAGATGAAAGGCGATCTGGGGATCCGTCGGGCGATAGTCGCGCGTTGCGGGTGCCACCGCCTGCGCTTGGCCAAGCTTGTCGACCTCGACGATCCAGGGCGTCACGGTTCCGCGCGCCATTTGCCACAGCAGCCCGATGCTCATCGTCGTCGAGAGAGCGAGGCTGGCGAAGAATGCCAGGCGCCAGTTGCGCGCCTGCACGCGTGACGAACCAATCCGGTCATCCCAGACCTGAGCGGCCCGCTGATATGGGGTCACTGCTTCGGGCGACTTTCCATAATGGACCGATGTTCGCTGGAACATGATGTCAGTTCCTTTCGCTGATATTGGGGCCGGCGCCGCCACCATGGCTGTCGCCGCTTTTGAGCGTCTGGCTGGCGACTGTGGCGCCGTGGCTGATCATCTGGCGCCGCTTCATAGCCGTGGCCCAATGCGGCACATGGCCGGCGCCCTCCTGGGCGATCGCGCCTGAAGACTGTCCTGTGGCGCCTGAACGTCCTTGGGCAAAACCGTCCTTGAGGCCGGCGGCGCTGTTGCGCAGCGGCGAGGCCAGCGATGCCGCAGCGCTCTTTGCAACCTCTGCCAGACCACCGCCCACCGCGGACGCGCCGGATTTCCCGCTGGCGCCGGCTGAATAGGCCCGCGTTGCGGCGCCAGCGATCCGGGCGCCGCTCGCTGCCGCGCTGCCTGCCGCGCTTCCGATGGCGCCGGCTGCCAGCCTTCCACCCGCGCCGGCTGCTGCCAGGGTCGCCGCCGCTGCGACCGCCGCACCCGTTGCGCTCCCGGCTCCAAGCTGCGGACCGCCCGAGACGATCCCATTGGCTATGCCGGGACCGAAAATGCCCAGCCCCAGGAGCGTCAATGCAGCAAGGGCTATCGACATCACCTGTGCAAGGTCTGGTTCGGCGGGGATGCCAGCGGTCGTGAAGCGTGCGAACAAGCTCGTTCCGATCCCGGTTATCACCGCAAGGACAAGCAATTTGATCCCGGACGAGATCACATGCGCGAGCACGCGCTCGGCCATGAAAGCAGTTCGACCAAAGAAGGCGAAGGGGAGCAGGACAAAGCCCGCGAGCGTCACCAGCTTGAACTCCACGATCGTCACGAAAATCTGGATCGCGAGGATGAAGAAGGCGAGCACGACGATCAGCCAGGCAAGGAGCAGGATCATGATCTGGACGAAGTTGGTGAAGAGACCGACCGGACCCAACAGGTCGGCCGTCGCATCGAGCAGCGGCGCGCCGGCATCGAGGCCAGTGGCGGCGACCGTACCGGGTTTCAGAAAATCGCCGATCGCCAGTCCGCTTCCCGAAGCCTTGAGCCCTAATCCCGCAAAACTCTGGAACAGGATCGTCGCAAGCGTTGAGAAATTGCCGATGATGAAGGCGAACAGGCCGATATAGAGCGTCTTTCGGACAAGGCGCTGGAGGATATCCTCGTCGGCGCCCCACGCCCAGAACAGGGCGGCAAGCGTCACATCGATGGCGATGAGACTGGAGGAGAGGAAGCCGACCTCACCACCCAGCAAGCCGAAACCGCTGTCGATATAGGTGGTGAAGACGAGGAGGAACTCGTCGATGACGCCTGTGTCAGTCATCGCGGGCGATCCGACGCAAAGAAGCGGCGTCGCCTCTCTTCCCAGATCGCCAGGCACGATGCGTCCGGCTGCGCGACCGTGCGGCACTGGGGCGGGATCGGCGCGGCAGGAGGATTGGCCTCCTGTGGACGGACCGTGGCTGATGGTTCGGCCGCTCGTTCGCGCGCCATGACCATTGTCAGCGCAACGATCATTCCCGCAGCAGCGCAGCATAATATGGCGATGCCCGGCTGCCGCATGTCAATTGCCTCGGAACCGACGGAAACGCTCGCGCGACTCCGCTTCGACTGCCGCCTGCTGCGCGGCCGCCAGCGCCTGGGCCCGGCCTTGTGCCGCAGATATTGCCGTCAGATCGGCAAGCTGCTGAGCCTGGAGCGCCAGCATCTGGTTTCCCGCTTGTGCGACCTGCAAGGCGCCGGTTGCTGATTGGCTCGCTTCCATCAGGCGCTCCATGCTCGACTGCGCGCCCTCAAGATTGCCGACCACGCCGGCCTGTACGCGCATGGCATCCTGCAACGCGTCGACGCTATCGTGCCAGCGGGCGTCGGCATTCGCGACCATCTGGGCAGCATCGCCGCGCAGCACGGCGCCCGAGTAGCGGGTTGCAAAGACATTCTGGACGTCCTGCACATCATAGGCGATGCGCTGCGCACTCGCGAGCAGGCGACGGGTCTGGCCTATTTGTGCCCGGAGTGTCGACAATGTCGAAAGCGGAAGGCTCTTCAGATTCCTTGCCTCATTGAGAAGCGATGTGGCCTGGTTCTGAATCTGCTGAATCTGATTGTTGATCTGCTGGAGTGCCCGGGACGCCTGCAGGACGTTGGAGGCATAGTTGGTCGGATCATAGACCACCAGAGCATGCGCAGCCGGCGGGATCATGATTGCCATCGGCGCCATCAGAGCGATCAGGACAAAGCGCTTCTTCATTGGGAAAGCTCCTCGACATGGGGAAGGATCTGCGGCTCAGGATCCACCGGTGGCGCGATATCGATGTGCGCGAGAAGGTCTGCCGCCCAGTCCAGGCCCCTTTGTGTCAGCCATCTGGAGGCAAACTGCTCCCGTCCGACTAGATCGAGGATGGCGCTGATCGAGCGATGATCCTGCTTGGAAGAGACGGCGGTGAAGGCGAGCGCGACCTCACCCAGACCGAGCTCGAACAGGCGATTGCCGCGCCGGGACTGGCAATAATAGTCGCGCTTGGGCGTCGCCCTGCTCAATATCTCGATCTGGCGATCATTGAGGCCGAAGCGAGAATATATCTGCGTAATCTGCGGCTCTAGGGCGCGCTCATTGGGCAGGAAGATACGGGTTGGGCAGCTTTCGATAATGGCCGGCGCAATCGCGGAGCCATCAATGTCCGAAAGACTCTGGGTGGCAAACACCACGCTCGCATTCTTCTTGCGCAAGGTCTTGAGCCATTCGCGCAGTTGCTCGGCAAATTGCGGATGATCGAGCACCAGCCAGCCTTCATCGATCAGGATGAGGGTCGGACGACCATCGAGATGTGCTTCGATTTTGTGGAAAAGATAGGCCAGCACGGGCGCTGCGGCAGAGGAGCCGACCAGACCTTCGATCTCGAAAGCCTGGACCGATGCCGATCCCAGATTTTCGCTTTCTCCATCGAGATAATTGCCCCAGGAGCCTCCCTCGCAATAGGGGATCAGAGCTTGTTTGAGGCGCTGTGTCTGCAGGAGCGCCGCCAGACCCGACAGCGTGCGCTCGGCGATCGGGGCCGATGCCAGCGAATTGAGCGCCGTCCAGAGATGATCCTTATCGGCCGGATCGAGCGCAATGCTTTCCGTTCCAAGAAGAGCAGCAATCCATTGCGCAGCCCAGCTTCGTTCAGCCGGCTGGTCGATCCGAGCCAGTGGCTGAAGTGCAATCCTTGGGCTGGCTTCCTGACCTGCATCGATCTGGCCCCCTAGATCGCACCAGTCTCCGCCCATTGCTAAGATGGCGGCGCGGATCGACCCGCCAAAATCGAAGGCGAATATCTGGCTACCGGCATAGCGACGGAACTGCATGGCCATCATGGCGAGCAGTACCGATTTGCCTGCGCCGGTAGGGCCGATGACGAGGGTGTGACCGACATCGCCGACATGAAGTGAGAGGCGGAAGGGTGTGGATCCCTCGGTCTTGCCGTAGAGAAGCGCCGGACCATCGAGATGTTCGTCGCGCTCGGCGCCTGCCCACACCGCGGACAGCGGAATGAGGTGCGCAAGGTTGAGCGTGGTTATGGGAGGCTTGCGGACATTGGCGTAAACTTGGCCAGGCAGGCCACCCAGCCATGCCTCGACGGCGTTGACGCGCTCGATCGAACAAGTGAAGTCACGCCCCTGGATCACCTTTTCCACAAGCCGCAGCTTGTGCGATGCCTCGGTCGGATCACGGTCCCATACCGTTACGCTCGCCGTTACATAGGCTATACCAGCATGATCGGCGCCTAGCGCCTGGAGCGCCATGTCTGCGTCAGCGGCCTTGTTTGCAGCGTCGCTGTCGAGCAGGACAGACTGCTCGTTCGTCAGCACCTCCTTGAGGATTGCGGCAAGAGACTTGCGCTTGGCAAACCATTGCCGCCGGATTCGGGTCAGCAATCTGGTCGCATCATTCTTGTCGAGCATGATCGCTCTGGTCGACCAGCGATAGGCAAAGGCCTGCGCGTTAAGCTCGTCCAGGAGACCGGGGAAGGTCGACGTCGGAAAACCGGTGATGGTGAGGGTGCGCAGATGATGGTCGCCAAGGCGCGGCTCGAAACCGCCGGACAGGCCCTCATCGGCAAGAAGCGCATCGATATAGGCCGGTGTTTCGGGAACGCGAACCCGCTGGTGCCGGGTCGAAATGCAGCTGTGGAGGAAAGTCAGCGTCTCGCCATCGTCGAGCCATCGGGCTTCAGGCATGAAGCCGTCGAGCAGATGGATCAGCCGATCTGTCCGGTCGGCAAAATTTCGCAGGTGGGTCAGGGGGTCGAGTGGGCCTTTCACTTGCCCTTCATAAAGCCAGGATTCCGCCCTCGAGATTTCCTCGGCCGGCGGCAACCAGAGCAGAGTCAGGTAATAAAAGCTCTCGAAATGTACGCCGGCCTCGCGAAACTGCGCGCGGCGCTCCATGTCCACCAGAGCCGATGCTCGGTCGCAGAACAGGCCTTGGGGATAGGCTTGCGCGGGCAGACGCTGCGCTTCCACGAACAGGGCCCAGCCTGATCCCAGACGCCGCAGCGCATTGTTGATGCGCGCCGCGACGGCAACAAGTTCTGCGGGCGTCGAGCTGTCGAGATCCGGGCCCCGGAACCTGGCCGTACGCTGGAACGACCCATCCTTGTTGAGGACGATGCCCGGTGCCGCCAGCACCGCCCAGGGCAGGAAGTCTGCCAGGCAGGCCGACGTCGATCGATATTCCCGCAATGACATCATGGCTGCATCCATCCGGGATATTTGAGATGGCGGCGGGCCACATCCACGAACTGTGCGTCGTTGCGCGTGGCCCAGACGGCGAGGAAATGGGCGATGGCCCACAGGGCGAGGCCCAATATCCAGAGCCGAAGACCAAGTCCGACCGCACCTGCCAGCGTACCATTGACGATCGCCAGCGAGCGCGGCGCCCCGCCCAGCAATATCGGTTCGCCCAGCGCCCGATAGACAGGCGCATGGAAGCCGGGCGTGGTGTCATGGTCCTGCATCAGATGAGCGCCCCGCCGCCGAAGCTGAAGAAGGACAGGAAGAAGCTCGATGCTGCAAAGGCGATCGAGAGGCCGAAGACGATCTGGATCAACCGCCTGAAGCCACCCGATGTGTCGCCAAAGGCAAGGCTGAGCCCCGTGACGATGATGACGATGACCGCGATGATCTTGGCAACCGGCCCTTCGATCGACTGGAGGATCGACTGGAGCGGTGCCTCCCATGGCATGGACGAGCCGCTGGCATTTGCTGGCGCCGCTATCAGCATCAAGGCGATGCAGGCTGCGGTGGGCATGGCACGCATCCGCGAGGCGCAGCGATTGAGGGAATGGGTCATGAATCTTCTCCTGAGCTGGAGGCATGGGAAATCAGGCGATAATTGCCGGTCGCGGAATCAAGGCCTGTCACCCAGGCCAGTTCGGTGAGGCGTCGGCCCTGGGCATTGCGATCAAGGACCGCGATGAGATTGACGGTTTCTGCGATGAGTGCGCTGGGCACCGTCGCGACCGCTTCCTGGATCAACTGTTCGAGCCGGCGGAGCGCGCCGAGGGCGGAACCGGCATGAAGCGTCGCGATGCCGCCGGGATGGCCGGTTCCCCAGGCCTTGAGCAGATCGAGCGCCTCTGCCCCGCGTACTTCGCCAATCGGGATGCGGTCAGGGCGCAGACGCAAGGCCGAGCGCACCAGATCCTGCAGCGATGCTATGCCATCCCTCGTCCGCATGGCGACCAGATTGGGCGAGGCACATTGCAGCTCACGCATATCCTCGATGAGGACGACCCGATGCGGCGACTTGGCGATTTCGGCGAGAAGGGCATTGGCCAGCGTCGTCTTGCCCGACCCCGTGCCGCCCGCGATGATGATATTGGCACGGTCGGCAACAGCACGCCGCAGCACTGTCGCCTGTTCATGCGTGATCACCTGCGCTGCGACATAGTCGTCGATCGTGAAGATCGCGGTCGCTGGCTTGCGAATGGCGAAGGTCGGCGCCCTGACAATCGGTGGGAGCAGCCCCTCGAACCGCTCTGCCGTTATCGGCAACTCTGCCGACACGCGCGGCGATCCTGAATGTGCGTCCACGCCGACATGATGGGCGATGAGGCGAATGATGCGTTCTGCATCCTCTTGTGCCAGCCTGATGGCGCTGTCGTACATGCCCTCGCCCAGCCGATCTACCCAGAGGTGACCGTCCGGATTGAGCATGACCTCGATGACGGCCGGATCCTGGAGCCACCGCCCGATATGAGGCCCCAAGGCTGTCTGCAGCATGCGCGCGCTGCGCTGGGGCTTTCTGACAGCTATTGTCGCGGTCTCAGACATGCTTTTTCCCATCTGATGGCGATGCCGGACCGCCGATGGGATGATTAAGAGACGCAGAAAATGGCGGGTTTCAACAGATGTCTGCGATCATGAAGCTGTGGCGAAGAAAGACAGGCGCTGGCGTAGGACGCTGATCGCACAGGGCCCATATCGTCGACGATTCTTCGTGCCGGAGCCATTGGCGGCAGTTGATACCGGTTCGGCGGCTGGCCCCAAATGTGGCCAATCACGTCATTGGATGGTGCCGCCAGCGGCAAGAGCGTCAAGGCAGTCGGCGATCGCAAGCCAGCGCAGCACGCCAGCCTCATCCCCCGCAATGGCAAGGGCTTTCACGCGCCCTGCGATGAACTCCGCTGCTCCGGTGCCATATTGGCGATCAACGGCGAGAGCGGCGGCCCACCGTTCCATCTCCCGGGTCATAGGAGTGACGGAGCCTCGGCCACCGCCTTCTTCTTCACCCAGAGCTCGCTGGTGCGCGTCATCTCGATCAACGCATCGGGAAAGCAGCGGTCCTGAAAGGACACGGCGTCATCAAATGAGCCGTGAAGCCACCGCTCATAATCATCTGGCATGAGAAGCACCGGCATGCGATCATGCACAGGCCGGATGGCTTCGTTGCAATCGGTCATTACGCCCGAATAGACAGGCCCCCATTCATCGCTCACGCGCCATAGCCCCGCCCATGCAAAGATCGGCTGTCCCTTCACATTGAACCAGGTCCGGGTCTTAGCGCCCTTTTGACCCTCCGCTTCGGCAAAGGCCGTCAGCGGGATGAGGCAGCGCCATTGCGGCTTGGCCGCCAGGCCTTTCCACAGCGGCTTGGCGAGATCGGCAATATTGTTGACAGGCTTGGGCTTTGCCGTCGGGGCCATGCCTTTGAGGCGCAACGGGAAGCCCCAGGTCATCGACTGCATGATGCGCTGCCCGGCTTCCTCCCGGATCACGAGGCCCGGCGTGCCGGGATAGACCTCGTCACCGGCATTGGACATGACCGGGTTGGCGACGCCGAAATGGGCGGCCACCTCGGCAGCGCTCAGACGCTCGGTGTAGAGATTGCAGATGGCTGACCTCCTGTTCGAACGAAGCGGCTGGAGCAGTTGGCGATTCCAGCTTCATCCTATCATGGCGCGAAAGACTAGGAAGCCGCCTATCTGTCAGGATAGCCGGCAAACTTCTCGACGCGGCTACAGCAAAAGCGCCTGCGCCTGCGTCCCGGGCGGCGGCGCCTTGCTGCGCCAGCTATCCTCGGTTTGCTGCACTTTCATCTGCTCGGCCGCAAAGGGCGGACGAAACTGAAACCGGATCACATCCTGGATGCCGCCATGCAGCCAGGCGTCATAGTCATGGGGATCAAGCAGCACCGGCATCCGGTCGTTGGTCGGCGGGATCGCGGCATTGGCTTCCATCGTCATGCCGGCATAGACCGGCCCCTCGCTCAGCAGATTGCGGCAGAAACCGGCCCAGGCGATGATCGGCTGGCGCTTCACCGAAAACCAGGTCCTGGTCTTGGCACTGGGCACGCCATCGGGATTGGCAAAATGGGTGAGCACGATGAGGCAGCGATAGCGCGGATCGACCACCATCTCCTCCCACATTGGGTTGGTGAGATCGGCGACAAGGCCGATCCGCCCCGCTTCTTCGCCGCGCGCGCGCATATCCTTGGTCAGGCGCGGAAAACCCCATGTCATCGTCCGCAAGAGGCGCCGGCCGCCCTTCTCGAAGACGACCAGCCCCGGCAGCCCTTCAACCGTCTCCTCGGGCACCGCGACCGACGGCAAGGGATCGACCCCGAAATGTGCCGCGATCTCGGCGATGCTCGCCCGCGCGCAATGCAGCCGTGACATGATGGGACCTCCTTGCCGGGACTCGAAGCCATCTCCTTAACATGGAACATATGAAGAACGAAATGCCATTGACTCCGACGCCCGATCAGAGCGAACAAATAGGGAACATATTTTCGAGTCCCTGCCGCCATGTCCAGAACCGCCATCCTCGACGAGCTGCGTGCGCGTATCGCGCAGGTGGAAGCCGTGGGCGGTCGGCATCCGGTGCTGCCCTTCGGCATCGACGCCATCGACCATCATCTGCCGGGTGGCGGTATCGCGACCGGCGCTCTCCATGAGGTGGCGGGAAGTCCCGATCTCGCCGATGATGCGGCCGCCACCATCTTCCTGGCCGGCATTCTCGCGCGGTCGCGGGGCCAGATCATCTGGTGCCTCCACTGGCGCGACCTGTTTTCGCCGGCCCTGCATCTCGCCGGGCTCCACCCCGATCGTGTCATCTTCGTGGAAGCGGGCAATGACACCAATGTCCTCATCGCGATGGAGGAATGCCTGCGTCACCCCGGCCTTGGTGGTGTCGTCGGGGAACTCAGGAAAATGTCGCTGACCGCTTCGCGCCGGCTGCAGCTGGCAGCCGAACAATCGGGCGTGCTGGCCATGGTCTTTCGCCGCGCCATGCCCCCGGAAAGCCAGGCCGAGGGCAGCGCCGCGCTGACCCGCTGGCGGGTGCGGGCCGTGCCCAGCCCGGCGCTGGGCTTTCCCGGTCTCGCGCGTCCGCGCTGGTCGCTGGCGCTTGAGCGCGCGCGCGGCACCGAACCCCAAATCTGGACCGTAGAGGGAAGCGATGAGACGGGTTGTCTCGCTGTTCCTGCCGCGCTGGTCGACGGATCGTATCCGTCGCAAAGCCGGCAGGCCGCCTGAAGGCGGGCCGCCGCCCCTCGTCACCGCCCATGCCGACCATGGCCGCCGCCTGATCGCGGCCGTGGACGAGGAGGCGCGCCGGCTTGGCATAGCCGTCGGCATGACGGTAACACGCGCCCGGTCGCTGGCGCCGGAGCTGGACGTCGTGGATGCCGATCCCGAGGGCGATCTTGAAGGCCTGCGCCGGCTCGCTCTGTGGGCCGGAAAGCGCTATTCTCCGATCGTCGCGCCCGATCCATCTGATGGCCTGTGGATCGATATTACCGGCTGCGCCCATCTTTTCGAGGGTGAAGTGCCACTCCTCAAGGACATGATGCGCCGGGTCAGTGGCTCGGGCCTCGCCTGCCAGGTCGCGGTCGCCGACACGCCCGGTTGCGCCCATGCGGTGGCACGGTTTGTGCCATCAGGACGGCCGAACATCATCGAGCCCGGCGCCACGCGCGCCGCGCTTTCGATCATGCCGGTGTCGGCGCTGCGCATCGAGCCGGGCGTCGTGAGCGAACTGCGCCGCATGGGGTTCGAGCGCATCGAGCAGCTGATCGCCGCGCCGCGTGCGCCCCTCGCCAAGCGGTTCGGCCGGCAGCTCTACAAACGGCTCGACCAGGCCTTGGGCCAGGTGCCCGAACCCATCGATCCGATCTACCGCGCCAGCTTGCCGCGCGTGCGGCGCAGCCTGCTCGAGCCGATCGGTACCGCCGATGCCATTGGCCAGGTCATCGCGGACCTGTGCACCGATCTTGCCCGCCTCCTGCTGCGCGCGGGGACAGGCGCGCGCCGGCTCGATCTTCATTTCGAGCGGGTCGATGGCGCCAGGCAGGCCGTGCGGGTCGGGACTGCTTCCCCCTCGCGCGATGTGCGTCATTTGGCAAAGCTGCTCTCCCAGAAGATCGAGACGATTGATCCGGGCATGGGGATCGAGGCCATGGCACTGGTCGCGTCGCTCACCCAGCCCATGGCGGCCGCCCAGGTCGGGAGCGTCCTTGCCGGTGAAGAGCGCGGCCCGGATCTCGCCGCGATCGTCGATGCGCTCGCCAATCGCTTTGGCGCGCGCAGCCTCTATCGCTCGGCGCCGCGCGCAAGCAGCATGCCCGAACGCGAAGTCGGGCATGTCGCGCCGCTGTCATCGGCCGGCGGCGCTGGCTGGGCCGATGATCTTCCCCGGCCTGCCCGCATGCTGGTCCCGCCAGAGCCTGTCGACGTGATGGCGATGCTGCCCGATCATCCGCCTGCCATGTTCGTCTGGCGGGGGCGGCGCCATCGGATCGCCCAGGCCGATGGGCCAGAGCGCCTGCATGGCGAATGGTGGCGTGAGGGCGGCCATGAGGCGGACACGCCCTATGCCGTGCGCGATTATTTCCAGGTCGAGACGATGAGCGGCGCGCGATACTGGCTGTTCCGCATGGGGGATGGTGAGCAGGCGTCGACCGGCCCGATGCGCTGGTTCATCCATGGTGCCTTTGCATGATGTCCGAGAATGATCACGACCATGATCTCGAGGATGATCTTGAGGGCGCCCGCTATGTCGAGCTGCAGGTCACCAGCCATTTTTCCTTCCTGCGCGGTGCCTCCAGCCCCGAGGAACTGTTCTCGGCAGCCGCGCTGCTGGGTCTGCCCGCGCTCGGTGTCACCGATCGCAACAGTCTTGCCGGCGCCGTGCGGGCCTGGGACGCACAGAAGGTCACCGGCTGCCGGGCGATCATCGGCTGCCGCCTGGACCTTGTCTGCGGCACTTCCTTGCTCGTCTATCCCACCGACCGGGAGGCCTATTCGCGGCTCTGCCGGCTTTTGAGCATCGGCAAGGCCCGTGGCGGCAAGGGCAGCTGCCATCTCGACTGGTCGGACGTGGCGGACTGGGGGGAAGGAATGATCGGCATATTGGTGCCCGACCGCGCCGATGCGGCGTGCGAGGAGGCGCTCGACCGGCTTGCTGCCATCTTCGGCTCCCGCGCCTATCTCGCCCTTTCGATCCGGCGCCGGCCCCGCGATGCGATCCGGCTGCGCGATCTTGCCCGCCTCGCCGCGCGCGCCGGGGTGCAGACCGTCGCCACCGGCGACATTCTCTACCATGCGCCCGAGCGACGGCTGCTGCAGGATGTGGTGAGCTGCATCCGCGAAAAATGCACGGTCGACACGCTGGGGCAGCGCCGCGAGCGTTTTGCCGACCGGCATCTCAAGTCCGTCGCGGAAATGGAGCGGCTCTTCACCCGCTATCTTGGCGACCTGACGCCCCTGCGTCGCAGTGTCGAGATCGCGCGGGCCTGCCGCTTCGACCTTGGTCAGCTCACTTACACCTATCCCGACGAGATCGGGGAAAGCGGCCTTACCCCGCAGCAGGAACTCGAGCGCCTCACATGGACAAAGGCGCCGAGCCGCTATCCTCATGGGGTTCCCGACAATGTCCGCGAACAGCTTGCCCATGAGCTTCGGCTGATCGGCGAGCTTGCCTATGCGCCCTATTTCCTCACCGTCCATTCGATCGTCCAGTTTGCCCGATCGAAGGATATTCTCTGCCAAGGGCGCGGCAGCGCCGCCAATTCGGCGGTCTGCTTCGTGCTCGGCATCACCTCGATCGACCCGGTCAAATCCGAACTGCTCTTCGAGCGCTTCGTGTCGGCCGAGCGGCGCGAGCCTCCTGATATCGACGTCGATTTCGAGCATGAGCGGCGTGAGGAAGTGATCCAGTGGATTTACGAGACCTATGGCCGCGAACGTTCGGCGCTGACCGCCGTCATCTCCCGCTTTCGCGCGCGCGGCGCGGTGCGCGAGGTGGGCAAGGCGCTGGGACTCAGCGAAGACATGCTGTCGGGCCTTTCAAGCCAGGTCTGGGGCTGGGCGCGCGATGGGGTCGAGGCGAAGCATGCACAGGAACTCAACCTCGACACGAGCGACAAGCGCCTGGCGCTGACGCTCGAGCTCGCCCGCACCCTCATCAATACGCCGCGGCACATGTCCCAGCATCCCGGCGGCTTCGTTCTGACCCTGGGACGGCTCGACGAGCTGGTGCCGATCGAGCCCGCTGCCATGGCCGATCGCCAGATCATCGAATGGGACAAGGATGATATCGATGCGCTCGGCTTCATGAAGGTCGATGTGCTGGGCCTTGGCATGCTGGGCTGCATGCGCCGCGCCTTCGCTCTGCTCGAGGATGACAAGGGCATCGCAATGGACCTGGCCTCCATTCCCCATGATGATCCCGACACCTTTGCGATGATCCGCAAGGCCGATACGCTGGGCGTCTTCCAGATCGAGAGCCGGGCGCAGATGGCGATGCTGCCCCGGATCAAGCCGACCAAATTCTATGACCTGGTGGTCGAGGTGGCGATCGTACGCCCGGGCCCGATCCAGGGCGACATGGTCCATCCATACCTGCGCCGCCGCGAGGGGAAGGAAGCGATCAGCTATCCGACGCAGGAACTGCGCCGGGTGCTGGAGAAGACCCTGGGCGTTCCCCTCTTCCAGGAACAGGCGATGCGCGTCGCGATCGAATGCGCGGGCTTCACGCCGTCGGAGGCAGATCTGTTGCGCCGGGCGATGGCGACCTTCAAGCTGACCGGCGGGGTGTCCCATTTCCGCGACAAGCTCATCAACGGCATGATCGCGCGTGGCTATGAACGCGACTTTGCCGAACAGACGTTCAAGCAGATCGAGGGCTTTGGCTCCTACGGTTTTCCAGAGAGCCATGCCGCCTCCTTCGCCCTCATCGCCTATGCCTCCTCCTGGATGAAATGCCATCATCCCGACGTCTTTTGCGCAGCGCTTCTCAACGCCCAGCCCATGGGCTTTTATGCTCCCGCCCAGATCGTGCGGGACGCGCGCCAGCATGGGGTCGAGGTCCGCCCGATCGATGTCAATCACAGCCGCTGGGACTGCACGCTCGAGCCGACCCAGGGCCGCTATCATGCGTTGAGGATCGGCCTGCGCTATGCGCGCGAGCTCAAAAATGCCGATGGTGCCGCTATTGTCCTGGCTCGGGGCAATGACCCCTATGCCAGCGTCGAGGAAATTCAGCGCCGCGCCGGCGTCAGCGGCCGCGCGCTCGACCGGATCGGCCATGCCGGTGGCTTTGGTTCGCTGGCGCTCTCGCGCCGCGCCGGCCTCTGGGAGGTGAAGGGTCTTGGCGAAGAGCCCCTGCCGCTCTTTGCCGCAGCGGACGCGCGGGCAGGCAAGCTCCGCCCCGAAGCGATTGAGCCGAACGTCATTCTCCCGCAGATGGGCGAAGGCGAGGAAGTGGTCGAGGATTATCGCGCGATCGGGCTCTCGCTGCGCGCCCATCCGCTCGCCTTCCTGCGCGACGAATTGGCGCGCCGGAAGATGGTGACCTGCGCCGCGCTCAAGGATATTCGCGACGGGCGATGGGTCAATCTCGCCGGTCTCGTTCTCCTGCGGCAGAAGCCGGGTTCCGCCAAGGGCACCATGTTCATCACGCTCGAGGATGAGACCGATGTCGCCAATCTCGTCGTCTGGCCCAATCTTTTCGAGAAGCATCGGCGCGTGGTGCTCGGCGCCTCGATGATGGGCGTGCGCGGCCAGGTCCAGAAGGAAGGCGAGGTCATCCATCTCATCGCCCAGCGGCTCGACGACCTCTCCCCTCTCCTCGCCAGCGTCGGGCAGCGGGCGGATGTGGCGAGCATCTATCAGGTCAGCCGCGCCGATATCGTGAAGAGCGCCATGGCCCCCGATCCGCGCGATGCGGCGAACAGGCCGCTCGGGCGCGGACCCCGCGATCTTTACGATCCCGATCTGCGCCTGGGCTCGGGTATCATCCCGGGCCAGCCGACAGAGGGCATCAAGGTGAAGACACGGGATTTTCGCTGAAAGGGAGCGGTGCGCCCATGCAGCTCAGGCCGGCTCGATCCACTCGACATCGAGCATGTCGAAATCGGACCTTGTTCCTACGACCCTAACCCGCTGGCCAAGGAAATGCCGGCAGGATCTTGTGCAATCGAGCCGCCATTCCCCGCCATCGGCGACACGCAGCACGGGATAGGGACCATCGCCAAGCAGGATGCCGATGAGATCGTGCCGCGTGCCGCGTGGCATGTCATTTGCGCCTTGCCGGCTTGCGCGCGGACCCGGCCTGAACCTCGTTCTGATCCTGAGGATTTTCGAACACCCAGTTGAGATAGGCGGCGATGCGGATGCCGCCGCGCTTCAATCGATCATCAAGCTCGAGACGGTGCTGATAGGCATAGTCCCAGGACAGGTTGGTATCGGTGGGATAGATGGTCTTGCGCAACGCGATGCTCTCGCGGATCCAGGTCTTGGGATCGCGATCATTCCAGGCAATGATCTCGCGCGGCGTGATCGATCGGGCCAGCCAGTCGGCGAGTTCGGAATAGGACAAAGATCGCTGCTCGATCATGGCGCTGTCCCAGACCGAATGGAGATTGGTCGAGCGGCCGAACCAGCTCACCTTCATGTCATTGCCACCCCGGTCATTGCCGCCGCCGGCATGAAGCGGCTGATGCAGGTCGCCGATGATATGGACGATAAAGCGCAGGGCAAGGCGCTTGTCGTCGATCGAGGCTTTAGGATCACGCAGCGTCGCCGTGAAGCGGGCAAGCGCGCTCATCGCGTCGCCTTCGGGCGGCGCGTCTGCGCTCGTATAGGCGTCGCCCTCGCGCACGGTCACATAATGCCATGGGCTGGCCTGTTTCTGCCAGAAATCGGCAGGGTCGGATTTCATGTCGTCGGGCCAGGTTGCCGCCTGTGCCAGATCCTCCTCGCCCAGCAGAAGCTCGACATTGGCGCGGGCCAGGCCGCTCAGGTTCCGATCGGCGATCGCGCCGGTCACCCGATGGCCGATGGGCCCCCATGCAAAGGCCGGCGAGGTGATCGAGAGAAGGATTAGAGGTAGAATGAGTTTGCGCATGGACGCACCATTAGCGCGTCTCCACGCATGATCCAGCAATTCGATTCTGGATCCATTTGGAAGGCTACGGCTCGCGAGCTTAGGCAAGTCGGACACAGGGTTCTGAACCTATCCCACTGGTCGGCCTGTCAACTATCGTCCTGAATTCCTGGCGTGCCATCGCGCACATCTGCTTCCAGAAAGGTGGCACCACCATGTCGATCATCGCTTATGCGGGCGGTAGTTTCCAGCCTGATTGATGAGAGCCCGATCGCCAATCGCATCTGGAAAATGCTGTCGATGGGCCCGAAACCTCGATCCGCGCATTTCTACATCGTTTACGCACCCGACTATGGGGAGTGATGGATGAGCATCCTTGTAAATGGCGCCTTGGCCGAGTGTCCTGAAGACCCTCGTGTTTCCCTCCTCGACTTTCTGCGGGAGCATCAGGGCCTCACCGGTTCGAAGAAAGGCTGCAATCAAGGAGCATGTGGCGCCTGCACCGTGCTGGCAAATGGGGAGCGGATCCTCTCCTGTCTCGCGCTCGCCGTTCAATATGAGGGGCAGGAGATCATCACGATCGAAGGCTTGGGAACGGCCGACAATCTGCACCCGCTTCAGCAGGCCTTTGTCGAGCATGACGGTTTCCAATGCGGCTATTGCACGCCGGGACAGATATGCTCTGCAGTGGGGATGGCCGCCGAACTGCAACGCGGCGTTCCCAGTCACGTAACGCACGCGCTCGACACCGACAGCATAGGGATGACGCGCGACGAGGTTCGTGAGCGGATGAGCGGCAATCTGTGCCGCTGCGGCGCGCATAATGGCATCGTCGATGCGATCCTCGAGACGTTTGCGGAGGTCACCGAATGATCCCCTTTACCTATCATCGCGCTGCCAACGCCGACGAGGCGCTGCGACAGGCCGGTAACGGTGTCCGCTATCTTGGCGGAGGAACAAACCTCGTCGATCTCATGCGGGAAGATATCGAGCGTCCATCGACCTTGATCGATGTGACAGGTCTCGACACGGGCATAGTCGAGCAATCCGATGGCCGCATGCTGATCGGGGCTGCGGCGCGCAACACTGCGGTGGCCGAACATCGCGCCATCCGCGAACGATATCCCCTTCTTTCCCGCGCGATCGTCGCCGGAGCCAGCGCGCAGATCCGCAATATGGCGACCGTCGCCGGCAACATCCTGCAGCGCACCCGGTGCCTCTATTTCTACGACCAGGATGGCACGCAATGTAACAAGCGCATCCCGGGAAGCGGCTGCGATGCGATTGGCGGCTTCACCCGAAATCATGCGATTCTTGGCGCGTCCGATCATTGTATCGCCACCCATCCATCGGACATGTGCGTGGCCTTGGCTGCGCTAGACGCCGCTGTGCATGTGCGAGGACCCGACGGCGAAAGAAGGATTGCGTTCGCTGACATTCATCGCTTGCCCGGCGAGCGACCCGATATCGACACCAATCTGCAGCAGCGCGAACTCATCACCGCACTCGAACTGCCAGCTGTGTCACCCACTGCGCGCTCAACCTACCGCAAGGTCCGTGATCGTGCGAGCTATGCGTTCGCGCTGGTGTCCGTCGCGGCTGTCCTCGATGTGGAACAGGGGCATGTGCGGGACGTCCGGCTGGCGCTCGGCGGCGTTGCCCATAAGCCGTGGCGTGCAGCCAGAGCGGAAGCGCTTTTGCGTGGATCACCTGCAACGGTGGATGCCTTCATCAAGGCAGCCGCGGAGGAACTGTCCCATGCCCGGCCGCTCCGGGACAATGGCTTCAAGGTCGCGCTCGCGCAGCGGACGATGGTCGCTGTACTCACGCAGTTGATGGAGGACATGGCATGAGCCTGATCGATAGCGGCAAGGCGTTGGCACAAGGCCTGATGCAGGGCGCGATGGCGAAGGTAGTGGCGCTCGCGCCAGATAGCTGGATGCCGGGAGGCGAACCCGATCCGCTCATCCGTCATCAGCATGGTCATGTCGGCAAGCCCGTCTCGCGCATCGACGGTCCGCTCAAGGTTACGGGGGCTGCTCCTTTTGCGGCGGAGTTTCCTCTGGAAAACATGGTCTACGCCGCCATCGTCTACAGCAGGATCGCGAAAGGTCGCATCACCTCGCTCAATGTCGAAACGGCTGAGAGCGCGCCCGGCGTCCTGCTCGTCATGACCTATCGTAACGCGCCAAGACTAAAGCCTGCCCCCCTGTTCATGAGTGATCCCAAGGCCGCTGCGGGCGACAGCATTCCCGTCCTGCAGGATGAGAAGATTTACTGGAACGGTCAGCCTATCGCCATCATACTTGCTGACACGCAGGAGCAAGCGGACCATGCCGCCGGCCTGATCGATGTGGCCTATGCGGCCGAGCCGGCGGAGACCGACTTCCATGCGGCGATCGCCAGGGGGACCACACAATCACAGTTCATGGGCCAGCCGCTGCATGACAAGGTTGGCGATGCGCAGGCAGCGTTCGAAAAGGCCGCCGTCAAGATCGACGCGGCCTATTCGACGCCGCGCCACAATCATAATCCCATCGAACTTCATGCCGTCACGCTCTCGTGGGAGGGCGACACACTCCGCATCCATGATGCGCAGCAAGCGGTCGCGCATTCGGCCTGGACGCTGGGGCAGGTGTTCGATCTACCCGCCGGCAAGGTCGTCATCACATCGCCTTATGTCGGCGGCGGTTTCGGCAGTAAAACACTGTGGCAGCATCAGATCATTGCGGCCGCAGCCGCGAAGCTTGCCCAGCGACCAGTCCGATTGATGCTGACCCGAGAAGGTGTCTACCGCACCGTTGGTGGTCGCTCGCCGACCGAGCAGCAGGTCGCTCTGGGCGCGACCGCCGAGGGGAAGCTCACCGCAGTCATCCATCGCGGTGTGACGGCAAAGACATCGCACAATGTCATGCCCGAACCATTCATCCTCCCAACGCGCAGCGCCTACGCCGCGGAGAATATCCTGCTGGACGTCCAGCATGTCGAGATCGACATGACCAGTAACACATTCATGCGCGCGCCAGGCGAGGCGGTGGGCACCTTCGCGCTTGAATGCGCGATGGACGAACTGGCCGAGAAGCTCGGTCTCGACCCCATCGAGCTCCGCTTGCGCAACGAGCCGGAGAAGGACCCCATATCCGGTCTGCCCTTTTCAGCGCGGCATATTGACCAGGCATGGCGTGACGGGGCCGAGCGCTTCGGGTGGAGCGCACGCAACCCTCTGCCGCGCATGCACCAGGAAGGCGAATGGCTGATCGGCATGGGATGCGCCACCGCTACCTATCCCTATTACCGCATGCCCGGCGGCGCAGCCCGCATCACCCTGTCTCGCGCCGGCCATGCGACGATCGACATCGCCGCGCACGAAATGGGCATGGGTACGGCCACGGCGCAGACGCAGGTGGCAGCCGAGCGACTGGGCCTGCCGATGTCACACATCCAATTCAACTATGGCGACTCAACCTTGCCCGGGCTGGTCCTTGCAGGCGGATCGCAGCAGACGGCATCAATTGGTGCCTCGGTGATTGCAGCCTACAACAAGCTGGTCGCGCAACTGCTGGCACTGGCAGGGAATGACTCGCCTCTGGCGGGGCTGAAACAGGCAGAGGTGGGAAGTCGGGATGGCGGCCTAGCCAGCCTGGAAGATCCATCTCGGTACGAGAGCTACGCGTCGATTCTCTCGCGCGCCCAGCGCGACGCCGTCGTCATCGAAGCCGAGCCGCCCATGCCGCTCGAGACCATGCACTGGTCGATGCACAGCCATGGCGCCATGTTCTGCGAAGTGCGGGTCAACATGATAACGGGCGAACCCCGCATATCTCGCTTCCTGGGGTCGTTCGACTGCGGCCGCATCCTCAATCCCAAGACGGCGGCGAGCCAGTTCAGGGGGGGCATCATCATGGGTCTGGGCCTCGCGCTGATGGAGGAAGCACAGTTCGACGAGCGGAGCGGACGGATCATGAACCCCAGCCTCGCTGAATATCATATGCCGGTGCATATGGACGTTCCGGAAATCGATGTCATCTGGACCGACATACCCGACCCTCACACACCCATAGGCGCGCGGGGCGTCGGCGAAATTGGCATCACCGGGACGGGGGCTGCGGTCGCCAACGCGATCTACAATGCGACTGGGAAACGCGTGCGTGATTTGCCGATCACGCTCGACAAATTAATTTAGGATATCGCTTGATGGCAACGCCGGCTGTGATGACGGCAAATGGGACTTTCAGGACGGTCGGCTTCAGAGAGGCAAACGGGACAATCGTAAGCGGGGCCTGAGGGCCGCCTTGCGCGGTGCCCATTCGCCGGGATGATTGCCGCTCTTTTAGCGAGGTGGCGGGTGTCGAACGAGATCGAGGTTTCAGCAAGCGAACGGGCGAGTAGTCATATGAGTAATCGTATGAGTAGTCGGATCGAGGTCGTAAGCCGGGTGTCGGGTCGGCGGCGGTGGACGGTAGAGCAGAAGCTATCCGTGCTGCAGGAGGCATTCGGCCCGGAGGGCTGCGTGCGTACGGCCTGTGAACGCCATGATGTCGGCAGCGGCTCGATCTACACTTGGCGGCGCCAGGCGATGTCCGGTGAGCTTGCCGGGGTTCGCAAGTTGGCCGAGCCGGCATTTGCGGAGGTGCAGATCATCGAGCAGCCAGCCTTGCCTGCCCCGACAGTTGCAGCGAGCAGCGGCGGCGTGATTGGCATCGAACTGCCGTCTGGTATCAGGGTGAGCGTGGATGCCACGGTCGATGCCGATGCCCTGTCACGGGTGATCGGTATCCTGACGCGATGATCCCGCTGCCGCCATCGATGCGGATCTTCCTGGCCTGCGGTGCGACCGACATGCGTAAGGGTTTCGACGGCCTGGCGGTGATGACGCAGCAGGTTCTGGAGCAGAGCCCCCATTCCGGTGCGCTGTTCGCTTTCCGGGGCAAGCGCGGCGATCTGGTGAAGCTGCTTTGGTACGACGGCCAGGGCATGTGTCTGTTTTCCAAGCGGATGGACCGGGGGCGCTTCGTGTGGCCGTCGACCAAGACGGGGTCAGTGGTGATGACGGCGGCGCAGCTTTCGATGCTCTTGGAAGGCATCGACTGGCGGCGACCTGAACGCACTTTCACTCCTTCATTGGCGGGGTAAAACGCCCATTTTCTGGTGCTTTTATTAGCGTTTCGACCATCGATCTGCTATATGATCTTGGTGTCAGAGGCAGGCCTTTCCATCCCTGATAAAGACGCTCGGATCGCCGAGCTTGAAGCTGCATTGGCAGCTGCCCACGCCGATATTTCCGCCCGCGACATCCTGATCGATACGCTGCGCGTGCAGATTGCGCGCCTCAAGCGGATGCAGTTCGGCAAGTCGTCCGAGAAGCTCGATACCCAGATCGCTCAGCTTGAGCTGGCGCTCGAAGAACTCGAAGGCGAGGCCATCGTCGCCGCCGCGCGTCGAGGCGATCCAGTAGCCGTCGATCGGTCATCACCGGTTCGGACGCTGCCAGCTCATCTGCCGCGCGAGGAGCAGCGGATCGAGCCCGAGCAGGGTAACTGCACCTGTCCCGACTGCGGCGGCGCGCTGCGGCCGCTGGGGCAGGATAGCGACGAGATGCTCGATGCCGTGCCGGTGCAGTGGCGCGTCGTTCGGACCATCCGCCCCAAATATAGCTGCCGGGCGTGCGAGAAGATCGTGCAGGCGCCCGCGCCGGTGAAGGCGATAGCGCGGGGCAAGGCGACCTTCGGCACCCTGGCCCATGTCGTCGTCTCCAAGTTCGACCATCACCTTCCGTTATACCGCCAGGCCGAGATCATGGCCGCGCAGGGCATCGAGATCGACCGCTCGACGCTGGCAGGCTGGGTCGGTCAGGCATCTGTCCTGCTCGATCCGATCATCAACCGCATCCGCGAGGTCGGACTGACCGCTTCAAAGATCCACTCCGACGATACACCGGTCCCCATGCTCGATCCGGGACGTGGCAAGACGGCGACTGGCAGGCTCTGGGCCTATGCCGTCGACGATCGGGGCTGCGGCGCCATGACCCCGCCGCTGGTCTGGTATGAGTTCACCACCGACCGGACAGGCGCACATCCCCAACGGCAGCTGGCCAGTTTCACCGGCTATCTTCAGGCGGACGGCTATGCCTGTTGATTGCTGCTGAGAAGTGACCCGGGGTTTTCATCGAGAAGTGACCCACCTTGCGATTATGTTTCGGATGTCAGGGGTGGGTCAAGTTGGGGTTTTCTCCTTCCGGTTTTTGGGCTGCT
>Ga0160473_100201_pt1 | contig 54839 bp, 55 predicted proteins | sample HID1975I_E11MG_FD_108217 | JGI IMG/M metagenome (GOLD analysis project Ga0160473, IMG submission 108217) | Enriched soil microbial communities from UW Madison campus, WI, USA - HID1975I_E11 MG | ecosystem: Environmental > Terrestrial > Soil > Unclassified | place: USA: Madison, Wisconsin... | reverse complement strand
GGGCGCGGGCGGGCGCCGGAGCTGGAGCGGGTGCTGGGGCTGGTGCGGGCGCCGGAGCTGGAGCGGGTGCCGGGGCTGGGGCGGGCGCCGGAGCTGGAGCGGGTGCCGGGGCGGGGGCGGGCGCCGGAGCTGGAGCGGGTGCCGGTGCTGGTGCGGGCGCCGGCGCTGGAGCGGGTGCCGGGGCGGGTGCGGGCGCGGGAGCCGGCGCGGGTGCCGGGGCGGGTGCGGGGGCCGGGGCTGGAGCGGGCGCCGGAGCGGGCGCTGGACCTGGAGCGGGCGCCGGAGCTGGCGCGGGGGCCGGGGTTGGAGCGGGCGCCGGAGCCGGTACCGGAGCTGGTGCAGGAGCGGGTGAGGGCGTCGGAGCCGGAGTGGGCGCGGGAGCGGGCGTGGGTGCAGGCGCGGGGCCGGGAGCAGGTGCGGGTGCAGGTGCAGGCGCCGGCACGGGAGCCGCCGTGATCGTTCCGGTCGTTCGGAAGCCAGCAACGCAGCACGACTGCGCGAGGGCATATTGGTCGGCGTTATCGCCCGCCAGCGTGTAGCCGCTAAAGGTGACGCCGATGTTGGTGCCGGGATCGACGCTGTCGAACGTCGCCGTTCCCTGCGGGCCCGCGACCAGCGTGACCCAACCGGGGACCCCGGACGCAGCGGACGTATTGAAGCCGGCCAGCACGGCACCGTTGCTGCCGTCCGCAACCTTTTGGGCGTTCGGGAAGAGCAGCATCTTCTGGGTCAGCGCGGCACCTTCGGTCAGGACGAACTCCGTCGAGAAGTCGGTTGGCGCTACGTAGGAATCGGGGTTGTAGTTGATCGTCACCGGCGCGGCGGTGACGGTCGTCGGCGGCGCAAGCGGCGCGAACAGGATCGTGCCGCCACCCACGCCCGGGCCGGTCCCGTCCGATCCGGCGATCAGGGTCAAGCCCACCGGCAGCCCCAGGCTCTGGGCGGGGATGGTCGTCCCCCTGGTCAGGGTGACAGCCGCGTCGATGTGGACGTCGTGCCCGGCGCAGAGTGCGACGTTGCCGTCTGTCGTGACGATCGCGTGGAAGACGTGAACGTTCTGGCCGGCATTGAGCAGGATGCTGCCGTTGGTCGTTGTCAGCGGCGCATTTACGTTCACGTCGCGGCCGCAGCAGGCGACGATATTGCCGTTGGTGGCGGTGATCGGCGCATTGATGTTGACGTCGCGAACGGCATTGAGGGTGAGGGTCGTCGGAACGCCGGCGGCGGTCCAGGCAACCGCGTCGTTGACGAAGATGTCGCCGTTTCCGGCGGTGGCGTCACCGGGCGCCGGGATCGTGCTGATCACCACGCTACTGTTCACCAACTGGGCGGACAGGGTCGCGCCTGAGATATTGCCGCCACCGCCGACGATGAAGTCGGACGGGTCGATCAGCCAGGTGCCGGTGATGCCGCGCGGCGCGAATGTGCTGATGTGGGTATCGTCCGCAATGTTGACGCTGGCCGCCGATGTCTCGATAAATCCGCCGTCGCCACCGGTGGGTGCACTGGCATCGAGCACGCCTGCGACCTGGACCGTGCCGCTGCGCATGTCTCCCATCAAGACGATCTTGCCCGCGCGGCTTTCCAGTGTCCGGGCTTCGATGATGCCGCTGTTGTTGACCGCGGTATGGAGCAGGTCGCCCGCCGCCTGCGCGGTCATGATCACCTGGCCACCGTCAGCGCGCAACAGCCCGCCATTCTGGACGAGGGCACTCACAGCCCCCTTGTCGACTGCCACGTTGAGCAGCCCGTCGCCAGCCACGTCGAGCGTGATGGCTTCGCCTGCGGCCAGGACGACCGTCCCGAAATTCGCCTGGATCAGGCCGGTGTTGCTGACGCTGGCGCCGAGCAGGGCGACGTAGCCGCCATCGGCGTTGATCGATCCTTCGTTCAGCACCGCGCCGCCGCTGCCGCCAGTGAACTTGTAGGTGCCTGCCATGAAGTCGGCAGTCGAGATGTTCAGCGTGGACGCGACCAGCCCGGAGACGTTCACGGTCGCGCCCTTGCCGAACAGGATGCCGTTGCCGTTGACGAGGAACACCTTGCCGTTCGCAGAAAGGTTGCCGAGGATCGACGACGGATCCGTGCCCAGAACGCGATTGAGCGCGACGGCGCTGCTGCTCGGCTGTGCGAAGACGACGCTGTCGCCCTTTCCGATCGAGAAGGACTGCCAGTTGATCGCCGCCCTCTCGCTCGACTGGGTTACTCTCAGCGTACCCGGTCCGGTCGCGATGCTGGCGCTCCCCGCGACGACGGCACCGCCGCTGGGAAGGGTCTGCGCGGTTGCGGCGGACGGCAAAGCGACGGACGCCGGCAGACCGGCACCGATCAGGCAGAGGAACCGCGCGACCCCCGTCGACCCGAACAGGGCGCTCTTGCGCGGACGGGTGGCGCGGGCGGTGACGGGGCTGCGTGTCCGCGTGCCGGCGGCCGGGATCTTGATGCTGTTCATTGTGGGGTCCTTCGGAATGCGGCGGGCAAGGCCCGGTCGGTGGCGCGGACCGCCATCAGAAGAGCTTCGAGACCTGGAACCAGGCGCGGCCGGATCTGTCGGGGGCGGAGGTCGCCTCGGCGTTGCCCAGCTTGCGGGCGTAGGTGGCCGTCAGGACGAAGTTGCCGGGCGCCGCCCAGCTCACCCCGCCGCCATAGGCGCTACGCTTGGCCTTGTTCGATCCGGGGAACCACGGATTCTTTGCGTAGTCCACCGCGCCGACGTCGACGAAGCCGAACAGTCCGACGCCGCCTGGTAGCCCATGCGTCAGCTCGGCGAGCTGCAGCCTCAGCTCCGCGGTCGCGACATAGCCCTGGTCGCCATAGGCTTCCCCTTCGGGATAAGCGCGTACGGCATAGGCGCCGCCGAGTTCCATCTTCTCCGAAATGTCGAGATTGTTGAAGGCGATCTGTCCCCGGACCGAGCCATACAGGGACAGTGGCCCGGTTACCGTCTGCAACCTGGCGACGCTGTACTGGAGTTTGCCGTAGCTGCCGTCGCTACGCGCGGTGGCGGCATCGGCAGCCCGCGCGACAGGATCCTGGATGTCGAGATTACCGACCGTCAGGCCGAGCGAGTAGACGTTCCACCCGGCACCGCCGACACTGTCGCGCAGGTCGCCCGCGAGGCCGGCGGTCAGGACCTGGGTCTTGCGATGATTGACCGCGGAAATGAAGCCCAGCTTGTCCTCGAACCACTTCGCGTCGGCACCCGCCAGCAGATAGAGATTGCTGTCGTGCGATCGGATCAGCGGATAACTCGCGTAGATGCTGGCGATCTCGGCGTTGCCACTAGCGTCCAGGCTCTTGAACTCACGGCCGAGATCATAATCGATGTGGGCATACGCGACACCGACGGTCGCTTGGCCGACGGGCGCCTGATAGGAGGCGCGCCCATAAGCCAGGCCCGAGAACGACGTCAGCACCCGTAGCGAGAGCATGTCGCCGTTGCCGGTGGGATTGTTCAGATTGACCGTTCCCCCCGCGCGCCAGGCGCCGGTGTAGCGATTGCCGGCGTTGTCCCCTTCGATGCTGCCGGTGATGCGCCGCCCGGGGGCGAGATCGACCAGAAGATCCGACGTCCCGACGGCCGTGCCAGGGCTGAGCGTCGAGCGGACGAGCACGCCCGGAACGTCCGACAAGAGCAGCAGCCGCCGCTCCAGCGGTGCGGTCGCCACGACATTTCCGCTCTCCATGCCAGCGAGAATGCCATGGGCGACCCGGTCCGCGACGTTGGCCTGGTTGTTGAGCGCGATCTTGCCGAAGCGCCCCTCGACGAGGGCGATCGTGACGGTGCCGCCCTGGAGTTCCTGCTCGGGCACGTAGGCCTGAGCGAGGAAGTAGCCGCGACGATTATAGAAAGCGGTGATCTCTTTCGCGAGTGCGCGGAGATCCGAGAGGTTGAGCTCACTGATCGGGACGAATGACGTGGCGGAAAGCAGTTCCGCTTCGGAGAACAGGGTTTGTCCCGTCACGTGCAGCGCCTGAACGCGGATCTTAGGGCCTGCCGGTGCGGCTTCCGGAGCGGCTTCGTCACGCTTCACCTGGAAATCGGGCGTTGCCCTTTCCGGCATCGGTACTGGCGGTATCTGCTGGAGTTGACCGCCGGCTCCTACGGGCTGTTGCGCCAGCGCGGCTGAGCCCGCGGAAACGAGGGCAGCCGCCAATAGGGTCGATTTCAGCATAAGCACCTCGAAAGCCGCCGCGGAAGGAGGGCATACGTCCCCCATCCGCGCGGCAGGGGCCGGTAGGTGCGCTGCTTCTTCGGAGGCCGCAGGCGACGGCCTGGCAGCTGATTGAGAGAACCGATCGATCCTTGGCGATCTGATCTCCGCAACCGGCTAGACCATGCCTCTATGGGGCCGATACCTTCTTATAGTATTAAGATAGTGGATAGATCGCCCACTCAGCATCGATGGTGTCGATCTAAATAACAGAGTCGTTGATGGTAGATTAACCGCAAACACGACTTCAGAACTGTTAAGGTTGCGAGCTAGGCGCAAGAAATGTGCACATACCGATTTCTGCATAAAGGCCACGCAGGATCTGGCCGGCGCTTCTTTCGTAAGGTCGATGCTCAGCTTGAAACCATAGACAATTCGATGCACGATCACGGCACGTTGAAAGCGGTGACGACGGCGGCAACCCGCTCAAGGAGCGGATCGCTCCAGCCTGCCGTGCCAAGTTCTGTGGCAGCGCTTTTCGACGCGACCTACGTTGACCGCGAGAGGGCTGTTGTGCCATCGCAAGCGCATCGGGCTCGGGGCGCGAAAGCGCTCCATCGGATCGGATCCAAGGATCTCGCCACGGCCTGGCATGCGGGTGTAGCTCAATGGTAGAGCAGAAGCTTCCCAAGCTTACGACGAGGGTTCGATTCCCTTCACCCGCTCCACCGCGCCGCCGATGACCCCGCCCAGCGGATGATCAGCCGAACAGCTTGATCGCCGTCCTGGCGATGAGTTCGCCCTGGTGGCGCGCACCGTCCAGGTCGATCTGGGTCGGCTTCAGGGATCCGTCGCCACCGGCGATTGTGGTCGCGCCGTAGGGAGCGCCGCCGACGATCTCGTCCACGCTCATCTGACCCTGGTGGCTGTAGGGTAGGCCGACGATGGTCATGCCGAAATGCAGCAGGTTGGTGATGATCGAGAACAGCGTGGTTTCCTGGCCGCCATGCTGGCTGGCGGTCGATGTGAAGGCGCCACCGACCTTGCCGTTCAGAGCGCCGCGCGCCCACAAGCCGCCAGCCTGGTCGAGGAAGGCCGCCATCTGGCTGGAAATTCGGCCGAAGCGGGTGCCCGTGCCGATCACGATCGCATCATACCGTTCCAGCTCGGCGATCGTGGCGATCGGCGCCGCCTGATCGAGCTTGTAATGAGACTTGACGGCGATCTCGTCGGGAACGGTCTCCGGCACGCGCTTGATGTCGACCGTCGCACCGGCGGCACGGGCGCCCTCCGCCACCGCACCTGCCATGGTCTCGATATGGCCGTAGCTCGAGTAATAAAGCACCAGAACCTTTGCCATCATGTCGCTCCCGATTTCGTAGTGTCCAAGTCTTACCGCCTGGCAGGCGGTGCCGTGCCGTCGTGCTGCAGCAGGCGCCGTCCTGCCACCCCGATAAGATCGGATGCTTCGTTCGATCCGGTCGAACAGTTCTGCTCGCTAGGCCGACGGGAGCATGCCAGGGGAACTCGCCCATCCGGCTGCCGTTCCTTCGCCATTGGATCGATCGAGGGCGAGTCGATGGCAAAGGAAAGCAAAGCGCAGCAGGAAACGGTCGAACGCGTCATGCACGAGTTCAAGCATGGCGAACTGGAGACGAGCGCCGGCCGCAAGGTCAAGAGCCGCAAGCAGGCGATCGCGATCGGCCTGAGCGAGGCGGGCGCCTCCAACCAGCAAAGCCCCCAGGAGAACCGGAAGAGGCTCCGTGAGACCAAGTCGCGTGAGGGGAAGGGCAACACCACCCGTGCGCGCGACGAGGAAGGCCCGAGCAAGGCCGAACTCTACGAACGGGCCAAGAAGAAGGACATTCCCGGCCGTTCGAAGATGAACAAGGCTCAGCTGGAAGCCGCACTCAAGAGCTGACCTTCAACACCGCCGGCACCAGCGTTACCGTCATGGGTTCGATCGGCGTCCATGGTAGCCGGGCGATGATGTCGTTGCTTTCAACGGCACGAGGCCCGGCTTGCCGATCGAGCGACCAGGTGATGTGCCAGGTGCTGCCGTCCGGACGGTCGGTCGTGTCGCCGATCCGCACGATCATCGCTTCGATCCCGGCGCCGTCATCGACCCTGCCGATGATCTCGCCGCTTATCATCGTCGGCAGAGCCCGTTCCGGCTCCACGCTTGACGCGAACGTGACGTGATCGGCGATCACGTCCGGCCACCGCGGCGGAAAGTGCTCCAGCAAGGATGCGCGCTCTTCCGGAACCAATCTCCAGCCGAGGGTCCGGCGCTCCGGCACTACTCTCGTCAGGTTCCGGCCTCGGGCAGTTCCACACCCAGCGACTTGGCGGCGGCCGCAACCTCCTCGTCGCTCGGCGGGGTCGGCAGCTCGCTCTGACCGGGGGCAAGCGCATCGTCCGGAATGCCCGGACCGGTTCCGGCGATCGTGTCGTTGAGGGGCCGGGCGTTGCTGCCGCCCACCGGCCGCTGCTCTGCATCGTCCATCGCGGCATCCTTCAAAGAGAGGAGGGGTGGGCTTCTTCCGGCGGATTCTCGATCGCTTCCAGGGCTGCCTCACGGGCTCCATCGTCGGCAGGGTAGGGCGCGACAACCGCCGGACTGGCCGGGTTGTTCGGGCTCTCCGCATTAGGAGTGCGGCCGGAGCCGTCGAGCGGATCGGCCGCAGCCGCAGCCCCGCCTAGGCCACCACCGCCGGGGGTATCGTCCATCTGCTCATCGGTGAGGACGGCGGCGGCAGTCGCCTCCTCGCGAGGCTCGCTCGGGATCGCATCCGGCGCGCTGCTGGGCTGGTTGGTGGGCATGTCCGATCTCCTTCGCCTGGCTAAACGGCCGAGCCGGCGGCACGATCCCGCCGGGGGCTCACATCCGGAGCCTGGAGGCGTAGCCGGTCAGCTCCAGGTAACCGCGTCCGCCGGCGGTACGCGCCGCCCCCTCCCAATAGACCGGACCTCCGCCGGCGCGGCTGTCGAGCTCCTGGTCGTCGAACAAAGGGGCGATGCGCCATCGTCGCCAGCCTTCTGGCAGCCGGACGCTGACCTGCTGTTCGACGGGATAAAGCGCGCCGGTCCGGGGCGATCGCCACCGCCGCAGCGGCGTGAACACCACGTCGCGGGGACGGAACCGGGTGACCCGGCCATCCGGGCGGCGCAGCGAGCCGCCAGCCCACAGCGCGCCGCCCGCCCGATCACGCACCCGGAACACCATCAGTGCACCGCCGTCGTCCAGGTTGAAGCCGATCCAGTCCCAACCCACCGCGCGCGTGTCGAGGTAGGTCGAGGACCATTCGCGGTCGAGCCAAGCGCGGCCGGTTACCCGGACATCGCGTCCGCCGCGCCGTATCGATCCCATGACGCGCAGCTGGGGCACGCTGTAATAATGGCTGGCCTGCGCGGGCAGGGGGCCCTTGCGGCTGACCCCAGCGTCCCCCTGCAACAATGGCGGTTGGGTGGGCGCGAAACGTAGCGCCAAGGTGAAGTCGCGCGCTGGAATCCGGGTGGTGAAGCTGCCGTCCGCCTGCCGCTGCATCCGCCACTGGTCGATCGTCAGGTCGGTGTCCGCTGTCGACGCCTCCGCCAGGCCGAAGCCGACGCGGGCGATGCGTTGATCGTGCAGCAGCCGACCCAAGGCCGGATCCGACAGGGCGGCGTGTGCGAACAGGATCTGGCGCGGTGCGAATCGGCTCGGATTGCGCGGATCGGTCGCCGGGCGGGTGCGGAAGAAGGTGACCTGAAATCCCATCGGTGCTCCGCCGGGCACGTCCAGCCACCCCGTCACGTACCACCACTCGGTGCGGAACGCTGGATGCGCGCCGTGATCGGCGGGAAAGCGGATCGGTACGCCCGGGCGGACAGCCGCATAGTCCGGAGCGGGTGCCGGTGCGGGCGCGGCCGCCGTCAGCAGCGCCGCGACCGCGAGGACCAGGCCGCGGTTCACATGTCCTCCCGTGCCGCGCGAACTGCGTCGAACGAGAGCGCCCGCCGCCCGGCCAACATCGCCGTACCCGCCGCGGCCGCTACCAGCGCGGCGGCGACGCCGGCGAACAGCGTCCACGGCAGGCGTGTCTCCATGGTCCAGTGAAACGATTGCGGGTTCACCACCTGGATCAGGACCTGGCTCATCGCCACGCCCAGGCCGATGCCGGCTGTTACTCCAACCGCTCCCAGCAGAGCCCCTTCGGTGGCGAGCATCGCGGTGATCTGGCCACGGGTCACGCCGATGTGGCGCAGCATACCGAACTCGCGGGTCCGGGCGATCGTCTGCGCGGAGAAAGTCGCGGCCACGCCGGCCAGACCGACCAGGATGGCGATCGCCTCCAGCAGGTAGGTAACCGCAAAGCTACGGTCGAACAAAGCGAGCGCCGTGTGCCGCAGCTGCCGCGGCTCAGCCAACGTCGCGGCGGGCCGCACCGCCGCCGGCAGGGCCGCGCGAAGCCGCTCCATGACTTGCTCCGCGTCGGCACCGGCGGCGAGTGACATTGCGGCTTCGTCGCGCCGCGTATCGCCGGTGATCCGGGTGTAGGCGGCGGCATCCACCGCGATCGCGCCATGCTGCCGCGCATAATCCCGCCAGATCCCGGCCACGAACCAGCGCGTACCAGCCGCAGCGGCGATCGGCAGGCTGAGCGTGTCGCCCGGCTTGCGGCCGTAGAGGCGGGCGAACGGTTCGGACAGCCAGATCGGCGTAGCGCCCGGCGGCGGCGGGGCGCCCCGACCGATGAGGGGTAGTCCGCCTTGCGGATCGGACCGCGCGATCAGCGTCACGACGGGGCGATCGGGGGTGATCCTGAGCGGCACGATGCGGCTGAAGGCAATGTTCGTCACGCCCGGCACGGCACGAAGCCGCGCCTGCGCATCGGGATCGATACCCGCCCCACCCTCGATCCGAAGGTAGACGTCGGCGGCGAGCACCTGACCGAGCCACTGATCGACGGAGTAGCGAAAGCTTGCCACCATCACCGCCATCGCAATCATCAGGCTGGTGCTGGCGACGATGCCGGAGAGCGCGACTGTCGCCTGGCTGGGGGCACCCCAAAGCCGCCGTATCGCGAGCTCCAAGGGAGGGGCGGCGAAGCTGCGACGGGCGAGCGGCGCCAGCAGCGCGCGGGCCAGCCACGGCATCGCGGCGATGCCCCCAGCCAGGAGCAGGCCGATCGCCAGATAGCCGAACAGTGGCAAGTCGCCGATAGCGGGCAGCAACGCGGCAAGGCCGCCGGCCGCAATCAGGGCGATGGCAGGCGCAACCGCCGGGTGCCGGCGTGGGTCGACGGCATCTCCGGCATTCTTGAGCGCTACTGCCGGCGGCGTGCGCGCTCCGGCCAGCGCCGGCACGATGCTGCCGATGAGTGCCGCGGCGAGGCCGAGCGCGAGGAACAGAGCCGCCGCGCCCGGTGCGAACACCAGTCGCGCCGTCTGCCCATCGAAATAGCCACCGCCGAGATCGCCGCCCGCGAGCAGGAGCGCGCCCTTGGCCAGTCCGAGGCCCAGCAGCAGCCCGCCGCCGCCGCCGACTAGGCCGAGGACGGCACCCTCCACCACCAGTTGCCGCGTCACCGCGGCGCGCTCCGCGCCCAGCACCCGGAGCAAGGCGAACTGCGTCGCCCGCCGCGCGACCGACAAAGACTGTGCCGAGTAGACGAGGAATGCGCCCGTCAGCAGCGCCACCAGCGCCAGCATGTCGAGATTGACACGATAGGCCCGCGACAGGCTGTCGCTGCTGCTCGCGTCGCTTTCAGGATCGGCGATTACCGCGTCCGGCGGCAAGATCCTGGCGACGGCGTTCCGCGCCTCACGCGCGCCGACACCGTCTGCCAGCTTGAGATCGACCCGGTCCAGGTGCCCGAGCCGGCCGAAACGCCACTGCGCCGCCGCGATATCGATCATGCCGAGCGACTGTTCGGCAGCCGCGCCGGGCATCGTCCCGGCAATACGAAAGCGCGCTGTCCGTCCGGCGCCCGACACGACGATCCCGTCGCCGATCCGCGCGTTGTTGGCAGCGAGCGCCGCACTGGAGAGGAAAACCGCATCGCTGGCGAACAAAGCTTCGCCGTCACCCTCTGCCGGCCGGCCGATCAGCGCAGGCGTCACCGCCCCGGCCCGCAGCACGTCGATGCCGACGAGTGTCACCGGATGCCGCACGGCACCTATCGTGGCGCGGATCTCGATCACGGGGCTGGCGCTGGCGATGCCTTCCAGTCGTGCCAGCCGCGGGTACAGCATCTCGTCGAAACCGTCCGGTCCGGCCGCCTGAACGCGAAGGTCGGCATCGCCGGTCACCGTGCGCAGTGCCGCGTCGAAGGAGGTCAGAGCCGACGCGTTGACGAGGTGTACCGCAAACCCGAGCGCCACGCCGATCGCGATGGCCAGAGCACCGATCGCCACCCGAACCGGGTGTGCCCGCCACTCGCCCGCGACCATCCAGCGCAGCGCCGTGGCGCTCATCGTGGACGATCCTCGACGAGGCCGCGCCGCGTCAGCCGCAGCGTGCGATCGGCGATGCCGGCGGCGACGTCCGAGTGCGTTACCAGCAGCGCCGCCGCACCCGATCCACGCACCTGCTCCGCGAACAGCGCCAGGATGCGACCGGCGGTCTCCGGATCGAGGTTGCCGGTCGGCTCGTCGGCTAGGATCAGCGCCGGACGGTGGACCAAGGCCCGGGCGATCGCCACGCGCTGCAATTCGCCGCCCGAGAGTTGCTTCGGGTAGTCGCCACCGCGCCCGCCGATACCGACCGCCTCGAGCATCTCGCCGGCCCGCGCCCGCGCCGAGCCGGACGCCTCGCCGAGCAGAACCAGCGGGAGCGCGACGTTCTGAGCCAGGTTCAGGTGCGGCAGGATGTGAAAGGACTGAAACACGAAGCCGATCCGCGCCCGCCGCAGCCTTGTGCGCTGGTCCTCGTCCAACGCGTCGAGAGGCTGGCCATCGATGGCGATGGTCCCGGCATCCGCCACGTCGAGCCCGGCGACGAGGTTGAGCAGGGTCGATTTGCCGACGCCGGACTCGCCCATGATCGCGACCAGCTCGCCGGCGCCGAGAGCGAGATGCAGGCCTTCGAACAACATGCGAGGGCCGGGCACCGACTTGGCGAGACCGGACAGCCGGAGCAGCGGGGATGGGGCCGAGGACACGTCGTCGGACTAGACGCGTATCGCCGTGGGTTCGATCCCTCGGGCTGATGCAGCGGCCGCGTTCGATCCGGCGGTAATATCCCGAGCCATGTAACGGACGCGCAATGCCAGCCGGCTTATACCAGGGAATAGATCAGCAGCCGCAAGCGTATACCGGGAATGGTCAGTCACTTCCCAGGCGAGGTTGCAGCACATCTGGAGAGCCTGCGCCGCTATGCGCGCGCCCTCACGCGTGACCATGCGGCGGCCGACGACCTGGTGCAGGAGGCGCTCCTGCGCGCGATCGAGCGGGCCGGCACCTACCGATCCGGCGGATCGCTGCGGGCGTGGCTCGCCGGCATTCTCCACAACTGCTTCATCAGCGGCCGCCGTCGCCAGGCCGCCGAGGCGCGGCGCGACGAGACCTTCGCCGGGCTCCATGAAACGGCGGGGCAGGAGGGCGATCAGGAGCATGCGGCCCAGCTCGCTTTGGTCGCCGACCGGTTTTACGGGCTACCCGAGCCGCAGCGCTCGGTCATCCACCTCGTTGCGGTCGAGGGGCTGAGCTACCAGGAAGCGGCCAGCGCGCTCGGTGTGCCGATCGGCACCGTGATGTCGCGCCTGAGCCGCGCCCGCGCCGCACTCCGCGCACCGGCCGGAGCTATCCCGAGATTGCGTATGGTCAGGAGCGAACGCGATGACTGATGCGGTGCGCGAGTTCGAGCTCGACGCCTATATGGATGGCGAGCTGTGTCTCGACCGGCGGTTGGCGGTGGAGGATCACCTCTCCCGCGATCCGCCCGCCGCGGCGCGGCTCATGGCGGATCTCCATGCCCGAACCGCGCTTCGCTTGGTGCACCAGCCGCATGACAAGCCGTCGTCCGCCATGATCGAGGCAGCGGAGCGGCTGCAGCGGCAGCTTGACGGTGCTCCCCGCAGGCGCTGGCTGCCGCCCGTCGGCCGGCTGTCGGCTGCGGCGGCGGTGCTGGCGCTGTTCGCTCTCTTCGCTGTGCCCAATGGGGAGGTGGTCGCATCGCCCCCCGCTTATCTCTCCGATGCGCTGATGGCCTATCGTACCGGGCTGCTCCGCGAATCGATGGCGTCCTTTGTCGAGACGCCGGACTATGACCGGCACGAGGTGCTCCGGGAAACGCACATCCGCGTGCCGCGGCTGCCGGCGGGATGGCGGGTCATCGACGTGCAGCTCTTCCCGTCGGATGACGGGCCGGCACTCCAGCTGATGATCCGCACGGCGAGCGGCCATGCCGCCTCGATCTTCGCCGTGCGGGCCAAGAGCGCGGCACCGCTCCAGCCGGTCGCGATCCGGCGTGGCACCAGATCCGTCGCTTACTGGCAGGCGAATGACATCTCCTACGCGATGATCGGGGCGGAGGCGCCCGAGATACTGGATCTCGCCGCGACGGATCTTGCCGGCCAGCCGGCGGAATAACAGCATGTATGTCGATCTGGATCACGGCGGCCCTGCGCGCCTGGATGCCGATGTCGTCGTGATCGGGGCGGGTGCGGCCGGCCTGTCCGTCGTCCGGCGCCTGATCGGCGGTGGAGCGCGCGTGGTGCTGCTGGAAAGCGGCGGGCTCGATTTCGAACCCGAGACGGCGGCGCTGAATGCCGGCGCGAACGTGGGCATGGACTATTACCCGCTGGATCATGCGCGGCTTCGCTTCTTCGGCGGGACGACCGCGATCTGGGGCGGGCGTATTGCGGAACTCGACCCGATCGACTTTGCGCGGCGGGAGTGGGTGCCGCATTCCGGCTGGCCGATCGGCCCGGACGACCTCAAACGCTATTATGCCGAAGCGCGCTCGATCTTCGGCCTGGCGGGGCAGGGCCCGACGCCGGCTGACGTGAGGGCGGCGGGAGGCCCGCTCCCCGCCTTCTCCGATCAGGCGCTCCGCACGCCGCTATGGCAGTTCGACGAGCAGTTCGATCGGTTCTCGTTCCTCCGCCATCGCGACCTTGCCGATCATCCGCGGCTGACGATCGTGACGCACGCCACCGTGTGCGAGATCGTCGCTTTCCCGTCGCGCCGCGGCATCGAGCGTCTGGATGTCCGGAGCCTGTCCGGCCGCCGCCTCGATGCCCATGCGCAGCATTTCGTCCTGGCTGCTGGCGGGATCGAGAATCCACGCCTCCTGCTCGCGTCGCGCGGGCTGAACCAGCACGGTCTCGGCAACGATCACGACCAGGTCGGCCGCTACTTCATGGAGCATCCCCATGCCCGTGGCGGGCGGATCGTGGACGGTCCGGCGTGGCGACTGCTGTCGGCCTTCGCCAAGCGCGACGTCGGTGGCGGCAAGGCGGCGCCGCTGATCGCGCCATCACCCGCGCTTCAGGAACGCGCAGCGATCCTCAACACATCGCTGACGATCGCGCCGCGGCGGGCCATTGACGGCTCGGAGAGCTGGGGGATGCGTGCGTATCTCAGCGTCAAGCACCGGACCGCACCGAACCGCTTCGGCCGCAATCTGTGGAAGGGGACGAAGCGGGCCGTCGGGTGGCTCCAGCAACGCGTCGATCCGACGCGCCCGTGGTTGCTGCACCGCCTCGGCCAGCTCGACATCGCGCTGGTTGTCCGCGCCGAACAGGCACCGAACCCCGACAGCAGGGTGACGCTGGATCGGGTCAGGGATGCGATCGGAATGCCCCGCGCGGTTCTCGACTGGCGGACCAGCCCGCTCGACGTCCGCAGCGTCTCCGTGCTCGTAGATGCGCTGGCTCAGGAGGCGCGCAGGCTCGATCTCGGCCGGGTCGAGAAGGCGGCGTGGCTGGACGATCCGTCGGCACTGTGGCGCACGGATCCGCTGATTAGCGCCCACCCGATCGGCGGCTATCACCATATGGGAACGACCCGCATGTCCGCGGATCCGCGGCGCGGTGTCACCGATGCGAACGCGACCGTCCACGGCATCGCCAACCTCCACGTCGCGGGCAGCTCGCTGTTCGCAACCTCGGGCTGGGCCAATCCGACGCTTACTATCGTCGCGCTGGCGCTGCGCACGGGTGACCACATCCTTGCGCAGCTTGGTAGGTCGGTCTCTTCGCACGAGCCGCTACGGGAGCGCACCGCCGAACTCGTCGGCTGAGCCGCGCGCTCGCCGCCTCACACCCGGCAAAGACAAAGGGCGGCCCCGGCATCCCGGGACCGCCCTCGATCTGGCTAAAGGAAGAAGATCAGCGCTTCGAGAACTGGAAGCTGCGGCGCGCCTTAGCGCGGCCATACTTCTTACGCTCGACGGCGCGCGGATCGCGGGTCAGGAAGCCGGCCGCCTTGACCGGGGCACGCAGGCCCGGCTCGTAGCGAGTGAGCGCCTGGCTGATGCCGTGCTTGACCGCACCGGCCTGGCCGGACAGGCCACCGCCCTTGACGGTGCAGACGACATCGTACTGGCCGTCACGCTCGGCTACACCGAACGGCTGGTTGATCACCAGGCGCAGCGTCGGGCGGGCGAAGTAGACCTCCTGATCGCGACCATTGATCGTGATCTTGCCAGTGCCCGGCTTCAGCCAGACGCGTGCGACCGCGTCCTTGCGGCGACCGGTGGCGTAGGCGCGGCCCTGCGCGTCGATGATCTGCTCGCGCAGCACGGCGGGGGTCGACGGCGGGGTGACCTCACCGGCCAGATAGGCCTCGGCACCGACATCGGACGAGGCTTCGGCGGCTTCGCGCTGCTGGTTCAGCGTGGCGCCCAGATCGGAAAGAGACTGGCGGTTGTCGGACATTATGCGCCCACCTTGTTCTTGCGGTTCATGGCCGCGACGTCGAGGACCTGCGGATCCTGCGCCGCATGCGGATGATCGGTGCCGGCGAAGATACGCAGGTTGCGCATCTGCTGTCGGCCGAGCGGGCCACGCGGGATCATCCGCTCCACGGCTTTCTCGAGCACGCGCTCCGGAAAGCGGCCGTCGAGCACCTTGGCCGCGGTCACGCCCTTGATGCCGCCGGCATAGCCGGTGTGCTTGTAATAGATCTTCTGCTGCGTCTTGCGGCCGGTAAAGCGCACCTTGTCCGCATTGATGATGACGACATTGTCGCCGCAATCGATGTGGGGGGTGAAGCTCGGCTTGTGCTTGCCGCGCAGGATGTTGGCGACGATCGAGGCGAGACGCCCGACCACCAGACCGTCGGCATCGATCAGATGCCATTTCTTGTCCACGGTTGCCGGCGTGGCCGACTTGGTGGTCTTCATGAGCGCCTTCATGGGCGTGGACCTCTTATAGGCTGAAACGAACCACGCCGCCCCATCGCGGAGGCGGCGTCGATGGGCGGCTGATCGCTCGCGCCGCTCCAAAAGTCAAGCAAATCGGCCGGTCTGCAGAGAGGTACCAGGATACCGCGGCAATCTGACCACACGTACTTGGTAGGCTACGGCGTCGGCAACCGGCTCGCAGACAAGCAAGGAAAAGGCCGCCCGGATCACTCCGGACGGCCTTCTACCTGTTGACTGTAAGGGAACTCAGCCCTGGTCTTCGTCCCGCACGACCGCGCTTTCGCCCGGCTCGGCATTGGGATCGTAGTCCTCGGTGAAGCCGCTCTCCTCGCGCTCGAACATCGACGCCATAACGTCGACGCCCTGCGCCTGGAGATCCGCCTCTTCCGGCGAGCGGGCGACGTTAACCTTGATCGTCACCGACACCTCGGGGTGCAGCTGGATCTTGACGTCGCTCATGCCCAGCGCCTTGATTGGGCGATCGAGCACGATCTGGCTGCGCGTGACCTTGGCGCCGTCGGCTTCCAGCGCATCGGCGAGGTCGCGGGCGGAGACCGAGCCGTACAGCTGGCCGACGTTTGACGCCTGACGGATCAGGGTGATCGTCTTGCCGGCGATGCCGCTGGCGTCCGTCTGCGCCGTTTCGCGACGGGCAGCATTGTCGGCCTCGATCTGGGCGCGATTGCGTTCGAAGACCTTGCGGTTGGCTTCGTTGGAGCGAAGCGCCTTCTTGCGCGGCAGCAGGAAATTGCGTGCGTAGCCGGCCTTTACCGAAACCACGTCGCCAATCTGGCCGAGCTTCTCGACGCGTTCGAGCAGGATGACATCCATGTTCGTGCCTTCCTTACTTCACGATGTACGGAAGCAGCCCGATGTGACGGGCACGCTTGATCGCCTGGGCGAGTTCGCGCTGCTTCTTGGCGGAAACCGCGGTGATGCGGCTCGGGACGATCTTGCCGCGCTCGGACACGAAGCCCTGCAGCAGACGAACGTCCTTATAGTCGATCCGGGGAGCGTCCTTCGCGGAGAAGGGGCAGCTCTTGCGGCGGCGGAAAAACGGGCGTGCCATGGTCTATCCTCCTCAGGCCGCGTCGCGGTCGTCGCGGCGGGGGCGATCTTCCCGATCGCGGTCGCGCGGGCGATCGTCACGGTCGCGGCGGCCGCCACGATCACCGCGATCGCGGTCGCTGCGCTCGTTGCGGCGCATCATCGCGGAAGGACCAGCCTCATGCGCGTCGACACGGACGGTCATGTAGCGGATCACGTCTTCGTTGATCGACGTCTGGCGCTCAAGCTCGGCGATGACCGGCGCAGGCGCGTCGATCTCGAGCATCACGTAATGGCCCTTGCGGTTCTTCTTGATCCGGTAGGCAAGGCCACGCAGGCCCCAGGTCTCGGTCTTGACGACCTTGCCCTGGCCCTCGGTGACGATGCGGGTAGCGGTTTCCGCCAGCGCGTCGACCTGGCCCTGGGCCAGATCCTGACGCGCGAGAAACACATGCTCGTAGAGCGGCATGGTGCTCATGTTCCTTGCATTTGGCCGATCGCTGACGCCGCGACCATCGCGAACGCCCCTCCGGCTGTCGTTCCAAAAGCGAAGGGGCGGAAAGGCATGGCCTCCGCCCCGAGCTCACGGCTCCATGGCGCAAATGCCGCGGGAAGGCAAGCGGGTTGCGGCGCCGCGCCCTTGGCACTAACCCGCCGCGGTTCGTGGACGAACGCGCGCCAGAGGCCGCGACGAACGGAGATGGAAACCTATGCGCGCATTCATTTTTCCCGGCCAGGGTAGCCAGGCGGTCGGCATGGGCACCGCGCTCGCCGAGGCCAGCGCCGCCGCCCGCGCCGTGTTCGAGGAGGTCGACGAGGCGCTCGGCCAGCACCTTTTCCGGCTGATGCGGGAGGGGCCGGCAGACGCGCTGATGCTAACCGAGAATGCCCAGCCGGCGATCATGGCGAATGCAATCGCGACGTTGCGGGTGCTGGAGCGGGAAGGTGGCGTCCGCCTCGCGGACAAGGCCGACTACGTCGCCGGGCACAGCCTGGGCGAATACAGCGCGCTCTGCGCTGCTGACGCACTCGACCTGTCGGTGACCGCCAGACTGCTGAAGCTGCGCGGCCAGGCGATGCAGGCGGCGGTGCCGGTCGGCGAGGGGGCGATGGCCGCCCTTCTCGGCGCCGATCTCGATAAAGCGCGGGCGCTGGCCGAGGCGGCGGCCCAAGGCGAGGTCTGCACGGTCGCGAACGACAACGATCCGGGGCAGGTGGTCATTTCGGGTCACGCCGGCGCGATCGAGCGGGCGATCGGCATGGCCAAGGAGTACGGCCTCAAGCGCGCCGTGCTGCTGCCGGTATCCGCGCCGTTCCACTGCCCGCTGATGCAACCCGCCGCGGATGCGATGGGGGCCGCTTTGGCCGAGGCTGCAATGCGCGCGCCGCTGGTACCGGTCTTCGGTAATGTCACTGCCGCGCCGGTCGCCGATCCCACCGAGGTGAAGCGCCTGCTCGTCGAGCAGGTCACCGGGACGGTGCGCTGGCGCGAGAGCGTCGCGGCCATGGCCGAGGCCGGCGTTACCCACTTCGTGGAGTTCGGCGGTAAGGTGCTGGGGCCGATGGTCAAGCGCACCGTGCCCGATGCGGCCGTGACCAGCGTGGTGACGATGGCGGACATCGAGGCTCTGGTCGCCAGCCTTTAAGGCCGACCGGCGCGACAACGAGAAGAGTGGAGAGACATATGTTCGACCTGACGGGCATGACCGCCCTGGTGACCGGCGCATCCGGTGGTATCGGTTCGGGGATCGCGCAGGTGCTGGCGGGGCAGGGCGCCCGCATCGCCGTTTCCGGCTCGAACGAGGCCAAGCTTGCCGCCTTCCGCGATACGTTGGGCGACGATCATGTCGCGCTGACCTGCGACCTGTCGGACTCGGCGGCGGTCGACGGTCTGGTGCCGCGCGCCGTTGAGGCGCTCGGCGGGAGGCTCGACATCCTCGTCAACAATGCCGGCGTGACCCGCGACAATCTGGCGATGCGGATGAAGGACGACGAATGGTCGGACGTCATTCGCGTCAACCTGGAGGCGGCGTTCCGCCTGATCCGCGCCGCGGCCAAGCCGATGATGAAGGCGCGGTTTGGCCGGATCGTCTCGATTACATCGGTCGTCGGAACCACCGGCAATCCGGGCCAGGCCAACTACGCGGCGTCCAAGGCCGGACTGGTCGGCATGTCGAAGGCGCTGGCGCAGGAACTCGCCAGCCGCAACATCACCGTCAACTGCGTCGCGCCGGGTTTCATCACCTCGCCGATGACGGACGTTCTGCCCGACGCGCAGAAGCAGGCGCTGACCCAGCGCATACCGGCTGGCAAGCTCGGCGAGGCTGCCGACATCGGCGCTGCCGTCGCTTATCTGGCCAGTCGCGAGGCCGGTTACGTCACCGGGCAGACGATCCACGTCAACGGCGGCATGGCGATGATCTGAGCAGCGTCGCTGACGACCGTTCCGGGGCCAGCGCCCCTTGCAAGCATCCCGCCCCACGTTTAGGGCGACCGCAGATAAGCCTGAGGAAAGGTTCAGAGAATGAGCGAGACTGCCGAGCGCGTGAAGAAGATCGTCGTCGAGCATCTCGGCGTCGAGTCCGAGAAGGTCACCGAGGAAGCCAGCTTCATCGACGATCTCGGCGCCGACAGCCTCGACATCGTCGAGCTCGTGATGGCGTTCGAGGAAGAGTTCGGGGTCGAGATCCCCGACGATGCGGCCGAAAAGATCACGACCGTCAAGGACGCGATCAGCTACATCGAGACCCACAAGAGCTGAACCCGGCACCCGTCGCCGGCCGATCCACGGCTCCCGCCCGGATCGCCGGTGACGGGAGCCGTTTTGTTTTTGAGCGTTTAACACGTACAACCACGTCGCCCCGGCGCACGCCGGGGCCCATCTCTGCCGAAGTGCGCGGTGACGTTCGTCGCGAGAGCCATGGATCCCGGCCTTTGCCGGGATGACGGAAGCTGGAGGATGAGGGTATGCGCCGCGTCGTCGTAACCGGTCTGGGGCTCGTCACGCCGCTTGGTGCGGACGTCGAGACCGTCTGGGCGAACATCCTGGCCAGCCGCTCCGGCGCCGGCCCGATCACGCGCTTCGACGCCTCCGATCAGATCTGCCGCATCGCCTGCGAGGTGAAGCCCAAGGATCACGAATTCGGTTTCGATCCGTACAAGCGCGTCGATCACAAGGTGCAGCGCCAGGTCGATCCGTTCATCATCTTCGGCATCGATGCCGCCGGCCAGGCGATCGAAGATGCCGGCCTGACCGACATGACCGAGGAGGAGCGCTATCGCGCCGGATGCTCGATCGGCGCCGGCATCGGTGGCCTGCCTGGCATCGAGAGCGAGTCGCTCGTCTGCCGCGACAAGGGGCCGCGTCGTGTGTCGCCGCACTTCGTCCACGGTCGCCTCATCAACCTGATCTCCGGCCAGGTCTCGATCAAATACGGGCTGATGGGCCCGAACCATGCCGTCGTCACTGCCTGCTCGACCGGCGCTCATTCCATCGGCGATGCCGCGCGGATGATCGCGATGGACGACGCCGACGTGATGCTGGCGGGCGGCGCCGAGGGCGCGATCTGCCCGCTCGGAATTGCCGGCTTCGCGCAGGCTCGGGCGCTCTCCACCAACTTCAACGACACGCCGGAGAAGGGCAGCCGGCCCTACGACAAGGACCGCGACGGCTTCGTCATGGGCGAAGGCGCGGGCGTGGTCGTGCTCGAGGAGTATGAGCGGGCCAAGGCACGCGGCGCGAAGATCTATGCCGAAGTCGTCGGCTACGGACTGTCGGGCGATGCCTACCATGTCACTGCGCCCCACCCCGAGGGCTCGGGCGCGTTCCGCTCGATGCAGATGGCGCTGCGCAAGGCGGGGCTGAACCCGTCCGACATCGACTATATCAACGCCCACGGCACCTCGACGCCGCTCGGCGACGAGCTCGAACTGGGCGCGGTCCGCCGCCTGTTCGGCAATGCCATCGAGACCGTATCAATGAGCTCGACCAAGTCCGCGATCGGCCACCTGCTTGGCGGCGCCGGCGCCGTCGAGACGATCTTCTGCATCCTCGCCATGCGCGATCAGGTCGTTCCGCCGACGCTCAACCTCGACAATCCAAGCGACGGTGTCGAGGGCGTCGACCTGGTGCCGCACGTCGCCAAGAAGCGGAAGGTCAAGGCGATCCTCAACAACAGCTTCGGCTTCGGCGGCACCAACGCCAGCCTGGTGCTGACCGCGGTTTGACGATGCGCTTCACCCCGGCCTTGAAGCCGGGGTGGATTTCACGGTCGGGCTTGTCCCGACCTACAGGCACCACGAGGGTGGTGTCCTCTCCTGCCGGGGTTCGATGATGGCCAGACGCAGGGCGAAGCCGCGACCGTTTCGACGGCTCCTCGTCATTGTGCTGGCTGGCATGGTCGTAGCCGCGGCCGGGTTCCTCTACGTCACGCGCGATTGGCGTGGTGCGGGGCCGGCCGAGCGGCCCGTCGTCGTCAGCGTAGCCGAAGGGTCGAGCCTGTCCGGTGCCGCCCGGCGCCTGGAGGAAGCCGGCGCGATCCGGTCGCGCACCCGCTTCCTACAGCTCGCGAAGCTGTTCGGATCGGACGATCCGATCCGCGCCGGTGAGTATGAAGTGCCGGCGCGCGCCAGCGCATCCGAAATCCTCGCCTTGCTCCAGTCGGGCAAGACCAAGCAGCGCTTCGTGGTCGTGCCGGAAGGAACCCCGTCGGCGATCGTCCACGACAAGCTGATGGCCGAGAAGCTGCTGACCGGCAGCGTGCCCGTGCCGCCCGAGGGATCGGTGCTGCCCGACAGCTACAGCTTCGAACGCGGCGAGCCACGCGCGGCGGTGCTCGCGCGGATGCGCAAGGCGATGGACAAGACGCTGGCCGAGCTCTGGGCCAAGCGCAAGTCGACCACGGTCGTCGGCTCGCCGCGCGAGGCGCTCATCCTCGCTTCGATCGTCGAGAAGGAGACGGGCGTTGCCGAGGAGCGGCGGACCGTGGCCGCGGTTTATTCGAACCGCCTGCGCCAGGGCATGCGGCTGCAGGCCGATCCCACGGTGATCTATCCGATTACGCAAGGGCGGCCACTGGGCCGGCGCATCCGGCGTTCGGAGCTAGACGCGGACAATGGCTATAACACCTATGCACGGGCAGGGCTGCCGCAGGGCCCTATCGCCAATCCGGGACGTGCGTCGATCGCCGCGGTGCTCGATCCGGCGGAGAGCCGGGCCCTCTACTTCGTCGCGGACGGCAAGGGCGGGCACGTCTTCGCCGAGACGCTCGCCCAGCATAATGCCAACGTGCAGCGCTGGTACGCCCTCAGGCGCCAGCGCGGCGAGATGTAGCTAGAGGCGGAGCCCGGCAGTCTCTTCCAGTCCGCTCACCAGGTTCAGGTTCTGCACCGCAGCACCAGCCGCACCCTTGCCGAGATTGTCGAGCGCTGCGACCAGCCGCGCCTGTCCGCTCGCATCGTTGCCGAGCACATAGAGCTCCAGCCGGTCTGTTCCGGCGCATCGCTCCAGCGTCAGCTTGGCCGGGCTGCCGTCCATGACATGCACGATCTTGCTGTCCCGGTAGGCGTCCGTCAGCGCATCGCGGAGGTCGGAGAGGCGGGGCGCACCAGGCTGAGCATGAAGGTGGATCGGCACTTCGACCAACATGCCGCGATAGCTACGCGCCACTGCCGGCGAGAAGATCGGGGCGTGGCTGAGCCCGGCATGCTGCTGCATCTCTGGAACATGCTTGTGTCCAAGCCCGAGCGCATAGAGGCGAAAGCCCTCGGTCTCGCCACCGCCCTGCTCGAACTCGGCGATCATCGACTTGCCGCCGCCGGAATATCCCGATGTCGCGTTGACGCTGAGCAACGTCTCCGCGCTTAGGAGCCCGGCCCGGACGAGCGGGCGGACAAGGCCAAGGAAGCCGGTCGGGTAGCAGCCGGGATTGGATACACGGGTAGCACCCGACAGCATCTGCCGGCTGGTGGGCTCAAGCTCGGCAAAGCCGTAAGCCCAGGTCGGATCGGTACGGTGCGCGGTCGATGCGTCGATCACGCGCACGCGCGCATTCTCGATCAGCGCCACGGCTTCGCGAGCGGCATCGTCGGGCAGGCACAAAATGACCGCGTCCGCTTCGTTGAGCGCCCCGGCACGGGCGGCCGGATCCTTGCGGCGGTCATCCGGCAGGACCACGAGGGAGATATCGCTGCGGCCGGCAAGTCGGTCGCGAATCTCCAGCCCGGTGGTGCCGGCCGCGCCATCGATGAACACCCGAACGCTCACTGCACGATCCTCCGCCGGCTGATAACAGCCTCGCCCTCCCCGAGCCGCGCAACCACTGCCGCCAACGGCTCGACCGTCACGGCCATCCAGAAGGCGTTCGCGTGGAGCAGCCGATCGGCATCCACCATCATGCCGACATGGCCGGGCATGAAGATCAGGTCGCCGCGCCGGAGCGGGTCGTCTGCATCGATCTCGTCACCCAAAGCGGCGCGTTGAAGATCTGTGTCACGCGGCGCGGCAATTCCGCACAGGGCTAGCGCCAGCTGAACGAGGCCGGAGCAATCGATCCCGCCGCTCCCGCGTCCGCCCCAGAGGTACGGCGCGCCGATCAGTCGTTCGGCGACGGCGACCGGGTCTCGGTCAGGCTCGCCGATAGGCCGAACGTGGCGGTCGTGCAGATATCCCTCGACGCAGCCGACGAACCCCGCCTGCGGCTCGCCGCTAAAGCTCGCGCCGATCGGCCAACGCCCGACCACCGTCGACTTGATGTCAGGCTGTGCGAAGATAAGGGCCTGCGACGTCCGCACGACATGGCTCGGTTCCTCGACAGGGCCGAGTGCCTCCTCGCGGACGTAGCCGACGTAGCGGTCGTGGAGGCCGTATCCCCACGCCCAGCCGCCGGAAAGGTCGATAACGGCGAAGGCATCGCCACGAAGCAGCTGGGACGCCGCGCGCGCGCTCAGATCCGGCTTCTCGTACAACGTCGCGGAGGGGACGGTGCAATGGCACGTCTGAGGACGCGCGTAATGAGGAGCGAAAACCCGGTCGGCCAGGCAGATGTCGGCAATGTCGCGGCGGACGGCGTGGATGCGCGGGTCGAGCCGGATCGAGGGCCCAACCAGGCGAAACCGTTCAGCCGACCGCCATGCGGGGTCCGCGTTCGACGCGCTCCGTTTCGCCGCTGTCGATGAGGCTGCCGAAACCTTCAAGAAAATCCGCCCCTTTCGCGGTCTGAGCGACGAAGATGTTGCGGCGATCCGCCTCGTCCCGCTCGCGGCGCAGATAGCCCAGCGTGCCGAGCGTGTTCAAGGCGCGCGTCACGACGGGTTTCGATACACCGAGCAGGTGAGCCAGGCCGCGAACCGTGTGCGGTCCCGGTTTCAGATACACGGCCAGCAGCAATGCCATCTGGCGGTTCGTCAGATCGGGCTTGCCCGACCGGACATAGTCCACCAGGGTTCCCATCCAGCGTGTCAGTGCGCGCTTCGACACTTGCCTGTCCACTTGTGTTCAGGCGGGCCCTTTCCCGCATGCCAAGAAAACACGCGGATTGGCGCTTCGTTTCATGTCTTTTACGATTCGTTCGCAATAAACCTCGCGGTTCGGCTTCCGTTCAGGCGAATCGCGTCTGCAGCAGGCGCCAGGCCGCGCGCAACCCGAGCGCTTCGCCGCCTTTTGGCCGGCCGGGCTTGGCCGATGGCCGCCATGCAAACGTGTCGAAATGGGCCCACGGCGTCCCCTCCGGGACGAACCTCTCGAGGAACAGAGCAGCAGTGACTGCGCCAGCGAATCCGCCCTCGGGGGCGTTGTTGAGGTCGGCGACGCCCGACTTCAGCATGTCACCGTATCCCGACCAGAGCGGCATCCGCCACAGCGGGTCGCCCGCCGTATCGGCCGCCGACAGGAGATCCGCAGCGAGCGCCTCGTCGTTGACGAACAAGGCCGGCAGATCGGGGCCGAGCGCCACCCGCGCCGCGCCCGTCAAAGTGGCGAAATCCAGGATCATCACCGGTTCGTCCTCACCCGCGCGGGTGAGCGCGTCGGCGAGGATCAGACGACCCTCGGCATCGGTATTGCCGATTTCGACCGTCGGCCCCTTGCGGCTGGCGAGTACGTCACCGGGACGGAAGGCATCCGCCGAGATCGCATTCTCGACCGCCGGGATGAGCAGATGCAGCCGGATCGGCAGCCGCGCGCGCATAACCAACTGGGCGAGCGCCAGCGCATGGGCAGCACCGCCCATGTCCTTCTTCATCAGGAGCATGCCGGATGCAGGCTTGATATCGAGCCCCCCGGAATCGAAGCACACGCCCTTGCCGACGATGGCCACTCGGGGGTGAGCCGGATTGCCCCACTCCAACTCGATCAGGCGAGGGCCGCGGGCGTGGGAGGCGGCACGACCCACCGCGGCGATCATCGGATAGCCCCGAGCCAGCGGATCGCCGCGGGTGACGCGGACCTGCCCGCCATGCTCCTGCGCGATTGCCTCCGCCGCCTCCGCAAGATCGGCCGGCCCCATGTCGGATGCCGGCGTGTTCACCAGATCGCGAACCAGGGCGGTTGCCTGGGCCACCATCACCGTGTCGTCGATCCGGGCCGGTTGAGCGGTGAGCAGGACACGTGCGCCGCCGGATTCCGTGCTCTTGCGGTATCGATCGAACCGGTATTGACCGAGCAGCCATCCGAGTGCGGCCGCGCCCGGATCGCCGGCGACCAGCCGATAGCTCCCCTCCGGCAGGCGCTCCGCGGCTTTGGCCAGGCACCAGGGGCCGAGAGTCGCCAATTCCGCGACGCCGACCACCGCGGCCCAATGCTCCGGATCAGCGCCGGGAAGGATGGCCAGATCGCCAGCGGCACCGGTGAAACGCTGGGCGACTGTAGCGGCACGGACTGATCCCGGCTGCGCAGCAAGCCAGGCGTCAAAGCCGTTCTTGTCGACGATGTGCAGGTCATGAGCCTGCTGGCCGCGGTCGGATTGAAGCAGCTGAGCGAATTCGGTCATGGCGCAGCAATGACGTGCGGCAGGGACGGAGTCGAGCGGTCGGAGACCTAGACCGGCACCCCGTAGAGATCGTGCTCGTCGGCATCCTCGATCGACACCCGGACGATATCGCCGGGCTTCAGCGTCCCCGTGTCGCGGAGGTGGACCTCACCGTCGATCTCCGGCGCGTCCGCCTGCGAACGGCCAGTGGCGCCGCCCTCGTCGTCGGCGACGTCGATGATCACGTCTAGCGTGCGCCCGATCTTGGCCTGGAGCTTAGCGGCGGAGATGGCGGCGGTGCGCTCCATCAGCCGGGCGTAGCGCTCTTCCTTCACCTTTTCGGGCACAGGATCGGGCAGCGCGTTAGCAGCAGCACCGGTCACCGGCTCGAACCGGAACGCGCCGACGCGATCAAGTTGCGCTTCGTCCAGCCAGTCGAGCAGGTACTGAAAATCCGCCTCCGTCTCGCCCGGAAAACCGACGACGAAGCTGGAGCGCACCGCGATGTCCGGGCAGATTTCGCGCCACGCCTTCAGCCGTTCGAGCACCCGCGCTTCGTTGGCAGGACGCTTCATCGCCCGGAGCACGTTCGGCGCCGCATGCTGGAACGGGATGTCGAGGTACGGCAGCACGAGCCCCTCGGCCATCAGCGGAATGACACGGTCGACATGCGGGTAGGGGTAGACGTAGTGGAGGCGCACCCAAGCGCCGAGCTTGCCGAGTTCGCGCGCGAGATCGGTCATGTGGGCACGCACGGCGCTGCCCTTCCAAGGCCATTCGGCATGACGCAGATCGAGCCCGTAGGCCGATGTATCCTGGCTGATGACGAGCAGCTCGCGCGTGCCGGCGGCAACCAGCTTCTCTGCCTCGCGCAGGATCGCATCCGGTCGGCGGCTGACCAGATTACCACGGATCGAGGGGATGATGCAAAAGGAGCAGCGGTGGTTGCAGCCTTCCGAGATCTTCAGATAGCTGTAGTGGCGCGGCGTCAGCTTCAGATCTCGTTCCGGCACCAGATCCAGATATGGCGACGGTGGCACTGGCGCGGCGCGGTGGACCTCGCCGACGACAGCTTCATACTGGTGCGCGCCGGTAACCGCGAGCACGTTGGGGAAGCGGGCTCGTATCGCCTCGGCTTCCTTGCCCATGCAACCGGTGACGATGACCCGGCCATTCTCGGCAATCGCTTCGCCGATCGCCTCCAGGCTTTCTTCCTTGGCCGAGTCGAGGAAGCCGCACGTATTGACCAGCACCACATCGGCGCCGGCATAATCGGGCGACATGGCATAGCCGTCGGCGCGCAGCTTGGTCAGGATTCGCTCGCTGTCGACCAGATTCTTGGGACAGCCAAGCGAGACCATGCCGATCTTCGGCGGGGAGGGGAGCGTCGTTGCCATGGAGGCGCGCCACATAAGGGATGTGACGCGAATTTGCGAGGGGCGGCAGCGAACGCGCGCCCCTCGCTATCGAGACTTACTTCTGGAGCACCGTCTTCGCGATCACCGGGTGCACCCAATGGACCGGAAAGTCGTGCCGGTACGGCCAGGTCGGACGACGCACGTCGAGCAGATAGTCGGGCCCGAGCGGATCCTCCGGAAAGAGCACCTGCGCCTGGAGAAGGTGAGAGTCGGTGTGCGCCCAGCCGGTCTCGTAATCGGCCTGCCATTGCAGGCGGTAGTCCAGGCGCTTGATCTTCCAGACGCCGTCCTCGCGGACATAGTCGTTCTCGTACATGCCGGATTCCATGAACTGCTGCGGCACGCCCTGCGGCTTGTATTCACGGATGTCGTGGCTGCCGCCGAGGAGGACGCCACGGAACCGGCCCTTGGCGGTCTTGCGGTCTTCGGCGACGGTGATGACGTCCTGCATCTGGATGTGGTCGAACAGGAAACCGTCGTCGGCGCCTTCCTTGCCCTGATTGAACAGGTTCTGAATCCATTCGATGTACAGGCGCCGGATGCCCTTGTGGCCCTTGTAGACGCCGGACAGGAAGACGACCTCGGCATCCTCAGCGAACAGGCCGAGGACGTCCTCATAGTGGCAATAATCGATATAGTAGCCGTAGGAGAATTGGAGCCGCTTGATGTCGGCCATGTCCTCCAGCTTGCCCAGCCGATGCGCCATCTCCGCGTTGGCGGCGCGCAGTTCCTCGATCTCGCTCATGCAGCTTCCTCTCGTCGCTTGTTACCGCGTGGCAGAGGGCTAACTGTAACGAACGTGAAAGACAATCGCGCGCGTACCGTCATCAGTCCGGCAGCTCGTTGACCATCTTGAACCAGACCATCTCAGCCTTCCACTCGCCCGCCGCAGCCGCGTCGGCGAAGCGCTTGCGCCATTCGGGCGTACGCGCGCCTGGCCCGGCGACGACGAAGCTGTCGGAGAAGCCGCCCGTGCCGGTCAGCAGGATGATGCCCGACCAGCCGGTATGATTGGCATCAATCTGAAGCCGGTAACGATCGCCGCCGAGATCGGCGATGGGCTCCCCTGTCTTGGGAATGTCGGCGAACGCCTTGCGGTTCGCGACGAGTGCCGAGATCGCGCCATTAGGCTCGATCCCGTAGAGTGCGAAATCCTGGTTCGGATCGCCGATGTCGAGGTTGACGATCGACCGCGCGCCGATCTGCCCAGCATATTCGCCGTCAGCGAGCCGGCTCATTTCGAACTTGCGCTGCGGTACCGAGAGGTGCGTCGTCCCGGTCGAGCGGATCGCGCGCAGCGCATCGATGGAGGCACATTCGGTGCCGGTGATCGGCGCGACGTCGGAAAAATCGGCCGAGGCGAGCGGTGCCCCGGCGTCAGTGACCGCCTTCGAAACCGCCGCCTGGGCGTCGGCCGGGTGCCCTGCAACCCCGGCAAGCGCCACGGAAAGCCCGTCCGCCGTCATCGTCGCATTGGTCAGATCGAGCCACGTGCACTCAAGGTTGGGCAGGATCTTCGTCACCGCGGCGCGGGCTACGGTGGCTGGGTCGTCGGCGGACGCCGCCGCCGTCTTCACTGGAGCGGTCGTCGCCGTTTCCGGTGCCGCGTCGTTGCCGCCTCCGAACGCCAAAAACGCGCCGCCCGTGAGCAGCAGGACCGCGCCAGCCACGCCGCCCAGTATCAGCTTGCGGTTGCCGCCACTGTCGTTCGCCGCCGAGGCGGTCGAGCTCTGCGCTGGCGTGGTGACCGGCTCAGGTGCGATAATTGGCTTCGGTTCGGCAGGCTTCGCCGGTGCGGCGAGCGCGGCATCGACGGCGGCGATCACCTCATCCATCGAACGCAGGCGCTCGGCCGGGTTTGGCCTCAGCATCTTCTCTAGCACGGGGCGGACCTGCTCCGGCACGCCAGATAGATCGACGCCCTTGCGACGCCTGTCGATCGCTTCGACGAAGCTCTTGCCCATGTCGACATTCCGGCCGAGCGCCACCGCCAGGATGACCAGCCCCAGGCCGTAGACGTCGCTCCACGGCCCGACCTCGCGATCGAAGTCGCCAAGCTGTTCGGGGGCGACATAGCCGAGCTTGCCGGCGAAACCGTCACCTATGATCGTCTTCTCGCCGGGATCGAGATCCTTGGCGATTCCGAAGTCGATGATCCGCGCGCAGGCCAGCTTGCCGTCCTCAAGCAGGACGTTGTCCGGGGACATGTCGCGGTGGATCGCGCCGAGGGCGTGGGCGGCGCGCAGCCCATCCGCGAGCCGCCGGGTCAAGGCGAGCAGTTCCGCCGGCGTCGCCTTCACCTTGTCGAGCACGTCCGACAGGTTGGCGCCGTCGATATATTCCGTGACGATGTAGAAGACGCCGAGCTGCGGCTCCTGTGCCAGCACCCGATAGGCGACCAGCGCTGGGTGGGAGAGGCGGGTGAGGGTGCGGGCTTCCTTGCGGAACATCGCCTGCACGCTCGGATCGGCGGCAAGCGCCGGAAGCATCACCTTGATCGCGACGCGCTCGTCGGAGTTGACGTTGCAGCCCTCGAACACCTCGCCCATGCCGCCACGTGCGATGAAACGCTTCACCTCGAAGATGTGATTGAGAACGTCGCCGACCTGAATGTGCGCCTCGCCCGTGCGCGGTGCCATCGGCGTGAAGCTGCCGGGCATCGAGGTTCGCGCCGAATCGCCGCCCAGCGCAGTGGACGGCGGCGGAACGGAAGAAGGCGCGGCCGAAACGGGGGCCGGGGGGACCGAGGCCGGGCGGAATACCGTGCGGTCGGCGTCCGCATCGCCGGGCTCGTCCTCGTCGGTCACGATCTGGCTGGCACGATCATCGTCGGCCCTCCTTCCCCCGGGCATCCACAGCACTAGCCCGTTACAGTGGCCTGCTGCAACACAGGGTCATTCGTCCGGCTTTGCTAGGGCGCGGCGTCACGCTAGACCTTGATCGGGGAACCCGGCGGGGGAAACGGGGCGTGGCATCGACCTTTCAGGACGAGTGGGACCGGTTGTCCTACGATCCGCGCACCTGGCCAGGGATGGCGGAGGCTAGTGGCCACGTTGCCGCGCGGCCAGCGCCGAAGGCTGATCGGCGCCGTTTGGCGATCGCGACCGGCGCTGGCCTGGCCGTGCTCGCGGGTGGTGCAGTCACGGCTTACCTGTCACGCGGCGACGGCGAGGTACCGGTTGTCGCGACGAACCAGAGCGGTGCAGAGACGACGACGACGCCGGGTCGGCGGCTCAGCCGGCGAACTCTCGTCCTGTCGGGCCCCGCCGACCTTAGAGCAGCGCTGATCGCGAACGGTATCGCGCCGGCCGCCGCCGATGCCGCGGCGGCCGCGGCGATCGGCGCGCTGAACGCCGGAGGCGAGATCCGGGCGGTGCTGACGATCGCCACCGTCGACGGCAGGCCGAGCCTCGAACGGCTCGATGCGTCCAATCCTGACAGCTCCGGCGCGGTCGTGTCGGCCGGTGCCGACGGGCGCTTCGTCGCCTCCCATGTGGCCGCCAACCTCAGCAGCAAGGTGCTCGTCCGACGCGGCACGATGGACGCCGACAGCTTCTATTCGTCGGCGGTGGCGGCAGGGATCAGCGACAGCCTCATCCCCGTATTCGCCAAGGCGCTGGCGTTCGACTTCGACTTTCAGCGCGAAGTCCACCTCGGCGACGCCTTCGAGGCGGCGTTTGAGCAGGAGGTCAATGCCAGCGGCGAGCCGGTCGGCGCACCGACCCTGCTCTACGCCTCGCTCACCACCGCCAACAAATCCTCCAGCGTGTACCGCTTCATCCCGCCGGGTGAGCGCGAGCCGCAATGGTTTGATTCGAGCGGCCGCAGCATCGTCCGCGCGCTGATGCGCACGCCCGTCGACGGCGCGCGGGTGTCCTCGAAGTTCGGGTTCCGTACGCATCCGATCCTGGGTTACCAGAAGCTCCACAAGGGCACCGATTTTGCCGCGCCGATCGGCACGCCGATCTACGCCTCCGGCAACGGGGTGGTCGAATGGGCAGCGATAAAGGGAGCGAACGGCAACCTCACCATCCTGCGCCACGACAATGGTTGGCAGACCTACTACCTCCACCAGAACCACTTTGCGGCCGGCATCGCGCCCGGGGTGCACGTGGCGCAGGGCCAGCAGATCGGCGAGATCGGCACGACCGGCCGTTCGACCGGGCCACATCTACACTACGAAGTTCATGTGGGCGGCCAGCCCGTCGATCCGCTCGGCATCCAGACCGAGTCGGGGCAGACGCTGAGCGGACAGGCGCTGATCGCCTTCGCCAAGGAACGCGACCGGATCGACGTCAGCCGGGCCGGACAAGCGGAGTAGCCAAACCGCCTCGACGGCGCCACGCAGCGAGCGGCAGGATCAGGGCGATCAGCACGAACGTAACCGCCACGCTCGCGTTCAGCCCCTCGTCCGAGCCGCCCCAGAAGGTGCTGCCGGCCAGATCGAAGTCGAACAATGCGCCGAAGCTGCCTGTGCCCGGATTGGGATCGAGACCGAGCAGGATCTGCTCCGCCCAATTATAGGCAGCGTGCGCGGCGATCGGCGCGGCGAGCCCGCCGCTGCGCAGCGCCAGCAACCCGAACAGCAGCCCGCCGAGTAGCAGGTTGACCAGGGTCAGCGGTGTCCGCGAGCCGCCAGCAATGTGAAGCAGGGCGAACGCCACCGACGCGACCAGCAAGCCTGCGTAGCGGCCCCAGCGGCGCACCAGCAGCGGCTGGAGCCAGCCGCGGAAATATACCTCCTCCACGCTGGCCTGGAACAGGATCGTTACCGTGCCGATCAGGATCGCGGCAGCGCCCTGCGTTTCGCCGGTGCCGGTCGTGATGCTGGAGGCGAGGGCCGCCAGCGCCGCGGCGGCAAGCAAGGCGGTCAGGCCGATACCGGCGCCGGAGGCGGCCCGAAGCATCGGCACGTGCCCGAACAGGTTCGCACGTCCCCCATCCAGCCGGATCCCGACCAGTGCGACGGCGAGCAACGCGGCGAACAGCACGAACGTGAACAGCGCCTCGGTGCCGACCATGCCCAAGGGAGTCGCGATAAGGGATGACGCCATTCCGGCGAACACGAGCTGGGCGAGGGTCAGGATGCCGGTCGCCGCGCAGAGCGCCAGGATCAGGGTCACGATGGGGCGAAGCTGCGAACTCGGATCGGCCCCGCTTGCGTGCGCCATGCGCTCCCCCTGCCATGTCCGGGCGTGACCCGGCCGTTGCCGCGACGTGACGGTCGGCGCTGGAGCCGACGTGCAAAACGGGTACGCAATACCGGTAGCGGCGGCGCTACGCCTCCGGGCGCGGCGCCACCGCAGCAGGTTCAGTTGACGAGAACGGCGACCACGCGGCGATTGGCGCCGTTGCTGGCCGAGGTGCCGGGCAACGGTTTGGACGAGCCGTAGCCCTGGACATCGAGACGGGTGATGTCGACCCCGTCGGCCATCAGCATGTCCGCGATGGCCTTCGCCCGCCGCTCGGACAGGTCCTGGTTCTTGGCGGCGGTGCCGGTCGAATCGGTGTGGCCTTCGATCCGGACCCGGCGGTTGGCCAGGCGCGGATCCTTCAGGGCCGCTGCAAAGGCGGAGATCTGCGCCTGGCTGCGGGGGTTCACCTGATCCGATCCGGTCATGAACTGGACGCGCAGGTCATATTGCCCGCGCGGCGCCGTCGACTTCGGGCGGTTGCGGCCGGACGTGCTCGCCGATGCGACGTTGCGCGCGGGCGTCGCTTCGGTTGGGGTGGCGGCCGGTGCCGATTTCGGGCGGGCGAGGCTGAAGCCACGCGTTTCGCCTCGCCGCACCTGGCGCGGCTTGTCCGTGCCTGCCGCCGCAGGAGCTGCGGCATCGTCACAGTCCACGAGCTGGCAGACGATCGTGTCGGGTTTGTCGGCGGCCTGCGTCTGTGCTGCAGCCGAGGTCGCCGCAGCGATAGCCAAGCCTACCGAAGCTAATCCGATCAGCCGCTTCATCACGTCCGTCCCCCGCGATTATGTGGCGGCGATGCTATGGGATCGCCGCTGCCAAGTCAAAGAATCGGCCTGCCTGGATGCGGACCACGGGCTTGTCTTTGACCCTGCTCCGGGGCACGCGCAGTGACGATGATCACTCGATCAATCGACCTTGCCGCGGCCCGGCGCATGGCGCTTGCGGCGCAGGGATTCGGCGCGGCCCGTCCAGCGACTCCGGTGGGCACCGCGGCGATGATGCGGACGATCAGGCGGAACGGGCTGCTTCAGATCGACAGCGTCAACGTGCTCGCCCGGGCTCACTATCTGCCGCTCTTCTCCCGCCTCGGCCCGTATCCACGCGCTTTGCTGGATCGCGTGGCGTGGACGCGGCCGCGGCGCCTGTTCGAATATTGGGCGCACGAAGCATCTTTGCTGCCCCTGGCCATGCAGCCGCTGATGCGCTGGCGCATGGCGCAGGCCGATCGCGGCGAGCGGATCTGGACAGGGCTTCGGCCCTTCGCCGGCGAACGCCGCGCCGAGGCGGAGACGGTGCTGGCCCGGATCGCCGCCGAGGGGCCGCTCGGCGCATCCGACTTCACCGAGAGCAAGGGCCGCACCGGTTGGTGGGAATGGGGCGATAGCAAGCGTGCGCTCGAATGGCTGTTCTGGGCCGGGCATATCACCACCGCGACCCGCCGCGGCAGCTTCGAACGTGTCTATGACCTGACCGAGCGGGTGATCCCTGCGGACGTGCTTGCGGTGCCCACGCCCACGGACGCCGAAGCCCACCGCGCTTTGCTGACGATCGCTGCCCGGGCGCTCGGTATCGCCACGGCGGGCGACCTGCGCGACTATTTCCGCCTGAAACCCGAACAGGCTTATCCACGGATCGCGGAGATGGTCGAGGCGGGAACGTTGGAGCCGGTGAAGGTGCCCGGCTGGAAGCAGCAGGCTTATCTCGACCCGACCGCGCGGCGGCCGCGCGCCATTCGCGGCCAAGCGCTGCTCGCTCCCTTCGATCCGCTGATCTGGGAACGCGCCCGCACCGAGCGGCTGTTCGGCTTCCACTACCGGATCGGCATCTACACACCCGCGGAACAACGCAGCCACGGCTACTATGTGCTGCCCTTCCTAATGGACGAGGCGATCGTTGCTCGCGTCGACCTCAAAGCCGATCGCCAGGCAAACGTCCTGCGCGTCCAGAGTGCGCATGCGGAGCCAAGCGCGCCGGCCGAAACAGCGGAGCGGCTGGCGACGGAACTCGCGATGATGGCCGAATGGCTGGGCTTGAGCGGCCTAGTCGTCGAGGAACGTGGCGACCTGGCCAGCGCGCTACGCGCCGTGCTGGCCTGAGCTGCCGGACCGCTAGATCAGCTTGTCGATGGTGATCGGCAGGTCGCGGATACGCTTGCCGGTGGCGTGATAGACAGCGTTCGAGATCGCGGCCGCGGTGCCGACGTTCGCCAATTCGCCGACGCCCTTGGTACCGAGCACGTTGACCTGCGTGTCGACCTCTGGAACCATCAGGATGTCGACCTTGGGTATGTCCGCGTTCACCGCGATCAGATATTCGGCAATGTTGTCGTTGACGTAGGAAGCGCGCTTTTCGTCGATCTCGGTCGCCTCGAGGAGGGCCGAGGCCATTCCCCAGATCATGCCGCCTAGATACTGACTGCGGGTCGTGCGCGGGTTGAGGATTCGCCCGGCGGCGAACGCGCCCGTCATCCGCGGCACCCGGATCTCGCGGGTCCGGGCGTGGATGCGGACCTCCACGAACTCCGCGCCGAAGCCGTACATCAGCGGCTTCGGATCCTTCTTGTTCGGATCCTGCTCGCCGCCGCCGCCGAGCTTGCCCTTGTAGAGCCCCTGGACCGCGCCCGGTCCAGAGCCCGGCGGCGCCCATTCGGCATATTCCTCGATCGACGCGGTGCCCATCCGTGCGACCGCGTCGGCCAGTGCCTTGCCGGTCGGCACCTGCCCACCGAAGCGCGCCCGGATCTTCTCGCACGCCGCATGGATCGCCGATCCCGCACTGGCGGTCGTCACCGACCCTCCGGCGACAGGGGCGGGCGGCAGGCGGCTGTCGCCGAGTTCGATCGTTACCTTGTCGGCAGGTTGGCCAAGCCGTTCGGCCGCAACCTGGGCGAGCACCGTGTAGGCGCCATTGCCGATTTCGTGCGCCGCGGTCTGGACGTGGATGCGCCCGTCCGCGGAGAGACGAACGCGCGCGGTCGATGGCATCATCTGGGTCGGGTAGACGGCCATCGCCGTGCCCCATCCGATCAGCCAGTCGCCGTCGCGCATCGACATCGGCGCCGGGTTTCGCCTGGCCCAGCCGAAGCTCGCCGCCGCCTCGTCGAAGCACTTCATGACCGAACGGCTGGTGTAGGGCGCGCCGTTGACCGGGCTCTTCATCGTGTCGTTGACGCGACGGAACTCGATCGGGTCCATGCCGAGCGCGATGGCCATCTCGTCCATCGCCGTTTCCAGCGCGTAGATGTACGGCGTCTCCGGCGGCGAGCGCATGAAGCCGGGCGTATTGCGGTCGGTGCGGACGATGTTGACCTTCGACCAAATGTTCGCTGCGTTCCACATCTCGACCGATGCCTCGGTGCCGCCGACGTTATAGTCGTCGTCGCGGCTGGTGACCTCCCAGCCTTCATGGGCGTAGGCGGTGAGCTTGCCATCGCGGCTCGCGCCCAGGCGGATGCGGTGGCGGGTCTCGGCCCGGTAGGTGGTGAGGGTGAAGCCCTGCGCGCGGGTCAGGACGCACTTCACCGGCCGGCCGAGATCGCGTGCGGCCCCCGCGATCAGCGCGGTCCGCTGGGTCATCATCCCCTTGGATCCGAACGCGCCCCCGACATACGGGTTGATGACCGTGACCTTAGCCGGATCGATGCCGAGCTGCTCGGCCGCGCCGTTCTTCAGACCCCAGACGAACTGGCTCGGTTCGTACAGTGTGAGTTCGTCGCCCTTCCACACCGCCGTCGTCGAGAACAGCTCCATCGCATTATGGTGCTGGGTCGGGGTGCGGTAGCTGACGTCGATCTTGACCGCGGCGGCGGCGAGAGCCGCCTCGGCGTCGCCCTTCTTCTTGTCCTTGTGCTTCGGATCGGCGGCCGCGACCGCCACCGTCTGCGCGCCGGCGCTCTCCAGGGTCGCGCTTGGCTTCTGGGCGACGTAGCGGGTGCGGATGCGGTGGGCGGCGTCGCGCGCCGTTTCGTAGGTTTCGGCGACGACCATCGCGACGATCTGGCCGTCATGCTTGATCTCGGGCCCGCCGAGCGGAACGAGCGAGGCGGACACCGGCCCGCCTTCGTTCATGAACTTGACCGGCTGGCGCTTGGGGGCGTTCTGGTGGGTGTAGATCTTGATGACGCCGGGCAGCGCCGCCGCCTCGGTAGTGTCGATCGCAGCTATGCGGCCACGGGCAATGCCGCTCGTCACCATGAACGCGAACAAGGCGGCGGGCACGGCCATGTCGGCGGCGAAGATCGGCTCGCCGGTCACCTTGGCACGGGCATCGTAGCGGGCGATCGGCTCGCCCATATTGTCCATGCGCGGCGGCACGGGCGGGGTCGGTACCATCACAGCGCGATCTCCTTCGTCTCGAGGAGCGCACGCACAAGCGTGGCCTTGCCCAGCGGCACCTTGAAACGGTTATGTTCGTGCGGCCGTGCATCGGCAAAAGCGGCATCTGCCGCACGGGTCGCGGTGGCTTCGTCGAGCGGCTGGCCGACGAGAGCCGCTTCGGCCGCTCGGGCACGCCACGGCTGGGTGGCGACGCCACCAAGCGCGATCCGCGCCTCGCGCACGTTCGTGCCGTCCATGTCGAGCGCCACCGCCGCCGAGGCGAGCGCGAACTCGTACGATTCGCGGTCACGCACCTTCACGTAGCGGGAACGGCGAAACCAGCGCGCCTTGGGCAGCAAGAAGCCGGTGATCATCTCACCCGGCGCAAGCCCGGTTTCGACCTGCGGCGTGGCGCCGGGTGCGCGATGGAGCATTGCGAACGGCTTGCCGTTGAACGGGCCGGTCGTCGCGACGCGCGCATCGATCGCGATCAGCGCCTGGGCGAAATCGCCCGGATACATGGCGATGCAGGCTTCGCTCGTGCCGAGCACCGCATGTGCGCGATTATGGCCGTCGAGGGCGGCACAGCCTGATCCCGGCACGCGCTTGTTGCATTGGGTGTAGCGAATGTCGCGGAAGTAGTTGCAGCGGGTTCGTTGCAGCACATTGCCGCCGAGCCGGGCCATGTTGCGTAGCTGCGCGCTTGCCGCGAGCAGCAGCGACTGGGCGACCACCGGATAGTCGCGGGCGACAAGCGGGTCGGCGGCTGCGTCCGCCATGGTGACGAGCGCACCGAGCCATACCGCGTCGCCCTGTTCGGCGATGCGCGACCATTGCCGCCCTTCCAGGCCGCGAATGTCGACCAGCGCAGTCGGCTGCATCACGTCGAGCTTCATCAGATCGAGCAGGGTCGTGCCGCCGCCGAGATACTGGACGGGGCTCTGAATGTGCGCCTCGGCTGGGACCGTCGCGGCCTTCGTCGCCGCGCGCCAGTCTGTCGGGCGGCTGTAGGTGAAGGGCCGCATCAGCCGCGACCCGTAGCGGAGGCGGCCTGTTTCACGGCCGCGACGATGTTCGGGTAGGCGGCGCAGCGGCAGAGATTGCCGCTCATGAACTCGCGTATCTCGCCGTCCGATCGCGTCCGGCCCTCACGGACGCAGGCTACGGCCGACATGATCTGGCCCGGCGTGCAATAGCCGCACTGGAAGGCATCGTTGTCGATGAACGCCTGTTGCATCGGGTGGAGCGTGCCGTCGGGCTTGGCGAGACCCTCGATCGTAGTGACCTCCTGGCCCTCGACGGCGACCGCGAGCGTCAGGCAGGACAGCACGCGCTCGCCATCGAGATGGACGGTGCAGGCGCCGCACTGGCCCTGGTCGCACCCCTTCTTGCTGCCGGCGAGACCAAGCTGCTCGCGCAGCGCATCGAGCAACGTCGTGCGAGGATCGACGCCGATCGCGCGCGTTCGGCCGTTGACCTTGAGGGTTACTGGCACCGTCAACGGGGGTTGCCGAGCGGCTGGGGCCTGTGCCGATGCCGCCGCGGGCGCGATGCCCAGCGCCGGAACTGCGGCGGCTATGCCGAAGCTTGCCGATAGGAGCTCGCGTCGTCCCACGCCTGACCGCTCGTCGGTGTCGTCCATGCGTAATTCTCCGCTTTTCTCCACAATCCATACGGCAGGCCATTGTTCCTGAGCCGCGCAAGCAGCCGGACGGCGCAATGGTGGCGGCTTTCCCGGATGCGATCCGGGTCCTAGAAGGTCGGCGGCAACGGAAGAGGAAGACGGGCTTGAACGAGATGATCGAACGGCACGGTCTGAAGGTCGCGGCACCGCTGGCGGCGTTCATTGAGGAACGCGCACTGGCCGGGCTGGCGATCGAACCGGCGGCCTTCTGGCGCGGGGTCGCGGCGATCTACGAACGGTTCGCTCCGGAGAACCGGGCGTTGCTGGAAACCCGCGACACGATCCAGGCCAGGATCGATGCCTGGCACCGGGAGCGGCCGGGCCAGCCCATCGATCCGGACGAGTACCAGCGTTTCCTGGAGGAGATCGGCTACCTCGTCGCCGAGCCCGCGCCGTTCGAGATCGCGCCGGGCGAGGTCGATGCCGAGGTGGCGCAGATGGCCGGACCGCAGCTGGTCGTGCCGGTGTTGAACGCCCGCTTCCTGCTCAACGCCGCCAATGCGCGCTGGGGCAGCCTCTACGACGCGCTGTACGGCACGGATGCGATTGCGCGGACCGGCACCGAACAGCCCGGCTATGATCCCGCCCGCGGCGCCGAGGTGATCGCCCGCGCGAAGTCGTTCCTGGACGAGGCGGTGCCGCTTGCCAGCGGCAGCCATGCCGACGTCGAAGCCTATGCGGTGGAAGGCGGCGTGCTGACGCCGGCGCTTGCCGATCCTGCGGCGTTCGTCGGATATCGCGGCGATCCGGACGCACCCTCGGCGATCCTGCTGCGCCACAACGGACTGCACATCGAGATCGTCGTCGACGGCGCGCATTCGATCGGCGGCAACGATCGTGCCGGCGTCGCCGACGTCGTGCTGGAATCGGCTCTGTCGACGATCGTCGATCTCGAGGATTCGGTGGCGGCCGTCGATGCCGACGACAAGGTCGCGGCTTATACCAATTGGCTCGGGCTGATGAAGGGCGACCTGAGCGCTGCCTTCGTCAAGGATGGCAAGCCGATGACGCGGACGCTGGCCCCCGACCGGGTCTATGCCGCGCCCGGCGGCGGCGAGCTGACGTTGTCGGGCCGCAGCCTGCTGTTCGTCCGCAACGTCGGCCACCTGATGACGACGCCCGCAATCCTGCTGCCGGATGGCCGCGAAGCGCCCGAGGGCATCCTCGACGGCATCGCCACCAGCCTGATCGCGCTGCACGATCTGAACGGCACCGCCGGCACCCGCAACAGCCGTGCACGGGCGATCTACATCGTCAAGCCGAAGATGCACGGGCCCGACGAGGTCGCCTTCACCGACCGCCTGTTCGACGCGATTGAAGACCTGCTCGGGCTGGCCAGACACACCATCAAGGTCGGGGTGATGGACGAGGAGCGACGCACCTCTGCGAACCTAGCTGCCTGCATCCGGGCGGTGAAGGATCGCATCGTCTTCATCAACACCGGATTCCTCGACCGCACTGGCGACGAGATCCACACGTCGATGCGGGCCGGCGCCATGGTCCGCAAGGGCGCTATGAAGGAGTCGGCCTGGATCAAGGCCTACGAGGCGCGCAACGTCGCCATCGGGCTTGCCTGCGGGCTTTCCGGCAAGGCGCAGATCGGCAAGGGCATGTGGGCCGCGCCGGACCGCATGGCCGACATGCTCGACCAGAAGATCGGCCATCCCCGCGCCGGCGCCAGCACCGCCTGGGTGCCGAGCCCGACCGCCGCGACCCTCCACGCGATGCACTATCACCAGCTCGACGTGTTTGCCCGGCAACGGGAGCTGGCTGCCGAACCGGTCCCGCCGCTGCAGGCACTGCTGACCGTGCCGCTCGCCGCCGGCACCAACTGGTCGCCGGACGAGATCGCCGAGGAGCTCGACAACAACGCGCAGGGCATTCTCGGCTATGTCGTGCGCTGGATCGACCAGGGCGTCGGCTGCTCCAAGGTGCCGGATATTCACGACGTCGGGTTGATGGAGGATCGGGCGACGCTGCGCATCTCCTCGCAGCACATGGCCAACTGGCTGCTCCACGGCGTCTGCACGGCGGAGGAGGTCGAGGCCTCGCTCCGGCGGATGGCCGCGAAGGTCGATGCGCAGAATGCGGGTGATCCGCTGTACCGGCCGATGGCGCCCGATCCCGACGCGAGCGTGGCGTTCCGCGCCGCCCGCGCCCTGGTGTTCGAAGGCGTGCCGCAGCCTAACGGCTATACCGAGCCGCTGCTCCACGCCTTCCGTGCCGAGGCCAAGCAAGCCGTTGGAGCCAGCTGATGCCGCTTTATGAAATCGACGGGCGTCGTCCGACGCTGCCGGACGACCGATCGGCATGGATCGCGCCGGGTGCGCAGCTGATCGGCGATGCGCGGCTGGGGCGCGAAGTCGGCATCTGGTTTCGCGTCGTGATCCGCGCCGACAACACGCCGATCATCGTCGGCGACCGCAGCAATGTGCAGGAAGGCGCGATCCTGCATTCGGATCCCGGCATACCCTGCACGATCGGCGTCGGCTGCACGATCGGCCACCGCGCCATCCTGCATGGCTGCACGATCGGCGATAACGTGCTGATCGGCATGGGGGCGACAGTACTCAATCGCGCCGAGATCGGCGACAACTGCCTGGTCGGCGCCGGCGCGTTGGTGACCGAGGGTAAGGTGTTTCCGCCGGGCAGCTTGATCGTCGGCAGCCCGGCACGTGTGGTACGGACGCTGGACGAGGCCGCGATCGAGGGGCTGCGCGCCTCCGCGATCAGCTATGCGGCGCGGGCACGGGACTATGCCGCAGGGTTGCGGCGGATCGACTGAAGGAACCGGCATCATGGGATCGACCGCACTCGTCATCGGCGCCTCGCGGGGCCTCGGCCTCGGCTTGGCGGAGGAGTATTTGCGCCGCGGCTGGACCGTCATCGCTACCGTGCGCGGCAGCGGCCGGACCGCTCTTCACGATCTGCAGGAGCGAGCTGACGGCCGGCTGGAGATCGAAAGCCTCGACATGAACGAGGAAGCGCAGCTTGATGCGCTGGCAGCGCGGCTCGCCGGGCGGAGCCTCGATCTCCTGTTCGTCAACGCCGGGATCGCGCTCGCCTCGGAGACACCGGTCGGCGAGGTGACCGAAGCCGACTTCACCGAGATCATGCGGACCAACGCGTTCGCGCCGCTCCGTCTCGTCGATCGGCTGATCGAACGGGTCACGGCCGACGGCACTGTCGCCGTGATGTCGTCCGAACTCGGCAGCATCACCGGCACGAGCGGCGGGTACGAAATCTACCGCATGAGCAAGGCCGCGCTCAACATGGGCCTGAAGAGCCTCGCAGCGCGGCGGGCCGACACCAAAACCTATCTGTGCGTCTCGCCGGGTTGGGTGCGCACCGATATGGGCGGACCGCAGGCAGTGCTCGACGTTTCCCAGAGCGTCCCGCGTATCGCCGACCTGATCGCCGATCGCGCGGGATCCGGCGGAATTGCCTTCGTCAGTTACGATGGGCGGGCGCTGGCGTGGTGACGCCGCTGCCCTGAGCAGCCGGCTGCGCGAGGCGGCGGGCGGTGACGATGCGGATCTGCGGGTCGAGCATCTGGCCGCGCATCACGCCTTCGCCTTCGGTGGCGGAACGTGGCGCGTCCAGCATGCGCAGCGCCACGTCCATGCCGCTGACGACCTTGCCGAAGGCTGCGAAGCCGAGATTGTCGCCCGGCTGCTTGGGATCGGCATCCATGCTGGTCATGTCGCCGATCGTGATGAAGAAGTCGCCGTTGGCGCTGCCCGGCGCGGCGCGTGCCATCGAGATCGTGCCCGTCGTGTGGCTGAGCCCGGTCTGACTGGTCGGCTCGTGCGCGATGTTCGGGAGCACGCGCTTGGGATCGTTGCGCACCCCGGCCTGGACCAGCCCGAAGCCGTCCTGAACCTTGACCGCCCGGTAGAAGGTCGCGCCGTCGAGCCGCTTCTCGTCGACATACCTCAGGAAGTTGGCGGCGGTGATCGGGGCCCGCTCCGTCTCAACCTCGATCTCGATCGTGCCGACCGAGGTCTGGAGCGCAACCCGCACCGTCGCCGGGCGCGGAGTGGCCACGGGCGCGGCGGGCGCACTCTCGACCGGCACTGCGGGCACCTGCGCAAAGAGAGTCGCGGACGAAAGGGACAGAAGGGCGAAGGCGGCGAAAGAGCGAGTCATGCGGCGATCCTAACGGCAACGTGCGGATAATCGACCCGCTCCGGGCGGGGTGCCCGGAAAGAGGCTGCATGCTAAGAGCGGACAATCGACAGGCGAGGTAGCGTTGATCCAGGTCGGACCCCTCAAGCTCAAGGCTCAGCTGCTCTGCGGACAGGAAACCGCCATGGGCCCGGGCAAGGCCGACCTGCTCGAAGCGATCGCCCGAAACGGTTCGATTTCCGCTGCCGGCCGCGCGCTCGGCATGAGCTACCGGCGAACCTGGCTGCTGGTCGATACGATGAACCGCTGCTGGCGTGAGCCTCTGGTGGACACCGCGGCGGGCGGCAGCCGCGGCGGCGGTGCGCGGCTGACCGACCTCGGCCAGCAGGTTCTGGACGGCTACCGCGAGGTCGAGCGTCGCGTCGCCGAGGCGGTCTCCGTCGGGCCGCTGTCGGCGCTGACGGACGCGATCCGATCGGAGCCGAAGGCGTCGCAGCAGGAACAGTGAGCTTTGCTGCCGTGCGTCGGACGGCTCGTCTGGACGGCACCGCCCAAGCTGATCTATTGGAGCGTGCCGCCGATGCACATCTTCGCCAACCCGAACCGTTTCCTGGGGATCGCCCGGCCGCTGACGCCATGGTTGGGGTGGAGCGGTGGCGTGCTCGTCGCCGTCGCGCTTGGCGCCGGTCTGTTCTACACGCCGCCGGACTATCTGCAGGGCGAAAGTGTGCGGATCCTCTACGTCCATGTGCCGAGCGCCTGGCTTGGCATGGCCGGCTGGGGCGCAATCGCGGTTTGCAGCCTGATGCAACTCGTCTGGCGTCATCCCCTCGCCGCGGTCGCCGCACGCGCGTCCGCCGTGCCGGGCGCGTTGTTCGCTGCGCTCGCGCTTGCGACCGGTTCGATCTGGGGGCGGCCGACCTGGGGGACATGGTGGGAGTGGGACGGCCGTCTGACGTCGATGCTCGTCCTGTTCTTTCTGTATCTCGGCTACATCGCGCTCGCCAATGCGGGCGACGAGCGCGCTTCCTCATCCCGGGTGGCGGCGATCTTCGGGCTGGTCGGCGCGGTCAACCTGCCGATTATCCATTATTCGGTGCTGTGGTGGCGCACGCTCCACCAGGGGCAGAGCATCACCCTGCGTGGCTCGACCATCGACGGTTCGATCCTGTGGCCGCTGCCGATCGCGACGCTCGGCTTCACCCTGCTGTTCGCGGCCATCGTGCTGATGCGGATGCGGGCGATGCTGGCAGAGGCGAAGGTCGAGGCGCGGCTGCGGCGGATGGCGACGCAATGAACCACTGGCCGTTCATCATTGCCGCATACGCGTTGGCCATCGGCGGTACCGTGACGCTGACGGTCGCAAGCTTCCTCGCGATGCGCCGGGCCGAGGCGCGGGCGGAGGCGGTACGGCGGCCATGAAGGCGAAACATCAGAGGCTTTCGCTGGCGCTGCTGGCGGTTGTAGCGCTCGTCGGCGCGGCTCTCTTGGCGATGTCTGCGCTGCGGAGCCAGGCTGCCTACTTCTACACGCCGACCGACGCGATGCGTGACGGCGTCGAGCCTGGCCGCGCGGTGCGGCTGGGTGGCATGGTCGCCGGCAAGTCGATCAAGCGCGCGCCAGATGGCGTTACGATCGATTTCCTGGTGACAGACGGGCATCAGACCGTGCCGGTGCGCTTCACCGGCATCGTGCCCGATCTGTTCAAGGAAAATAGCGGCGTCGTCGCCGAAGGCGCGTTCCAGGCCGGGGGCGGCTTCGTCGCGACCAACATCCTGGCCAAGCATGACGAACGCTACATGCCGCCGCAGATCGCCGGCGACATGCACAAATCCAAGAGCCTCGAGCCATGATCGCCGAAGCGGGATTGGCAGCACTCTGGCTCGCGGCGGCGCTCGCGGTGCTCCAGCTCGTGCTGGCCGTGACGGGCCTGCGCGCCGGGCATGAGGCGACCCTGCCGTCGGTGCGGCCGATCGCGATGGCGCAGGCGGTGCTGACCGGACTCGCCTTTGCGGCTTTGATCTACCTGTTCCTGGCAGTCGACCTGTCGGTCGCTCTGGTCGCGGCCAACGATCATTCGGCCAAGCCGTGGCTCTACAAATTTGCCGGCACATGGGGGAACCACGAAGGTTCGATGCTTATGTGGGTGACGATCCTAGCGGTCGCCGGCGGTGCAGTGGCGATCTTCGAGCGGCGGCTACCGGAACGCACCCTGATCGCCACGCTGGGCGCGCAAGCGGCGATCGGCATCGGATTCTACGCCTTCCTGCTGTTCGCCTCGAATCCGTTTGCCCGGCTCGATCCGGCACCGGTGGAGGGGCAGGGGCTCAACCCGCTGCTTCAGGATCCGGGCCTCGCCTTTCATCCGCCGACGCTCTACCTCGGCTATGTCGGCCTGTCGGTCGCCTTCTCCTTCGCGGTCGGGGCGCTGGTCACGCGCGACGTCGGTGCGGCGTTCGCGCGGGCGATGCGTCCGTGGGTGCTGGGCGCCTGGATCTTCCTGACGCTCGGCATCACCGCCGGCAGCTACTGGGCCTATTACGAGCTCGGCTGGGGCGGCTGGTGGTTCTGGGATCCGGTCGAGAATGCATCGCTGATGCCGTGGCTGGCGGCGACGGCGTTGCTTCATTCGGTCACGGTGCTGGCGACCCGCGATGGCCTACGCGCCTGGACGGTGATGCTGGCCGTCGTTGCCTTTTCGATGAGCATGGTCGGCACCTTCCTCGTCCGCTCCGGCATCCTGACGAGCGTCCATTCCTTTGCCGTCGATCCGCGCCGCGGTGCCTTCATCCTGGCACTGCTCGCCATCTATATCGGCGGCGCGCTGCTCCTGTTCGGGCTCCGCGTCGGGACGGTAAAGGAAGGGTCTCAGTTCAATGCGGTCAGCCGCGAGGGCGCGCTGGTCGTCAACAACCTGCTGTTGTCCGCCATCCTCGGCATCGTTCTAGTTGGCACGCTCTACCCGCTCGGCGTGGAGGCGGTGACCGGCGAGAAGCTGTCCGTCGGCCCGCCTTATTTCGATGCCGCGGCCGGCCCTTTGGCCCTGATCCTTGTGGCGATCATGGCGGCCGGACCGCTGATGCGCTGGCGTCGCGACGAGCTGAAGCCGCTGGCGATGCGGCTCGCGCTGCCGATTTTGCTCACGGCGCTGGCCCTGCTGGCCGTGATTCTGCTTGCGCCCGGCATCCGCATCCTGCCGCTGCTCGGTTTGGTCGTCGCGGCTGGTGTCGGTGCGGCGAGTCTCGCGCCCTTGTGGAAGCGTAATCTGCGCAGGACCCCGATGTTCACCTACGGCATGGTCATCGCCCATCTGGGCATCGCCGTCAGCCTCGCCGGCATGGCCTCCGAGAGTGCCTTCACCAAGGAGACTTTGGTCGCCTCCCGGATCGGCGAGACCCATCAGGTCGGGCCGTACGCGCTCCGTCTCGACGCCGTCGAGCCGGTCGCCGGGCCGAATTGGACCGCGATCGAGGCGAAGCTGACCGTCACTCGCGGTGACCGCGCACCCTTCGTGGTCCGGCCCGAGGCGCGCATGTTCTGGACGCCGCCGACCGAGACCAGCGAGGCGGCGATCACGACAGTGATCGACGGGCAGCTCTACGCCGTGGTCGGCAAGTCGGACGGGGAGGGACGCTGGCAGCTCCGGCTTTGGTGGAAGCCGTTCGTCACCCTGATCTGGGCGGGCGGCGTCCTGATCGCACTGGGTGGTCTGCTGTCGCTGGTCGGCCGCGTCCGGCGCGAGCGGCGCACGCATGAGCGGCTCGCCTGGGCATGAAGACGCGTACGATCCGCCTGATTCTGTGGGCGCCTCTGGTGCTGTTCCTGGTCTTCGTCGGGCTGTTCGCGAGCGGCCTGATCCGTCCGTCGAGCAGCACGATCCGGTCCAAGCTGATCGGCCAGCCGCTCCCGGAATTTGCGCTCCCTGCCGGAGTGCCGGGCAAGCCTGCCCTGGCGCGAAGCGATTTCACCGCGGGCAAGCCTCGATTGCTGAACGTCTTCGCCAGCTGGTGCGTGCCCTGTATCGCCGAGGCGCCACAGCTCGTACAGTTGCGCGATGCGGGGGTCGAGATAGATGCCATCGCGATCCGCGATCGTAGCGAGGACATTGCCGGGTTTCTCGCCCGCAACGGGGATCCCTATGCTCGGATCGGATCGGACAAGGACAGCTCGGTCCAGCTTGCGCTCGGCTCGTCGGGCGTGCCCGAGACCTTCGTGATCGACGGCAAGGGCATCATCCGCCACCAACATATCGGCGACATCCGCCCCGAGGACGTGCCTGCGCTTCTTTCCGCGGTTCAGTCGGCGCAATGAGGCGGGCCTTCGTCGTTGCAGTTGCACTGGCCGTTGCGGCGCCGGCCTTCGCGGATTCGCTGCTGCCCGCTGCCGAGCTCGCCAATACCGCGCTGCCGGATGCCAAGCAGGAGGCCAAGGCGAAGGCGCTGATGACCAACCTTCGCTGCCTCGTCTGCCAGGGCCAGTCGATCGCCGACAGCGATGCGGAACTGGCCGGCGACATGCGCGCGCTCGTCCGCCGCCGGATCGCCGCCGGCGAGGAGCCGCAGGCGATCCGCGACTGGCTGATCGCCCGCTACGGCAACTGGGTCAGTTACGATCCGCCACTCGAGCCGGTTACCTGGCCGTTATGGGCGGCGCCGTTGTTGTTGCTCGGCGCGGGTGCTTGGATCGCGCGCGGCAGGTTCCGCAGGCGCAGGGTGGGGCCGAACTGATGGGATGGCTGATCCTGCTGGTGCTGGCGCTGCTGGTCGGCGGACTGCTGTGGCGCTTCGGGCACATGCCGCGGGCGACGCTCGAACTGCTCGGTGCGGCGTTGCTGATCGGCGTGGCCGGCTATGCGTGGCAGGGCAGTCCGGGTCTCGCGGGCAAGCCGACTCCGCCGCCCGCCGACGCGCGTCAGCCGGACAGCGTGTTCGCCACCGAGCGGACCAAGATGATGGAACGGTTCGGCGGCGCCGCCCAGATCCTCGATGCCGCTGATGCGATGCACCGCCAGGGCTGGAACCGCTACGCCATCGCGCTGATCAAGGGTGGGCTGGAAAAGAGCCCGCGCAATGCGGACCTGTGGGTCGGGCTCGGCAACGCGCTCGTCATTCACGGCGGTGGCATGATGTCGCCAGCGGCGCAGCTTGCCTTTCAGCGGGCCGCGGAGATCAACCCGGAGCATCCCGGGCCGCCCTTCTTCATGGGCCTCGCTTATGCCCAGGCGGGGCAAGTCGACCAGGCGGAGGCGATCTGGCGCGGCCTGCTTGCCCGCGCTCCAGCCGACGCGCCGTGGCGCCGCGATCTCGAGGAACGGCTCGCTTCCTTGCAGGCTGCGTCCGCTGCACGCTGATCCAGCGGCGGTGTCAAGTTCCGGCGCGCTACTGCTGTATTCCCTATAGCCACAGCACCTATCGGGGATGTTCTCGATATCAGCAAGCAACGCTGCGGCTTCGTTTTCACATCGCCGGCTCCCGTCAAGTTCCACCTCTGCCTCTTCTCGGAGGTGACATATGGCGTGTGAGCTCAACTTCACGACTCAACGTTGCCTAGCAACGACTCACCGCTATAGCCGAGTCTTTACTTGAATTCAGGCATTCAGACCCGACATCTGTTGGCGAAGGAGAGCAAGCATGACTAGCAAGAAGCTTCTTTGGACCGCCGCGGCCATCGCATTCCCCCTCGGAATGGCGCAGGCTCAGGCGCCGTCCACGGCTCCGTCGGCGACGGTCGGCAGCAGCAGCGGGGCTCCAGCGGCAGCAGCCGATCCGGTGACCAGCGATCAGAGCGTCTCAACGACCGATGTCGCGGCCTCGGATGCCACGACCGGCTCGGACAGCGCCGCGATGACCACGGCGGATAGCAGCACCGCTGGAACGCAGGCACCGGCCACGTCCGGTGATCAGCCGGTCGCGGTCAGCAAGGCCGATGTTCAGACGGGCGCGACGGTCCTGGGTAGCGACGGCTCAGCGGTGGGCAAGATCGAGTCGGTGTCGGCTGATGCCGCTGTCGTCTCCACCGGCAAGGCGAAGGCACAGATCCCCTTCACCAGCTTCGGCAAGACGGACAAGGGGCTCGTGATCGCCATGTCCAAGAGTCAGTTCGAGGCGGCGGCTTCCGGCAAGTCCGCTTCGTAACATCCTGCCAATCACGAAAAGGGCCGCGCCTGCATCATGCCGGCGCGGCCCTTTTCTTATCTCGTCACGGTCGAGGCTACTTGCCCCGGCCGGTCTTCTCCTGAAGCGCATCGATCTGCTTCGATGCATCCGCCTTGCTGAGCGAATCGTCGAATTCCTCGTGCGCCTCTTCGCTGAGCGTCTTCAGATAGGAGGCCTGCGCGCCGGTCATCGGCTCGTCGCCGGTGGTCCAGTCGTCCGGATCCTTCTCCGCGTTCGAGGTCGGGTGGCTCTTGGGATTGTCGGACATGGATGATGTTCCGTTCGGTTGAAGTCGGATCAGGAACGCCCATGTTCCCCGTGTGTTCCCATCAATTCATCGGCAGGTCCAGCGCGTCGGCAACGGCCTGATGGCGGATCTTGCCGCCCGAGACGTTGAGGCCGTTGGCCAGGTGCGGATCGGCGGCCATGGCCGCGTCCGCGCCCAGGTTGGCGAGCCGGAGCACGAACGGGAGGGTCGCATTGTTGAGCGCGAAAGCCGACGTCCGCGCCACCGCGCCCGGCATGTTGGCGACGCAGTAATGGATGATGCCATCGACCTCGAACACGGGATCGTCGTGCGTGGTCGGGCGCGAGGTTTCGAAGCATCCGCCCTGATCGATGGCGATGTCGACCAGCACCGATCCGCGTTTCATCGTCTTCAACATGTCACGGGTGACCAGCTTCGGCGCCGCGGCGCCTGGTACCAGTACCGCACCGATGACGAGGTGGGCGCGCTGCACCGCGGCGGCGATGGCGGCGCGGCTGGCGTAAGCGGTCTTGATCTGGCTGCCGAAGAACATGTCGAGCTCGGCCAACCGATCGTTCGAAATGTCGTAGATAGTTACGTCGGCGCGCATGCCGACCGCCATCTGCGCCGCGTTGACCCCGGAGACCCCGCCACCGAGGATCGCCACCCGGGCCGGGGCGACGCCAGGCACGCCGCCCAGGAGCACACCGCGCCCGCCTTGTTCCTTTTCGAGGTAATGTGCACCGACCTGGATCGACATGCGCCCGGCCACTTCCGACATCGGCTTGAGCAGCGGCAGCGCGCCGGAGCGCGACGTTACCGTCTCATAGGCAATGCACGTCGCGCCGGATCGCATCAGCCCTTCCGCCTGCGGCTTGTCGGCAGCGAGATGGAGGTAGGTGAAGAGCAGGTGGCGCGGCTCCAGCAGGGCGATCTCGGACGGCTGCGGCTCCTTCACCTTCACGATCATGTCGGCGCCGGCAAACACCTCCGCGGCGGTGGCGACGATCGTGGCGCCGGCGGCGCGGTAATCGGCATCGTCGAAGTCGATCCCGCTGCCGGCCCCCGTCTCCACGATCAGCTCGTGCCCGGCGCCGACGAGCTCAGCCGCCGAAGGCGGGGTGAGCCCGACACGGTATTCATGGTTCTTGATTTCCTTGGGCACTCCGACGCGCATAGTCGCCTCCTCGCCGTTTCGTGTTGGGGCGACGCGCGATCGCGCCGCTCGTGTCTATATTGCGAGGCCAATGGCGACATGCTAGTTCGCGCCGCGCCCGCCAGTGGCCCGCGGGCAGGTTCGAGGCGGGCAGCGTTGCGCAGGGCAAGGTCCATCAAACGATGAACGAAACCATGCCGGCAGGGTCGCTCCCGTCGGATCGAGACCCGTCGATCGACGACCAGTCGCACGGTCACGCCGGGGGCAGCCTGCTGAAGCTCTCGCTAGGCGCGGTCGGCATCGTCTTCGGCGATATCGGCACGAGCCCGCTTTACGCGTTCCGCGAGACCTTTGCCGGGCACCATCCGCTGTTGCCGGACGAACTCCACATCCTGGGCGTGCTGAGCCTGATCTTCTGGTCGATGATGCTGGTCGTGACGATCAAGTACGTCACGATCATCATGCGCGCCGACAACAAGGGTGAGGGCGGCAGCCTGGCGCTGCTGGCGCTGATCAACCGCAAGTCGGAAGGGCGGCGCTGGACCAAGGGCATCGTGCTCCTCGGCGTGTTCGCCACCGCCCTGTTCTATGGCGACAGCATGATCACGCCGGCGATCTCCGTGCTGTCCGCGGTCGAGGGCCTGAGCACGGTCGAGGCGCAGTTGGCGCCGGCGGCGCCGATTATTGCGGTCGGCATCCTGATCGGCCTGTTCATGATCCAGGCGCGCGGCACGGCCAAGGTCGGCCTGCTGTTCGGGCCGATCATGGTCGTCTACTTCCTGGTGCTGGCGGTCCTCGGGCTCGTCCACATCGTCGGTAACCCCAGCATCCTCGCCGCACTAAACCCCTGGTATGCGGTCCGCTTCTTCCTCACCGATGGGGTACGTGCGTTCCTGGCGATGGGTTCGGTCGTGCTGGCGGTGACCGGTGCCGAGGCGCTCTATGCAGATATGGGGCATTTCGGGCGCAACCCGATCCGCGTTTCCTGGATGGCGTTCGTGCTGCCGGCGCTGATGCTCAACTATCTGGGTCAGGGCGCGATGATCCTCGCGCTCGATCCGGCCACGGCCCAGGTGGTGATCCACAACCCCTTCTTCCTGCTCGCGCCGGACAATCTGCGCCTGCCGCTCGTCATCCTGGCGACGATGGCGACGGTGATCGCCAGCCAGGCCGTCATTTCGGGTGCCTTCTCGGTCACGCAGCAGGCCATCCAGCTCGGCTTCATTCCGCGCCTGCGGATCATCCACACCAGCTCGTCGGCCGCCGGTCAGATCTACATTCCGGTCGTCAACTGGGCGCTGATGGTGATGGTGATCCTGCTGGTGCTGAGCTTCCAGACCTCCAGCAATCTCGCCGCCGCCTACGGGATCGCGGTGACGGGTGCGATGCTGATCGACACCTGCCTGCTGGCGGTGGTGCTGTTCGTGCTGTGGGGCTGGAACCGGATCGCGGCGGGTGCACTGGTCGCGATCTTCTTCCTGGTGGATCTGGCCTATTTCGCCGCCAATCTGACGAAGGTGCCGGACGGCGGCTGGTTCCCGCTGCTGATCGGGTTCATCGCCTTCACGCTGCTGACGACCTGGGCCAAGGGACGGCAGCTGATGCTGAACCGCCTGCAGGAATCGGCGATCCCGGTGGCGGTCTTCGTGAAATCCGCGATCAATTCGGCGAGCCGGGTGCCCGGAACGGCGGTGTTCATGACCTCGGCCTCGGACGGCGTGCCGCACGCGCTGCTCCACAATCTGAAGCACAACAAGGTGCTGCACGAGCGCGTCCTCCTCCTGACCGTGAAGATCGAGGACGTGCCCTATGTCGGGGACGGCCGCCGCACGTCGCTCGAGGATCTCGGCCAGGGTTTTTATCGGATGATCATCCGCTACGGCTTCATGGAGGATCCGGACGTGCCGGCTGCGCTCGCCGGCGCCACGGATTGCGGGCCGGTGTTCAAGATGATGGATACGAGCTTCTTCCTGGCCCGGCAGACGCTTATCGCGTCGTCCCGCCCGGGCATGGCAATCTGGCGGGAAAAACTGTTCGCCTGGATGCTGCGTAACGCGGAAAGTGCGATGGAATTCTTCAAGCTGCCGACGAACCGCGTCGTCGAACTCGGCAGCCAGGTCGAGATCTAGCGGGCAGGGGGATCGTGCGAGCGGCGATCGTGCTGGCGGGCGGCCGATCGCGTCGCTTCGGCCGTGCCGACAAGCTGTTCGCGCCGCTCGGCCGCGTTCCTCTCCTGCTGTACGCGATCCGCGCCGCGAAGGCCGCTCCGGCCGGACGGGTGCTGGTCGCGACGGTCCAGCCGATGCGGGTACGCGCTCTCGTCCGCCGGTATCGGGTGAGCGGGGTGCAGATCGTGCGCGTCGTAGCAGGGGGTGGGCCGCTGTCGACCAGCCTGCGTACCGCGCTCACAGCGCTGCGCCCGCTGGAGCGCGACGCCTTCGTCTTTCTCGGCGACATGCCGCACGTGGACCCGGACCTGGCGGCGCGGCTCTCCCGCCGGAGTTCGGGCGGCTTCACCGCGGTGCGGCCGTCGCATCGCGGCGTGCCCGGACACCCCGTATTCGTGCGCAACGTCCGCGCCCAGACCCTCGGGCAGGGCGACGCCGGCTTCCGCATCGATCGGCAGGCGGTCGGATGGATCAGCGCCGGGCCCGGATCGATCCGCGACGTCGATCGGCGCAGCGATCTGCGTCGCGCCGCGGCGGCAAGGCCGCGCTAGTCCGATCCGGCCATTGCCGCCACGGTTGCGCGGTTATATGCAGCCCGCATTCGCGACAGTTTTGAAGAGGAAACGGGATGGGCGTCGTCCGCCGCAACGTGAATCGCACGGACCTCGAGATTGTCGACGGCCTTGCCAAGCTGGGCGTCGCCACCGTCCATGAGGCCCAGGGCCGCAAGGGCCTGCTGGCCAGCTACATGCGGCCGATCCAGCAGGGCACGCGGATTGCCGGCACCGCTCTCACCTGCGAGGTTTCGCCCGGCGACAACTGGATGATCCACGTCGCCGTCGAACAGGCGCAGCCCGGCGACATCCTCGTCGTCTCCCCCTCATCGCCTTGCGAGGATGGCTATTTCGGCGATCTGCTCGCGACCAGCCTGATCGCTCACGGCGTTCGCGGCCTCATCATGGACGCGGGCGTCCGCGACACCGCCGACCTGCGCGAGATGGGCTTCCCGGTCTGGTCCAAGGCGGTGTTCGCGCAGGGCACGATCAAGGAAACGGTCGGCAACGTGCAGACGCCGATCGTCTGCGCCGGTGCCTATGTGAAGGCCGGCGACGTGATCGTTGCCGACGATGACGGCGTCGTCGTGGTCGACCGCAAGGAAGCCGCCGAAGTCCTTCGGAAGGGGCAGGCTCGCGAGGCGAACGAGGGCGACAAGCGCGCCCGTCTGGCCGCGGGCGAACTCGGCCTCGACATCTACAAGATGCGCGACAAGCTCGCCGAGCGCGGGCTCGTCTATAGCGACGATCCGGCGGACGACTGACATGCGCCAGACCGCGATCCGCTGCTCGGTGCTCCGCGGCGGCACCTCAAAGGGGCTGTTCTTCCACGCCGCCGATCTGCCCGCCGATCGTGAGACCCGCGATAAGGTGCTGCTGGCCGCCATGGGATCGCCCGACCCGCGCGAGATCGATGGCATGGGCGGGGCGCACCCGCTGACCAGCAAGGTCGCGATCGTCGCCAAGTCGGAGCGGGCCGAAGCCGACGTCGACTATCTGTTCCTGCAGGTCTGGCCGGACCGGGCCGAGGTTTCCGAGAACCAGAATTGCGGCAACATCCTTGCCGGGGTCGGTCCGTTCGCGATCGAGGAAGGGTTGGTCGCGGTCACCGGCGACGTCACCTCGGTGCGGATCTGGATGGAGAACACGCAGAGCCTGGCCGTCGCCCACATCCAGACCCCGGCCGGCGCGGTGCGCTATGACGGGGACGCGCGGATCGATGGCGTGCCCGGCACCCACGCGCCGATCCCGGTCGACTTCCTCGACGTGGCGGGATCGACCTGTGGCGCGCTGCTGCCGACCGGCAATGCCGTCGACGAGGTTGAGGGCGTGCGCGTTACCTGCATCGACAATGGCATGCCGGTCGTCTGCCTGAAGGCGGAGGATGTCGGCGCGACCGGCTACGAGACGCCGGCCGAGCTCGAAGCCAAGAGCGACGTCCGCGCCAAGGTCGAGGCGATCCGCCGTGCCGTTGGCCCCATGATGAACCTCGGCGACGTCGAGAAGAAGACGGTCCCCAAGATGAGCCTGCTCGCGCCTGCCAAGGACGGCGGCGCAGTCTGCACGCGCACCTTCATCCCGATCCGGGTCCACGATTCGATCGGGGTGTTCGGTGCGGTCTCCGTTGCGACCGCCTGCCTGGTGCCGGGATCGGTCGCGGCCGAAGTCGCCACGATCAGGGATCCGAGTGCCATCGAGGTAGAGCATCCGACCGGCTTCTTCACCGTCACCATGGACGTCGAGGTGATCGGCGGTGAGGTCAAGGTGAAGCAGGCTGCGTTGCTGCGTACCGCACGGCTGCTGATGCGGGGCGAAGTCTTCGTGCCGGGCGCGGTGTGGGCGGGCGCGTGATGCGCATCGCCCTGATCGGATTGGGTGAGGTCGGCCGCGCGCTGGCCGGCGATCTTTCGAGCCACGAACTGACCGCCTGGGACGTGAAGTTCGCCGACCCGCAGAGCATTCCTTCTCGCAACGCTCAGGCTCTCGGCATCGTACCCGCCAGCTCGGCGATCGAAGCTGTGGCGGGTGCGGAACTGGTGATCAGCGCCGTTACCGCCGCCAACGATCTCGTCGCCGCTCAAGCGGTCGCTCCCGGCATCGCCCCCGCCGCCTTCTTCCTCGACCTGAACTCCGCCTCGCCCTCCCAAAAGCAGGCGAGTGCCGCTGCGATCGACGGGGCAGGGGCCCGCTATATCGAGGCCGCCGTGATGTCACCGATTCACCCCAAGCGGATCGCCTCGCCGATGCTGCTCGGCGGACCGCACGCGGCGGCGTTTGCCGAGGTCGCCGGGCCGCTCG
>Ga0160473_100198_pt1 | contig 55401 bp, 47 predicted proteins | sample HID1975I_E11MG_FD_108217 | JGI IMG/M metagenome (GOLD analysis project Ga0160473, IMG submission 108217) | Enriched soil microbial communities from UW Madison campus, WI, USA - HID1975I_E11 MG | ecosystem: Environmental > Terrestrial > Soil > Unclassified | place: USA: Madison, Wisconsin... | reverse complement strand
CGTGCCGAAGACGCTGATGCAGTACCTGATCCGCTGGACGGTGAAGACCGGGCAGTTCGATGCGGAGACCGGCCGCATCCTGACGGCGATCCTCAACACCGAAATTTCACCCGAATTGGTTCCCGCAGACGAAAATGGCGAAATCCAGAGCACGCAGGGCAAGATCGGGCCTTACGAGCTGCACGACTTCTTCCTGTACTACACGCTCCGCTTCGGACTGCCGCCGTCGAAGGTCGCCTTCATGGCGTGGCATGCCTGGCGGGACGCCGCGGCGGGGAGCTGGCCGATCGGCTTCCCCGAAGAGGCCAAGAACGCCTACGATCTGCCGGTCATCCGCAAATGGCTCGAGGCGTTTCTGGTTCGCTTCTTCCAGACGAGCCAGTTCAAGCGATCGGCGATGCCGAATGGGCCGAAGGTTTCCCACGGCGGTGCGCTTTCGCCGCGAGGCGACTGGCGGGCTCCGTCCGATTCCCGCGCCAATGCGTGGCTGGAGGAACTTGGCCGCGGCCTGCCCGACTGACGGAACGGTGGCCCGGACCGCCGGTTCTACTCCCTGGTCAGCAGGCGAGGAGAACGAAGTGCAGAATCCATCCGGCAGTGACGACGATCATTCCGCCGACTTCGACCCGCAAGGCAGCACCGCCCGCCCGGGCGGACGCGCCAAGGGCGGCGTCGAACCGCAGCAGGGGGACTCCGCCACCCCCGCCAAGGCGGATCCTGCCGACGTGAAGGCGCGCCGGGAGATGCGGGCTGCCGGGTTCGGGGACGACAAAGGCGGCGATATTTCCTGATCCGCCGACGGTTCCGGCAGCAGAACGGGCAAATTGTGGCTTGTGTGCAACAGGCCTGCGCTTTGTCGCCATCGCTGCAACACAATTGGCGGATAGGGGTTCTCCCCTCGCTTGTCTCGTCCAGCCGATCGACCCAGTGGGGGTAGGCTGCGCGACGGGCGAGACAGTGGCGCAGCTTCAAGAGGACCCAAGTATGAGCAAATTCATCGTCGGTGCGGCAATTGCCGCCGCCTTCCTTCCCGCTGCCGCAATGGCGCAGGAAACCGCTCCCGACGGCACGCCGGCGTTCGGCATCGAGCCGTATGTCGCCGTCATGGGCGGCTATCACGATTTCGACAGCGACAATCAGGGTCCGCTCACGACCCGTTGCAACGGTTCGTCGGGCTGCCCGGACGGCGGCATCCTCGAAGGTCTGGTCGGCGTCAACGTTCCGCTCGGCAAGGTGTTCGTCGGTGTCGAGGGCAACGTTGCCAAGGGCTTCAAGGGCATCGATTGGGAATATGGCGCCCACGTCCGCAGCGGCTTCCGTGCCGGCGACAGCGGCCTGATCTACACGAAGGTCGGCTACACCTGGGTCGACACCAAGGATAAGGGCAAGAACGACAACTGGTCCTACGGCGGCGGTGTCGAAGTCGGCCCGGCGGACATCGGTCTCGGCGGCCTGACCGGCCCGGCCGGTCCCCGCCTGCGCTTCGAAGTCACCACCTATGACTTCCACAGCATCCGCCCGACTGCGGGTCTGGTGTTCGCCTTCTAAAAAAGGCTGGAAAGACCGGGCGGGGCAAATGCCTCGCCCGGTCCGACCGTTGACGACAAGGTGCTTGCCGCAAACCCGCTTCCGTGCTGTGGCCGGAGCATGCGTAAGGTCGGCTTTGGACCCAGGGCATGAACGTTGCCCGCTATTTGATGGCACCTTTCTGGATCGCGCAGCTCGCGACCGGTGCCAAATCCTTTCGAGACAACCCGCTGATTGGATCGTCCCGGCTAAACGCCCGCGGGCTCCATGCCGCGCGCGTCCGTCTCTCGCATCACATGGCGTGGGCCCGCCGCGCGAGGCTTGCGTCGCTTGTCGATCCGGACGATCGCGCCGCGTTCGATCGCGACGGCTATGTCGAGATCCGCAATTTCCTGCCCGACTGTGTCTTCGAGCAGCTCCAGGCGGGGGCGCTGTCCTATCGCGGACCGGCCCGCGAGATGGTCCAGGGCGACACGGTCACGCGGCGCATTGCGCTCGATCCCGCCGCTCTCGCCGCCATTCCCGAGGCGCGACGCCTGATTGCCGATCGTCGCTGGCGCAGCCTCAACCGCTATGTCGGCAGCTTCGATTCCGAGCCGCTGACCTACATCCAAACCATCTTGGCGCGCCATCGCGACGGTCCACCGGACCCCCAGACCCACTTCCACGCCGATACCTTTCACCCGACGGTGAAGAGCTGGCTGTTCCTGACGGATGTGACGGAGGAGGACGGACCGCTGGCCTACGTGCCGGGATCGCATCGGCTGACGCCCGCCCGGATCGCGTGGGAACGCGCGATGAGCCTGCGGGCCGCAGGCGCCGACCGCCTGTCGTCGCGCGGATCGTTCCGCATTTCGACGGCAGAGCTGCCCGACCTGGGCCTGCCGGCACCTCGCCACTTTGCCGTGCCCGCCAACACGCTGGTGGTAGCCGACACGTTCGGGTTCCACGCTCGGGTGCAAGCGGCGGCGCCTTCGATCCGGATCGAAATCTGGGCTTATGGCCGGCGCAGTCCGTTCCTGCCCTGGACGGGCTTGGATCCGCTGAGCCGGCCGGGCTTGGCCGAGCGCCGGATCCCGTGGTTGTGGGCGGCGCGGGACCGGCTCGCCGGAATGATCGGACAGCCGTGGGCGGATGTCGGGCGGCGGTTGCCGGGCGAAGAGTGACAGTTGTGCGATGCGGCATTAATGCCGCATCCGCGTCGAATGCCACGTTCTCGCCCCGTTTCGGGTCCAGCAAACTATGGATCGTTGCCGTCGTTAACTGTAACGAACCAGGCAATTGTGTTTCCGTGTAAGGGGTTGTTACCCGATGGGGTTGCGATTGCCCGTGCTCCGATCGCCTGATTTTTCAGGCGTTCCGATCGATCAGACGGCGGTCAGCATGGCGCGGTCCGCGTTGTCCGAAGCCGACTCTGCCCCACATGCACCGCGAATCGAGGCGCTGATCGCGCGGATCCTCGGCGCCCGGGTCGGCGGCACCTTCTGGGCACCGCAGGTGGCGGAGCGCGGACCGGTGGGTGCAGTGCTGCGTCCGGAAACGGTCGTGGGGGCTGATCGCATGGCGGAGGCCGCGTTGGCCCGGCATGCCCCGGACCGGATCGTTGCCCTGCTGCCGGCCCAGGGCTGGGCCAAGGCCGCCGCCCGCGCGCTCGCACGCCGGGGCATCTCGTCAGAGGTCGGCGATCGCGATCCGTGGCCACTGCTCGCCACCGCAGCCGAAGCTCATTGCGGTGGTAACGACGAATTCGCCTTCCTCGCTCTGCTCTGCGGCCTTGGCGTTCATTGTCACAGCGATGGGCGGTTCGCCGGCTGGGGTCTCACCCGCGACGAACCGACGATCGTCGCCAAGGGCAGCATCGCGCTTGGGCGGCTGGCCACATCGATTCTGATCGATCAGACCAGCTATCGGGACCCCTTTACCGATGGCGCCGTCGATGCCGAGGCCGCTGTCGACCGGCTTGCCTTCTGGCGCGGCTGCATCGATGCCAATCGCGACATCGCCGCAGGCGCCGGTATCGCCGTGTGGAAGCGCCGCGAGGTGGAAACGATGCTGTGGGCCGGACGGCGCGAGCCGCTCCGCTTCTTCCAGCGCGCGCAGCCGGCGGTTGCGGCCGCCGCCGAGGCCGGAGGGGCCGTGGCGGTATGGCCGTCGCGCGCGCCACAGGGCCTGGCCGAGGATGCGCAGGCGGCCGGCGTACCGCTCTACCGGGTGGAGGATGGCTTCGTGCGCTCCGTCGGGCTCGGCGCGGCCTGCCATCCGCCCCTTTCCATCGTCGTCGACCGCCTCGGGCTCTATTACGATCCGACCGGACCGAGCGACCTGGAAGTGATCCTGGCCACGGCCAATTTTCCGCCTGAACTCACCGCCCGTGCCCAACAGCTGGCCGATTTCATCGTGCGGTCCGGCATCTCAAAATATTCTACCGGGCAGAGCGGCGGGGCGGATCTGCCGCGCGGGCGCCGGCTGGTGCTCGTGCCGGGGCAGGTCGAGGACGATCTGTCGGTGCGGCTTGGCGGGGGCGGGGTCGCCGGCAATCTCGACCTGCTGCGCCGGGTCCGCGCGGTCGAGCCGGATGCCTTCCTGATCTTCAAGCCCCATCCCGACGTCGAGGCAGGCCACCGGCCAGGCCACGTCGCCGAGGCCGATGCGCTCGCCTTTGCCGACATGATCGTCCGTGATGTCGCGATGCCGGCAATGCTGGAGGCGGTCGACTCCGTCCATGTCCTGACCTCGCTCGCCGGCTTCGAAGGGTTGCTGCGCGGGCGTGAGGTGGTGACGCACGGAGTGCCATTCTATGCAGGCTGGGGGTTGACCCGCGATCTCGCCGGACCGCTGCCGCGACGCGGCCGTGTCCTGTCGCTGCCGGAACTCGTCGCCGGCGCGCTGATCCTCTACCCGCGCTATCTCGATCCGGTGACGCGGCTGCCGTGCCCGCCGGAGGTGATGATGGCGCGGCTTTCCGAACAGCGCCGGCCCCAGCCGACCTGGCTAACGCGCGTGCGCGACATGCAAGGAAGGTTGCGTCGGCCGCGCCGCCGGGCCAGGAGCGCCGCGTGAAGCATCAGCCATCGATCCGCAGGACCTTCGTCTTCCTGCAGGGGCCGCCCGGGCCCTTTTTCTGGCTGCTCGGCCAGAGGCTGATCGAGGAAGGGCACCGCGTCCACCGCATCAATCTGAACGGCGGCGATCGCGCGACGTGGCCGGGCCCGGCCACGGATTACCGCGGCACAGCCGAGGATTGGCCGCGCTTCTTCGATGCGTATCTGGCCGACAACCGCATCACCGACCTAGTCCTGTTCGGCGATTGCCGGCCGATGCACCGCGCCGCCCACGGCATGGCCACGCTCCGCAAGCTGCGCATCCACGTGCTGGAGGAAGGCTATATCCGGCCGGACTGGATGACCCTGGAACTCGACGGCGTGAACGGCAATTCGACGTTGTCGCGCGATCCCAAATGGTATCTGGCCCAGGCTCGCGAGCTGCCGCCGCTGCCCAGCTTTCCCCCCGTGGCAGCCAGTTTCGACCGGCGCGCGCGCGAGGCACTCGCTTATTACTACCATTCGCTCGTCCAGCTCTGGCGCTTTCCGCACTACCGCTCGCACCGGCCGCAATGGTCGGTTCTCGAGCTGTACGGCTGGGGCTGGCGACTGGCAGGCCGGAGCAAGCGCCGCGCTCGCAGCGCCGCGGCACTCGCCCGGCTGGGCGAGGCCCCCTATTTCGCCTTCCCTCTCCAGCTCAACTCCGACCATCAGATCCGCACCCATTCGCCGTTCGGCAGCATGAAGACGGCGCTGGAGTTCGTGATCGAGAGCTTCGCGCGATCAGCGCCTCCCGAGGCCCGGCTGCTGATCAAGGAACATCCACTCGACAACGGGCTGATCAACTGGCAGCGGCTCGTCGCCAAATCGGCGGAAATGCACGGCGCGGCCGATCGTGTCGTGCTGCTGGAGGAAGGCGACATTGCCGAGATCGTCGCCCATGCCCGCGGCGTGGTGACTATCAACAGCACAACGGGAACCCTGGCGCTCAGCGCCGGCGTGCCGACCGCGGTGCTCGGTCAGGCGGTCTACCACATTGCGGGCATCACCCATCAGGGTCCGCTCGACACCTTCTGGCAGTCGCCGCGCCCTCCCCGATCCGAACTCTACGATGCCTTCTGCCGCGTGCTGCTCAAACGCTGCCTGATCCGCGGCGGCTTCCTGAGCGACGAGGGCTTGGAACTTCTGGTGGACGGCGCCGTCGAACGGCTCGTCGGCGGCGAGACGATGCAAGTCTTCCCGAGGAGTCCATCGCTGAATTGAGTTGCGCCAGCTTGGAGAGCATCCCCGTCGTTTTGATCGCAGGGAAGCGAGTAGTCGCCAGCTCGAATTCAGCACCTAACAACGGTATCGGCCGCGTTCAGCTTGGCGCGGCTATGGCCACGCGCGGCCGCTCGCAGTATCAGGTGTCGGCAACATTTTCATTACAGGGAGCCATCGCTGGATGACCTTGCGCGCTCCCGAACGCGGTGGCCGGCTTTTTGGGCGTTTGCGGCGCCAGCCCCAGCCCGAAAGGCTTCAGCTCTCCACGCTTATTCATGGCGTCGGACGCGGCTGGATTGGGCTTGCGCCCGCCTACCTGACGAGCACGCAGCGCCGCAACAAGAATTGCTCGGCGATCTTCAGCCGCCCGATCCTCCTGCAATATACGGCGGCGGCGCCGTTGGCACCGATCGCGGTTGGGCGAAACGCGTGACTTCAACCGCTTTCCTGCCCGAGACCACTATCCGGAAGCCCCGGTTAAATCCCGACGTTCTACGCTCCGTGAGAAGCGATCGGCGTGCGGCTCCAGAGGTCGTTCTGGATCTGTCGCGGCTTCTGTCGCGCGTGCTCCATCCGACGCCAACCGGGGTCGACCGGGTCGAGCTGGCCTATGCGCGGGAACTGCTTCACCTGATTCCTGACCGGCTTCGATTCGCTGCTGTCCACCCGATCGGGATCTACGGTCGCTTACCGAAACGCGCGGTTCGCACTTTCCTGGATGCGACCGAAGCCCGCTGGGCGCAGCGCGGCAATGCCGACGACGCGGCCATGCTCCGGACCGCACTCTACCATCATCTCGCTCTGCTTCCCCGGCCGGCGCAGCGCGACAGTGCGCGCGCGCGCATCTATATCCAGGCGTCCCCGCACCATCTGCACAGGCCCGCACTGGTTGCGCGGATCCTCCGAAAGGAGCGCGCGCGCTTCATCTGCCTGGTCCATGATCTCATTCCGATCGAGCATCCTGAATATGCCCGGCCGAGTGGCGCGGCCATGCACCGAAAACGAATCGATACGATCATTGCCTTGGCATCCGGCATCGCGGCAAATTCGCACGCCACCTTGGCAGCGCTGGCGCCCTACCTCGCCGCCGCCGGCCGCACTCCCCTCACCCGCGTCGCCCATCTTGGCACTGAAACGACGGAAACACCCCATGATGCACGAGGGGAGGAGCACCCCTATTTTCTCTGCATTGGGACGATTGAGCCGCGCAAAAACCACCTGCTGCTGCTCAATATTTGGCGGCGGATGGCCGATGAACGGGGGGCCGCGAACATTCCCCGCCTCATCCTGATCGGGCGTCGCGGATGGGAGAATGAGCAGGTCATCGACATGCTGGAGCGTTGCCCAGCACTCGCCGGCTGCGTCGAGGAACATGCTGGTCTGCCCGATCAGGCGATCATGCGGCTGATGCGCGGTGCACGCGCGCTCCTGCTCCCGTCCTTTGCGGAAGGCTTCGGCATGCCGGTCAGCGAGGCGCTTTCGGCCGGGCTTCCTGTGTTGTGCAGCGATCTGGACGCCTTGCGCGAGGCGGGGGACGAAATCCCCGAATATCTCGATCCGCTTGATGGCGTTGCCTGGATGGAGGCTATACTGGCATATGCGCAGCCGGGATCACCGCGAAGGGATGCGCAGGTGAAACGGCTTTCGGGCTGGAGCGCGCCATCGTGGCGCGGTCATTTGGAGACGCTGTTAGACATGGCCGACGAGTTGGTTGCGTAATGGCAGCAACCCCCATCTTGCCCAGGCAGCGCCGCGGCGGCTTGCTGGGCGCATTTTCCGTTCAGATGGACGTCATCGGCGCGCTGCTGATGCGCGAGCTTCACACGCGCTATGGGCGAGAGAATATCGGCTATCTCTGGCTGATCGGCGAGCCGCTGATGCTTGCGACCGTGATCGGATCGCTCCACAGCGGCCACTCGACGCACTATGGCAGCGATCTGGCGCCACTGCCTTTTGCCGTTCTCGGTTACATCATCTTCATCATGTTCCGGGGCATCGTGAATCGGTCCGAAGGCGGACTCGAAGCCAACGCGACCCTCCTCTATCATCGCATGGTCACGGTGTTCGACATCGTCACCGCACGCGCACTCTTGGAAGCGTCGGGCGTGTTCATGGCCTACCTGACGCTGTTCGCGCTGCTGATTGCGGTTGGTTTAGCCGACTTTCCGTACCGGCCACTATACCTCCTTGCGGGCGTGGCCTTGATGTTCTGGTACTCGTGGGCACATTCGCTGATCATCACCGGCATTTCCCATGAGAACCGGACGGTCGGGCGGTTTATCCATCCATATTCGTACTTCATGATTCCACTGTCGGGTGCTTTCTACCAGGTCGAGTGGATTCCTCACCCGTACCGAGAATGGCTGGTCTGGCTGCCGCTGCCCCATGTTTTCGAGCTGGTCCGTTACGGGCAATTCCGAAGCGCCGACCTCGATTACTTCTCGGGCGAATATCTGGTTGGATCCTGCATGGTGCTGACCTGGCTGGGATTGGTCAGCGTGAAGCTCGTCCGCAGCAAGGTCCACTTGGCATGACGATGACCCGGAGCCCGACCGGCTGGCACCGGACGACAATGACTTTCAGGGACCGCACGACATGAACATGCATGGCATCCTCACGACGGACGCGCGCGAGATACGCCCGTCACGTCTGGAGCAAACGCGGACCTGGATCCGGCAGAAGCGGATGTATCTCCTCGTGGTCTTGCTGCCCGTGGTGCTCGCCGCTGCGTATCTGTACCTGATCGCGTCCGACCAATATGAGTCTGAAGCCCATTTCCTGGTTCGCTCGACCAGCGCGTCGCCGATGCCAGGAACGGGCGTAAGCGCAATGCTGAGCGCTGCAACCGGGCTTAGCGCCGCGCAGAGTGAATCGCAGAGCGTGGCAGATTATCTCACGTCGCACGACGTCGTGGATACGTTGCGCAGGAGCGCCGGGCTGGTCGAACGGTTCAATCGCCCCGATGCCGATTTCTTCAGCCGGCTCGGCAAGGCCAACCCGACGCCCGAACGGCTGCTCAAATTTTATCGCAAGCAGGTCGCCGTCGAATACAATACCGAGACCGGCATCACGACGCTCAAGGTCCGCAGCTTCCGTCCGGAAGACTCCTTCGACATCGTCAGACGACTCCTCGCGCTCGGCGAGCAACGGGTCAACCTGCTGAACGTACGCGGGTACAATGACGCGATCGAGGTCTCTCGTCAGCAGCTTGCCGACGCCGAGAACGCTATGGCGCGGTCGCAAGGCCAATTGACGCGGTTCCGGCAGAGCCGTGGTGACATCGATCCCAAGGCATCCGGACAGGCGCAGATCGGCGTCGTATCGACGCTGACCGGCCAGCTTGCGACCGCGCGGGCACAACTGTCGGCGATGAGCGGTTTCATCTCGCCTTCGAGCCCGCAATATCGCGCGATGACGGCGCGTGTTGCGGCGCTCGAGGCTCAGGTTGGCGCACAAGCTGGCCGGCTGGCCGGCGGAAGCGGGGCCATTGCTAACGATATCGGCGGCTATGAAGACCTGCGCATGCGGCAGGAATTCCTCGCCAAGCGGTACGAGGCCGCGGCCGCAGGCCTGGAGAAGGCGCGCGAACAGGCGCTTCGCCAGCAACTTTACATCGTTCGTATCGTCGATCCGAACATGCCGGTGAAGTCGCTCTACCCGGAACGCTGGCGGATCATGGCGACGCTCATTATCGCGCTGAACCTGCTCTATGCGATCGGCTGGCTCATTGTTGCCGGCGTGCGCGAGCATACGGCTTGATCCCTCCGGCGACCGCTTTCCTCCGGCGTCGGCCATGGATCCGCTGATGGTCGCGAACAAACTGCACTGAAGAGGTGGGTATGCTTTCATCCTTGAAGCGCCTGGGCAGGCGCCCGCAGGAGCGTGGGCTCCCCCTTTTCAGGCTGCGGGACTTGGTCGTCGGCGAGCGGAGCAGCAACGAGGCCGTGATCCGTGGGCTCTGCTCGACTATCCCGCTGGGGGAGGACACGGCGCTCTGCCGAATCCTCGGCCGGTACAAGCTGTTCATCGACACGACCGATCTTGGTTTGTCGCCGCACCTCGCGCTGGACGGCTACTGGGAGATGTGGCTGACCGAGGTCATTGCGGAGGTGGTCAAGCCGGGCATGACCGTCATCGATGTCGGCGCCAACCTCGGCTACTTCTCGATGTTGTTCGCCGACATCGTTGGTCCGACCGGCGCGGTCCACGCGTTCGAACCCAATGCCGCACTTGCTGTCCGGCTGCGGCGGAGCGTCGCTGTCAACGGTTTCCTGGATCGGCTGCAGGTCCACGAACAGGCGCTCGGGGACGTGGATGGCGGCTTGTTCCACCTGATCGTCCCGCCCGGCGAACCGAAGAATGGCCACATGCAGCCCGCCGAGGCTGGAATGGAAGGGTCGCCCGGCGTGATTCGCACCCGCCGTCTGGACAGCTATCCCGAACTATTCGACGCGGCAGTGATCAAGATCGACGCGGATACCGCCGAGCCGGCGATCTGGAGTGGCATGCGCGGCGTGCTCGAACGTGGGCACGCCATGACCGTGTTTCTGGAGTTCAATCCGTCGCGCTACGCGGACGGCGCAAGCTTTCTGGCGGAAATCCTCGGCTGGGGCTTCTCGCTTAACTTGATTGATCTCGAGAGCGGTCCGCGACCGATCGACGCGGCAACTGCGCTCGCCGGCAACGGCCTGGAAGACCTGATCCTGATGTTGAGACGCTAGCTGCCCGCGAGGCTAGTGGCGGCGTCGCATCACCAAGGTTGCGGAGGTCTGCCGCTCCCCAATCGTTAGGCAGTCCACCCGCGTCTCCATTCGCAAGAGCCTTGATGGCGCGAAACCGCGGGCGATAGCCTTAGATCGGAGAACGCGCCTTGCGCACGATGATCCCGAAGGACGTCGTGGCGAACCGCCCCAGCGCCATCTTCAGATGCGGGTCGTTCAAGTAAGGGGGCATGTCGACATGCTGATCGAGTGGCGTGTCGCCGCTATCCAGCTTGATCTGTGCGACCTCATGTCCCCGCGAAATCAGCGTCAGGGCGAGACGCTCCATATCGCTCCGGCGGAACAGTACCGTTCCGCCCGTCTCGACGGTCTCGTCGTTGGAGGTCAGGTTGAACTCACTGGTATGAACGGCGAGGCCGCCGGGGCGCAGACAGTTAAGCGAGTCCTGCACGAACTTCAGCCCCGCGGCGATCGAGCCAAGATGCTCATAGGCGCAAGACGACCAGGTGAAGTCGAAATTGACCAGATCGGCCGGTATGGCGGTCATATCGACCGGCCGGAACGAGACCGCTGCATCAAACGTCGCGGGATCGCACAGTCCGGGGAACCGCAAGCTGTCGATCGCCGATCCATGCTGGCCAGTTGCGGACCAGACTGCCGACTGTTCGCTTTCGGATGGCAGATCCGTGGCGACGACCGTAGCGCCAAATGACGCCATGACCGCCGGCAGCGGTTCGGTGCCGACGCCGAAGCCGACGCCGCGGGCGCCCGGCGCGAGCATCCCGTAACGCCGCAGAACCTGCAGGATGTAGATGAACTCCCACTGCTTGCGATGCCGCTGCAATGGCATCTGCAGGCGTTCAAGCCACTCGGCATAGACCGGCTCGTCGAACTGGGCCGCCGTGCACATCTGCGATACCGGCTCGGCCAGAGTGGCTCGTTCGAGCGAGACGAGCCGACCCGTCGGCTTCAGCGTCTCCGTTCCGAAGAGCGTGTTCCGCGCATCCGCTACCGCGGCGCCGTGATCTGACCCGTCGTCGGGCCGGTCGAGTAACACCTCCAGCCTCTCGGCCACCGCGTCCGTATCATCCGCGATCGAACCGAACACCGCATAGGAGAAGCCGCGAAAGCCCTCGGCGGAAATCGTCACCTGGCTGCCTTCGGCGGCCAGCCGATTGAGCGTGATACGCTCGCTGTTGACCAGACGGGCGTGCGCGCCGGGCTCCGTAGGAAGCATGTTCACGCGCAGCAGCAGCGTTCCGCGCTTGGCCATGAGCCCGGTGAACCGAATCGTAAAGGTGATCGGGCCCGGCGATGCCTGAACGTAGGGCGTGTGGAAGACATAGGTCGGGTCCTGGCACGCGCCGGCCCCTCCCAGTCCGCCCACGCGACTTGCGGCATCCGGAAAGAAGCTGAACGGGTCGAGCGACAGACCCTGGCCGCCACTCAGGTCCCCAGCGTCCGCGTCACTCGTAATCATCGGGCCTTCCACCATCGCTCCTGGAAAATGTCACCGCCGGTATGCCACGGCGGGAACAACCACCGAACAGGCGCTTCGGGCCCGTCGCTCGGCGCGTCATGCAGACGCCATGACACTGGCGTACATGGCATCGAGGCGTGCGCGATACTTCTCCTCGGAGAAGAAGTCGGCACGGATCGGCCCCTCCTCCGCCAACCGCGACCGCAATGCAAGATCACTGTCCATAGCGCGCAAGCCTGCCGAGATCGATGCGATATCATAGGGATCCACGAAGCAGGCCGCCGTCCCGGCCACTTCGGGAAGTGAGCTGGTGTGAGAGGTGAGCACCGGCGTGCCGAGTTGCATCGCTTCGAGCACCGGCAAGCCGAAGCCTTCGTAGATCGACGGAAACAGGACGGCGCGCGCGCCCCTGATCAGCCGGAGAAGCAGACCGCGCGGGAGATAATCCAGGCGAATGATGCGCTGGGCGACATTGCGCCCGTAGACGTTCGCGGCAGAATCCCCTTTCGGCAGTAGCCGCAACTCGTCGTCGCTTTGCCAGGCTGCGGCACCGACGATCACGAGCGGCGTTTCGCTCTGTATCGAGAGGTAGGCCTCGATCAGCCTGCCCAGATTTTTCTTTGGCTCGATAGCGCCGAAAAACATGAAATAGCGCTGGGCCTGGAGCCCGAAAATGCCTTCGATCATGGCCGCATCCTCTGCCGGATCGCGCGCAATGGTTGCGGGGTCCATTGGCGAGGCCTGGTAGCAGTTGGTAACCCGGGCCGGATCAATCCCGAACTGGTCCAGAATATCGGCCCGGCTCGCTTCGGAGACGGTGCAGATGTGCGCGCCATTCTCGGCGCAGTGCCGAACGATGCCGTTATAAGACTTCTTGGTGTCCAACGTCGTGTAGGGCAACCGCAGCGGTACGAGATCATGCAGCGTGTAGATGTTGCGGGCGCCTACCAGCTCTACCGGAACGGGATAGGTCCAGTGCATGATCTCGGGCGGATTGGTCATCCTGAGCTTCAGAAATCGCCCGTAATAATCGAAGTGCATGTGGGCGATATCGAACAGATAGGGGGTGCTCACCAGCCGGTCGAACACTGGCAGCCGGCTATCGAACGTGCTTCTCTCCACGCGGTGCGTGATCGGCACTTCCTCGGCCCGCAAAGACAGGAAAGGGCGCACGGCATCCCGGACGAGCCGGGTCGTCTGCTTGCGCCTTTGCCGGCGGGTGACGTTCTTTGGCTCCTCACGCGCGACCTGGTCGAAGAACATCACCTCGCGCAGGGCTGGATCCCGACCAGTGTCGAGGCCGAATACGCCGCTGACCTCGTGGCCGGACGCCTGCAGCGCACGGGCAAGCGCGAAGCCGTAGGTGGCCACGCCGGTGCCGTGGCGCCGGGCGAGGTTGTAGCCATCGATGCCGATCTTCAGCTTAACCACGCCGTGCCTCGTCTTTACGCCAGCCTGCGCCGATAGCCGCGTCAGCCGGGTTGGGCAATCAAGCCGGCATAGAGTGTGCTCAACCGAGCGGCGAACGCCTGCCGCGTGAAACGTAGTGCCTGGAGCCGGCCACGTGCCGCCAACTCGGCGCACAGTGCGTCGTCGGTCGCGAGTCGGCCGATTGCGGATGCCATAGCCTCGATGTTGTACGGATCGACGAGCAGTGCCGCACCGCCGGCGATTTCTTCCAACGCACTTCCGCTGCTCGTCAGCACCGGCGTGCCGAGCGCCATTGCTTCGGCAACGGGAAGCCCAAAGCCCTCTGCCAAAGAGGGCATCAGCAGCGCTCGGGCATGGCCAATCAGGGACAGGAGGTCGTCGCGGCTGACATAGCCGAGCCGGATCACGCCGGCCGTCGCTTCGATGTCGCGCTTGAACTCCGCGCTTCGCCAACCGTCCGGTCCCGCGATGACCAGCGGCAGCGCCGTACCGCTCTGCCGCCACGCGGCAAGCAATCGCGCAATATTCTTCCGGGGTTCGACCGACCCGCAGACGAGCAGGTAGCCGGGTTCCAGCCCCGCTGGGGGAGGGCCAACGGTTCGGTCCGGAACGTCGATGGGCTGCGAACAATCGACCACGAAGGACGGCAGGCAGCCAAGGGTCGTCCGGATGGCTGCGGCTGCGGTAGACGAGACGGTGACCAGTGCGGCGGCGGCTTCGACGATGCGGTCGAGTAGCCGACGGTGCCTAACGGGATCTATCTCACTCAGGGAGGGGTCGGTCAGCGGGATCACGTCATGAACCGTGTAGAGGTTCTTCCAACCGACGAGCTGGATCGGCACTGGGTAGGTCCAATGCATGATGCCCGGCTGCCCGGGGACCGTGATCGGCAGCAGTCGGCGGTGGACGTTGAAATAGACCTGCGACAGCCGGAACACGTCAGGCACGAACAGCCCGGACCCGCCCGGAGATTGCGGCAGCAGCCTGGCGGCGCGCGGGCGCGGCGATAGTGCGGCTGCAAGCCGCCGTCCACGAGCGAACGGCGTTGCTGCGGAACCGCCATCTTCCAAGATCGTCGGCCGGGTCGAAAGCAAGGGCAACACGGAGCGCAGCGACCGCGCATAGGTCGATACCCCGGTACCGCCCTTGCCGAGCATCCGGGCATCCATCGCGACGGTCACATTGTGCATGTGCAGCAGAACCATATATACGCCCCTGCTGCGGCCCACCCGCGACACGTGAATCGCGTTGAGGGCGTGCCGAGCGGGCGTAGCGCGTAGGGAATGAAGATGATCACGTTTAAGAACGTGTCGAAGACTTACCATCTTCGCAAGTTTCACAAGCACGTCTTCAGCGACTTGAACTTTTCCATCCAGCCGGGCGACAGCATCGGGATCTGCGGGGCGAACGGTGCCGGAAAGTCGACACTGATGCGCTTGATCGCCGGTGTCGAACATCCGACTTCAGGATCGATCACGCGTAAGATGTCGACGTCGTGGCCGATCGGTTACGGTAGCTGCTTCCAGGTGAGCCTCACCGGCGCCGACAACGCCAGGTTCATCGCTCGTATCTATAATCAGCCCGAAGCCGAGGTGCTGGATTTCGTCGAGGATTTCGCGCAGCTCGGCCCCTATCTGCACCAGCCAGTCCACACATATTCCGCGGGCATGGGCGCGCGCCTGGCCTTCGGCGTTTCGCTCGCGATCAATTTCGAGTGCTATCTGGTCGACGAGGTCACCGCCGCAGGTGACGAGCGCTTTCGCAAACGTTGCGAGGAGGAGCTGCTCCATCGGCGGGACAATGCGTCACTCATCATGATCTCCCACGATCCCGGCACGCTGCGCCAATATTGTCGGCGCGGTGCCGTCGTGTACGGCGGTTCGGTCATCTTCTACGACACGATGGAGGAGGCGACCGAGGTCCATCACCGGCTTCAGTTGCGGGCAAGCTGAAGGCAGGTGCGGCCATCGGCAGCTGGCCGATTGATGTTTGAATGCCGTGTGGTTAAGGCCGACGCGGTCCGGGCGCTGGCGGGTCCGGGCAAGCCCCGCGATCATAGTTCGTCGCCAAGCAGTTCCATTTCTGAGGCAGCGTTGATGGTGACCAGGAGTTTTCGCCCGTTGCAGGCTGTCGGCCTGCTGGGCAGCGTGTCGATCGTACTCGGCGGATGCGCGGCGTTGCCAGCAAGCGGCCCGACTGCCAGCCAGATCATTCGTAGCACTTCCAGCAGCGCTAACACGATCGGTTTTCGGCTTGAGGAGATCGACGCCAACGTGCTGCGTTCGGTCAGTGAGAGCCAGAAATCGTTCGACGCCGGTCAGCCGACGCTTGCACCGATGGCGCAATCCGGGCGGAACGACACCGTGGGCCCCGGCGATGTTCTGGCGATCAGCGTGTACGAAGTCGGCGTTGCGCTGTTCGGCGGCGGCCGCGCCATCGCTGAGGGCTTCGATCCGTCGGCGCGCGGCGAGACGTTTCCTTCGATCGTAGTAGATAAGAACGGTACCATTGCGCTTCCCTACGTCGGGCGCATTGCGGTTGCCGGGCGGACGCCCAGCGAGATCGAGGACATGATCGAACGCGGCCTGAAGGGGCAGTCCCAGAACCCGCAGGCGCTCGTCACGGTTAAGGAGAACATCACCAATACCGTGTTCGTATCGGGCGACGTTCGTCGCCCCGGCCGATTCGAACTGACGCTTGGCGCAGAACGCCTGCTCGACGCGATCGCCAGTTCAGGCGGCGCCGCGAACACCGCCGAGGACACGATCGTCCGGTTCACCCGCGCCGGCACCACGATCGAGGAGCGGTTGGGTCGGATTCGCGCGGGGCAGGTCGACGATCTGGTGCTCCTGCCCGGAGATCGTATCGAGCTCATCAAGCGGCCGCGTACCTACATCGTGCTCGGCGCGACAAGCCGGGTTCAGCAGGTCAACTTCGAGACCGGCGACGTCTCGCTGGCGGAGGCGATCGCCCGCGCCGGCGGACCGAGCGACACGGTTGCGGACCCATCGGCGATCTTCCTGTTCCGCTACGATCCGACGAGCGGCGAGACGGGTGCGGATGTCCCAGTCGTTTACCGGCTGAACCTGATGAAGGCGACGAGCTACTTCCTGGCGCAGCGGTTCGAGGTTCGCGACAAGGACGTGATCTACATCGGCAACGCGGCAGCCAACCAGCCTGCGAAGCTGGTCAGCATCGTGAATCAGCTATTCTCGCCGTTCATCACGGCGCGGGCGCTCACCCGGTAAGGTTTGGCGCGGCCGTCCGACGGCCTGTGCGAACGGCAGGGGATTGTCCGAACGGCAGGCGAGAATGAACGGGGTGGATCCGGTCAATCTCATCCGATGGCCGCAGACTTCGGGAATCTGCTCCGAGAGTGGCGGCGCCCCGCTCGCGACGCTACACCGCTGAAGCGCGCCGGGCTGAGGGAGTGACTATGCGTGTTTTCGTCACCGGCCGCGCGAGAGGAATCGGATCAGCACTGGTTCGGCTGCTGATCACCTCTTCGGAACACGAATTCCTGAACTTCGACAAGCTCACCTATGCCGGCAACCTGTCCTCGCTCGCGTTCTCCCCGCCGGACGACGCAACCGCTCCGCCAGACGTTTACCGCCCGTCGACGATTGCCGGCAAAGTTGCCGTGCTGAGCGGGGTGCCGCGTTCGAGCGTGCCCTGCGCCATCTTCCGGAAGACCAATCCAGGCCGACCGAGCCGCCACGACTTTACGCGCGACGTTTACGTACGAAGCGGGATGTCCGGGAGCGCGGCACCGGCGCAGACGGCACTCGCCGCGATCGAATTTCCGACACCGCGCGCCGGCCCGCGAACTCGCGGCTATTTGCCGCCCAGCTCGTCCGTAACTACGGCATCCGTCCCGGCCCTGGCAGGAGGCGATCGCGGAGATCGTTGCCGAGCTTACCGGCCAATCCGCGTTCCATCAGGCATAGAGGGCATTAAATGAAGGGTATCATTCTCGCGGGCGGCTCCGGCACGCGCTTGCATCCGATGACGAGCGTGGTCTCCAAGCAGCTGATGCCGGTCTACGACAAGCCGATGATCTACTATCCGCTGTCGACGCTGATGCTGGCGGGCATTCGGGAAATCCTGCTGATATCCACGCCGCGCGACACGCCGTCGTTCCAGGCGCTGCTGGGTGATGGAAGCCAGTGGGGCATCTCGATCGAATATGCGGTCCAGCCGAGCCCGGACGGCTTGGCCCAAGCCTATCTGATCGGCGCCGATTTCGTCGGCCATAACCCGTCGGCGCTGATCCTGGGCGACAACATCTACTACGGCCATGGCATCACCGAGCTGTTCACCAATGCGATCAGTCGACCCGAGGGCGCCACGGTGTTCGCCTACCATGTCAACGATCCAGAGCGGTACGGTGTGGTCGAGTTCGACGAGGCGCGGCGCGCCGTTTCGATCCAAGAGAAGCCGAAGGAGCCGCGGTCGAACTGGGCGGTGACCGGCCTGTATTTCTACGACGGTCGCGCCGTCGATATCGCCGCCGACCTGAAGCCGTCGCCGCGCGGTGAGCTGGAGATCACCGATCTCAACCAGGTCTATCTCGACGACAATACCCTTTCCGTCGAGATCCTCGGGCGCGGTTTCGCGTGGCTCGATACCGGCACGCCCGACAGCCTGATCGAAGCGGCCGAGTTCGTTCGCACGCTGGAACGCCGGCAGGGCTTCAAGATCGCCTGTCCGGAGGAGATCGCGTACGATAGCGGGTTCATCACCGCATCCGAACTCGAGCGCCTCGCCGATAAGCTCGGCAAGAGCGCGTACGGTACCTACCTCCGCAACACGGTGCTCGGCCGGAGGAGCTAGCCGGTCGGGCGATCAAGGCGGGTTGAGGCGGAGGTGTTCGAGCAGCCTCTGCCTCACCGCCGGCGGAGCGAGCCGAGCTCAAGCCGTTTTCAAGCGACATGCGACCGGCTGACGTATCCTCCCGTGTCTTCGGCTGGCGGATGAGTTGCAGACCGGGCGCATCCATCATGCGGAGGCCGGCGGCGTCCACCTTCAGGCGCATGTAGACGTCGTTGGAAGGCGACAGGCAGCTCGCTGACCGCTAGCGATCGTCGGAGCGTTGCCCTGCGCCGATTCTTCATCGATCGCGCGCCGTTCGACCCCCGCCTTCTGCGTCTCGGCGCGGCATCTTGGTTGTGAAGGTCGCGGTTGTTGCAATCCCTGGGCTCGGCGGGCATCACGCCCTCGCCTGCTGACCGCACGCCGGGCCTCACCTTTGCTTGGCAAGCTCGCTAGCACTTCGATGGAGCTGGCCGTGCCGGCGGGTAAAAGTTCACGGTGGAATCGAAACGGACGGAGATACAGCTTGTCCAGGGTCATGGGTGGTACGCTGGATAGTGGACGGACGACCAGCGCCGGCGAGTTGCTTGGCGCGACCCGTTCCCTGTGGCCGAAGCTCCCGCGCAAGCGGACGCACTGCGCACGGAAATTTCTGCCGTACTCGCCGTCGGTCACGTCACTTTGCGCGGGCGGTGTCGCGGTGACGAAGGATTCCCGGTGATCCAAGAAGCGCGTCCGGTGAGTGCGACAGCGCCGGCAGAGGAGCCGATCCAGGAGTTCGGCAACGCCGACCGTGTCTTGGGTGTCGTCATCGATGGTGATGCGCCCACGCCTGGGCTCGCGCCTCTGCTCGGAAACATCGAGATCGGCGCGGACGAAGTACGGCTGGCGCTACTCGAGTTTGAGTTGGCAGACGCACGTCAAGCAGAAGCGACGCTGCGCTACACGCTAGCGGCGCGAGAAGCGTCGATGGCCGTGCTGTTGGCCGCGCCTCGGCCACGAGGCAAGGGCGCGCGGCGCTGGTGGCGCGGCGATTTACCGGCGAGCGCACGCCCGCAGGACGGCACGCTGGCGCAGGCCATCGTTCAATCCGGCCTGTTCGTTGAGGCCTGGTACAGCAAGCATTATGCCGCGCAGATCGAACGAACCGATCCGCTGACGCACTTCGTTGAGACAGGCATTGCCACGGGGCTGGCGCCTAACCCGTTCTTCGATCCCGAATGGTATCTAAAGACCCATGAAGAGGTTGCCGCGGCGCGGGTCCCCGCGATCATGCATTATCTCGGCAAGGGCGCGTTAAACGCGTTCGCGCCAGGCCCGCTATTCAATCCGATCGACTACATGATCCGCTATGACGATCTCGCGGAGGAGCCGGACCTGCTCGGTCACTATCTCACCGTCGGAATTTACGAGGGCCGCGTGATCTCACCAGTGCGGGTGGGATCAGCCGCAACGCCGAGCGCTTAATCGCGCGCGCGATCCCCATCACTTTCCTGCGCAAACTGCTGCTTGGTTAGGGCGTCGAGCGCCACTAGGTTAGTCAAGAGCGCCTCGATCCGATTCAGGGGCACGGCGTTCGGGCCGTCCGACTTGGCGTTTGCGGGGTCGGGATGGGTTTCCATGAACAGGCCGGCAATGCCGACGGCAACCGCCGCGCGCGCGAGAACCGGCACGAATTCCCGCTGTCCGCCGCTCTTTCCGCCAGCGCCGCCCGGCAGCTGCACCGAGTGCGTTGCATCGAAGACGACCGGGCAATGCGTGTCGCGCATGATCGCCAGGCTCCGCATGTCGGAAACCAGATTATTGTAACCGAAACTGGCGCCGCGTTCGGCAACCATGAGCGCTGGCGTCGCGATCCCCGCAGCCGTCGCGGCATCACGCGCTTTGGCAACGATATGAACCATGTCGCCCGGCGCCATGAACTGGCCTTTCTTGATGTTCACCGGCTTGCCCGAAAGCGCCACCGCCTCGATCAGGTCCGTTTGCCGAGCAAGGAAGGCGGGAGTCTGCAGGACGTCGACCACGGCTGCGACCGGTTCGACCTGCGCCACCTCATGGACATCGGTCAGGATCGGAAGGCCAAGCTCATCGCGTACCTTCGCCAGGATGCGCAGGCCTTCGGCCATCCCTGGCCCACGAAACGACTTTCCCGACGAGCGATTCGCCTTGTCGAACGAGCTCTTGTAGATCAGCAGGATGCCCAGGCGTTCGGCGATCTTGCGGAGCCGCTCCGCCGTCGACAGCGCCATCGCCTCGGATTCAATCACGCAGGGTCCGGCGATAACGAACAGCGGGTAGCCAAGCCCTACCGGCCGGCCGCAGAGCGTGATCGCGTCGATTCCAGTCATGTTGGTTCCCAGGCAGGGCGAAGTGCCGATTGCCCGGTTCGCATAGGCGGGGGATGCGGGGCAGTAAAGCCAACGACCTGGTGCTGCCGCGACGCACACGCTCTCGTCCTCGTCGACGCGTGTCTTCGGAACCACAGGTGGCACTTACGCCGCGACGACGATTGCGGCCGATCTCGCTATTAGGATATCGCCACGATGCATGCTGCATAATCGCCACGCCCCGGTAGGCGGCCGATGAGCACGGAAAGAGCGGGTTCGTGACGAGCGGTCGGGAAGTTGTCGGTGTTTTTGGCGCAAATGGCTTCATAGGCCGTAATCTGGTCCGAAGGCTGCTAGCGCTGGACCGGCCGGTCATCGCTTTCGGCCGTTCCTTCGCTCCCGATTTCACGGAGTTCGTCGGTGGTCCCGTCGAAACGCGGGTCGTCGATTTCAACGACGTGCTGTCGACGCATGCGATGATCCAAGACGTCACGTACGTCGTTCAGCTGGTCAATTCGTCGAGCCCCGGTCTCGGCAACACGCGGGTTGCGGCCGACATCACAGCCAACGTCCTCCCGCATGTGAGCTTTATCGAATCCTGCCTGATGATCGGCGTGGCCAAGTTCCTGTTCCTGTCGTCAGGAGGGACGGTTTACGGAAATCCGAATTACCTGCCGATCGACGAAGCGCACGTCACTTCGCCGATCAATTCCTATGGCCTCACCAAGATGATGGTCGAACATTACCTGCGCGTGCTCACGCGCGGATCGGAGATGGGTTATCTGAACCTGCGCGTCTCAAACCCGTTCGGGCCGGGACAGGTCCTCAAGAAGGGGCAAGGCCTGATCGCTTCGATACTGCGCAGCCATGCCGCGGGCCAGCCGATCACGATATTCGGAGACGGCAGCACGCAACGCGACTACCTCTACATCAACGATCTCGTCGATGCGCTGATCGCAGCGCTTGACGCGCCTGCGATGCAGGAAACGATCAACATCGGCAGCGGCATCGGGCGATCGATACTCGAAGTTCTGGCGGCGACGCAGGAAGTGCTCGACACGCCGCTGAAGGTAGAATTCATCAGCGAGCGGCCGACCGATGCGATGGCCAACATCCTTGATTGCCGTAAAGCTGCCAAGCTGCTTGGCTGGGAGTCGCGCACTTCCTTCGAAGATGCATTGCGGTGGACCGTAGCGGCCAGCGGCTAGCGTCAGCTTACGCGGTTAAATGTGTCGCTGAGTCACAGATCGGTGCCGACCCTCCGCCGCTCCCGCGGCAAGATAGTGGACGAGCGGGTTCACGCCGGACCCCACAAGGTCTCCTGACCGCCGAAGGTACTGTGCGACGGAGAATGAAGGATGCGGATCGCCGCCAGCTTCGCCGTTGAGGAGAAAGTGCTCGAGCGGAGATCCCGTTATCGCGGCAGGCAGCGTGCTTAGGTAATAAGCAGGATCGAACAGCGGGTGGCAGCTTGCGCCCGCCGGCTCGCCGACTTGTAGATAGTGAGCCAGAGGGGTGAGGCCGCTCGCCAGTCTGCCTTCCCGGCTCTGGTACCAGCGGCTGCGGAACAGGACGTGAGGATCGATCCCGTCTGCAGCACCCTGGCGAATGTAATGGAGCACCGAAATCACGCCTGAACGAGCGAGTTCGGGCACCTGGCGAGAGTACCAATTGGGATCGAACGCCGCACGGGGCGCAATGCCGACGTGACTGCCGCAGGTCAGGAAATGCTCGATCGGACTCATCCCGTCGAGATCGCCGAAGTGCGCACGATAGTAGGCTTCGTCGAACAATCCGCTTGCCTCGAGATCCTCGAGATCCGCTATCCGAAGGCTTGCCCTCTGCTCGCCCAAGCCGAGCCGCTCGATGAGCGAGTACGCTCCGATCTGGCCGAACGCGCCGAGGCGCATCGCGGAATTGGCATCACGTTCCAGCATGGTGGCCAACGTGTCGTAAAATTGCAGATGGTCGGCGTCGGCATAGCGGGCCGCCAGCTTGGTGGCCGAGTGCGACGCAATGTCGGGATCCTCGCCGTCGATCACCGAACCCAGCTCGGTCATCGGGCGCGGAGCAATTCCGTCGTACTTGAGGGAATTGCCGGTCCTGAACTGAAAGACTGGTTTGCCGACCACCGCCGCATCGACGAGCAGGCTCGAAAGAGATGAGGCGACGCGATCGACCGATCGAAGCAGCCGGGGTGTATGATAGCCGGTCTCTAACGCCAGTATGTCGTCATACGGGATCAGATTGCCGTCCCGTAACGCTTCGTACGCGTAGAAGCTTTCGGCAGGATGAAGCTTCAGGATGAATAACTCTTCGGGGCGATCGCGAGCGAGCTTGCGCAGATCGTCGATGAATCGCCTGTCATCGTCGTGGCGGTCCCAGTGCATGTTCGTGCCAACCAGCGTGACAGAGCGGAAGTCGCTCCGTTTGACGCCCAGTCGTGCCTCGATCCCGCTCTCTCCGCCGGCCATCAGCGCGTCGGCGAATTTGGGCGAGCCAGCATGGACGAAACGCTCAGGCGAAACCGCGCCGCGTGCGGTATCGATGCCGTAAAGCCGCGTGCTGTTGGCCGACAATCCTTCACTGTGCTCGCCACCCCATGCCAGCACATATTCGGAGCCGAAGCTCACTGGATTATTGTCGAAAGATTCGATCCACACGCCGTGCTGCAAAAGTAAGGTGAGGCACCCCACCGCCTTGCAGGCTTCGACCAGTTGCCGGCTTAGGGCATGACCCAGGCTGATCGACGATTCCGAACCTGAAATGAGCACGGCACCGGCGAAATCGGCCAGCGGCAGATCGTCGAGCCGTGAGTAAAACTGTATTCGAAATCCACGTCGGCGCAGATCGACGGCGATCGCGGCCCGCCGGAGCGGAGTGACCTCGGCATGCTCGCGGATTAACGCGATCGTGTGCGCCGGATCCAGAACGTCGAGCATCGGCCGCAGGTTAAGATGGTCCTGAAGATGGTGTATGTTGAGCAACACCTGACGTGATGGCATAGCCTTGGTGACCGCCTTCTTCTCCCGAACGAAAGCCAGGTCGAGAAAGTCGTCAATCTCTTCACGCAAGCGTTCGGGGTCGAGCGACCCGGCTGCTCGGCGACACAGGAGCAACCAGCCTTGCTCTCTTGGACGTTCGCCAAACAGGTTGGCGTCGCGCCAATAGTTCCGGAGCATCCCGGACGCGACGTCGCGGCGGGAGGCAACAAGCGGCGCAAGATGCTCCTCCGCCAAAATCTCGAGCCCCGCCATCGTAAGCAAGCGCCGCCATGTGCGTCTGGGCAGCGTAGCATCCGACCGGCTGCCGGAATGATCTGGAGCGCTGTTGATCGAAATGGCTATATGACTGCCCGGCGTCTTTGCTGCAAAGCCGGTGAGCTCATCGACGACGTTTGCAAGCGGTATGCGGCCAAGCCGTCCAAGTTGCGTCTGCAACGCCGGCGTGTCTTCGGGCGATCCCGGATCATCCGACCGGGCCAGTTCCGCCAGCGCATCGGCGGATCCGCTTAGAGCCAGCTGACGCAATCCCAGCTGCTCTCGCCAGGATTCCAGCTGCCCCCGCCATTGGCCGGCAGGGGACGATACGTCGATGCCGACATGCGGTTGCAGCGCGGTCGGCGTGCCGCTGACAGGGTCGCTTTGGTCAGGATTCATAAGAGCTCATCTCCGCCCCCATCCTGCATATTCCACCCCCACTCGCCACCCCCTTACCCTGACACAACGCCGATTGTGTTCACCCGCAATTGCCCATAAGCGGCGTTGCCCAACCTCAGCGGGCATGGTTCCTAAGGTCGCGACGTCGGGGGAAGATTTGGAGATGGAACTGCCAGGATCGAACAGCCCTGATGCTCTTGACGCGATCATCGGCGAGATCGACCAAAGCCCGCTGTTCGACCACGATTTTTACCAGCAGCAGACCAGGGTAGAGCGCAGCCGGCATGATCATATCCGGCACTATCTGACTGAAGGCGAACGCGCCGGCTTGCTGCCGAGCACGGAGTTCGAGCCCGCTTTCTATGCGCTGGCCTATTCCGACGTCGCGGAAGCCGGCGGCAATTTGCTGGTCCACTATGTTGAATACGGGCAGGCGGAAGCGCGCTATCCCACCCGCGGCAAGTTGCGGCGGGATGCCGCGGCCGTCCGAGCCAGCCGGGTGATGCCGGAGCAGGATCGCTCCGTGGCCCTGGCTCCGTCGGGCGTTGCTGACCTCACCAATCTGGAATGGCATCTCGTCGCCAACTGGCGAGAAGGAACGCGGGTCACGGCCGCTTTCGACGATATCAGTTATTTCCGGCTCTATCCGGACGTGGCGCTCAGCGGGCTTCCGCCACTGGTCCACTACGTCCGGATCGGGCGTGCCGAGGGGCGGTTTACCCCCAGCTTCCATCAGGAAGATTACAACGCACTAAGGAACGTGTTCGACAGCGCATATTACCGGAGCCAGCGGCCCGAACTCGGCCGGGAGAGCGACGCGCTACTCGACTATCTGATCGAGGGTCGTTGGGCGGGCGTCGCGGCGTCACCGGTGTTCCAGCAGGAATATTACCTGCGGCGTTACCCCGACATTCAGGGCGCAAAGATCGATCCTTACCGCCACTTTGTGGAATATGGCGCCGCAGAGCATCGGATCGGCCGGGCCCAGTTCGCCAACCGGATGGAGGACGGCGATCAAGCCTACGACCCCGACCGAGAAACGGTGCTCGTGGCAAGCCACGAAGCAAGCCGTACGGGTGCTCCGCTGGTGGCGCTCGCTGTAGGCGAATACCTCAGTCGCACGTGCAACGTGATCTACGCCGTAGGACGCAGCGGCGTGATTGAAGAAGATTTCAAGCGCTCCGCCGTAGCGATCGTCAAAGGCACGGTTCTGGGCGTCGATGCGGCGGCGCTGCTGAACGAGCTGAAGCGGGACTACAACCTGTCCGCGGCCGTGTTCAACTCCGTGGAGACCTACGAGCTAGCAGAAGGTGCGTTGGAGGCCGACATACCCTCGGTCGGCTTGATCCATGAATTCGCGGAATATTCTGCCGGCCGCATCGGCCGCATGGTCTCCGCAGTGGATCGCGGAATCCTGCCGGCGCAGCTCCTGCTGGATTCGGCGCAGCTCGAGATGACCCGCGATTTCGCGGCACGCGCCAACAACCTGATGGTTCATCCCCAGGGCTATCTGCCGACACTCCCCGCCATGGAGACTGCCGACGATCTCACGGCCGAGGAGATCCTCGCCGTTCTCGGCGTCGATGATGGTCCGCGGCCGCGCATCGTGCTGGGCGCCGGCTTCGTCCACATCCGCAAAGGCATAGACCTTTTCATCCAGGCCGCCGCCGAGGTGCGCAAGCTCACCTCAGAACCGATCCGGTTCGTCTGGGTCGGCGATGGCTTCGACCCCCAGCGTGACCACCATTACTCGCTGTGGATCGACGACATGATCAAGCGCCTGGACCTGCAGGACGTCATGTTCTTCTTCGATCCGCAGGGTTCGCTCGATACGTTCTTCGAACTCGCCGACGTCTTCATGCTCTCCTCGCGACTGGATCCGTTTCCCAACGTGGTACTGGATGCGTTCGAAGCAGGGCGGCCGGTCGTCTGCTTCGATCGGGCCACCGGTGTCGCCGAGTGGCTCAAGGACGGCCGGGCAGTGGGCGCAGCCGTCGACTTCTGCGATACCCACTCCGCTGCGCGCGAGATCGTCGGGTTGTTCCGGGCTGGTCACGAGGTTGGTTCAGCAAACGCGGATCTCGCCCGGCGCGAGTTCGACTTCGACAAGTACGGAGAGCTTATCGTCGAACAGCTCGCGCTGGCAAAGACACTGCGCTCAAGGCAGCTTGCCGTTTACGATCGGCTGGCATCTTCAGCAGCGTTCGACGCCAACTTCCACGAGGGGAAGGTAACCTGGGGCGAATCAACGCGCCTTGCGCTGAAGCGCTACGTTTCGCGCGGGATGAAGGGGCTCAGCCGCACCAATCCGCGCCCGGGGTTCAGCGACAACCTCTACAAATCCCGCACGGGACTGGACCTGGAAGGGGAGGAGGTCGCGCTCGACCATGCGATCCGCCAGACCGCCGATCTGCGCCCGACGACGCACCGTTGCCTCATCCTTGATCAGGCCGCGGATACTGCCGAGCCGTTTACCGGACGTATCGCCGTACACCTGCACCTCTACTACCCCGAACTGACGCACGAGTTCGTCAACCGCCTGAACGGGTTCCAGCGCGAGATCGATCTTTTCGTTACCACCGCGCCCGGCAAGCAGCGGGCCATGGTCGACTATGTGCTCTCGAGCTTCTATCGGCGCGGGCGCTTCGAGGTCTTCGACGCGCCCAATCGCGGCCGTGACATCGGTCCGTTCATGACCTTGATAGGCGATGCGGTCTTGGCCGGCGGCTATGATGTGATCGGCCACTTCCACGGCAAGAAGAGCCGTGTCGTCGAACATCTGGTCCCAGGACTTGGTGATCGCTGGCGCACCTTCCTCGCGGACACCTTGATGGGATCGCGGAGAGAGCTCGATCGGGTGCTGGGCCAGTTTGCCGCCGATCCGGCACTCGGCCTCGTCTTTGCCGAAGATCGCAATGCGGTGGGCTGGGCGAAGAACCTCCCCATCGCCCAGGAACTGGCGGCACGGCTCGCGCCTTCGCCCGAATTGCCCGCTTCTCCTTTCTACCCGCTGGGCAACATGTTCTGGGCTCGACCCGCAGCAGTCCGGCCGCTGTGGGATCTCGGCCTCACCTGGTCCGATTACCCGCCCGAGCCGCTGCCGTATGACGGCACGATATTGCATGCCGTGGAGCGGATGTTGCCTGCCATCTGCGAAGCGACCGGCCACAGTTGGATGACCGTGCACAAGCCCGGAAATGCCTGGTAGCGGAACCGACCGACCGGTTGGTTCCGCTACGGCGTAGATCGCCTATTTGGAGCGGGGGCGAAAAAGGACGGCCGTGAGAGGATCGTTCAGGCGATCCGACTGAACATCCACGGGCCGGCCCTCCCGGTGCTCTTCCAGGAAGAAGGTATCGTAGCCGAGCGACGCCATCAGCTCGAGATATTCGGCCGGAGTCACTCCGGACACGGCGCGCAGCTGGTTCGGATTGATCTCCGAGACGATCGTTGGCCGATACTTCGATATGGTGTCACGCGCACCACGGATCGCGTGCGGCTCCGCGCCCTCAACGTCGATCTTGATGACGTCACAGGCAGGCAAAGCGAGGCTGTCGATCGTCATGATCGGAACGTCTATCCCTCCAGGCGCGTCCTGGCCGACCGGGAGAAGATGGGTGCCGCCGGGATTATCCTCGCCGCGATTCCACAATGTTAGGTGGCCGGGCTCGCTCCAGACGCCAGCCTGATGCAGGTCAACCATCCGCTCCAGCCCGTTGAGCGCGATGCTCTTCCTCAAATACGCACTGGAGTCTGGCCGAGGTTCGAAGGCATGAATGCGCCCCGATTCACCGACGATCGTACTCGCCAGCAGCGTGAACCAGCCGATGTTGGCGCCAATGTCGACGAACGTGTCACCGGGACTAAGAAGCTCTCGGACAACCTCCGTTTCGAGCGGCTCCCACTCGTCGACGAGGCAGCCGTGAGACACATAATCGTCGAGTAGATTGACCCACATCAGGCGACGCTCTCCGAAGACCGGCGTGACGACCCAGTTGCGCGTCAAGTTGTGTGCGCGGCGATATTCCTGCGACTGGCGCATGCCGGCGATCAGCGCGGCACGATCCGGCCAGGCGCTGCGATGCTCGTCGATCACCTGTTCGCTTTCGGGCTCCCGCCCGAGCAGGATCCGATAGGCCCAGACAACTTCTTCGCGTTGCAATCGCAAGCCCATCTCTCCGCATCCCGTCCTCGATCGCGGTGCTCGATCCTTTGTGACGGGGCAAGCGGCGCGCGACCGCAGCCGGCATCGCCATGTCCTGCTGCGAAGTCAACTCGGCGGCGCTGCCTGGAACGGATTCGGACTGAGTCTCGGGCGCTACCGGACGGCCAGTCAGCGCCGCTGCATGACGAAGGTCTGCGACACGCCCATTGCGCCGATCATCCGGTCTTCGCGTACCTCGAGCATCCGGCAGCCAGCTCGCTCGGCGATCTCGAAGACGGCACGCTGCGGCAGCATGTTCATCTCCATCGCCGGCTGCTGGCGCGACAGATAGTCCGCTACCGAAAAGCTGTAGCCCTCGATGTACGTGGGCAACTGGATCACCGCGATGCCGCCTGGGGCAAGTGCGGCAAGCAGCTTGCCGAATAAGGCAGCCATCACCGGCGGTGGATTATGCTGGAGCACGATCAGGCTAACGACCAGATCGAAGCCCGCGTAGCGATCGAGGTCGTTGACGCGGTCGATCGGCTCGAACACGGCGTTGGCAATCCCGACTTCCTGCGCCCGCTCGGTCGCCGCCTTGAGGTGAAGCGGTGAGATGTCGACGCCGACGATCTCGTCGGCCCGCGCTGCCAGTGCGAGCGTCAGCCGGCCCACGCCGCAGCCGAAATCCAAGACCTTCTTGAAACTGCGGTCAGCGAGGCCAGCTCGCCCGAGTATCGACCGCACCAGCTCCACGACACTCTGGCCGCTATTGTAGAACACTTCTATGTTGTTCTTGATGTTTTCTGACCGGAAGGCGTCGTCCACCAGCACGGACCAGTGCGGGTCCTCGGCACCAAATTTCTGCCATTCAGCAGCAATTCGCTGGAGCATGGCATCCCGCTCAGCCTCGTCGCAATCAACCTGGACATTGATTCTGCTGACATCGAGGAAGCGGCCGACCTCCTGTGCGTCTGCCGGCTGCGATGCCGCCGCCCGTGCCGCTCCTGGCTCTTCGGTTGCGGCTTGTACCACCGGCTCGCGGGCCCTGTACTCTCCCGAAGCGAGGAACCCCCGGCGCAACGTACCGACATCTGCTGCGACGAGGTGGCGACCGACCGCCTCCAGATCCTCCGGTTCCCGTTCCAGGATGAGGCGATACGTCCATAGGACCTGGTCAATCGTCACAGACATGTCGTCCTCCTCACGTTGCTGCGTCGAGCATCATGGTGTTCGCCGCGGCCGGGCACGTAACGCAGCTTCCAGCCGGGTTCGGTATGGACAGCAAGCCTGCCTGACAAGGTGCCGACCTTTTTAGGTGGTCGCGTGTTCGGCCATCTGTGTCGCTTGGCGACAGTCCGACCACACAGCATCCGCCTCATTCGTCGCCTTGCAATTCACGGCAAGATCGGTTCGCCCGTCCCACGCAGCGTCACCCGCCACCGCTTCGCCACGGACAACCAAAACCCAGCAGCCGGAGCCTCAGCGAGTAGCGACCCCCGGTTATGCCTGCTATCCAGCATCCGCTATCATAGGGAACCGGTCCGGAATGCCTTCACTGTCTCGCTCGCTTTCTCGTCGGTTCGGTCCCTTCAGATTCGTCGTTGCCGGCAACGCCGCGCGGGACCAGCGCCAGTTCCCGATCGCAGCCGATCTTTACGAACGCTACCTTCAAAAGCGCCCGAATGACTCTGCCATCCGGATCCAAGCCGGTCACATGCGGAAGGAGGCGGGGGAGTTCGCCCGGGCGGAGAGCCACTATCTGCAAGCCAAGGCAGCGCGGCCGGATGATGCGGATCTCGCGCTTCAGTTGGGCCATTTCTACAAGCAGACGGGCCGCTATCTGGAGTCGCTCGGCGCATATCGCCAAGCAGTGTCGCTGGACCCGAAGAACGATGCCGCCGCTGAAGAGCAAATCAACATGGAGCGACGCGTTCGCGCGAAGCTCGGCGCGCCGCACGAGGAGGGCACCTCCGATCTAGTCGCCTCTCTTGAACGCGATATCGCGGCGCTGACCATCGATGACATTCTTGCGAGTGGTCTCTTCGATGCCAACTGGTATCTCAAGACGAACACCGATGTAGCCAAGCTCGGCCTGGATCCCTTGCGCCATTTTTTGCTCGACGGGCGTGCCGAGGGACGACGACCGGGACCCAACTTCGAGCCGGATTGGTATCTGGCCTCCTACCCGGAAGTCGCGCGAATGGGCATCGAGCCGTTCGCCCACTATCTGGTTGCCGGTCGGCACCAGGGACTGCGTCCGGCCGGGCCTCCCATGTACGAACGCTGGGTGAAGACCTTCGACACGTTGGGCGACGACGATTTCAGGATGATCGACGCGCATATCCGTGACGAACGGCTCCCACAGCCCGATGTGGTTCTGCACATCGATGCAGAGGCGGCCGCACTGATCGGTCCGACGGTCAAGGGACTACGCGGACAGCGCCTAAAGGCGCGCACCGTCTACGTCTGCTTGGCACATGATGCAAAAGACGGCTTGGCCCAGTCTCTAGAAGCAGCGGTAGGTGGCGATCCGTCGTTCCGGATCATATCGACATCCGTTACCGATCAGGGGCGGATCGACGCAAACCCATCCGGCCTGGACGCCCCTGTCGTCCTGCTAGCCGCCGGAGTCGAGCTTCGCGAACATGCACTGTATCTGCTGTCGCTGGCCCGCGCCGATGGCGCGGTCATGGCCTACGGAGATGAGGATCGGGCGAATGCGGAAGGCTTCCGGCATCAGCCGTTCTTCAAGCCCGACGCCTCGCCCCTTCTTCTCCGCCAGATCGATTACCTGGGCGGATGCGTTCTCGTTCCTCAAAGCGTGGAGGCGGGCGCACTGGCGACGCGGCTTGCTGGCGGCGACGGCAAGCCCGCGGATCTGCTGCGTGCCTGGTTCGACGAGGCGGATCGGCAGTCGATCGCACATGTACCCATCGTCCTCGCCCACGATCATCGCGAAGAGCCGACCGAAAAGCGCCGCGCATCCGCGGCGTTGCCGGCACTGCCGGCAACGCCGGACTTGCCGTCCGTAACGATCATCGTGCCCACGCGCGATCGGGTCGAATTGCTCAGCGTCTGCATCGAGAGCTTGCTAGCCCGTACAGACTATCCGTCACATCTGCTCGACGTCGTGGTGGTTGATAACGGGTCCACCGATCCTGCGACGATCGAGTACCTCGCCGCGGCCGAGATGCGCAATTTCCGCGTTATCCGTGATCCGTCGCCCTTCAATTACGCCAAGCTCAACAATCTGGCCGCCGCGACATCCAAGAACGATGTCCTCGTCTTGTTGAACAACGATACCGAGGTCTGCGATCCGACTTGGCTGCGCGGGTTGGTGCGGTATGCGGTCATGCCGGACGTCGGAGCCGTTGGCCCCAAGCTCCTCTATGAAGACGGCACGATCCAGCACGCGGGGGTCGTCCTCGGCATCGGCGTTGCGGCCGCGCACGCTCATATCGGGATCGAGCATGATGCTCCCGGCGACTACGGCTTCGCGCAACGGACGCGCGAAGTGGCGGCAGTAACCGGCGCATGCCTGGCGATGCGGCGATCGGTTTTCGAGCAGCTTGGCGGTCTTGATGAAAAGCTTGCCGTCGCTTTCAACGACGTTGATCTCTGCCTGTCTGCGATCCAAGCCGGATATCGCAACATCTACGTCCACGATGTCTGGATGCGGCATTTCGAATCGAAGAGCCGGGGTGTCGACGACACCAACGACAAGGTCGACATCTTCATCGGCGAGGCCAATTACGCCCGCCGCAAGCATGGATTGCTGTTCGGACGCGACCCCTTTTACAATCCCAACCTGAGCGTCATGCTCGACACCTTCTACGGTCCGGCATTTCCGCCACGGGTGACATACCCTTGGCGTGAGCATCAGCGGGCAAGACGCGCGCCGCGCATCATGCTGCTGGCGGTGATCGCCGAGCCGGGATCCGAGATCGAGCAGACGTTACTGTACCAGGCGGACTACCTGGCGGAGCAGGGATACGAGGTCGTGATCGGCGCGCCGGGGCGGCATCCATCGCTCAGCACCGGAACCGCCAACATTCGTCGGGCGACGGTACGTGACCAGCAGGCCGCTGCGACCTACGCCGTGACCAACGACGTCGACTGCATCGTCTGCCACACGGCGGCCTATTCCGGCGTGAGCCGCTTGCTCGGCACGTCCCCGAAAACGATTATCCAGCACCACGGCTTCGCAGCTGAAGCGGCGGCGGCTGGAGGGGTCGGTCGGGATCAAAGGGTGACGATCAGGCTGGCGTTGCCGGCGGCAGCGGCGGTGATCGCCTCCTCGACGCAAGCGGCCGCGGAACTCGAAGATGACGCCATCGTCCTGCCGCCCGGCAGCGACCGGCTGGGCATTTGGAGCCAAGCCTCTACGGCAAGCCGCAATCGCTTGCGTGACGAACATGGCTGGTCTGACAAGGTCGTCATCCTCGTCGAAGTGCCAAGTGGAGAAGATGCGGAGCGTCTTTACCGCCAAGTCGCCGATCGGCTCGACCAGAGCAGGGTGGTGCTTATCGATCTGCCCACTGGTGGTTTGGGACGTTCGCTCTTCCGTTCATCGCCGGAAGGGGTCGGCCGCGCCGACCTGTTGGCCGCAGCCGACATCTACTGGCCGGCGCACAACGGCTCGGCAATGGCCGAGGCGGAAGCCACGGGGTTTGGTCTGCCCGTCGTTCCGGCACACGATGGCGATGCGGACCCGAAGTCTATCGCGCAGTCGCTGGCAACGCTGGCCGTCGAAACGGGGCTGCCGTCGACCTGGACGCGTCGCCCGCTTGGCACCAGCTGGGCAGATGTGCTCGACCGTTTCGCTACGATCCTGCAAACAAATGCCGCATTGCTCGGGCCCAAGCGGTATGAAACTGTCATGTTGCTGGCCGAGACGCCGGTCGTCATCGATTCCGGCCTCTTCGATCCGAACGCCTATCGATATTTCAACCCGGACGTCGCGGCGGCGAAGATCGATCCATGGGAGCATTTTAGTGCCCATGGCGCAGGCGAGGGACGCCGCGGATCTTACCTGTTCGATAGCAAGTGGTATCTCGCCAAGTATCCGGAGGTCGCAAGGTCCAAGCTGTCCCCCATGGCGCATTACCTTGCTTCCGCGTCCGCATCGTACGATCCGAACCCGTATTTCAGCAACGCCGACTATCTGGCGGCCTATCCGGACGTGGCATCGTCCGGCTTGTCGCCGCTGGTACATTATCTGCGGACCGGGGCGGCGGAGAACCGATCGATCGGCGATGGTTTCGATGCCCGCTTCTATACGCAGGCCTATGCGGACGTGGCTGCATCCGGGATGGTGCCGTTCGTCCATTTCATGAAAGTAGGCGATGCAGAGGGGCGCCTGCCGGTGCGGCCGGAACTGACCCCGGTCAACCTGTTCGATGATGAAGCCCTGGCGGCGGTCTGCGGCCATACGGCCATGGCCGCGATCCTGCCCGGCGGGCCGATCGTCCATCGCCAGAGTGCTGCGCGCTTCTGCATCAACCTGCTTCGCACGCGCGACGATCTGCGCCGTCGCTTCCCCGATGCGCTGTCAGCGGGGGCTCTTGGCACATTCGCAGAGTGGATCACGCGGGAAGGCGCGGACGAGCTCGGATTATCGCCGCGGGACGTCTACTTCATCTCCGGACTGCTCTCGTCCGATTTCGCGGCCCGCTTGCGACAGGCCTATCTCGTGCGGAACGATCTTCGCCGGCTTTTGCCTTTTGCACTGTTGCCCGAGGGCGCGGGTGGGCTGCTGCGCTGGGGCGTTGAACATGGCAGGTCCGAAGGCTTCACGCTGGAAGAGGTTTGGTGGATCCTCCTGCAGTGCGCTGAGAATCCAGAACGCGAATTCTGGATCACTTACGCCTTCACACCTGGCTGGCAACAAGCGGGACCGGCCGCTGAAACCCCGTTCGGCGATGCCGCTTTCCGCGAATGGGTAAGTCGGATTTTTGGCATCGCGCCGGGCCGGCCCGATCGTCGGCGTAACCGCTTCACGCCTGGGGAGATCGTCCGAATTGCGTTCAATGCCGAGCCGTCTTGGCGAAAGGCGCACCCGGACCCATTCGCTTCGCTCGTAACCGCGACGGCGTTCGTCGAGTGGCTCACGACCGAGCAAGCGGCCCTGCCTGAATTGGCGGCAGCATGGTTGGCTGAGCAGGACAAAGCCGCTTTGGTCGGCGATCTGCTCCTGCCCGGCGTCAACATGACCGGTCACTTCTGCTATCCGTCAGGCCTCAGGGTCTCGACCCATGCACTGGTGCGCGGCTGTCACGACGCGGGGCTGCGCACGAGCGAGCGCGACATCTGGGTGCAGCAGCCCGGCGACGAGAACAGGCACGTGGAATATCGTGGGCCCGAACTCTACGACACGACGATCCTGCTCTGCCAGCCCGAGCCACTGTTCGATACTGCCTATGCGCGCGCAGGCGTTGCCCCGCGTGCCGAGCGGACTTACCGGGTCGGCTACTGGTACTGGGAACAAGACGTTATCCCAGATCTCTGGATCGAAAAGTCGGCGGAAGTGGATGAGGTTTGGACATCCACGGAGTTCGTGGGTGACGCTCTTCGGGAAAAGCTGAACGTACCCGTCCGAGTGATACCGCACGGAATTGAGATCTCGCCGTTCGAGCGTAAGAGCCGTGGCTATTTCGGCTTGCCGGACGACCATTTCCTCTTTCTGTTCACGTTCCACATGATGAGTGTGATGGAGCGCAAGAACCCTCTGGGCTTGGTCCGCGCCTTCGCCGAGGAGTTCAAGCGCGACGAGAAAGTCAGTCTTGTCCTGAAGACGTCCTTTGGCGATCAGCATCCTCAGCAGATTGCCGAACTGCGTCGTGCTGCCGCTGGCGCCAACATCATCATCATCGACAGCATCTACACGCATGATGAGATCCTGGCCCTGATGGATTGTTGCGACAGCTACATCTCGCTTCACCGCAGCGAGGGATATGGCCTGACCATGGCCGAGGCGATGTTGATCGGTAAGCCGACGATCGCCACGGGCTATTCTGGAAACTTGAACTTCATGTCACCGGACAACAGCTTGCTAGTCGAATACGACCTGGTAAAGCTGGACAAGGATTATCCTCCCTACAAGGCCGGCAGTCACTGGGCGCACGCCTCGATCCCGCATGCGCGCGCGTGCATGCGGCGGGTCCAGTCACAGCCTGATTGGGCACGGGAACTTGGAGCACGGGCGAAGGCGGATCTCGAGAGCAGGCTGTCGTTCGCGGCCTCCGGTCGGATGATCGCTGCGCGCCTTGCGGAGATCGACGATAGTCGCCGCCACTCCTAAACGCTGGCGGTAGTCCGCGCGAGCCGGTCCGGAAACCGACCAACAGTGCACGGAAGGGTCGCTGTCCAAAGCTCGGTGACAAGGTCGGATCGTTTCCGCCGGTCAACTCACCGAGCGCAGCCGCTGTGTTCCCTGCGGTGCGTTGCTGTTGGCGCATTGCCAGCTCGAGCTCGTCACCGGCTCGCAGACCTTTGCTCTACCTGGATGGTCGTTCAACTATTGCGGGATTTTGCCAGTAATCCAGCCGCCAAGCGCACCGCGTCCTTGATCTCGCCGAACGCCAGCAGCCGACCGACGGTCCGCCACAAACCGGACCGCGCCCCGCCGGCCGCGACATGCGCGATCAGCAGGTCGACCCCCCCGCTGCGCAGCGCCTCCCGCGAGTAGACGATCGTGCGGGCGAGCGTGCCGCGCACCTCGTCCGCCACCCCTGCCCGGCCGAACAGGGCATCGAGCCCGTCGAGCGACGGCAGCCGCTCTAGCCCGTCGGTCGGGTCGGGCCGGCGCGCCAGGCGCTCGCGGTGGGCGATGCGGGCGATCTCGGCGCCGGTCTGTTGCTCGACGACATGGCGGACGCTGACCTGGCTGGTGGAGCGGCGATAGAGCAGCAAGCGGTCGGGCAGGTTGGCGAGCCGCGTCTGGGTCGACAGCCGGAGCCACAGGTCGTAATCCTCGCAGTGGCGGTAGGCGGCGCGGTAGCCGCCGGCAGCGCGCACCACGTCTGCGCGCATCATCACCGACGAATGCGCCATCGGCGATCCCTGCTCCAGCGCGGCGAGGACGCCGTCATGGGTCAAGGGGTGGAAATCGGTACACTCGGTGATCCGGTCGGCCTCGTCGATTTCGTGCGTGTTGGTGCCGACAACGCCGTGATCCGGATGCGCATCGAGGAAGGCGACCTGCCGCGCGAAGCGTTCCGGCAAGGCGATGTCGTCGCCGTCCATGCGCGCGATCAAATCTCCGCGCGCTTCGGCCACCAGGCGGTTGAGGCTGGCGATCAGGCCGGCATTGGACTGGTGAATCGCGCGAACCCGGCGGTCGGCGGTGGCGAAGCGATCAATGATCGCACCCGATCCGTCCCGCGAACCATCATCGACGATGAGGAACTCGAAATCGGCGAAGCTCTGGGCAAGGATGCTCTCGATCGCCGCGGCGACGGTCGCCTCGTTGTCGTGGACGCTCATCGCTACGGTGATCCGCGGGACGGTCATCCCGCGCGGTCCAGAGCGGCGATGCAGATCGCGGCGAGCCGACCAGGATCGTCGCCAGCGGCAAAGCTGTGCGATCGGCTGTCGAACGCGATCAGTTCGGCGCGGGAGCGAACCTGGGCGAACGGCTCGCCGGCGAATGCCTCGGCAAAGGCGATCGCGGTGGCATCACCGCTCGCCAGCACAATCGTGACCGGCTGCACCCCCGCTCCCAGGGCGGCGGCGACGCCACCGGCGAGCCCCGGATCTCGCTTGCGCGCGATGCTGCGCAGGCCGCGGAGAGCGGCGCGATAATCCATCCCCCCGCCGAGCAGCTTGCGCCAACCCTCCAGGCTGAGCAGGCGGTCGGCATAGCGGCGGCGGATCGCGGCGGGCGGGGGCAGCCCCTCGTCCGGCTCGACCACCCAAGGATTGGCCAGGATCAGGCCATCGATGCAGGCGGCGCGGTGATGCAGCGCGAGCGCGGTGGCGCCGTCGCACAGGCCGAAGCCGATGACATGGTCGAGGTCCGGCTTCAGCGCACGCAGATGGCGCACCGCCGCGGCAATGTCCGGCCCGCTGGCGGCGAAGCCCGGATCCTCGCCTTCGCTGTCGCCGACACCCCGCCGATCGAAGCGGAGCGTCGGATAGCCGGCGGCGGCCGTCGCCTCGGCGAGACGGGCGAGGCCGCCATGCGCGCCGATCCGGATCTCGGTGCCGCCGGTGACGATCAGCAGGCCGGTCCGGCCCGCCGCATCGTCCAGCGTCGCCCCAAGCGTCGCGCCGCCACAAGAGAAGCTGATCAGGCTGCGCACGCGCGGATCCATTCGGCGACGTCGTCGGCCAGGCGGGTGGCGAGTTCGGGATCGGCGGTTGGCTCGGCCCGTCGCCATGGCGCAAGCCCGGGCCCCTCGAACGGCAGCGATCGCAGCGGGCCGTCGGGCATACCGGGTTCGGCGGCGCGCAACGCCGCACAAAGCGCCGGCGAGACGCGGTAGCCGGCGAGCTCAACGACATCGCTGGCGGACGCTGTGGTTCCGGCCCCTTCCCGATCGGCGACGAGTTGCGCGCGCTCGAGTTGGCGGAGCAGCGTCGCACCCGGCACGGGCGCGAAGCGCCAGCGTGTCGCGGCCGCAACCGCTTGATCCAGCATCGCACCGCCGCGTAGCGCGACGACATGCGGGCGCCCAAGCTGGCGGCCGGCGGCAGCGGCCGCATCGAGCCAGTTCTGCCAGCCGGCCGCCGCCAGGGGTTGGCTGCTTTCGCCCGTGCCGGGCAGGTCGGGGATGGCCGATCCGATTCCCGCCTCGGCAAGCCGGCGGGCCATCGCGACGATCGTCGCGCGCGTACCGTTCGCCTCGCCGAACAACGGCGCCAGGATCAGCGCGCGCCGCCCGTGGGCCGGGCCGTGGACCAGCATCCATTCGGGCCCGAGTGGGCCATCGTAGCTTTCGTAACGCATCTTTGGCTCAGCCCCGCCGCAGCCGACGCCCGAGCGCCGCCCGCGCGGCACGGGCGATGCCGCCGATGCTGCCGCGATCGTAGAGCGTGACGCGCGAGAGCATGCGCCGCTCGTCCATCCAGTCCGCCTTGTACGGATCGTCGCCGGTACCGAAGTCGATGATGTCCGGCCGATCCGATTCGATGACGCGGCGGAACATCGCTTCGCTCAGCACCGTGCCGGGCGAGGCGGCACGCTCGGCTTCGATATGGGCCAGCTTGTGGATGGTGGCCACGCCGTGCTCCACGGTCCAGAACTGGCAGGCGACGGGCCGTTCCTCCTTGCGGGCGATGCCGAGCCGCAGCGTTCCCGCCGCTCCTTCCTGCTCGGCCAGCGCGCGCAGGAAAGCGGGTGAGCCCTCTGCCGGCTTCCAGCTCGCTCTATATACGCTCTCATAGGCATCCCACGCGCCCGCGTCGAACCGGTCATGAATCTCGATGGCGAGATCGGCGGCGCGAACCTTGCGCTTGACCGTGTTGCGCAGCCGCGACGGACGCTTCGCCCAGTAAGCGGCGAAATCCTGGCCTGCGATATGCGCGACCCAGTTGGCGGTCGCAGCCTCGGTCGCAGCCCGCCAACCCGCGCCGGAGAAACTCGCGACGACGAGCGCCGCAGCGTCGGCCGGCATCGGCGCGAGCGTGATGGCGTCGAAGCGACCGCGCAGCGATCTGGTCAAGGCAGCAAGCAAGGCACCGCGCATCGCCGGCGCACCGGTGAAGACCGGGGCGAAGGCGAGCGTGTACCAGCTGGCGTAAGCATCCGCTCGGCGGTGGGTCTGCGCGCCCAGGAACAGCCAGCAGCGATCCTCTCCCAAGGCGGCGCGGGCGACGATCGGGGGAGCGGCCAGCACGTGAGCGTGGGTCAGGCGCAACCAGGCGAGCCGGTCATAAAGCGACGGCTGACGCGCGCGATCGAGCGCGCCGGCCGCGTCGGCCGCCACGGCGTCGAGATCGTCGAACAGGCGGACGTCGATCGCCTCTCCTGCCGATCGGCTGGCGGCCGTGGCGATCATGCGTCCGGCCGCGGCCGGATCATCCGCCGCGCCTTGTTCAGCGCGCGATAGGCCACCGACTTCGTACGGTTCTGGTGCGGATAGCGGGCCGGCGGCGTCGGATCGATGCCCGCCTGACGCAGCATGTGGTTGAGGCCGTGGACGTCGGCTTCGCGGTAGCTCCATTCGGATCGCCAGGTGACCGAAAAGGAGATCGACGTCTCCGGCCCGTTCTTGACGAAATGCGGCGCCTTGACCGGCACGTAGATCGCCTCGCCCGGCCCGATTTCCAGCGGGCGGCCCTTGGCGCCGAACTCGGCCCGGAATGGCAGGTTGCGGTGACCGCCCATGTGGAATGCCTCGTGCAGCCGCGGCTCCGCGACCTCGCTGTCGCCGGCCGGAAAGACGGTCATCGTCTTGCGGCCGCGCAGCTGCATCAGAATGTTGTGCTCGGGATCGAAGTGGAACGGCGTCACCGCGTCGGGCGACGATATGAAGATGAAGCCTTCGAGCTTGATCATCTCGCCGGTCCGCGCGGCGACCATCGGCCGGATCTCGCCCAGCACCTCTTCCAGCAGCGCGCGGTAGAGCGGGTCCTGCTCGATGAATTTCAGCACCATCCAGGAACCGTTCTCCTCGATTGTGCGGATCGTTTCGGCGACGGACAGGCCGTTGTGGCGCACGTCATCCGGATCGATGCCGATCGGCAGGTCGCCGATATTCTGTTCGACATCCACCGGCCGCATCCGACCGGCCAGCGCGATCAGTGCGTCGAGTTCGAACAGGGGATGGCCGACCAGTCCGTGCGGGATGATGCCCGTCTGCTCGGGGTAGATGGAGGCCAGCGCATCCTGCGCCGCCGGCGGGAAAGCGGGTTCAGTCGGCATCGCACGGCTCCTTATTCGGCGCGGGCGCGGATCGGCGGGACGCAGCCGACCGGCGAGCCGTCGCCGCCGCGCGCTCCGCACCGCGGCATAGCGCGAACAGCAATCGGCTGCGCGGGCGGCTAAACGGAGTCGTCACGCGGACGATCGCGCGCCGTTCGGCCCACAGGCTGTTGATCATCGGGTGGTTCTCGACCGCGCAGCTGTCCATCCAGGCGACATCGCCGCGGGCGAGCACCTGAAGGTTCTCGATCTCGATCAGCACGCCGGGTGAGAAACGGGCGAACGCTTCGTCGAAGGCGATCTTGAACGAGAAGGCGCCCGGGAGCGCGATGAAGTTGACGAGCATTGCAATCGGCCGCTCGTCGAGGTCGATACGCAGGATTTCCAGCCGCCCTGCCGCCTGGGCGCCGGCAACGGCCTCGCGGAAGAAGCGCTCCGTGCCCGGTGTGCTGCCGAGCGCCGATCCGGCCGACCCCTTCCAGCCGGCACGCTCCAGCGCGAGAAAGGCGTCGCACCATGGGCCGACATCCTCGCCGTCCCCGAGCCTCCGGGTGTCGACCGTGCCGAGTTCGGCGAGTCGGTTGGCGAGGCGCTTCAGCTCCTTGCGCTTCTTCTTGCGGATCGTCCGCTCGTAATATTGCTCGGGCGACAGCGTGCTTTCGAGAAGCGCACGCTCGGTCCGGTGGACGATGTCGCAGACGACACCGCGCGCAGCCGAGGCGTCGATCAGACCCCGGTGGACCGGCCCATCTTCGACCAGCCCGTCGACGTGCAGGAAGCCCTGTGCCCAGTCCATACTGTCGAGCGCCTGAAGGATCGCCGCCCAAGCCTCTCTCTCGCGGCCAGCCCGGATCAGCGGGGTGCCCAGGAAACACTGGTAATGGCCCCAATTGGTAACGTGGGCGACCGGCAGGCGACCATAGCGACGAGAGATCGTCAGCGGCATCAGCGCGACCAGCCGCGCTCCTGTTTCCCTGTCCTCCCACAATTGCATCAGGTGTGCTTGTGGACCTTGCGGCAGGTTGCGGGCGGCGGCGAGGACGAACCAGCGTTCGCTGAAGACGTTCGGCTCGGCCACCGCGGTGGCGAGTTCGTCCCAGGCGTCTTGAAGCTCGGTCGACGCCTCGCCGAGCGGACCGAACACCACGGAAAGCGCGGAGTCTGCCTGCGCCGAACGCGGGGCAGGGACCGGCAATGGCCGGGCCTGCGCGATCAATGCAGCGGCGCCGGGATCCGCGCCCATCTCTATCGCGCCGCCGCCAGGATATCGCCGAACCGCGCCGGCGTGACGCCGTTGCGGGCGAACAGGTCGAACACGCCGTCCCACCACGCCCAGAACGTCCGGAGGTCGGCCGCATCGCGAACGTAGGGGGTATGCCCGATCTCGACCGACGGCGTGTGGAAGGACAGGCTGAACAGGCGTGTGCCATCGTCTAGCAGCCGCCGGATCGCAGTCAGCGCTTCGGCAAGCGGCGTCCCTTCCGGCGTTAATGAGACGCGGTTGAGCAGCCCGGCGGCGGCGAGTGGTCCGCGCATCGGCGCGACGCGATGCAGACGCGGCCATGCCCGCGCTGAGCCGACGAAGGCCGTAGTCAGCGGCACTTCGAGCAGGCCTCCAGACGTCCACCACGGCCAGATCGGATGGCGCGAGAAATTCGGGCCTGATTGCGCGCTGTAATCGAACAGGGCGCGGACCGAGACGTCCATCCGATAGCCGGCCTCGACCAGCAGGTCGGCGGTGTGCGGACCGATGCCGTAGCGGCCGGCGCGGTAAACTATCGGGCGCACGCCCGTCGCCTTCTCGATCTGCTCGGTCAAAGCATGAAGCTTGGCGCGCTGAAGCGAGCGGGGAAGGTTGGCGGTGTAGCTGTTGCGTCCGTTCACCTCCTCTTCGAAGGGCGGGTTGACCCAGGGGTGGAGCTGCGTCCCGACATCGCATGCGCCGTCCGCGACCATTTGCGCGACGATCGCAGCACTTGCCGGATTGGCGACGACTGGGTGGTCGACGAGGTAGGTCGGGATCAACCCGGCCTGCGCGAACCGCTTAGTGGCCGGAGGCAGGCTGGCTATGGCACCGGTCGAACGGTTGTCGCGGTCAAACGGACCGGACCAGTCGAACTCCTCCTCGGCATCGCCGAAGATCACAAAGCGGCGGCCGAACTCCGGCGCCAATGTCGCGCGGGCAGAGAGCGGCGGGGGCTGGTCGAGCCCTCCACTGATATCGCGCTCGGCCTTTTGCATTGGGGCACGCCCCTCCCTCGCTCCGTCGCGAGCTGCCTAGCGGGCAAGAGTAGCGATATCGTCAACGACGCCTTAGCGTAAGCGTCGATCGATCAAGGTGCGATGTTGTGCTGCCGATCCGGCGAGCATTTAGATACAGGACCTAGGAGCTGCGCCCGGCAGCAGTCATCGCGTAGGAGCCCAGCCCCGCGCGACCATCGCGCCCGGGCCAACCGTCCTCCTACTTGCGCGCCTTGCGGGCCGCGTAGCGCGCGTCGCGGGCGGCCTTGCGCTCCGCCTCGGTCATCGCCTGACGCTGGATGGCTGCGGCAGCGGCCTCCTCGGCAGCGATGCGCTCTTGCTCGGCGCGGGCGGCGGCCTCGGCCTTCTCCTGTTCGCGCGCCGCCTTCAGGGCCGCGCGCTTCTCGGCATCGGCGGCTTCCTTCGCGAGACGGGCGGCGGTGCGCTCGGCAACGACAGCGGGGTCGAGCGGCGGCTTGGCGCGCAGCTTGTCGAGCGCCTTCTGCTTGGCCGCGGCGGCGGCGGCGGCGCGATCCTGGAAGCCCGGATCCTTGAACGATGGCATGGGTATCGAAAGTCCTGTTCTGTAGAAATCAGTCTGCGTCGACGATCGCCTGCAGGCGCTCGCGCAGCTTGGCGATCCGGCCCGCGGCCTCGCGGAACGTGGTCAAAGCGTTGGTGTCGCCTTCCTTGCGGGCGGCGGCGGCACTCTCGGTGTAGCTCTCGCTGTCCGATTCGAGAGCATCGAGGATCATGTCCGCCTCGTCTTCGCTCAGCGTGATCGTGATCGACTTCGGCATCCGTTCCTCGCGCGTTGGTTCTGCGGCGCGCCCTGTAGCAGAGCGATGGCGGCACCACCAAATACGTTCATCGCCCAAAACGACATCGCCCCGACCAGCGGGGGGAGGGCTGGCCGGGGCGGAAATCGCGAGACCCGTTCGGGGGGGGGAGAAGATCGGGTCTCGATAGGCTCAACGGCCACGTCGGCGATTGGTTCCCTGGCGCCCTTTACGAAAAAAAATGCGGGCGAGTCCCTCCCAGCTGAACAGAGGCGGTCGCCACACGGCAAGGGCGTTGGGGCTGTGCGAATTGCGCCGTTCGCGGCCGAGCCGCTCGACCTCGAGCCGCGCCAGGCGGTAGCGACGCCGCTCGTCGGGCGACAGTTCGGGATCGTGGATCCGATCGGTCAGCATTTCGCCCGCCGCGTCGCCGTGGCTGGCGAACAACTCTCCCGCTTCGGCAATCGCCTGATCCCGCAGCGCCCGTTCGGCTGCCGTGCCCGGTCCGATCCTCATTCCGCCCCCCGTTCGCACCCTGCCCCCGGGATGCCCGCGTCGCGGCGCCGTGCCGCATCTGTCAGAACGCCGCGCGCGCGGCCCCGCCCATCATCTGCTGGCGCACCAAAGGTATCGGCGGCCCGCCATAGTTCAGGAAGGCATCGTGGAACGCCTTCCATCCGGTCCGTCCGCCACGCGTCGCCGTCCAGTCGTCGCGCAGCTTGCGGATCATCAGCTTGCCCAGCGTATAGTTGAGATAGGCCGGGTCGTACGTCCCGCGTGCCGCCTGCTGCTTGGAATTGCCCTCGTCCTGGAAGCACTGCTCCTTGAACATCTGGAGGGACTGAGCCTGGGTCATCCCCCGGGCGTGCAGGCCGATCGCCGACAGAAAGCGGCAGTCGCGCAGCAGCGCGTTCGACAACTGGCCGATATGGGTCGCGAGATCGCCGTTCCGGAGGCCCGCATCCCACATCATCTCTTCGGTATAGTGTGCCCAGCCCTCGGCGAAGGCGTAGCCAACGAAGACCCGGCCGAAGAGCGACTTCGATCGGTTGGCGTGCAGGAACTGGAGAAAGTGGCCCGGCATCACCTCGTGCACCGAGGTGAACAGCAGGTCCGGCTCACCCGGAATATAGGCGTTCTGGACCTCGGCGGTCCACGACGGGTCCGGCGGGGAGATATAATAGACCGACGGAATGCCCTTCTCGTACGGCCCCGGCGGATCGATGTAGGCGCTGTTCTGCCGGTTGTAGGGCGGTGACTCCTCGACCAGCGCCTGCTCGGTTCCGGGGATGGTAACGAGATCCTTGGCGACGACGAACGCGCGCAGCTCCGGGATCTGGCGCCGCGCGGTGGCTACGGGGCCGCCCTCGCCCTTCACCGCATTCATCTTGTCCATGCATGCCTGGACTGTCGCGCCCGGCGCAAATTGCGCGCAGGCCGCCTTCAGCGCGTCCTGGTTGCGCTTCAGGTCGGCGCGGCCGACCGCCTCCAGTTCGGCCAGCGGCGTGCCGACCCCTTCGGTCGCCAGCAGCATGCGCGAGAAGCGTTGCGCGCCAAGCGCGAAATCCTGCGTCGCCGTCGCCCGGCCGCTCTCCAGCCAGTCTGCCAATCCCTGCATCGCCTTGGCAGCCGCCGCGGAGGTGGTCGCCAGCTCCGCCTGGAGGACGGGATCCGCGACGTCGGCGAAGGCGGCCTTGGCATCCCCGCCATAGTAGCTGGCGAGCCCGGCAAAGCCGGCCTTGCCGTAATCGATGAAACTGGCCGGCATCGGCATCTTCAGGTTGGCGCGAATCTGCGCCACGGCAGTGGGCACCGCCCTGGCGAACTTGATGAAGGCGCGCATCCGGGTTGGCTTGTCGGCGTAGTTGCGCGCGATGTAGACGTTCGGATCCAGCCCGCCGCCGACATAATATGCCGGGTTGCGATGCGGCTGATCGGCCTCCTCCAGCCAGAACAGACGCCCTTCGGCGACCTTGATCAGGTAATCGCGCTCGAACCGCTGATCGGGCGTAAGCGCGGCATCGCGGAAGCCCCGCGCCTGCGCGATCGATGTCTTCAGGAACGCCGCGTCCCGCTTCAGCCCGGCGTCGCTCCAATCCGGCAGGCGACCGTCGAAATCGTGGCGGCCCTGATAGACGGCAAAGGCCGGATCGAGCGCGAAATAGCCCTCCAGGAACGTGTCGACGAACTTCGCGAAGCCGGCATCGGCGGTGGCCGCGCGCTGCGCCGGCGCGACGGTCGGCGCGCACAGCCCCGTCATCCCCAGCAATGCCGCCGCGATCGTACGCCCAACTGCCCTCATCGACGAACGCTCCCTTAAGCCCGAAGCAACCAAGCAATCCCGCAGCTTGGGTGGTTCGCATCGGCGCGTCAATGCGCCACGATGCGCTGGCCCGGGGGTCGCCCGCAGGTTAGTCTCGATCGGATCGGGGCAGGACGGGGGAGTATCGATGCGTCTGGCGCTTGCAGCCTTGCTGATCGCGGTCGCGGTGCCGGTCCGGGCGGTGCCCGCCGACGACCTGCACCGGGTGATGGCCGATCACTGGGCCTGGTACCTGAAGAACAATCCGATCGCGGCGACGCGGCTCGGCGAGCGTCGCTACGACGACCAGATCGACGATGTCTCGTTGGCCGCGGCGGATCGGCGCGCCACGGATGCGAAGGCGTTCGTCGGCCGGCTCGACGCGATACCGGACGCCGGTCTCTCCCCGCCGGACAGGGTCAACAAGGCGGTGCTGCGCCGCGCCCTCGGCGATCAGATCGCGGCGAACGGATTCGGCCAGCGGATGATGCTGTTCTCCAACCGCGACGGCTATCACCTGCAGATTGCGGGCCTTGGCGACTACGTGCCGCTCAGGACCAAGGCGGACTATGCCAGCCTGATTGCGCGCTACGAGAAATACCCGGCCGCCAATGCCGAGATCATCCGGGTCAGCCGGCAGGCGGTGGCGGGCGGCTACACCCTGCCATGCGAAGCCATGGACGGGTTCGACAAGACCATTTCCGGCCTGATCGTCGACGATCCGACCAAGGCGCGGGCCTATGAACCGTTCACCCGCACCAAGCCGGTTGACGCGACCGATTCCGAGTGGGCGGCACTGCAGGCGCGCGGGCGCAGGGCGATCCTGGGCGGGCTCAACCCCGCGAACCGCGATTTCCTGGCTTTCTACACCAAGGAGTATGCCCCGAAATGCGCGAAGGCGGTTGGCATCTCGGCCCAGCCGAACGGCGCCGCTTACTACGCCTTCCGCATCCGCGAACAGACGACGACCGAGCTGACCGCAGACCAGATCCACACGCTTGGCCTGAGCGAGGTCAAACGGATCGTCGCCGAGATGGACGCGCTCGCAAAGAGCGCCAGCTATGCGAGTCGCGCCGCGTTCATCGCCAAGCTGCGCAGCGACCCTAAATACTTCGCCAAGACGCCGGAGGAGCTGATGCAGGCCAATGCCCGCGTCGCCAAGACGATCGACGGCAAGATGCCGGGCCTGTTCGGACGCCTGCCCCGCCTGCCCTATGGCCTGCGCGAGATCCCGGCCGAAACCGCCGAGGGCACCACCACCGCTTATTATACCGACGGCAGCTCGGAGAGCGGGCTTTCCGGCACCTACTGGATCAACACGTCGCGGCTCGACCAGCGGCCGCTCTGGGAGATACCCGCCCTCACCGCGCACGAATCGGTACCGGGCCACCACAACCAGATCGCGCTCCAGCAGGAGCTCGATCTGCCGCCCTATCGCAAGAATGCGGTCTTCTTCACCGCCTTCGTCGAGGGCTGGGGGCTCTATTCGGAGCGGCTCGGGATCGAGATGGGGCTCTACGATACGCCCGAAAAGAATATGGGCCGCCTGTCCTACGAAATGTGGCGGGCGTGCCGGCTGGTCGTCGATACCGGGCTCCACGCCAAGGGCTGGAGCAAGGCCCGGGCAATCGCCTTCATGAAGGACAACACCGCCCTCACCGACGCCAATATCGAGGCGGAGGTGAACCGCTACATCGCCGATCCGGGCCAGGCGCTCGCCTACAAGCTCGGCGAGCTCAAGATCCGCGAACTGCGGACGCGGGCGGAAAAGGCGCTCGGGCCGAAGTTCGACCTGCGCCGGTTCCACGACGTCGTGCTCGGCCAGGGACCGGTGCCGCTCGACGTGCTCGATACCCAGGTGACGACCTGGATCACGGGCGGCGGCGCATGACCCTCCTCCGCCGCAAGCCGATCGAGGCGGCTCCGCGCGAAGGCCAGCGGCTGGTCGCCACCCTGTCCTGGCCGCATTTGCTGGCGCTCGGCGTCGGCGCGATCGTCGGCACGGGCATCCTCACCCTGATCGGGGTCGGTGCGGACCGGGCCGGGCCGGCGGTGCTGGTGTCGTTCGCCATCGCCGGCGCGATCTGCGCCTGCGCCGCGCTCGCTTATGCGGAGATGGCGGCGATGATGCCGGCCGCCGGCAGCGCCTACAGCTACAGCTATGCGGTGCTCGGCGAGCTGATCGCCTGGGTGGTCGGGTGGAGCCTGATCCTCGAATATTCGTTGGTCGTGTCGACCGTCGCGGTCGGCTGGTCCGGCTATGCGACGCCGCTGCTGGCAAGCGTCGGCTTTCCGGCCGCGCTCAGCAACGGGCCGGCGCTGGGCGGCATCGTCAACCTGCCGGCGGTGTTCATCATCGCCGTCGTCGCCGGGCTGCTGGCGTTCGGCACCCACGAAAGCGCGCGGCTGAACACGGTGCTGGTGCTCATCAAGATCGCCACGCTCGCCTTGTTCGTGGCCGTGACCCTGCCCGCCTTTGACGCCGCGAACCTCACCCCGTTCATGCCGCACGGCTTCGCCAAGGCGGTCTCGCCGGACGGGGTCGAGCGCGGCGTGATGGCGGCGGCGGCGATCATCTTCTTCGCCTTCTACGGCTTCGATGCGATCTCGACCGCGGCCGAGGAGACCAAGCGGCCGGAGCGCGACCTGGCGATCGGTATCGTCGGATCGATGCTTGCCTGCACCCTCATCTACATGATCGTCGCTGCGGCCGCCGTCGGCGCGCTGCCCTACACCCGCTTCGCTGACAGTCCCGAGCCGCTGGCGCTGATCCTGCGCGAGATGGGGCGCGGCGGCGTCGCCCGAATCGTCGCGGTGGCGGCCGTGATCGCCCTGCCGACGGTGCTGCTGGGCTTCCTCTACGGCCAGAGCCGGATCTTCCTGGTGATGGCGCGCGACGGCTTCCTGCCGCAGGGGCTGGCGCGCATCTCGAGCCGCGGCACGCCGATGCGCATCACGGCAGTGACCGCGGTGCTGGTCGCAGTGCTGGCCGGGCTGCTGCCGATCGACGAGATCGCCGCTTTGGCCAATGCCGGCACGCTGATCGCGTTCATCTCGGTCGGGCTGTGCCTGATCGTGATGCGGCGGCGGGCGCCAAACATGAAGCGGCCGTTCCGCGCGCCACTCGGGCCCCTGGTCGGTGCCGGCGCGATTGGCGGCTGCCTCTATCTCTTTGCCAGCCTGCCGACCCAAACCCTGCTCTGGTGCCTGCTGTGGAACGCGATCGGGCTGGCCGTCTACTTCGGCTATGGGCGACGGCGCAGCCTGATCGGTCGCACCGCGCGCTGATCAGCGTTCGTCGGTCGTGATCTTGACCTTGTTGGGCAGGTCCTTGCCCTTCGTCCGACGCGAGGCGAGCTGCACCGGGTTTTTCTTTTTCCACTGCGCCCAGGTCATCGGACCCTCCGGCGTTTCGATGATCCGGTCGTCGAGCGATTCCGCCATGTCAGCCTCCAAGCTTGGAAAGTACGAACGCCAGCAGGAACCCGGATACGGCGATCAGGCCCGAATATTCGTGGGTTTCCTGCGTCGCCTCGGGAATCATAGTGTCGACCAGCATCGCCAGGATCGCGCCGGCCGCAACCGCCGTCGTCGCCGCGATGATCCTCGCGTCGGCACCGGCGAGCAACCAGTTGCCCAGCATCGCGGCTACGCCGGAGGCGAGTGCGATCAGGCCCCAAACGCCGAATACGTAACGGGCGCTGCGACCCGCCTTCTTCATGCCGGCCGCGCTCGACAGGCCCTCGGGCACGTTGGACAGGAAGACGGCCGCCACCGTGACCAGGCTCACCCCCGATCCGTCGAGCAGGCTGACGCCGATGACGACCGATTCGGGTATCCCGTCGAGCAGGGCGCCGACCGCGATGGCGGTGCCGCTGCCACCCGCGCCCTGGTCCGCCGTGGGCTGGCGGGCGTCGGGATCGTGGCCGGAACGCTTGCGGTGCTTCGCGCCACGCCGGGAGATGACGACGTTGGCGGCGGTATAGACGACGGCGCCGGCCAGGAAGCCCGAAGCCGTCGCGGCGAACCCGCCCTGCTTGAACGCCTCGTCCATCAGGTCGAAGGCCACGGCGGAGATCAGCACGCCCGATCCGACCGCCATGATGCCGGCGATCAGCCGCTGCGGCAGCCGGCTGACCCAGGCGATGGCGGCGCCGATCACGAGCGCGGAACCGCCGAGCAGTCCCCACAGCCCCGCCGCCAATATGCCGGACATCACCGCTCCGCCTGCGTCATCGCACCCTCAACGCGCGAGCGCGCGATCCAGCGCCGCGCGATCAACGCCTTCGCCTGCGACATCGTCGGCGATCCGCTCGTACAATTGCGCCGCGCCCTCGAAGATCAGAGCCGCACCGGGATCGCCCAGGAAATCGGCGATCTCGCGCATCTCGGCGACCCAGCGATAGGCCTTGGGGTACATGTCGGGGATCTGCCGGCCGAACCGACCGAGCAGATCGGGCATGCTCGCCGCCATCTCCGCGCGCAATGCGTCGGCCGCGCCGGCGCGCTCGGCGGCGAGCAAGGCGGCGGTGCCGAGCGCGACCAGGCCCTTGTTGATCGCCGCGTAGCTCATCTTCAGCGCCGCCGCCGCCCCGATCGGTCCGTCGAGCACCCGGATGTCGAGGCCGAGGTCGGCCAGGATCAGCCCGCGCGCGGCGTCTGGCCCCGACAGATACACGCGCGGCTCGCCGCCCCGGCCCGGCGGCGGACCGACGATGCCGCCGTCGACCATCGCCACCCCGGCCGCGGCACACAGGTCCGCGATGCCGTGCTTGCTCTCGGGACTGAGCGCGTTGGCGTCGACGAAGAGCGGCTTCGTCCCCGCCGCCTGGATCGCGGGAAGCAGCCGCCGCGCCAGTGCTTCGGCGTCGGCCGGTGGCAGGATCGACAGGATGAAATCCGCCCGCGCGATTTCGGCATCCGTCGCCTCGCGCATGCCTGCCGCCCGCGCCCGCTCCGCCGTGGCGGTGCCGCGCCCGTCCAGCGAGGTCAGCACGGTAGCGCCGTGCGCCGTCAGTCGTGCCGCCACCGCGCTGCCCATTGCGCCGGGCGAGAGGATCGCGATCAGAGGCGTCGGATTGTCGGCCATGCTTTCCTCCCTGTGGTCCCGGCGGATGTACGGGTAAAACCTTCAGTGTCGATCCCGGCTGCGTTAGGATCGGACAAACGACCGATCAGGAGCCAGGAACATGCCCGACCACAGCCCATGGCAGCATCACCGCAAAGCCGGCGTCTCCGACGACATCGATTTCGAGATCAAGGGCCAGGAGCTTCAGTTCGTCGAGATCGAGCTCGATCCCGGCGAGAGCGCAGTGGCGGAGGCCGGCGCCTTCGTCTGGAAGGACGCCGCGATCGGCATGACGACGGTGTTCGGCGACGGCAGCGGCGGCAGCGACGGTGGCTTCATGGGCAAGCTGCTCGGCGCCGGCAAGCGGCTGGTGACCGGCGAGAGCCTGTTCACCACCGTCTTCACCCACAACGGTCATGGCAAGGCGCGCGTTGCCTTCGCGTCGCCCACGCCCGGCGCGATCCTGCCGATCAAGCTCAGCGATCTCGGCGGGCGATTGATCTGCCAGAAAGACAGCTTCCTCGCCGCGGCGAAGGGCGTGTCGATCGGCATCCAGTTCCAGCGGCGGGTCATGACCGGACTCTTCGGCGGCGAAGGCTTCATCATGCAGAAGCTGGAAGGCGACGGCTGGGTGTTCGTGCAAATGGGTGGCACTGTCGTGGAGCGCGAACTCGCCCCCGGCGAGCAGCTCCATGTCGATACCGGCTGCCTTGCCGCCTATACGTCGAGCGTGGATTTTGACCTGGTCGCGGCGGGCGGCGTGCGCAGCGTGTTCTTCGGCGGCGAAGGTCTGTTCTTCGCGCGGCTCACCGGCCCCGGCAAGGTATGGATCCAGTCGCTGCCCTTCTCGCGTCTCGCCGGGCGGATGCTGGCGGCGGCCGGCAGCAAGGGCGGTCAGAACCGTGGTGAGGGTTCGGTGCTCGGCGGCCTTGGCGACCTGATCGGCGGCAACAACTAGACGGGCGGGGCCTCGCAGGCCCCGCCCCCCTCACTCAGTTGCCGTTGATGACGGCATTCTTCTCGGCTGAGCTCATCGCGTCGGCGTTGACGTCCGAATCGTCGATGGCCTCTTCCTTGGCATCGCCGGCTTCGCGGGTCGCCTCGGCATTGGCTTCCATCATGTCGGCGGCGGGGCCGCTCATGTTGTCGGCGGCAGCGTCCATCGCGTCGGCGCGGTTTTCCATCGCCTCCTGCGCCTGCTCGCCCAGCGCGTCGTCGCCCTTGCCGCCGCAGGCCGCGAGCAGGAGAAGAGCCGGCATGGCCGCCCCGATCAGGATGTTACGCATGTCCCTTTAGTCCTTCGTCGTTGTCGTTCCGGGGGTGGAGCGTTCGAGCTTCGATCTGGTTCCTTCGCTCACCGCCGGCCGCGATAGGCGGGCAAGCCGAGCCCGCGCCGCATCGCCGTTGCCCGCAGCGCGAAGCCGGCACTCGCCGCTACGATGGCCGCGATCGCAGACGGCACGCCGAGCAGCGCCAGCACGACATAGCTCGCGGAGGCGAGCGCCGCGCAGGTGACGTAGAGTTCGGGCCGCATCAGGATCGACGGCTCGCCGGCCAGCACGTCGCGGATGATGCCGCCGACGCAGGCGGTGACGATGCCCATCAGGGCCGCGGGCACCGGCGGTACGTCATATCCGAGCGCCTTGGCTGCGCCGTACACGGCATAAGCGGCCAGCCCGACGGCGTCGAACCAGTCGAGTGCGGCGCCGCGCCACCACCGCTCCGGCGTCACCCAGATGATCAGCGCGACGATCAGGCACACGCTGGCCGCCCGCGAGTCAACGACCCAGAAGACCGGCGCACCGATCAGCAGGTCACGCACCGTGCCGCCGCCGACACCGGTGATGAGCGCAAAAAAGGTCAGGGTGACGAGGGTCTGGCCGCGCTTGGCCGCCGCGAGCGCGCCGGATGCGGCGAACACGGCAAGCCCCGCCACATCGAACCAGGGGGCAAATGCAGGCAGGAGCGCGACGGGCGTAATCATCGCGGCGGCGCCATAAAGACGGTGGCGGCGCGCGCAAGCGGGAGCTGCCGCGCCACCTGCGCGCTCAGGCCATGCGGACGATGGGCTTGATCGTGGTGCCCGATGCGCTGTCGGCGAACGCCTGGTCCAGCTCCTCCAGTCGGTAGAAGCGGACTAGCCGGTCGAACGGGAAGCGGCCGGCGGCATGCAGCGCGATCAGCCGCGGGATGAAGATGTCGGGCACGCTGTCGCCTTCGACGATGCCGCGCAGCGTTTTGGCCGTGGACATGAACCCGATCGTGTCCAGCTTGAGCTCGACGCCGGCCGCGGTAGCGCCGACGATGCCGCAGGTGCCGCGCGGGGCCAGCGCATCGACGGCGGTGCGGATCACGGCGACATTGCCGGTCGTGTCGAGCGTATAATGCAGGCCGTTCGGCACGATGCCGCGGATTGCCGCCAGCACGTCGCCATCCCTCCCGTCGACAACATGGGTCGCGCCAAGTTCGCGGGCGAGAGCGAGCCGTTCGGGCACGATGTCGACGGCAATGATCGTCGCCGCGGCCGCAACGTTGGCGGCCATGATCGCCGACAGCCCGACGGCGCCGGCGCCGAACACCGCGATGGTCTCGCCCGCCTCGACCTTCAGCGCGTTGAGCACCGATCCGGCGCCGGTCTGGATGCCGCAGCCGAGCGGCCCGAGCAGTTCGAGCGGCGCATCCCTGGCCACCTTCACCACGTTGCGGTCGGTGGCGATGGCATGGGTCGCGAACGAGGATTGGGCGAAGAACCGGTCGTGCAGGTCACCACCTGACGGATCGTGGAGGGCGTGGCTGCCGTCCGGCCGCGAACCGGTGAAGTTAAGCGGGAAGGATCCGTCGCACGAGGCCGGATGCCCGGTCAGGCACCCCTCGCACGCGCCGCAGCTCTGGAAGGTCAGGACGACATGATCGCCGGGCACGACCTTGGTCACCCCCGGCCCGACTGCTTCGACGATGCCGGAGCCTTCGTGGCCGAGCACCACCGGCAAGGGCGTCGGCAGCTCGCGGCTGCGCACGGAGGCATCGGTGTGACACACCCCGACGGCTACGATGCGGACGAGCACCTCACCCAGGCCGGGCGCGTCCAGGCGCAACTGCTCGACGGCGAAGGGGCCATCGGCCTCGCGCAGTACTGCCGCCCGCACCGTGCATCCTGCGTCTGCTTCCGCCATTTCGCTCTCCTCCGGGCCGTCGATCGGCCTGCTTCTATGGCGTATATAGGCCGCTTGCCGCTGGCGGTGAATGGCGGCAAACGTTGGCCAACTCAGACAGCGGCAAAGCTGCGGATGATTCGCATTATCGTTTGAAAGGCTCGTTCCGTCCCGCTAGAGGGCACAGGTGAGCCCGAAAGACCTGAAATCCGTCGCCGCGCAGGCACCGCGGCCGAAGCGCAGGTTTCGTGGCTGGTGGCTGAAGCAGCTGCATACCTGGCATTGGGTCAGCGCCGCCGTGTCCCTTGCCGGCATGCTGCTTTTCGCGATCACCGGCATCACCCTCAATCACGCCGCCTCCATCGGCGCCGAACCTCGAGTGAGTACGGGCAAGGCGACCCTGCCCGCACCGCTGCTCCCGCTGCTGCAAACCCCCAGCGGCGCCGCGCCGTTACCGAAATCGGTCGCCGATTATGTCGCGAGCCAGATCGGCCTCGATGCGGCCGGGAAGGCCGCCGAATGGTCCGACGGCGAAGTCTATGTCGCGCTGCCGAGACCCGGCGGCGATGCCTGGGTGAGCATCGATCGCGGTACCGGCGCCATCGCCTCGGAGGTGACCGACCGCGGCTGGGTCTCCTACCTCAACGACCTTCACAAAGGCCGCAACACCGGCAATGCCTGGTTCTGGTTCATCGACGCCTTTGCCGTCGCCTGCATCCTGTTCACCCTGACCGGGCTGCTGCTGCTTCAACTGCACGCCAGGCATCGGCCGTCGACCTGGCCGCTCGTCGGCTTGAGCCTGGCCGTGCCGGCGCTGCTTGCCATCTTCTTCATCCACTGAGGGCATTGATCCGATGCGCACCCCCTTTCTTGTCCTCGGCGGCGCGATGGTCGCGCCGGCCCTTGCCACCCCGGCGGGCGCTGCGGGGACGATCAACGTCACGATCCCAGCGCTCAAGGTCGCCGAATATCACCGGCCCTACGTCGCCGGCTGGATCGAGCCGGCGGGCGGCGGCGCGGCGCGCACCCTGTTCGTGTGGTACGACGTCAAGAAGGGCGGCAACGAGCCGGGTACCAAGTGGCTCGCCGACCTGCGGTCGTGGTGGCGCAAGGGCGGCCGCAGCCTGGCGATGCCGGCCGACGGCATCAGCGGCGCGACCCGGCAGCCGGGCGTCCACAAGGTCGTCCTGCCCGCCGATGTCCGGCCCGGCCAATATGTCCTGAACGTCGAGGCGGCACGTGAGACCGGCGGCCGCGAGCTCGTCACCCTGCCGCTCACCGTGCCGGCGAAGGCCGCCGCCGCCAGCGGCAAGGCCGAACTCGGCGCCGTTAATGTCACCCTTCGCTGAGAAAGGTAGATCCATGCATCCGATCGCCCGCCGCCTTCTTGCCGCCGCCGCGTTGCTGGCACTGCCCGCCGGCGCCTCCGCCCACCGGATGTGGATGCTGCCCTCGGGCACCGTCTTCTCCGGCAATTCCAGCTGGGTGACCGTCGACGCCGCCGTCTCGAACGACCTGTTCTTCTTCGATCACCAGCCGCTGCGCACCGACGGCATCAAGGCCTGGGCGCCGGACGGCAGCGACG
>Ga0160473_100192_pt1 | contig 57194 bp, 55 predicted proteins | sample HID1975I_E11MG_FD_108217 | JGI IMG/M metagenome (GOLD analysis project Ga0160473, IMG submission 108217) | Enriched soil microbial communities from UW Madison campus, WI, USA - HID1975I_E11 MG | ecosystem: Environmental > Terrestrial > Soil > Unclassified | place: USA: Madison, Wisconsin... | reverse complement strand
GCATCACACCAGCGGCTGAAGCGTCGATGCACTGTCTTCCAGCGGCCATAGCGCTCGGGCAGGTCGCACCAATGCGCGCCGGAACGTAGAACCCACAAACATCCGTTCACAAACAATCGGTTATCTGATCCTGTTCTCCCAGGATCACCTACCTTCCCCGGCAGCAGCAGCGCGATCTTCGCCCACTGCACATCGTTCAATTCGTATCGCTTGATCCCCATCGTCCGCTCCGTGTGCCAACACGGAGCCCTATGAATCAGCAATTAGACATCTTGGGAATCCTGAATGTCGATCGGCCCTAGCCGCCAACTCGCGCTGCCAATTTTTCCCTGCAATTATGGCGTTTCCGTAAGGCGGCCCGCTTGCCCGAAACAACGCGTCTGTTCATCTGAACATTATAGCATTGTTGAACAACCGATTAAGGTAAAATCGCCCGTTCAGCAGGGCGGCAGGGATCGGCAGAAGCCAGCCCCGATTATAAGCAGAATGTCCGTTCATAGCAGCGCTAATTTCCTCGTTGAACGGTTTGAATGGGCGCAGAGCTGCCGCCACGCTGTAAGCCTTGGGTCCTTGCAACGGCAAGGACCCAAGGCAGTTTCAGATTTCAGTGCCTTCTGCGAGGGTCAAAGCGTCCTCCACGTCCACGCCGAGGTATCTGACCGTGCTTTCGATCTTCGTGTGCCCAAGCAAAATCTGGACGGCGCGGAGATTTCCAGTCGCCTTGTAGATGATCGACGCCTTGGTTCGGCGAAGAGAGTGGGTGCAATAATCTTCGCCAGGAAGTCCGATCCCCGTGACCCATTCGTCGACAAGGCGAGCATATTGCCTAGTGCTTATGTGGGCCGCGTGATCGGTACGGCTAGGAAATGCAAAATCCTCCAAGGATCCACCTCTCAGTTCCAGCCATTTGAGCAGGCCGGCGCGGGCATCAGTCATCAGTTCAAACTGAACCGGTCTACCGGTCTTTTGCTGTACGACCGTAGCCCGTGTTCGAATTTTCCGATCACAAACGATATCGCTGATCCTGATCTTCACCAGATCGCATCCGCGAAGCTTGCTGTCGATCGCTAAGTCAAAGAGGGCCTGGTCGCGGACCCGCCCATGCTGGTCGAGAAAGAAGCGGATCGCCCATATCTGACGGGGCTTGAGCGCTCGCTTTGCTCCGACCTTACGCCCAGCGTTCCAAGATACCCGCTCGCGAGCGGCGGGATCAAACTCTGACAATCCCATGACACATCTCCTGTGGCCGTAACGGCCATAGGTAGAACGCTTCAGGAGAGGCCGACCCAAATCAGACATAAGGGCGCTGATTTGCAGTCCCCGATAGCGGACAGTCCTCTGTGGATGGCTCCCGCGTTGCAAGCATAAAGTGATGATCTGGCCGTTAGTCGGGTGCAGTCGTCTGTCCGGCCTGTTGATGCAGTCGGTATAGACTGCTGGCCCTGATGGTGTCCGCGAACAAGGTCCGATCGGCTTTGCAGGCTATTACGCCTATGACTGTCCTTGGGTTGTCCTTGCTCCCGGTCCGACCGGTTTTGCCATCACATCCTTCGCTCTCACAACCTCGTGAAGCTGATCTCCTCAGCTAAGCTCCTGATCTATGCTGCCGCCAGCATTGGCGCATGCCCGCGTTCGAAGACGCCGCCACGCGCCATGACCGCCCACGCGATCCGCACCATTTTGTTGGCGATGGCGACCGAGGCGACGCGTGCGGGCTTTCTGGCAAGCAAAGCCACAAAGCGCGGATCGACAGTGCCGGGTTTCTCCCTGGCGTATCGGACCAGCGCAGTTGCGCCGACGACCAGGAGCTGCCGCAGATATCTGTCGCCCATCTTTGTAATGCGCCCCAAGCGTTCCTTGCCGCCACTCGAGCTCTGTCGCGGGGTCAGTCCCAGCCAGGCGGCGAATTGGCGCCCTGACGAGAACTGGCCTGGATCGGTCACCGACGCGGCGAGCGCGGTCGCGCCGATTGGCCCGATGCCAGGGATCGTGGCCAGGCGCTTGGCTCTGTCGTCACTCCGCTGCAGGGCGGCGAGACGCAGGTCGAGCTTGCGCAACTGAGTGTGAAGCTGCAGCAGTTGCTCTGCCAGCAGGGCGACGACGTTGGTCGCCTCGACCGGCAAGTCGAGTTCGGCTTCCCCGTCGACGATTTCCCGCGCCATCTGCAGTGCCTTCACGATCCCGACCGGGATGGCGATGCCCATCTCGGCGAGCACGCTGCGCATCATGTTGACCAACTGCGTGCGCTGCTTGATCAACAGACTGCGCACCCGGTGCAGCGACAGCGCCGCCTGCTGCTCGCGCGACTTTATGGGCACGAACCGCATCGTTTGACGTGTGACCGCTTCGCAGATCGCCTCGGCGTCAGCGGCATCGTTCTTACCGCGCTTCACATACGGCTTTACATAAGCCGCGGGCATCAGCCGCACCTCATGACCCAGCCTAGTCAATTCACGCGCCCAATGATGCGATGTCCCACAGGCCTCTACGCCTATCAGGCAGGGCGCCTGTTTCTGGAAGAACGGCAGCATCTGCGATTGTCGCAGCGCCTTGCGAAGGACAACCTCACCGGTCGCGCTGATACCGTGAACCTGAAAAACGTTCTTGGCCAAATCCAGGCCGATCGTGCTAATCTCCATGGCGGATGGTTCCTTGCTCGGGTTTGCATGACAGCAGCCCATCTTGGCACTCAGATGCCGTGAGCGGGAGCCATCCACCTCATCCGCTTTTTCCCGTGGTGAGCGCTAGCCCTCACTTACCAACCGTTTCGGCCATTACAAAAAATGCCCACGAGATAGCGCGCAAGTTCACGCGCTTCCGCATCGGACAGTGGCTCCCTGCTGGAGCGAAATGCAAGTATCCCCGAGAACATCGCCATGAATGTCGTCGCAGCCTTGCGGGCATCCGGACATTCCTGCTGCGCGAAGGTCTGGATGTCGAGCGCGATGAAATCGATCATTTCAGTATGGCCAAGAACGGCATAGCGTTCGGCAACGTCATCGGGCCAAGCATGGGTAGCAAGCTGGGTGACGGCCCGAACCTCCGGTTCGGTCGCCCAGGCCAATAGCCATGTCGCATAGAATTCGAGACGCTCATCCAGCCGTTCGCTGAGCATCCAATTCTTGCGGGAGTTGATCTCACTCCAGGCCCTGACGCGTTGCCCGATCACCGCCTTCAACAGCGCCGTTTTGTCGGAATACCGCTTGTACAGGGTACTGCGTGGCACGCCGGCGCGTGTCGCAACCGCATCCATGCTTGTCCGCTCAAATCCTTCAGCGAGGAAAATCTCGGTCGCCGCATCCAGAATATTGCGGGTGATCGCCGCAGCCGCTTCTGTAGTCGGCCTGCCTTGCTTCACGCCATGTGAATTCATCCTCAATTCTCTCCCGGGTGCGTCACGGGCCATTCCCTCTTGAAACGCTACACATTGTAGCGTTAAATTGCCACCACGCATCGACGCACGCGTACGGCAACACACAAAAGATCAAGCAGGAGAGGATTTCTAGGCATGGATGCTCCACTTTTTCCGCCGGCCACCGATTTCGTCCAGCCACGACGCCTACCGCAAAGATTGAGCGCGGCCCAAACCCCGATTGCGATACTCAAGACCATCCCGCAGGCATGGGCAATCGTCACAAGGGAGATCCCCGGCATGGATCGTCGCGTTGGTAGTGACCAGATCCGCCCCCACCTCAACAATTTCTCTCTCGAATCGCTGCTGCCTTTCGGCGCGGTACCGCGCGACGCTGTGGCGCGCATCGACAGCCAGTTCCTCGCACTGGGAATGGAGTGGTGATCGGCAGCGATTGGCAAACGGATCGACGGGACGTTCTGGCTATGACAGCGGGTACGGCGTTGGTTTCACTGGGGCAGGGCAAAACGGCCTCCGCCGCTGCCACGTCCCGCAGCGCCGGCTCTGACGGCCGCGCTATTTCGTTCGACGACGACTGGCGCTTTCATCGCGGCGAAGGGCAAGGCTTCGAGGCACTCGGCCTCAATGATACGACGTGGCGGCGGGTGGACCTCCCACATGACTGGAGTGTCGAGGACATTCCCGGAGGCCAGCCGCCCGATCAGTTGGGACCGTTCGACAAGCATGCCCTTGGCGGCAACGCGACCGGGTTCACGGTGGGCGGGGAAGGCTGGTATCGAAAGCGCTTCAGGGTCGATGATTACCCAGCGGAAGCGATGATCGAGATACTCTTCGGCGGCGCCTATCTTGAGACCGACGTCTGGCTGAACGGCCGACATATTGGCGGCAATGTTCACGGCTACATCCCATTCGCCTTCGATCTGACACCTGCTCTCAATCGAAAGGGCGACAATGTCCTTGCAGTGCGCGTGCGCAACCTCGGCAGGAACACACGTTGGTACGCAGGCTCTGGCCTCTACCGGCAAGTCACGCTCGACGTCCTCCCTGCCTCCACCCGTATCGCGCGTTGGGGCGTTGCCAGCTGGACCCGTCGGATCGAGGGAGGCCGCGCCGAGATCGACATTACCACTCGCATCGAGGGGGCACGGGCCGATATGGGCCTTGTTACGCGCCTGCGTGACGAAAATGGAGCGGTGATTGCCGAAGCCGTGGCACCGGTAGATGCAGAGGTCAGCCAGGCGCTGGTGGTGCGCGGACCCCGGCTATGGTCACCAGAAAGCCCCGCCCTTTATACGCTTGAAACGGAACTGAGGCAGGCCGGTCGGACGATCGACCGCACTGAACAGCCTTTTGGTATCCGAATCGTCACCTTCGATCCGCATCGCGGAGTTGCGATCAACGGGACGCCGATCAAACTCAATGGCGGTTGTATTCACCATGATAATGGCCTGCTTGGTGCACGCGCTTTCGCCGATGCCGATGAACGGCGTATCCGCCTGCTCAAGGCGCGTGGCTTCAATGCGGTTCGCAGTTCACACAATCCGTCGGCAGCCAGCCTGCGTAGCGTGTGCGACCGCCTGGGCATGCTGCTGATCGAGGAAGCGTTCGACGTCTGGCATGAGAGCAAGGAACCGCAGGACTTTGCCACGCAGTTCCGCGCGCATTGGCAGGACGTCATATCAGCGATGGTCCTGCCAGCACGCAACAGCCCTTCGGTCATCATGTGGAGCATCGGCAACGAGATTCCGAGCCGCGCCACTGACGAAGGCGTGCATTGGGCCTGGACGCTGGCCAATGCGGTCAAGAAACTCGATCCGACGCGCCCGGTGACGGCCGGGCTCAACGGCGTGCTGGGCGCCGAGATGATTGCAGGGGCTGCGACTGTACGGCCGGGTATGGCAGGAAAGCGGGATAATGCGTCGACCATCTTTCTGGATGTGCCGGGCTATAATTATCGGCTGGAGGAGATGCAGCGGGAGTTCGCCCGGCATCCGGAGCGGGTCGTTTACGCCTCCGAGACTTTTCCCAAGAACATGTTCGACTATGCAGAATTATCGCGTCATGAGCCTTCATTCTTGGGCGAGTTCGTCTGGACGGCGATGGATTATATAGGCGAAGCAGGGATCGGCGCCCAAGCCCAGCTTAAGACTGGGAGCCCACCATTCTATATTGCCGGTTGGCCCTGGGTGAATGCGTGGTGCGGCGATCTCGATCTGCTGGGCTATCAGAAGGCGCAATCGCTGGCCCGCGACGTTGCCTGGGGTTTGAGCCCGCTGGAAATGGCCGTCCAACGACCGGTGCCTGAAGGTATGTTCGAATGGGTCTCAGCCTGGGGTTGGTCAGACGAATTGGAAAGCTGGAGCTGGACCGGGAGCGAGGGCAAGCCACTCGCCGTGCGCCTATACTCCTCGGCCGACCGGGTCGCGCTGCTGCTGAATGGGGAGCCAGTCGGCGAGAGAAACTTGGCACCCGGGGACAAGATGCGCGCGGAACTGCGGATTCCCTATGCTGCGGGCGTGCTGGAGGCCATCGCTTATCGCGGCAGCGCGGAAGTCGCTCGCCGCAGGTTGGAGACAGTGGGAGGTGCGGCAAGGCTGCGCCTGCTGCCTGAGCGTCATAGGATCGAAAGCAGCCGCCAATCGCTCGCCTTCGTGCCGATCGAGGTGCAGGACAAGGCGGGTCGCCGACTGCCCGACGACCAACGCCGCATCAGGCTGAACGTCATCGGCGCTGCCGAGATCATCGCTTTCGGCAGCGCCGATCCAATCGGAACCGGTTCGTTGCAGACGCCCGAGACCCAAACCTTCCGTGGCCGAGCAATGGCAATTCTGCGTTCACAAGGTGAGCCGGGAGCCGTTCGCATTGAAGCACGCTCGGAAGGATTGCCGGTAGCTTCGACGACCATAAAGCTTGTTTGACCGACGTTGCAGGAGAGACGGGGATGGGATGGGTGCGCGCCGATGACGACCCTTCTCGGACTCTCAGCTGCAAATTTTCTTTTCCCAAGTGCGGCCCGTCCGCTTTGCCGATCGGGACGCTCGAGACTGGCCGGTAGGCGACTGTCGCGTTCGGAGCGCAGATACAGAGATAGTTGCCGCTCAGCTGCGTCGCCTGCCGACCAACTCAAGCCGTTAGGACGCCGTACTGCGAACATCCGGTTGTACCGAAACCCGCCATTTGAGGCTTGCTGAATTTCGATCAGCCGCCGTTTGCTCGCCAAGCTTCGCGCTCTGTCATGCAGATGGCTCGATCGGAAATATCAGCAAGGTCGATGTCGCCGAGGCACAAAGGCGCCCCTCGACATCGAAAAGCTGCGCTTCCGAAAAGCCGACGCGGCGTCCGAGCGACACCAGCTTGCCTTCCGCCCGCACCGGACCGCTCGTGTCACTCAATCCCCGGTGATAGGAAACCTTGAGTTCCAGGGTCGTATAGCCCTGACCCGCCGGAAGGCTGGAATGCACAGCGCAGCCGCATGCGCTGTCCAGCAGCGTCGCTGCATAGCCGCCGTGCACAGAGCCGATCGGGTTGAATACCTTACGGGACGGCGATCCTTCGAAGACCACCCGCCCGCGTTCCAATTCCACAAGATAGAATTCGAGGGTTTCACCGATCGGCGGATGGCGGTTTTCGGCCATCAGCGCGGCCAACTGGTCGTGACCGTCCCGGTCCGCATGGTCGAGAAGCACGTTCATACCGAAGCTCTCTCCTCGCTTTGCTTTCCTGTGGCATTTGGACCAACAGCATCGATCCACGCCCGTGTTTGGCTGAGCACTTCATCGGCTAGCGCGGTGTCGTCGACCGCCCGTGCGAGGACCATCGCACCGACCATGGCTGACCATTGCCCAATGGCCGCACGGCGCCGCTCGGTCTCCTCACCTTCCGGCAGAGCGTTGGCGAATCGCTCGATCTGCGCTTCCAGTCCGCAGCCCATGGCCTTCCGCGCTTCCGGTCCTTGCTGACGCAGAAGACCGGCAAGGCAGGCTGCCGGGCACCCGTGTTCGGGATGGTCCCGGTGTAGGGGCGAAAGATAGGTGTCCATCCACTCCTGAAGGTCGGCCATGCCCGCAGCCTCGCCTGAAAGCGAATGCTCCACGGCTGCGGCAATCAACGCGTCCTTCGATTTGAAGTGACCATAGAAGCCGCCATGCGTCTGGCCCGCCGCCTTCATCACGTCGGCCACGGTCACGGCATCGAAACCGCGCTCGCGAAAGAGGCGGCTCGCCTCGTCGAGGATGAGCTGGCGGTTCTGCGCCATCTGCTCGCGGCTGACCTTCATCGTAAAAACTCCGTGGGACACGTTGACATATTCATGATGACCATCACATATATCAAACCATGATGGCTATCATGAATATAGTGATCTCCTTCCAAAGGGCAATATGATGACCAAATCCACCGTCTTCATCACCGGCGCCTCCGTGGGCATCGGCGCAACTTACGCAGACCGTTTCGCAAGGCGCGGCCATGATCTGGTGCTGGTCGCGCGGGACAAGGTGCGCATGGAAACGACCGCCGCACAGCTGTCGCAGGAAACCGGTGTGGCAATCGAAGTGCTGCCCGCCGACCTGACGCGGCCCGAAGATCTTGCCTTAGTGGAAACGAGGCTGCGCGAGGACGATCGCATCGGCGTTCTGGTGAACAATGCCGGCGCGGGTCTGGGCGGCCGGTTCGTCGACCAATCCGCCGATGCGATCGCCGGCCTGATCGCCCTCAACACAACCTCGGTGGCGCGTTTGGCAAGCGCAATTGCGCCGCGCCTGGCCGCGCGAGGCGAAGGCGCCATCGTCAATATCGGCTCTGTCGTAGGGCTTGCGCCGGAACTCGGCATGTCCGTCTACGGCGCGACCAAGGCCTTCGTGCTGTTCCTTTCACAGGGCCTCGCCCTCGAACTCGATCCCAAGGGCGTCTATGTTCAGGCCGTTCTGCCGGCCGCCACCCGCACCGAACTCTGGGGGCGTTCCGGCGCCGACGAAGCCAGCCTGCCGCCGATGATGGAAGTGGGCGAGCTGGTCGACGCGGCCCTTGTCGGCTTCGACCGGCGCGAGCCTGTCACGATTCCGCCGCTCCACGATGCCAGCCTGTGGGACGCTCTCGACAGCGCCCGCCGGGCAATGCTCCCCGGTTTCCAGATGATCCATCCCGCGCCGCGTTACACCGCCGCCTGATCCGCCCTTTTAGAAAGATCGAACATGACCGAAACTCTCTTCTCCCCCTTCGACCTCGGCGATATCGCATTGGCCAATCGCGTGGTCATGGCGCCTCTCACCCGCAATCGCGCCGGGCCCGGCCTTGTGCCCAGTCCATTGGCCCCCGACTATTACGCCCAGCGGGCGAGCGCAGGCCTCATCATCACCGAAGCGACCCAGGTTTCCGAACAGGCGCAGGGCTACCAAAACACACCCGGCATCTATACGGCTGAACAGGTCGCCGGATGGCGCCGGGTCACCGATGCCGTCCACGCCAAAGATGGTCGCATCTTCGTGCAGCTTTGGCATGTCGGACGCGTCAGCCATGTCGATCTGCACGATGGTAAGGCACCCGTCGCGCCCTCGGCGATCCGTGCCGAGGCCAAGACTTTCGTCAACAACGCGTTCGTCGACGTATCCGAGCCGCGCGCGCTCGAACTGGACGAGATCCCTGGCATCGTCGAATCGTTCCGCCATTCGGCCGCCAACGCGATCGAGGCGGGCTTCGACGGTGTCGAAATTCACGGTGCCAATGGCTATCTGCTCGACCAGTTCCTGCGCGAGACTGCCAATACCCGCACCGACGCATACGGCGGCTCGATCGAGAACCGGGCCCGGTTGCTGCTCGAAGTGGTGGCCGCGGTAGCGAACGAGATCGGTGCGGGCCGCACGGGTGTTCGCCTTTCGCCGGTGTCTCCGGCCAGCGGGATCGCACCGGCGGATGACGAGCAGCCGCAGTTCAACCACGTCGTCGAAGCCCTGAATGAGGTGGGCATCGCCTATATGCATGTCGTGGAAGGCGCGACCGGCGGTCCCCGCGATGCGACGCCGTTCGACTACGATGCCCTGCGCCAGCGGTTCGGCAACACCTATATCGCCAACAACGGCTACAATCTCGAACTCGCCAACGCCCGCCTCGCGGACGGCAAGGCGGACCTGATCGCCTTCGGCCATGACTTCATCGCCAACCCCGATCTGGTGGATCGCCTGAAGACCGGAACTCCGCTCGCCAAAATGGACATGGCGACGATCTACGGCGGCGGCGCGCAAGGTTATACCGATTATCCGGCCAGCACCGCGCCTGCGGACGCCTGAGAAGGAAACGGTGATGAAAGCTTTCATTCTGGACCGCTACGGCAAAAAGCAAGCTTTGCGGCCGGGCAAGATGCCTGCGCCCACGCCCGGCCCGAACGACGTCCTCGTTCGGGTCGAGGCGGCCGGCCTCAACATGCTGGACGCGAAGATCCGCGATGGGGCCTTCAAGCCGATCCTGCCGTACAAGGTACCGCTGGTGCTCGGCCACGATTTGGCCGGAACGGTCTTAGCAGTCGGCGCCAAGGTCAGCAGGTTCAAGGAAGGGGACGCGGTTTTTGCGCGTCCGCGCGACGGCCGGATCGGTACTTTCGCTGAACTGATTGCAGTGAACGAAGCCGACCTGGCGACAAAGCCGGCAAACCTGTCGATGGTGGAAGCCGCCTCCTTGCCGCTGGTAGCCCTCACTGCCTGGCAGGCGCTGGTCGAGAGCGCACAGGTGAAGCCCGGCCAGAAAGTGCTAATCCATGCCGGTTCAGGCGGGGTGGGGACGATAGCTATCCAGCTTGCCAAGCAGCTGGGCGCGACGGTGGCCACCACGACCAGCGCGGCCAATGCCGATCTGGTGCGCAAACTCGGCGCCGATGTCGTGATCGACTATCGCAACCAGCGTTTCGAGGATGAGCTTTCCGGCTACGACCTCGTGCTCAACAGCCAGAACGCGGATACGCTGCAACGCTCGCTCAAAGTGCTGAAACCGGGCGGGAAGCTCATTTCCATCTCCGGGCCGCCCGATCCGGCTTTCGCCAAGGCGCAGGGGCTGAACCCGGTGCTGAAGCTGCTGCTCCGGCTGATGAGCGCCGGCACCCGCCGCAAGGCGAAGCGTCTCGGTATAGAATACACGTTCCTGTTCATGCGCGCCGATAGCGATCAGCTTGGGCGCATCGCACAGCAGGTCGAAGCAGGCACGATACGGCCGGTCATCGACCGGGTATTTCCGTTTGAACAGATCAATGACGCCGTTGCCTACATCGAGACCGGCCGGGCAAAGGGCAAGGTCGTCGTCTCACTCGATCCGGTGCGCCCGGAATGACCGCGTCTACCGACACATACAGCGCGGCGGTAACGCGCAAGGTCGAGGTGGCCAGCGCGCACATCGCCTATCGCCGCCTTGGCGCACCACAGGGCATACCGGTGGTGTTGCTCAACCACTGGGGGGCCAATCTCGACAATTTCGATCCGCGGATCGTCGATGGCCTTGCCGTGGATCGGACCGTCTACGCCCTCGAATATCGCGGAATCGGCGGTTCTTCTGGAGAAGCGCCGTTGGCGGTCGCGGCCATGACGCAGGACATGATCGCGGCGATCCGTGCCCTAACGAAGGGACCTGTTGATCTGATCGGGTTTTCGCTCGGCGGGTTCGTGGCACAGGAAATCCTGCTGACTGCTCCCGATCTCGTCCGCCGTGCGATTCTTGCCGGGACTGGGCCGGCGGGCGGCGCCGGGATCGAGCGGGTGGGGGCGGTTTCCTGGCCGCTGATCCTGAAAGGCCTCGTCACGCTGCGCGATCCCAAGACCTACCTGTTCTTCACCTCTAGCAAGGACGGGCGCAGCGCTGCCAAGGCGTTCTTGGCAAGGCTAAAGGAGCGTAGCAGGGATCGCGACAAGCCGGTCTCGCCGGGCGCTTTCCTGCGTCAGCTTCGGGCGATCAAGGCTTGGGGCAGGCAGCCGTCGCAGCCACTGGAGACGATCCGAAAGCCGGTTCTGGTCGCTAACGGCGAGCACGACATCATGGTGCCCACCGAAAATTCGCAAGACCTCGCCGCCCGCATCCCCGGCGCCGAACTGGTGCTTTATCCGGATGCCGGGCACGGCGGCATCTTCCAGTATCACGATACATTTCTGGCGAAGGCAAAGGCCTTTCTCGCCGCTTGAGCGACCTTATCTCGAAAGGAAATCCCATGGACTATACGACGCTGGGCCGCACGGGCATTCAGGTATCCCGCCTCGCGCTTGGAACCGGTAACTTCGGCACGCGCTGGGGCTACGGTGCCGAGCCGGATGCCGCTACCGCGATCCTCGATGCCTATGACGACGCGGGCGGAAATTTCATCGACACTGCCGATGCGTACCAATTCGGCGAGTCCGAGGAAATCCTGGGTGAAGCGCTTCAGGGGCGCCGTGATCGCTTGGTGCTGGCGACGAAGTTCTCGCAGGGCGCGGTGCCCCAGCCTGACCGGCTTGCGACCGGAACAAGCCGCCGGGCAATGGTCCAGTCGGTGGAAGCGAGCCTCAAGCGCCTCAAGACCGACAGGATCGATCTCTACTGGGTGCATTTCCCGGACGCGGTAACACCATCGGAGGAGATCGTACGCGGACTCGACGATCTCGCGCGCGCCGGCAAGATTCTCTATGCCGGGTTGTCGAACTTTCCCGCATGGCGACTTGTGCGCGCCGCCACCATCGCCGAACTGACAAAAGCACTGCCGATCGCCGCTGCGCAGTTCGAATACAGCCTGATCCATCGCGAGCCCGAAGCGGACCTGTTTCCTGCCTGCGAAGCGCTGGGAATTGCGCCTGTCACCTGGTCGCCGCTCGGCGGCGGAGTATTGACCGGCAAGTATCGCAAGGGCGAGACCGGCCGCGCGGAGGGTTTTGGAGGGCGCGTCTTCCAGCCTGAAAACGATGCTCGGCGCACCGCGACGGTGGACGCAGTGCTGGCCATTGCCGAGGAACTTGGCACCAGCCCTGACCGAGTGGCGATCGCCTGGGCCTCCACGCACGGCACCGTGCCGCTCATCGGGCCGCGCACAATTGGTCAGTTGGACAGCAATCTGGGCGCTGCATCGCTGAACCTTTCGACAAATCATCTCGATCTGCTGAATGCTGCCAGCGCACAGGTCACCGATACGCCGGGTGGTGCTAGGCCCATCGCAGTAGCGTGAGGGCCGCCGAACAACCAGAGCTAACTCCGTCCCCACCTTGGCCGACAGTGCTCTTCGAGCGAATTCGCAGGGAGCAAGCAATTGTCGCCCTCCTTCAGGGGCATTGGGAATGTCGGGTCTCGGATGGACCCGACATTTAAAGGTTGAGGTCGGAACGGCAGGATTGTCCCAGCCCCGGCCATAACCGGACTGACCGCTCGTAGGCGCGGGACTTTTCCAATTGAGCGGGTTGGATGGGCGCGTTGCTGCCCCTGCTGACCTCGACAAATGCCAGTCATTCGCTGTTCAAGGTCATCGTGCCTTGGGCTTTGGCCAATGATATCGGAGTGCCTCAACCAGCAGCGAGAAGGCGGGCGATGGCTGGGTGACAGTCGGGTAGTAAAGGTAGAAGCCTGGGAACGGCAGGCTCCATTCGTCCAACACGATTTCGAGCCTTGCAGCCTGTAGATACGCTTCGGCCAGATCCTGTGGGATGAAGGCGAGGCCAAGTCCCGCCACGGCTGCGCTGAGGCAGGAATAGCTGTTGTTGAAGATCAACTGCCCGCTGACCTGCACCTTAATCTCCGCCTCGCCCTTCCGCTGCAATTCCCATGCGTAGAGGCGACCGGAGGATTGGCGCAATCCGATGCAATTGTGTGATTGCAGATCGGACGGGCTTTTGGGTCGACCATAGCGCTCGAAATAGGCCGGCGATCCGACCGCCACCATGCGTGCGTCCGGCCCGATGCGCACGGCGATCATGTCCTTAGCCAGAGTTTCACCGTAGCGCACACCGGCATCGTAGCGTTCGCTGATGATGTCGATCAGACCGTAATCGGTGATCATCTCGACCTTCACATCGGGATAGTCCCTCATGAAATCGGACAGCTTCGGCAGTAGAAGCTCGTTGATCGCGTGGTCCGATGCGCTGATACGGATCTTGCCCGCGGGCCGTTCCCGCGTTTCGTTGACGGCGGCCAGTTCCGCCTCGATCCCGTCCAGATAGGGGCTCACCTTCTGGAGCAGCCGCTCGCCGATCTCGGTCGGGGCCACGCTACGGGTCGTGCGAACCAGCAACTGAACGCCGAGACGATCCTCCAGCTTCTTGACGATCTGGCTTATCGCGGACTGGGAAAGGCCGAGCTTACCGGCTGCCTTGGTGAAGCCGCGCTCGCGCGCCACTGCCACGAAAGCGGTGATGTCACTCAGCGTGTCCCGCGCCATTGATTACAATCCCTACTGATTATCAGAAGACTTATACCTCTAATAATGGATCGGCGCGCGAGCTAGATAGCGGAGAAGGAATTCATCAGAGAAGAATGAGGTAGTCCATGCCGGCATCCGGCAAAGCCACGACTGCGCCCGCCTGGGGCGCGGTGATCGCAATGACGCTGTGCGCCACGATATTGATTGCATCGGAATTCATGCCGGTCAGCCTGTTGACCCCGATCGCGCGCGATCTCGCGATCACCGAGGGGCATGCCGGACAGTCGATCTCCATCTCCGGCTTCTTCGCGCTTGTTACCAGCCTGTTCATCTCGGCGATTATCGGCGTGTCGGACCGGCGCCGCGTCGTGCTAATCTTTACTGCGCTGATGGTCGTGTCGGGCGTGATGGTCGCACTCGCGCCCAATGCCCCGTTACTAATGGCAGGACGCGCCCTGCTCGGCGTCGCGATTGGCGGCTTCTGGTCGATATCGGCGGCGATCGTCATGCGCCTTGTGCCCGAGGAGTCAGTCCCCAAGGCGCTGGCCCTGCTCAATGGCGGCAATGCAGTAGCGACCACATTGGGCGCGCCGATCGGCAGCCTGCTCGGCGGCCTGATCGGCTGGCGCGGCGCCTTCTTCTGCGTAGTGCCGCTCGCCGTCATCGCTTTGCTGTGGCAGTGGCGCAGCCTTCCCGCCTTGCCACCTGAAAAGGCGACAATCCGCGCGCGCGACGTATTCGCTCTGCTGAAGCATCGCAAGTTCGCCATTGGCATGGTCGCGGTGTCGCTGTTCTTCTTCGGCCAGTTCACCCTATTCACCTATCTGCGCCCGTTCCTGGACCTGGTGACGGGTAACGACGCACCGCTGATCTCGGGCATGTTGCTGGCGCTCGGCGTTGCGGGCTTTGTCGGCACGATCGTGATCGGCTGGCTGCTCAAGTCGCAGCTCTACAGTCTGCTGATCACCATTCCCGCCATAATGGCGGTCATCGCCATAACGCTCGTCGAAATCGACGGCACCCCGCTGAACGTCGGTCTGCTGCTGACCCTCTGGGGCCTGCTGGCAACCGCCGCGCCGGTCGGATGGTGGACCTGGCTCAGCAAAACCATGCCGCACGAGGCGGAGGCCGGCGGCGGGCTGATGGTCGCGATCATCCAGCTTGCGATCATGCTGGGCGCGATTGTCGGCGGCACGCTGTTCGACGCCTGGGGCTATCGTGGTCCATTCAGCCTCGCCGCCGGTCTCCTCGTGGTCGCCTCGCTGCTGGCAATCGTCACATCACGCATCGGCGTCACGCCGAGCTTCACCGAACAACCCGCCTGACCAGGGAGAGCCTCGCCATGACCGACCGATCCTTCTCATTCGAGCGCCGCGGTGTGCTGAAGGCCGGCGCTGCCGGCCTTGTCACCCTCGGCACTCTTTCGATCCCCGACATTTCCTCAGCAAAGGCACCAAGTATGACACAGGATTGGGACAAGACGTTCCCACGCAGCAAAGCGGTCGATCACCAGAAGGTCTCGTTCAAGAACCGCTACGGTATCACTCTCGCCGCGGATCTGTATCTCCCCAAGGAGCGCGGGACGGACAAGCTCGCGGCAATCGTGGTCAGCGGGCCTTTCGGTGCCGTGAAGGAGCAGTCCTCTGGTCTCTATGCCCAGACCATGGCTGCGCGCGGCTTCGCGACCCTGGCCTTCGACCCTTCCTACACCGGCGAGAGCGGCGGTGAACCGCGTAACGTCGCATCGCCTGACATCAACACGGAAGATTTCAGCGCGGCCGTCGATTTCATCGGGCTGCGACCGGAGATCGATCGCGAGCGGATCGGCGTCATCGGCATCTGCGGTTGGGGCGGCATGGCACTCAGCACCGCCGCAATTGATAAGCGGATCAAGGCCGTCGTCGCCAGCACGATGTACGACATGACCCGGGTCATGTCGAAGGGCTACAATGACAGTACGACCCCGCAACAGCGTACCGAGGCGCTGGAGCAAATGAGCCGGCAGCGCTGGACCGACGCCGAGAAGGGCAGCCCTGCTTACGGCCCGGTCTCGCTGGAACTGAAGGGTGGCGAGCCGGAGTTCGTCGTGCAATATGCGGCCTACTACAAGACCAAGCGCGGCTTCCATCCGCGTGCGATCAACTCGAACGCCGCATGGTCGCTCACCACGTCGCTGTCGTTCATGAACCTGCCGATCCTCACTTATATCGCGGAAATATCGCCCCGGCCGGTCTTGCTCGTCCACGGCGAAAACGCCCATTCGCGCTACTTCAGCGAGACGGCCTATGCGGCGGCAGCAGAGCCCAAGGAATTGATGATCATTCCGGACGCCACGCACACCGACCTTTACGACCAGGTGGACATCATTCCATTCGATAAACTGACCGCGTTCTTCAAACAGCACCTCGTGGCTTGATACGAGAAGGGTAGGCATGATGCCCACCCTTCATGCTGCCGCATGCTAGAATGGCGGCTTTCGGGAAAGGCTCCCATTCAGATTAGCGACCGGAATGGGCGCGTAGCAGCATGACGTTTTTTTGGCCGGCAATGGCCGGTAGGCGACCTTCCGGTTTAGAGCCGGGGTGCCGGGATAGCCGACGCTCGCGTGGGGCGGCAGCCGACCACATTGCGCCATTCGCTTCCTTTTCTTGAACGTCGGCTCAGCACAAAACCTGTCGTTTAACCTGAGATGTAGCCGGAGAAGCAGCACTCCGGGACGCGATCCGAAATAATTGAGATCATTATGTTCAGCGCGGTCCCGGGATCGTGAACCCACCATCCACGAGGATCGACTGCCCAGTGATAAAACGGGCCTCGTCAGTGCAAAGCCAGACAGCCACGTCAGCGATGTCTTCCGGCGTGCCGAGGCGTTTCAAGGCTGCCCTGTCGGCTAGCGGAGCGCGGATCTCGTCTCCGTGGCTTTGGAGCATCGGCGTATCGATCACACCAGGATTGATGTTGTTGATCCGATGCCCGCGGGGCCAACCTCCAGGGCAACCGCGCGGATCATCGCATCGAGTCCGGCCTTGCTCGCCGAATAGGCTGACGTGCCGACCATAGCAGCGCTCGATAGGAATGACGACGTGTTGACGATTGCCCGACCGGCACCACCACCTTCACCGGCCAACATCGCGCGAAGGGCATACTTGGTCATGAGCCAGGCCCCCCGCAGGTTGATCGCGATAATCTCGTCAAACGCTTCGTCGGCCATTTCTACAATGGGACCTCCAGAACCCTGAATCCCGGCGTTGTTGAACACAAAGTCCAGACGGCCGAAACGCTCCATGGCCGAAGCCACGATGTTCTCGACATCGCCTGATTGCGAGATGTCGCCGGCTTGGACGAGCGTCGATCCGTCATCAGCGCCGATGTCCTGAGCGGTTTTCTCAAGAACCTCCCGGCGACGCCCGACGAGAATCACGTTAGCGGTTTCTCGCGCGAAGGCGCGCGCAGACGCGGCACCGATCCCTGTGCCCGCCCCAGTGATAATCACGGCTTTGCCGGCGAGGCGGCCGAAGGATGTCTGTTCATTCATAGGTATCTCCGTCAGTGGATTGCGCCTCAGGCCTGTGATCACCCGATTACCGGGCAGGACTCTGGCTATTGTGGGTGTCGGGCTTGTCAGGACTTGGCGAAGTGCCAGGCTGCAACAGCAGCCACGATGGCGGGCACGCCGAAGACAATGAGCAGAACGGGCATTTCTTCGGTGACGGTGTATCCCGCTTTGCTGACGCCGATCCACATGTTCGTTATCGATACAGCCAGCCAGACGGGCATGAACAATTTCGCCGCCTTCCCGAGTGATGCCGGAGCATCGCCCCACAGGTGCCCGAACAGCAGGAAAACTCCCAGCAGGACAATGCCGCCTGCGATCACCGAGAGCATGTGCATGGCATTACTCCTTCGCGTGGAATGAAATTCCGAAAGCGGCAGCGCTAAACGATCGAACTTTGTCCAACCGCTCAGCGTCATGCCATTTTCCGGACTAATGCGATCACTGGTTTGCGAGCCTTTGCTGCCAGTGGGATGCGAACCAGGCAGCGAACGAGCCGATCGCGCCCGCCAGGCCCAGCTCGGCCATTGCGTAGAGCGTGGGCTGAACATGGGCGGCAAATACCGTCACCAGCCCCAGGAAGTAAGCGGGGATGTTGCTGAGCACCGGCACGGCGCGGAGCGACACTACGAGGGTGGCCACTATCAGCACGACGATGGGCAAGGCGAACGTCCCGAAGCTCGGAGCCAGTGCGCCGACCGCCATCACGGCAATCAGCCCAAGCCCGATACCCAATGCGAGGCAAGCGTAGTTGGCCAAGCCGTCGCGAGCGGAGTGACCGCGCGTGTAGTAGGCGACCCAGCCCATGAACATTGCCCAGGCTGGCACGGCGATCATGGTGGTGACATGCGCGGCGGAAGCGGCCGTGAGAGCGGCGGCAGCGCTGATGGCGAGGAACCGCAGTTTGCCTGTCGGAGCGGGTGCGGCTGATACGATGGATGAGGTCATGACACGATCCTTTCGATGTGAACCGGGCCAGCTCGGCTGCCCCGGTTCGATGCACATCAGTTGACGCGGGCGGTGAGCAGGTCTTCCAGACCGATGCGGCGGAACATCTCGGCGCGAACGCGGTCGGACATGGCGTTGACGATCTCCGCACCGTCCTGCGACGGATCGATGTGGACGCGGAAGGGGCGCTTGCCGTGCTCAGTATCCACCACGGTGACGATCGCGCGGGCCACGTCGGTCACATCAGCGTCGGCAGGTTCCAGTCCGGCCAGCCCCTTCATCGCCGTGTCGGGAATGTCGGCACCCGGACCGCTGGCGTACTCGGCTGAGCGCGCTTCATCGGCGGGCTTGCCGCTGTGGGTGAAGTGGTTGGTGCCGCTGGTGAACGCCCCTGGCACGATGATCGAGGTTTCCACACCCCACCGGGCCAGCTCGCCGGCGTAGCTGACCGCCAGGCTATCCATGGCCGCCTTCGCCGCGAAGTAGGGCGAGAGGTAGGGCGGCGTGCCACCGCGAGCGCTGCTGGACGATACCCACAGCACCAGGCCCTTGCCCTGCTTGCGCAGTTGCGGGAGCGCGGCGCGGTTCACCCGCTGAGTCGAAAGTACGTTGATGTCGTAGAGATCCGCGAACTGCTCCGGCGTGAAGGCTTCAGCCGGGCCGAAGCTCATATGCCCGGCGTTGTGGATGACGACATCCAGGCGACCGCAATCTGCGATGATCTGAGCGATCCCGGCCTCGACCGAGGTATCGGACTGAACGTCCAGCTCCACGGCGCGAAGATCGACATTATGTTCTGCGGCATAGGTGGCGACCGCTTCGACCTGCGGGGCATTGCGTCCCGTGGTCGCGCGCATCCCGGCGTAGACGGTGTGGCCGGCCAGCGCGAGTTGGCGAGCGGTGAGAGCGCCGAAGCCGCTGGAAGCGCCAGTGACGATGATGATCTGCTTGGTCATGATGGATTCCTTCAATTGTCAGGGTGGTTGAAGAGAGGTCGGGAAAAGAGGCTGGTTCAGATCATGCCGCCATTGGCGCGCAGCACCTGGCCGTTGATCCATCCGCCATCGGGGCCGGTGAGAAAGGCGACGGCCGAGGCGATGTCGTCCGGTGTGCCGAGGCGTTCGAGCGGGTTCATCTTGGACATGCGCTCGATCAGCTCGGGAGACTTACCGTCGAGGAACAGGGCGGTTGCCGTGGGTCCGGGAGCGACGGCATTGACAGCGATAGAACGGCCGCGCAGTTCCTTGGACATCACCGCCGTCATCGCTTCGACCGCCGCCTTGGTGGCGACATAGACGCCGTAGCTTTCCAGACGCAGGCCGACGACCGTGGTGGAGAAGTTGACGATCCGACCGCCATCGCGAAGGCGCTTGCCGGCTTCGCGCAGCGTGTTGAACGTGCCCTTGAGGTTGATGGCGATCTGGCTGTCGAACAGCGCGTCATCGCTGTCGGCGATGGTGGCCAGCTTCATGATGCCGGCGTTGTTCACGAGAACATCCACACCGCCGAAGGCAGCTTCCGCACTTTCGAACATACGGACCACCGCAGCAGCGTCACTGACATCAGCCTGTGCGGTGATCGCGCGGCCACCAGCGGCTTCGATCTTGGAGGCGACCTCTTCAGCGGACTTCGCGCTGCCCGCATAGTTGACGATGACGGTGAAGCCGTCCTGGCCGAGGCGCTGCGCGATGCTTGCGCCGATGCCGCGCGATGCGCCGGTGACGATTGCGACCTTGCCGTTCTGTTCGATGCTCATTGTCTGTCTCCTTGGCTGGCCCACCATGTTGGCTGGGCATGGAGACTATTTGGCGGATGACAGGGCGAAGATAATCACCCAAGAATGAGCATCACTGTTCTGCACGCACAAACAATGAGGAAGCGCATTTGGACCGGATCGATGTCATGCGGCTGTTCGTGCGGATTGTGGAACGGCGCAGCTTCACGGTAGCGGCGCAGGACATCGGCATTCCCCGGTCAACTGTGACGCAAGTGGTCAAGCAGTTGGAGGAGCGGCTTGGGGTCCGCCTGCTTCAACGCACAACCCGCGTGGTCAGCCCGACGCTGGACGGCGAGGCCTATGCGCGCCGTTGCGTCGCCATCCTCGCCGAGATCGAGAATGCTGAAGGCGCATTCGGCGGAGCCAAGCCAAAAGGCGTCCTCCGCATTGAGGTGCAAGGGACGATCGCCCGGCATTTCCTGCTGCCAGGGCTGCCTGACTTTCTCGCCGAATATCCTGATCTTGAGATCATTATGAGCGAGGGCGAGCGTTGGGTTGACGTTGTGCGGGAGGGCATCGACTGTGTGCTGCGGTACGGCCAACTGGCCGACAGCGACATGATCGCACGCAGGGTCATGATAATGCACCGGATGACCTGCGCCGCGCCAGCATATCTGGAGAGCTTCGGTAGTCCTTCGGGGATTGATGATCTTGAGGGCCATCGCATGATCGGCCTGCGCTCGCTGACGACCGGTCAGCTTGCGCCGCTTCAGTTCGCTGTAGGCGACGACTATCGCACCATCACTTTACCCGCACCCGTTTCAGTGACGGGCACCGAGAGTTATCTTGCGACGGCATTGCTCGGCTTTGGTATATTTCAGGTCCCGCACTTCCACGCCGAAAAGCATCTTGCCACAGGCAAGCTGGTACAGATCTTGTCCGACAATCTACCACCTTCGGTCCCCGTCTCTTTGCTCTATCCACCGAGCCGCCAGCTTTCACCCCGCGTCCGTGTGTTCATGGATTGGGCAGTACGACGATTTGGTGGCAAGGGGAGCTGACCCAGCTTTCTAATGAATTGAGAGGCTAACCACAAGATGGGCGTAGCAGAGTTCACAAGAACAGGGCCGCTCCATACCTGGCCGCGAATGGCGGAAGTTGGTGGTAGCTGACTTTCGCACTCGCGCTGGTGATGGCGGCAATGTCCCAGCCCCGGCTATAACCGGACTGACCGCTCGTAGGCGCGGGACTTTTCCAATTGAGCGGCTTGGATGGGCGCGTAGCAGCATGACGGTTTTTTGGCCGGCAATGGCCGTTAGGCTAATGTCCGGATTGGTGCTGAATGACGGGGATAGCTGACGCTCGCATGGAGTCGGCTGCCGACCAAATCACGACGTTCAGCGATATTACGCAAGCGACCGTTCGTGCTGAAGCCTGTCATTTATCTCGTGCAAACCAGCTGGTCGGCGACGCTGTTTGTTGCCGTTTGACGGGACATCTAGTGGAGTAGAGAAGTGAGCGTCGCTGCAAGCTCATCCTTTCGAAACGGTTTGGTCAGCCGCGGGAGTTGGGCATCGATGCCTTCGAGCTCGGCATATCCTGACGCGAGCAGAACCGGCAGCTGCGGCCGCGCCAACTTTATATGACGGGCAAGGTCGGTACCCGTCATGCCGGGCATGAGATGGTCGGTCACGACGACATCAATGGGCGTATCGCTATCCAACAGCCGTAGCGCCTCCTCCGCTGAGTTTGCCTCGACTATAGCGTATCCAAGCTCTGTGAGCATATCGGCCGTGCTCATGCGAACAAGTTCCTCATCATCGACAAGCAGGGCCACGCCTTGATGCGTGGCGATGGATGCTGGACGCTGATGATCCGGCGCTTCCTCTACACATGTTGAGCTAACGGGCAGCCAGAGTTCCATATTGGTACCCATTCCGAGTCTGCTTTTTATTGTAAGACCGCCGCCTAGCTGCAAGGCCAAGCCATGCACCATCGACAAGCCAAGGCCAGTGCCCTTGCCGATCCCCTTGGTCGAGAAGAACGGCTCGATCGCTCGTGCAAGTGTCAACTCATCCATGCCTGACCCTGTGTCAGCGACAGAGATTCGAACATATTCGCCCGGAGAAAGGCCGGAGCGATGAGACACGCCTACTGTCTCTGCGGTCGCCGAAATGCGCAGCGTCCCACCATCGGGCATGGCATCGCGCGCGTTCACCGAGAGGTTCAGTAGCGCCATTTCGAGCTGGTTGGGATCAGCCTTGGCCGACGGCAGGTCGCTAGCGGCATCTACTACGACTTTTATCTGAGGCCCGGTGGTGCTTTCGACGAGGTCCCCCATCCCAGCGACCAGCTGGGCAATATCGACGGCGACAGACTGCAATGGCTGGCGCCGCGCGAAGGCGAGTAGACGCTGCACCAGGACTCGAGCCCGTTCGGCGGACTGCGCCGCGCCCGCGATTAAGCGTTGCTCACGCTCCGTTCCGACCCCCCGACGTTGGAGCATGTCCAAAGAGCCAACGATCGGAGTTAGTAGATTGTTGAAGTCGTGCGCAACGCCGCCGGTAAGCTGGCCCATCGCCTCCATTTTCTGGCTTTGGCGAAGGGCTTCATGAGCTGCTTCGCGTTCTGCGACGGCTTGGGTAACACGCGTTTCGAGCGTCGCATTAAGGTCCCGCAAGGCCTCCTCGGCCTGCTTCCGTGCGGTGACATCAAGCGCGGTGCCAGCAACACGCAAACAAAGCCCAGCGGCGTCGAACACACCGCGCCCTTTCGCCGCCACCCAGCGCAGCACGCCATCCTCTTTTCCGATGGTGCGATAGTCAACGTCGTAGAGTGCGCGCTGCGCGGGGTCTGAGGCGGCCAAATATGCCGCGGTCGTCGCTTCACGGTCATCGGGATGCAGGCCCGCATAGAAGTCTGCCATGGAAACCGGTACGTCGGCCGAGATTCCGAACATGGCCTTGGTCTGCGCCGGCCAGATCAGCCGGTCGTTGACGACATCTACATCCCAAAAGCCGATTTCGGCATTCTCGACGGCTAGGCGGAGGCGCTCTTCGCTCTCGCGCAGCCGGGCCTCGGCGCCGACCCGTTCGACATGCGCCCAACAACGCTCGACGACCTCGCGGATGAGGGCGATCTCGCTTGAACTCCACTCGCGCGGGACATCCTGATGCACCGCCATCATCGCGGCGAGCTGCCCCTGCTTGACCAGCGGGCAGCAGACAATTGCCTCGATGCCGATCGAGTGGAACATGTCGCGGCCTTGATCCGACTGGAGCTCAACCGACACATTCCGTACGATCAGGGTTTGTCCCTGCCGTAGTTCGGCGGCGGCGCGCGGACCGAACAGATCGAGGCTATAGGTCCCGGCCGAGGTCGCGATGCCTGGCGCTGTATGGTCGTTGCGGATCCAGAAGCGATCGTTATCGGTGTCAACATCGGCGTAGGCACAGCGGGAGGCATCGATCTGCCGCCCCAGCATTTCGGCCGCCGAGTGCATCGCATCGTCGGCGGTAGCCGCGCCGAACAGTCGCTCTTCCAACGCCCCAAAAAAGCGCAGGCGTGCCTCACTTTCGCGCAGCGCAGCTTCGGCTTCATGCTCGGCTGTGCGATCACGAAAGATGGTGACGTAGCCGCCGTCACGTGCGGCAAGCGGCATGGTGAGACCTGACGCCCAGAATAGACGACCATCTTTTTTCACATACCATCGCTCGTTTATGGCGCGACCCTCGGCGGTCGCCTGCGCCATCTCCTGCGCCGGCACATCCGCGGCCCGGTCCTCCGGCGTGAAGAAGAGGCTACCAGTCTGGCAGACGACCTCGTTTGCCGAATAACCCAGCAGCCGTGTGGCGCCGCTACTCCATCCGGTGATCGTGCCAGCCGGGTCGAGCGACACGATAGCGAATTCCTCGGCCCCTTCGACAATCTGGCGATAGCGGGCCTCGCTGGCGCGAAGCTGATCCTCGGCTCGCGCCCGAGCGATGACGATGCCGGCGGTACGCACCACAAAATCGACGATGGTGAGGTCTGTCGCGACCGGCTCGCGCGGCTCGCTGTGATACATGGCGAACGTGCCCAGAATCTCGCCTTCCACCGAAGTGATCGGGAGGGACCAGCAGGCACGTAGGTCATTCGCCAGCGCTAGGTCACGAAAGCCGGCCCAAAGCGGATCGGACGCGATATCGGCAACGAACACCGGCTCGTTACGGTACACCGCAGTACCGCAGGAGCCTACCAAAGGTCCCACTTCGATGCCGTCGATTGCGTCATTATAGGCGGCCGGCAGACTTGGCCCCGCACCATGGCGCAAGCTACTACCGTCTTCACTCAGCAGCAGGATCGATCCGATCAGGCCAGAAGTCGACAGGGTTTCGACCTCTCGGACGATTGCCTCTAGCGTGGCAGTGAGCGGCGCGGCCTCGACGGCGAGCGCGAGGATGCGGTTCTGCGCGGCGCTCAGGCGCGCGGCATCGCGTACCTCGAACTGCCGCGCGCGCGCTTTCAACGAAACACGGACTGCGCCGAGCATAGCTTCGGCGTGGAGCGGACGTTCGAGCAGAACGACATTGCCCAGCTCGGCAAGCCGCTCGGTCGCGGTGACCGTGCGCGGCGTGCGCGAACCGTTGGCAAGTACGACGAATGGAATGTCCGACCAGCTTTCCTGCCCGGCGACCCAACCCGCAATCTCAGCGGCGTTTGCCCCGACAAGGGCTTCTTCAGTAAGCAAGACCGCACCGGCGCCTTCGTCCAATTGCTCAGCTAGGTTGCGCGCATCCTTACAGATTCGTGCTGCGATGGCGTGGCGGCCGAGCAGGTCGGCGGCAATCACAGCATCGCGGCCGCGTGGCGCAAGGATCAGGACAAGGTCGTTCATTCTAACCGCGAGCAGCGTCCGGATTCGACTGGCTGGCCATCAGTGTCTTCGCCTCACCCGAAAACGTCGGGACGCCCGTCAGCACGCCCTGGAATTGCTTAAGCGGTTCGCCGACCTGCAAACCACTGCTGCCGATCTGAAACTCGCGGATCGTCCGTTCGTGCCGCGCGGTGCGCGTTTTGATGACGGATATTGCTTGGCGGACTTCGCCATGAGCCTCGAAGTAACGCAGCTGGACGACGGTATCAGACAGATAGCTTAGATCGACATCCGAGCGAATGTCACCGGTAACCCCGTGCAGGCCTAGAATGAGCAGGCTAACGACACCCTTCAGCCCCAAATAGCTCAACATCTCGTGCAACTGGAGCACGAGAAACTGCTCGTTCGGCATCGACTGGAGGTAAGCGTTGAGACTGTCGATCACGATGACGCGGGCACCATCATCCTCAACAGCCGACCGGACCGAACCGGCGAATTCACCTGGCGATATTTCGGCGGGATCAATCGCCCGCAATTGCAACTGCCCGTTCTCCATATACGGTGTAAGGTCCATGCCGAGTGCTGCACTGCGCGTGAGTAGAGTCGGTACGCGTTCATCGAACAGGAAGTAGGCGGCGCGCTCTCCCCGCGTCAGAGCGGCCACCATGCATTGAACCGAGGCGGTCGTCTTGCCGACCCCAGCCGGTCCGGTCAGCAACGTTGCAGTCCCCGGAACCAATCCACCGCCAAGCAAGGTGTCAAGTTCGTTCGAGCCGGTGGTCATGACCGCGCCGCCGTCGATTGCATCATGGTCCCCTGCGACCAGACGCGGATACACGCAAAGCCCACCCCGCATGATCTCGAAGTCATGGTAGCCGCCCCGGAATTGCACGCCGCGCATCTTGACGACGTGCATTCGCCGACGTTGCCCTCCAAACCCTGCCAGTGCCTGATCGAGTGAGACGACCCCGTGCGCTATGCTGTGAAGCTGGAGGTCACTCCCGCTCGCGCCCTTGTCGTCCAGCACCAGTACGGTGCAAGCCCGGGTAGAAAAGAAATGCTTGAGGGCGAGGATTTGGCGGCGGTAGCGGATCGGGCTTTGCGATAGCAACCGGAGCTCTGAGAGGCTGTCGAGCACGACACGTGCGGGCCGCAACTCATCGACCTTTGCCATTATGTTACGAACGGTCTCACCGAGTTCGACCTCGCTGGGATGCAGCAGCGTCTGTTCGTGATCTTCGGTGAACCCGTCTGCCGGGACCATCTCGAAAAGTTCAAGCTTGTCGAGCGACCACCCATGCGATTTGGCTACGGCGCGCAGTTCGACCTCGGTTTCGGCCAACGTGATATAGAGGCCGATGTCGCCAACGGCCGCGCCCGCAAGCAGGAAGCCAAGGCCGAGCGTGGTCTTGCCGGTCCCCGGCGTCCCTTCGACCAGATACATGCGTTCTGGCGTAAGGCCGCCGTTCAAGATTTCATCGAGCCCGGCTATTCCGGTGGAAGCCATCGCAGGTAGCTGCTCATCGAACGTCACGCACATCTCCACCATCTTAAAAGGCGCACGACGAACAACTCCCCGGCGGTCGATTTGGGTCCGATGCGTCGTCACCCGTCTATCTTTGGCCATGGGATTTAACCGGGCGGTCAATATAATAAGACCATGAAAGTGCATCGATCCGTCGCAACCGATTTCAACGTCGCTAACACCGTTTTCCTTCCATGCTGGCGCGCCGATTTCACTCTCGCTCCATCGCTGTGGCAAGCGATCAGGCCATCCAATCGACTTCGCGAATGACCGTATCTGACAACAGCGGTCCTTCGTCGCCGCTGACCGGAAAGACAGCAAAGTCCCAGCCTCGGCCATAACCGGACTGACCGCTCGTAGGCGCGGGACTTTTCCAATTGAGCGGCTTGGATGGGCGCATTCCCGACGAAACCGACCATTTTAAGACGCTCAGCGACCAATTTCTCGTTCCCAATTGCGGTCTGTCTGCTTTTCCGGATCAAACGCGCAAGATTCATCGATGATTGAGTGAAAGCCAACCTTGATCTGTCACAGAGCAAGCGACAACGCGTTTTCTTCTAAGGTCATCAGGCCGGCTGTGCTGTCGGGACGGACAGGCGCATCGCTCGCATCAAACTTTTCTTTATGACGCTCTGTATTTGAATAGGCCACTTCACCCGAGCGATAGTGGCTACTTTTATAACCGCATCCATATCTTGATCGGCGGTCCATCATCTCTCGATACAAAGCGCTCATGATGAGCGCTCCTCAAGGATAATGGACGCCTCTTGATGTTGCAGAAAAGCAATTGCGCGGTCTCGCTCATATTCGCGGCGATCCCGCTGGTCGTCATCCTCTACGCCATGTGGCAAGGACGCTGACCGTGCGATTCAACTGGGTTCGAGAGGAGTTTCGAACCCGGTTAAACCGCCGAGGCCTGCCGACCTCACCGTTCGGTCTGACTTACGCTCAGCTTCTCCCGAAGCTCCGCCGCGCCTTTCTCGATTCCCAGCATTGGCGCCTTGAGCACACCGAAGCTCGCACCGACATTCATGGCATTGGGATATTGCTTAGTGATCTCGGCCAGCAATAGACTATCATCGGCGCTGTCATAGACTTCCACGGCATAGATCACCGAGCCGGTCATCGTGCCTTCCCGGCCCTTGATACCCTGATAGGCATTATAGGCGCCTCCGGCGAGATCGAACCGCGACAGCGGCCCAAGGATCGCCTTTGTCGGCGTGGCTCCTGTAAGCGTTAGCCGGATTCGCAACGTCGAGGGGCCCGCCCGTTCGGTCAGTTCGAAAACCTTGCGCAGTTCCTCGTCGAACCGCTGCTGCATATAGTCGGCAAGCTGCTCCTGCTCGCGAGGGGATAGCTTGGTAAATTGCGCGTCCGGTCCATCATAAATTTGGACGGGCTCAACGATCGCCTTGTAGTAGCGACGAAAGTTCACCGGCCGCGCATAGCGGTAAGGGGTCTTCGACGCGCTCTTGCCGCTGTTCGCACGCAGCACCGGGGAGGAGGCGAGTCCCGAATAGGCGGTGGGCCGGGGGCTCGCGCAGGCCGTCGAAGCGGCAACGAGCATCATCGCCGGCACGGTCCGATAGAGAAGTCGAGAGCAGAAAGTCTTGCCCATTCATGGCTCCGCAGGTATTCGAGCAAAGAAACGGAAATATTCCTGCTCACTCCGGACAATGTCATCTTCGGATGGAGTCTGTATCGGACGACGATGGAGGAATGATGCAGATGAAAATCTGCGTTTCTCTATGATCCCTCCATCGAACCTCCATCAAAAGACTTAGGTCTGCCTTCACTGCATGGATCCCCGTGCGATGGAGAGTTAAGCTTGAGACATGCCGCCCCGGCCACCCTGATTGCGGCCCTTCTTCCTGTAATGCTCAGCGGATGCAGCGACGGACAAAAGGACCAGGCGCCGCCCGCCACCGCGGTCGAGACGATCACGGTCCGGCCCGAGGAGGTTCCCAATATCCTCGAACTTCCCGGGCGCATCCAGGCCGTGCGCACGGCGGAGGTCCGCGCGCGCACCGACGGCATCGTCCAGCGCCGGCTGTTCGAGGAAGGGTCCATCGTGGCGGCGGGAACGCCACTGTTCGCGATCGACCCGCGCGACTATCGGGCGCAGGTCCAGCAGGCGCAAGGCACGCTGCAGCGGGCTGAGGCGCTGCGCGACAATGCGCAATCGGTGGTGCATCGCTATGATCCGCTGATCGCCGATCGCGCGGTCAGCCGCCAGGAATATGACGCCGCCCGCTCGGACCTCGCCCAAGCGCAGGGCCAAGTCGTGGAAGGCAAGGCGGCGCTCGACCGCAGCCGCCTGCAACTGGGCTTTACCACGGTGCGCGCGCCGATCGCGGGTCGGGTGGGCCGCGCCGAGGTGACCGAAGGCGCGCTGGTCAGCGGCGGGCAGGCCAGCCTCATGACCCGCATCGACCAGATCACGCCGGTCTATGCGGTGTTCTCCCAGTCCAATGCCGCTATTCTCGATCTCGTCCAGAAGGCGCGGGCAGGGAGCATCAAGCTGCCGTCCCCCAACAGTGTGTCTGTGCGCCTGATTCTCGAGAACGGCACCGAATATCCGGTCGCCGGCCGGATCGATTTCACGGGCGCTAATGTCGATCCCGCCACCGGAAGCCAGACCATCCGCGCCCAGATGTCCAACACGCAGCAATTACTGGCGCCTGGTCAGTTCGTGCGCGGCCGGATCGAGGCGGGCACTATCGCCAACGGCATCACCATTCCGGCGCGCGCCGTCCAGTTCAAGGGCGAGCAGGCGAGCGTCTCGGTGCTCGGCTCCGACGGCACGGTGATCAGCCGGCCCGTCACATTGGGAACGCTGCTCGGTGAGCGCTGGGTCGTCCAGTCGGGCCTCAAGGCCGGCGAGCGCGTCATCGTCGAGGGCTGGCAGAAGGTTCGCCCCGGGCAGAAGGCGCGCGATGCCGCTTCCTCACAGCCGGCCCAGGCTCTTTCCACGGCCAAGGGACGGTAAATCATGGATCGCTTCTTCGTCTACAAGCCGGTCTTCGGCTGGGTCATCGCCGCGTTCATCGCGCTGGCCGGTATCAGCGCGCTTGCGACCCTGCCGGTCGAGCAATATCCCTCGGTCGCGCCGCCGGCACTTAGCCTTAGCTATACCTATACAGGCGCCGATGCCGATACGCTGGACCGCAACGTCACATCGGTCATCGAACGCGAGATGAGCGGGATCGACGGGTTCCTCTACATGAACTCGACCAGCCGGGCCAACGGCACCGGCCAGATCGCGCTGACCTTCAAGGCCGGCACCGATCTCGACGTCGCCCGCAGCAATGTGCGTGATCGCCTCAACCGGGCCGAGCCGCGCCTGCCGCAAGCGGTCCAGCAAATGGGCATCCAGATCACCGACAATAGTTCGGGCTTCCTGATGCTGGTCGGCCTGTCTTCGCCGGACGGCTCCCTGTCGCCGCTAGAGATTGGCAACTATGCCAACAACAATGTCGTAAACGAAGTGCGCCGCGTACCCGGCGTTGGCGACGTCATCTTGTTTGGATCGCAATATGCCATGCGCATCTGGCTCGATCCGGCCAAGCTCGCGGGCTATGCACTGTCTCCGACTGAAGTGCTCGCCGCTGTCCAGGAGCAGAACAGCCAGGTCGCGGGCGGCGGCATCGGCGAGCAGCCCGTCACCCGCGAGGCAGAGTTCACCGCCAAGATCGTGACCCAGAACAGGTTCAGCGATCCCGAGCAGTTCAAGCAGATCATTATCCGCTCGGGCCAGGACGGCTCGGCGATCCGGCTTGGCGATGTCGCGCGCGTGGAGCTTGGCGCCGACAATTACGGCTTCAAGGCGCGGCTCAACGGCAAGGAAATCGCCGGCATGGGCATCCAGCTGGCGTCGGGCGCCAATGCCGTGGCGACGGCCGAGAGCGTGCGCACGCGCCTTGGGGAACTGCAGAAGAACTTCCCGCCGGGCCTCGAATGGAGGGTCGGTTTCGACACCACGCCCTTTATCGACGCCTCGACCGCGAGCGTGATCCAGACCCTCGTCGAGGCTATGGTCCTCGTCTTCCTTGTTATGTTCCTGTTCCTGCAGAACTGGCGCGCGACGCTCATTCCCGCAATCGTCGTGCCGATCGCGCTCGCGGGCGCCTGCCTCGGCCTGTTCCTGTTCGGCTTCTCGATCAACACCCTGTCGCTGTTCGCCATGGTGGTGGCGATAGGCATCCTGGTCGATGACGCCATCGTTGTGGTCGAGAATGTCGAACGCATCATGGCCGAGGAAGGCCTGCCGCCCCGCCTCGCGACGATCAAGGCAATGGGCCAGATCCGTAGCGCGATCATCGGCATCACCCTCGTGCTTGTCGCCGTGTTCGTGCCGATGGCCTTCTTCCCGGGATCGACTGGCGGCATTTACCGCCAGTTCTCGGTGACGCTGGCCGTCTCCATCTTCTTCTCCGCGGTGCTGGCCCTGACGTTGACCCCCGCCTTGTGCGCCACGCTGCTGCGTCCCCATGCAGCCGATCACGACGCACCGCCGCCCGCGGGCATTCGCGGCTGGCCGACCCGCTTCTTCGCCTGGTTCAACGGCGTCTTCGACCGGTCGAGCAGCAAATATGGCGGTACGGTCGGGCGGATGATCACCTCCCCCTTCCGCTGGACGGCGGTGTTCCTGGCGATGGGTCTTGTGACTGCGCTGCTCTTCACGCGCCTGCCCGGTGGCTTTCTCCCCACCGAGGATCAGGGCTATGTCCTCATCAACTATGACGCGCCCGTCGGCGCGACGATGCAGCGCACCGAGACGGCGGTCCTCAAGGTCGAGGACTATCTGCGTAAGCAACCGCAGGTGCGCAACATCATCACTCTTCAGGGCTATAATTTCTACGGCCAGAGTCAGGGCGCCGCGCTCTCCTATGTCGACCTCCAGCCCTGGGGCGAGCGCAAGGGAGCGGAAAATAGCGCTCAGGGCGTGATTTCCGGCATTCAAAAGGCGGTGTCGGGCATCACCAGCGCGACCATCTTCGCGCTCAACCCGCCGCCGATCTCGGCGCTGGGCAACGCCACGGGCTTTTCCATGAAGATCGAGGATCGCTCGGGCACCGACCGCGAAGGTCTCATCGCCGCGCGCGATGCGATCATCGCTGCCGCCGCGAAGGATCCGCTGCTCGTCGGCGTGCGTCCGGACGGGCAGGGCGATGCGCCGCAGCTCTATGTCGATATCGACCGGGTCAAGGCGCGCGCGCTCGGGCTCTCGATCGGCGACGTCAACCAGACGCTCGCGATCAATTTCGGCTCGGCCTACGCCAATGACTTCACGCGGGACGGCAACACGCTGCGCGTCTATCTCCAGGCGGAAGCCGCCGCCCGCATGCGGCCCGACGACATCCTGGCGCTGCAGGTGAGGGGCCAGGACGGTCAGATGGTGCCCTTCAGCGCCTTCACGACCGTGCGCTGGCAGTCGCGACCGGCACAGCTCGAGCGTTATAACGGCTATCCCTCGCTGACCATCTCGGGCTCGGCTGCGCCGGGCGAATCCTCTGGCGCCGCGCTCGAAGCGATGGAGCGGATCGCAGGCGAGCATCTTTCGGGCTCGCTCGCCTATGACTGGACGGGCACCGCCTATGAGGAGAAGCAGGCCGGCGGCCAGATCGGCATGCTGTTGGGGCTCAGCCTCATCGTCGTCTTCTTCCTGTTGGCCGCGCTCTACAACAGTTGGGGCATCCCGCTCTCGGTGCTGCTGGTCGTCCCCTTCGGCATCCTCGGGGCCGTGCTGTTCACGATGATGCGGGGCATGTCGGCGGACGTCTATTTCAATGTGGGGCTCATCACCATCATCGGCCTTGCCGCCAAGAACGCGATCCTCATCGTCGAGTTCGCCTTGGAGGATGAGACCGGCGAGCGAACGATGTTCGACGCTACCGTCGAGGCCGCGAAGCAGCGTCTGCGGCCGATCCTCATGACCAGCCTCGCCTTCATCCTCGGCATGGTGCCGCTGTTCATCGCCTCGGGCGCGGGCGCCGCGAGCCGACAGGCGGTGGGCACGGGCGTGGTCGGCGGCATGATCGCGGCGACCGCGCTCGGCATCTTCTTCACGCCGATCTTCTACGTGCTGGCGCGCAGATATCTGAGCAAGCGGCGCGATCCCGAAGGAGAGGACGCGCTCTGGCTCGAAACCAAAAACCAGACCGGTGAAGGAGACACCACCCATGCGTAAGTCGGTGATGATCCTTACCCTGACGACCATGCTCGGCGGCTGCAATCTCGCGCCCAAATATGTCCAGCCAACGTTGCCGGTCGCCGAGACCTTTCCCGGTGGTGTGGGCGAACAGGCGCCGGTCGAATCCAGCGCCGCGATGCTTGGCTGGCGCGACTTCTTCCAGGATTCGCGTCTGCAGGCGCTGATCGCCGCCTCGCTCGAGCGCAACCGCGATCTGGCGCAGTCTCTGGCCCGCGTAGCGCAAGCGCGCGCGCAATACCGTATCCAGGAGACGCAGCGTCTGCCGACGCTCGAGGTCAACGGGCAGGGAACGCGCAGCCGTCAGCCCCTGAGCGCATTGGGGACCGGGGCGTCGGCTGACGCGAACGCGATCGAGTTCAGCCAATATAGCGCCAATGTCGGCGTCAGCGCCTTCGAGCTCGACCTATGGGGGCGGGTGCGCAATCTCGCCGAGGCCGAGCGCCAGCGCTATCTCGCATCGGAAGAGGGCGCCCGCGCGTTCCGCCTGTCGCTGATCGCCCAGGTCGCTGCCGCCTACTATGATATCCAGGCGGGCGAGGAGCGCATCGCCCTGGCGCGGCAGAGCCTCGAGGGACGAGAGGAAGGCTTGCGCATCGCCCGCAAGCGCCTTGACGCCGGCGTCACTTCCACGGTCGACTATGATCAGTCGATGCTACTCCTCACGCAGGCGCAGACCGAGCTTGCCGATCTGCAGCGCACGACCGAGCAGGCGCGCAACCTGCTCAACGTTCTGACCGGCGGCCCCGTGTCCGATTCGCTTCCCGCAGCTAGGCCTCTAGCCCGCGCGGAGCAGGTGCTTGCCGTCGAACCGGGCTTGCCGTCGGCGCTGCTGGCCGGTCGGCCCGACATACTCGAGGCCGAACATAATCTACGTGCGGCCAATGCCGATATTGGCGCGGCGCGGGCGGCTTTCTTCCCGACCATCTCGCTGACCGGAAACTATGGCTTCGCCTCCTCCGCGCTCGACAGCCTGTTCGACAAGGGCAATCAGGCCTGGAGCTTCGGCGGCGCGCTCAATCTGCCGATCTTCGACTGGGGGCGCCGCAGCGCCCAGGTCAAGGTCAGCAGGGCGCGGGCCGATGAACTGACCGCCGCCTATCAACGGGCGGTCCAAGGCGCGTTCCAGGAGGTCGCCGACGCGCTCGTTGCCCGCCGACGCCTGGGCGAGCAGATCGTTGCGCAGGAGCGCACTGTAACCGCCCAGCTGCGCCTCGCGCGCACGGCAAGGCAGCGCTACGACAATGGTATCGCCATCTACCTCGAGGTGCTGGATGCCGAGCGCAACCTGTTCGCCGCGCAGCAGCAGTTGCTGCAGTTGCGGGCGACGGACTTGCAGAACGGCGTCTCGCTCTATGTGGCGCTCGGTGGCGGTCTCGAGGAAAAATTGCAAGGTTCCACCGCGTCTCCCTGATCCCTCCACCGATGCTCCATCACGGGATGCTCAATAGGCTGAGACCAGCCGGTCGACTGATCGAACAGGCCGGCATCTTACCTTTGGAGGCATCTCATGAACGCTCGTTTTCTCGGTCTGCTCGCCGGACCGCTCATGCTTTTGCCCTCGTCCGCCATGGCTGAGGTTGCGGGCGTCTGGCGTGTCACGGGCAACATCGAGGGCAAGAGCTTCGCAGTCGACTGCACCTTCGAGCCGCGCGGCGCTCAGTTCGGCGGCCAGTGCGTCGATCTCGCGACGGGCGAAGCAAAGGCCAAGCCCGGCAAGGTTCACAAGATCTCCCACGGCAGCGCCCGGGGGAACGAGGTGCGCTGGACCTATCCCACCAAGGTCATGTTGATGTCGATCGACATCGTTTTTGCGGGCTCGATCGAGGGAGACCGCATGTCCGGCGCTATCACCGCCAAGGGACGGCAGGGTCGCTTCTCTGCGATCCGGAAGCCGGTTTGATCGCGATCGCTTCCGATTTCAACTTCCACCCGTTCATCTGGATTCGACCATGAAACTCACCCTTTTCCCCCGTGTCGGGCCCGCCCCGCAAAGCGATGGCTCCAACCTTCTAACTCGAGAATGGGGCTTCATGCGGCCATTCGTCGTCGGCTTTTGCGTCGGCACCGCCTATCTCCTTGGAGGCTGTTCGGTCGCAACGCTGCCGGTCAAGGCGACTGGCAAGGTGGTCGACTGGAGCACGACGAGCCAGGACGAAGCCGACCGCAATCGTGGGCGTGAAATGCGCAAGCGCGATGAAGCCTATGAGCGCCGCGTGCGGCACGGATATCGCGACTGCTAGATTGCCCAAACCATCTCAAGGGGGCAGCGAGTGGCCATCCCGGTGCTTATGCGCTGACGTTGCAATGCAGGGGGCGATGGAGATCAAATCCTGGAGATGTCCGCGAAAATCCCGCATGCCGGATTGTTGCGAACTTGCTGTGGCCTTTCAGACCGCACGCTGACGGGCGCTACGTTCTTTTGGCGCGACCGCTCTGATCACGGTTTGAGATGCGCGCGCACGAAACGCACCCGCTCGGAGACTGGCGCTAAAGGGATCGAGACCAGTTCATAACCAAGGCCGGTGTAGATTTGGACCATCGCTGCATGGGTCGCCTCTGCCTCCGCAAAATCCTGTTTCCTCTCTGTGTCCTGCGTGAAGATCTCGCGCCATGGCGGAGCGATGAAGACGCGCGGGTTATAGCGGAACAGTTCCGCAGCCCGCTCGACATGGGCAGGCACCGGGAGATCGCAGACGTGCAGATAGCCCGCGACATCGGCTATGCCGCGATCGAAGATTACCGGGCTCTTGAGTTCGCGGGCTTCATGCCAGGAGCGCAGTTCCCAGCCGAGCATCAACTCCGCGAAAGCCGTGCGATCGGCCCAGGGTAGGGCGGTGCCTCCGATCGCGACCTGATCGCGAATGATGGCGCGCCCCGCTTCCGGCATATGGTGCAGACCGTCCTTCGCCAGGGCCTCGATCAGGGTGCTCTTTCCCGAGCCGGGGCCGCCGGTGATGATATGAAAGTCGGGTGTATCGATGGGCATGAAGCGCGATTACCAACTGGCCTGCTCATCGTCTCTCCCAAACAAGGCGGAAGACGGGATTAATGCTGCAGTTGATCCAAAATCGGCAACACCGCATCGGTGCAACGGATATGCATCTGCGGCCTGAACCGGCCCTCCGTCAGAGATAGGCATTGAGGCTGCGAAGCCCGCTATGGCAATTTCCGTGAACAGCGGTGTGCCGCGGGATGCGCAGCGCAGACGTGGTGTCGCCTTTACCGCCATCGTGACAGGCGCGCCTTGGATGACCTGGATAGCTTCGGCCGGATAGACGGCGTTGAGTACATAGGCCCGGCGTGCATGCTGACAATCGCGGCAAGCCTGGCGCTACGCAGTGATGGAGCGCGACCTGAGGCTCGTTGGCTTGAAAGCTGAAAGATACGCCATTTTCTCGATGGCCCGCAGCCGCGCCATCGGCAGCACGGTGGCGCAGAAGCTGACCCGCGAAATCGATCTCCTGGAGGTCCGCTGCCAAAGTTAGATTTGCGGAGCTTGCTAATGCCGCCAGATCCGACCTTGGGACGGCCGGACATGTCTTCATCATGTCTCCATTGTTTCTCACAATCCTATCCATCGCTCGAGTTTAGGCCAGCAAAGAAAGCCCGGTCCGAATGGGATCAACCATCCGCCGGGTTGGCAACTCGCCGCGCGAAATCGCCGGCGCAACCCTCGAGGCGATATGAGAAGCGACCAAAATCAGTTCTCCAGATTCTTTCTGGCCCTGTCCGCAGCCACGGTGATTACGCTCTGCCCGATCGTGATTCCCATCAGTGCTTTCGCACAGAACGATATCGAAGTGATGGGCCGCCGGCCGATCGAACGGACGCGATCGGCCCGTCCTATCGTCGTGGATGACGCGATCAACATCATAGGTTTCGAGGACGTGAAGCCGGGGAGCAAGGGGCGCCTCGAAATCGGCGACGATGGTATTCGCCTCTCTAACGACAAGGCCGAAGGCCTGATCCCGGTCGACGCCATCCAGTTCTTTGCCGTCGAACATGGCAGCAAGGGCTTGCTGCGTGGAACGGCCGGGACACTCGCCAGCCTGGCGCCCAATGGCGCCGGCCAGATCTACAGCGCGATCCGTCCCGGAGCCGAGACGCTGACGCTCTTTTACCGTGATGAGAATGACGCCCTCCATGGCGCGGTCATCCTGATCCCGAAGTCCAGCAAGGACGAGACGCTCTCCGCCTTCGCGAGGCTCGGGATCGTATCTGGTGACAGTTCGACGCTGGCGTCGATCCAGAGAGGGCCCAGCGATCGGCGTGTCTGGGTGCCGGTCATGGGCCATGGCGACGATCCGGTCACGGCGCGGCGTTCGACGGTAGAGATCGGGCTGCCTCTGGCCAACGACATGCTGCCGGCGGCGTTCACGGCAGCAACCTATGAGGCGCTCATAGCTCAGACTCGCAAGAGCGGGCTTTTCGCGGAGGTCTGGCGGCAGGGCGACAGCGATGCCAGCCCCGACGCCTTGCGCCTCAGCATCGACGTGACCGAATATAAGAAGGGCAATCCCGGCGTCCGCGGCGCGATCCCGGTAGTCGGGATGATCGCCGGCAAGACGCTCATTCGGGCGAACCTCCGTCTCGAGGAGCCTTCCGGACGGGTGTTGCTCGAAGAAGAGGTCAAGGGCTCCAAACGCATGATAGGCGAAAGCATCGCCGCAAGCACCAGCCTTGCTCAACGCAGCACCAAGGCGCTGTCCAAGGCGCCCGGTCTTTCGAAAGGAGCGCCGTTACCGGATGAAAGTGGTCAGCAGGTTGCGTTTTCCGAACGGCGCCAGCGTTGACCTCGGCGTCGCGGCGCATTGAGCACTTCAGCCCGGTCATATCGCCAGTGCCCTGCGCCGCCCTCTATGAGCGGAACGCTTGTGCAGTCACGCCGTACCTTTCTTTTTTCCGTCAGCGTAGCCAGAGGGGCTTCGATTGCAGTCGCCAGCTGCGATCTTTGATCGCTTCTGGCGCGAAAGCGAAAGGCTGGTGAAAAGGCCGGAACGCCGCTTTGATCTTCCGTCACAAAATCAGGATATGGTGGAGGATCCGTTTCGCGGCAATCTAGCTACGATGCTCCGCCGTTGAACGCTTGGTTCATCGGCGATTCCCAGAAACCCGCCATGGGCACTGATCAGGGCGGCCGCGAGAGCGGCATCGATATTGCTGGTTGGGCGGTTGTCGGTCGCCCCATTGCCCGCTTCCGACCTGGGCACAGATAGACTGTTTTCTTCGGCACACCCGACTGTCCAGTTGGCACAGTGCATCGCAAGTACGGCTTCATCGGACGATGCTGACAACCTCACCGCGAGTGACGAGCCAAGCGGGACATGCAAAAGCGCAAAGCGTATAAAAGCGCCCAATGCCTGCGACATTCGGGCCGGATCGCATAAGACCATTATAGCCTCATGGGGCGCCTGCAGGTCGATTGCCGAGGCGTTGGCCGCAGCATGCATCTCGCTGAGTGCATGGGCCACAATCCCCGACAGATCGACCGAGCGCCGGTCGAGAAACAATTCGCCTCCATACGCCTGGGCGAGAGTGGTCAGACCATCGGTGATGCGAAGCAGTCGATCGACTTGCTCCAGAAGGCGACCGCATTCGCCGCTGGCCGGATCGATAACGCCGTCCTCGAGCGCGTGGAGCCGCCCCTTGAGGACTGAAAGCGGCGTGCGAAGCTCATGTGCGAGCCCTGCAACGAACATGTCCCGATCGCGGCCTGGACCGCGTTTGGATGCTGAGCGGAGTGGCTGTTCCATACCCTGTGGCCCGGCGTCACTCGATACCGGATTGGTCTTCGACGGATCGCCCGGTGGCGGGAGCGAGCATGTCACGGGGATCATCCTTCTACCCAGAGACGATATCCAACGCCTCTGACCGGTTCGATCACATCAGCGCAACCGGCCGCGACCAGCTTCTGGCGAAGCTTCGACAAATGGCTGTCGACCACGCGGTCATAGGCCTCGCTGCCGGGCAGCGCCGCTTCGAGCAGTTCGGAACGGGAAAAGGCCCGCCGCGGGTAGCGCGCCATATGAGCTAGAATTTCGAACTCGGTGGGCGTGAGGTTGAGACGCTTGGCCTGGCCCTTCGCATCCTGACAATTCACCAGCCGGGCTTCGAGATCGATCTCGAGGGTGCCGATAGAAAGACGTTTGGGCTCCCTCGCGCCCGTAGCCCGCCGCAGAACAGCCCGTATCCGCTCGATCACTTCGGAAGGGTTGAACGGCTTGACCACATAATCGTCGGCCCCAATCCGGAAGGAGGAGAGCTTCGACACGTCATCGTCGTTGGCGGTCAGCATGATCACCGGTGTATCGCCACGCCGTCTTATTGCTGCGAGCACATCCAGGCCGTCGCCGCCAGGCAGACCGATATCGAGCAGCACGAGATCGGGAGCAGCTTGGCCATGCATCATGATCGCATCGGAAACAGTCGTGGCACGCAGGACCTGCAGGCCGGCTCGCTCAATATAGGCAACCAGCAAATCTGCAATCTCGCGTTCATCCTCGACAACCAGAATTCTCGACATCGTCCATTCACCTCGCTCCTCCCTTGAAGCAACTCGATGGAGGATTTGTGGAGAGTTTGAGCAAATTCGCCGGAGGGCGGGGCCTGAATCTCCCGATTGCGGCCAAAGTCTCCAAAAAAACTCGACAGGCGAGGTAGGGTGGGCAGCAGCGTGTACCGTCTCCCGGTTGAGTAGGAAGCATTCTCGACGGAAACGGCATGAAACATCCATCTTTCCCGCAACGTGATCAAGCCACGATCCGGCCTTTCGTCGCTGATCGATGGGAGGGGCGGTATCGTCCGGCGACACGGGCGCGGGCGGAAGCGCGAGCAGCGTTTCCCGGCCCGAGAAACGCGAGAGAGGCGTGGCCCGATGCCAAGTGTATCACGTCAACGATTTATCGCGCCATGCGCGGTCCACTCGTCAGAGCATGGACCTTCGCGCAGAGACAGAATTATGGGATGCCATATGCGCTCGTAATTCTGCCCATCGTGGTCGCGACCATCTGGTCCGGTTTGGTTTACTCGCTGCTGGGCATTGCGGCGATCGTCCTTCTTGCAACGATCCACGCCGCGCACAGGCGCAAAAAGCGGAGCGTAATTTCTCGCTCTGCCGTCTCTGGACGAGCGGATGCGACCCGGCACTTGCTGCCGCCGATATCCGATGCCTCAAGCGAGCAGACCAACCCGTCCAGCGATCAACGGCTACTCATCACGGCGGGCGTGACCCATGAACTGCGTACGCCGCTCACCATCCTCAAGGGCCGCCTTCACGGGATCGAAGACGGCGTCATCAGACCGGACGAGGACGAAACGGCGCGTCTGCTTCGTCAGGTCGAGCATGTCCTGGCCATTGTGAACGACCTTGACGCCCTTGCGCAGGCCGACATGGGGCGTCTGACGCTCCAGCGCCGCGAGATCGATTTTGCAGAAGTCGTAGGTGCCGTGGTCGCCGACTTGCGTCCGCTACTGGCCCGACACGAAATGACGATCGTCGAGAGCTACGAGAATGTTCGGATCTTGGCCGATCCCACTCGTATCACCCAGATTGTCACCAACCTTCTGACCAATGCGAGCAAGCATTCCTCGGAGGGCGGACATATCCTGGTCGATGTGACCTTGGGAGCGGGTGACGTGCAGCTCAGCGTGATGGATGAAGGCCCCGGTTTTTCAGATGAAGATCAGGACCGCCTGTTCACGCCATTCTGGCGTTCGGACGCCACCATCAAGCGCGCTGGTTGTCCGGGTACCGGTATGGGCCTCGCGCTGACGGCAAAGCTGGTGGCGGCTCATGACGGAAAGATCATAGCGGAAAACCGGCGCGACCGCTCCGGCGCCTGTTTTCGAGTATCGCTGCCCATGTGACGATGGTGCCACCTCAAACATTTGGGTCGATCCGTCGGAGCTTGGGAGCATGCCTCGGCTCGAGAAATGGGAATAGTAAACTGATGTAGCTGCGAATTGGTGGAAGCAGGCTTCGAAAATCGACAACCGGTTTACCGAACAGGGCAGATTCTTTCGCGCCAATACGGTCAGGCTCAGACGGCTATCTCGTCGGCCAGTTCCAGGAACGCCTCGACTAATTGTTTTAGGCTGTTCTGCCGAAATCCAGTGACCGCATCGATCGATCATCGCAGCGCGAGAATTGTTGGCGATCTCGTTGCCTAGCCCAAAGTCCAGCTTGGATCAGTAAATTGGCGAGGATAGCTCGTGTGCAGGCAGACGACGCAGTACAGGCGAACCAGTGTTCGACGGGCGCCCGACATCGTTGGCGCCGACACCATTCTATTCTAGAAATTGCGCTCCAGCCTGAGCAGGAAGGTGCGGGGCTGCAGAGGGGTTTGTTCCGCCTGCGACCGGAAGGTGAAAGGATTGCCGAAGGAGAAGCTGTTGGCGCGGCTGTCGAGCAGGTTCGACACACTGAGGATCGCTCGCCATCTGTCCCGCCCCAGCGATAGGCCCGAGCCCAGTACCCAGCGCGACGGCATATCGAGAGGATAGGCGGGATCGAAGCCCAGACGCGTGCTGCCCCAGTAATTCGCCGACAAATAGACGCTTGGGGCCCAGTCTCCGATCTGACGCCCCCAACTCAGGCGAGCGCGTCCAGATAGGTCGGGAAGGACCGGCAAGCGGAGATCGACGCCTGCGGTCTGCGCGGAGAAAAGCCGTCCATGCTGCCCGGTGAACGACAGTTCGAGAGCGAAATCCCTCCATGATCCACGCGCACCGAGTTCGACACCATAGTTGGTCGCATTGCCCACATTGGTCGTGACCACCAGTCCGTTGAGGCCGACCCGGTCGCTCTGCACATCGTGCCAGCGCAGCGCGAATGCGGTGAGGTCCAGATCGAGATGAGCATCCAGAAGGGAAAGGCGGCTTCCCAGCTCGAGATTTTGAAGCTTGTCCGACTGGAAAGTGACCAGTTCGCCTGCCCCATCAAGGTTGCGTCCGCCAGGACGAATGGCACTCGCGTAGCGTAGCCAGAGCAGCGTTCCCGGAGCTGGGCGCCAGGCCAACGCAGCGCTGGGAGAAAATCCGTATTGGTCGATCGATGGACCGGAGGTAGAACGCGGATCGTCCCAGATGTTCGACACGAAGGCCCGAATACCTGCAGTCAGGTCAAGACTGGGTGTCAGGGCTAGCGTGCTCTCCGTGAAAAAGGCTGCTTCCAGATTGAGGTTCGCCTGCGCGCGCGCTTCGACGCCGGCACCGCTACCCGACGTGAATGTGCCGAGGTTGACGTTGATGGCATCGACGATCGAAGTGCCGGCCAACCAGTGAAAAGCCCCCCTGGACTGGCTGAGCCGGAATTCCTGGGTGATGAGATAGACACTGCGCTTCTCGTCATAGGCCACAGGCGACGCCAGTGGGATGAGGTCTGCAACGCTGCTGGCGTCGTAACGGATCGTCGCGTGATTGCTCTCGATCGCGGTCGAGGACTGGAAATCGAGGTCGCCGATTGGGCCTTTGGCCTCGAGGCGAAAAAGGAAGAAGTCGTTGCGACTGGGCTGGGCAATCACGGTCGAACGAGACAGGCCATCTGTGGCATAAGCGGCATCGCGGGACTTGAGCTTCTGCGCGACAAGCGAGAGATCGACTATCCAGTCGTCATCAGGCTTCCAGCGAAGATTGAGGCGCCCGCCGACGCGATGCGAGCTGTTCACATTGGTTCGGCCTTGCCCCGCATCGTCGATCCAGCCTCCTTCGTGATCCGCATAAACGCTTGCCCTCACGCCCAGGCTATCATTGACGATCGGCAGGTTCAGCGTACCCTCCACAGCACCTCCAGCCCCACCGCTTGTGACTGCCGAGCCTTCGAACGCGACGTTGCCCGAGAGTTGGTCGAGCTTCGGGCGAACAGTGACGATGCGGACGACGCCGCCCAACGAACCACTCCCGTACAGCGTACCCTGGGGACCGCGCAGGACCTCGACCCGCTCGATATCGACAAGGCGCAGGTCAGGATCTGGAAGCGCGTAGTTGATGCGCGCATCGTCGAGAAACAGCCCCACAGTCGATTGTGTAGGGCCATTGAACGGGCTGTCCGCCACGCCGCGCAGGAACAAGCGTTCCTTGCCCGGCCCCATATGGGTCGAGAATACGCTGCCGACTTCGTCCGGCAGATCGCTCGAACCGCGCGAGGACGAACCACTGGAAAACCGGTCACCGGGAACCACAGCGATCGAGACCGGAGCAGCCGACAGTTCAAGATCGCGCTTCAGCGCGGTGACGACGATATCCTGGGCCGGCGGCGGTTCGGGAGGGGAGGGCGTTACGCGCTGCGGCCGTTGAACCGGAGAAAAGCGCACCAGTTGCCATAGTGATGGGCCGGCCCGGCGTGCGCGCCAGCCACTTCCGACGAGCAGTTGCTGAAGTGCATCTCCGGGCTCCAGGCGGCCTTTGACGGCGGGCACCCTGATGCGTGGCAGCGCGCCTTCGGCCGCTACCGAGATGCGAGCCTGGCGCGACAAAGTCTTGAGCGCATCGGCCAGCATGCCTGCGGGCACATCGATCTGGGACGGCTTCGCCTCTGCAGGCTCAGCGACGAGCACGCCCAACAAGAAGGATGCGATCATTGCCGCGGCGAGCGTCGACCGGAAGTATTGCTGTAATCTGGTCGACAAGATCCGGGCCATTTCTGATAAGCAATATGCCTGAAAGCCTGAGATGCGCGATAGCGGGCTCAACCTCCACGGGTTTGTCCGTGTAACGCGACAGGTCGGCGGCGACCTGCGTCAACGGCGTATCGTCATAGACAAGCTGCCCGTCGCGCCAACTTCCCACGGTATCGGGAGCCACCTTGCCGACCTCTCCAGACCCGGTCCGCTCTTCGCCCTGGAACGTTTGGCCCGCAGCAAGATGGATGGGCGAGCTGTCTTGCCAGGCCACATCGACGAAGCCCTGCTCGACGGCAACGAACAAGCGCCCCCGATTGCGCGTGACAGTGAAGCGGGTTCCGATGTCGCGGACGGTGAATGTCCCGGACTGGATTTCGATAGGCCGGTTCTCATCGTGACGCAGGTCGAAATAGGCCGCACCATGATCCATCCGCACCTGCCCGTCGGTCGACAGAGCCAGTTGGCTACGCTCGTCGAGCCGCACTTTGCCGCTTCTCGCTATATCGATCGTCCTTTGTTCGCCTGTGGTGGCATAAGTGACCAGGTCGTCGTGCGAAGGACCCGTAAGGCGGGGTATGCCGACGACAAGAGCGAAAACCGACGCTGCGACGGCACCACCGAGCCACCATCGCCGGGATGCGCTAAAGGGGAAGGGGGCTGGCACCTCTTCCAACTCGGGCATGCCATTCTTTTTCGCCCAGTCGGCCACCTCGGCATCGAGCAAAGCGATCCGTTCGTAGGCCAGCTGATGGGCGGGAGCCGCATCGAGCCATTGGGCAAACGCATCCCAATCGACCTCGCCCACCGATACCCGGGCATGCCAGTCGATTGCGTCGCGTTCGATATCGCTTTGCTGCTCGCCGGTCACGATGCTGCGCCTTTTCTGTTCTGAAGTCTGTCTTCGAGGGGAGACGACAGGGCCTGCGCCTCACCCCACCTCTGATCTGGCATCATTGGTCGATTTCCTTTGCGAGGTGCCGCAAGGCGGTCGCCATATGCTTTTCGACACCCTTTCGGGAGATTCCGAGCTGCCCAGCAATCTCGCTGTGGCTCATCCCTTCGATCCGATGCATCCGGAAGACGCGCGCAGCGCCGGGTGGGAGCGAGGCAAGAGCCCGGGCTATACGCTCCGCGCGCTGCTTCGCCTCAACTTGCGAGAAGGGTGACGGCCCCTCGTCCACATAGTCGTCGCCCTGCCTAGTCGTCGTGCTATCGGTCCATTCCTTGTCTCGTGCGATCCGGCGCTCTCGTTCGCGCGCTCGGTCTACAACCAGGTTAAGGCCAATGCGGTGAAGATAACCGACCGGGTCGCCCAGCGGCCCGGTCGCGCGGTCCAGCCTCAAGAAAACCTCCTGAACGATCTCCTCGGCGTCAGCGACATCGCGCGTGCGGCTGATGAAGAAGCGGAGCAGCCGGTCGTGGTTCGCCACGAAGATGGCGGCAAGACCGGACGACGCGTCGGACAATTGCCTCGCCATGGCTATGGTATGTCGGCGAGACGCGACCATCGCGAACTCGCTCCTTTATCGTCGTGTTGCACACCGTCCATTCCGCTTGGGGCTTCCGTCCTCGAAGGAAAACATGCCTTCCGAACCATTTTAGCCGGCTGACGATTGCTGCCATGCGCGCAAAACATGGAGGATATGTGGAGGCTTCGTCTCAATCCCGTCTCCATCGAACTTGCGACGATCCTCCATAAGCAGAAACTAGATTCGCTCCTTGTTGCCCTGAAACGACAACAAGGAGCCATATCATGAAACTGCATCTAGCCGCCTTGCTGGCGGCAGCCACTCTGCCTAGCCTAGCCTTTGCCCAGACCCATGAATTGCGACGCGACCGCGAGGACATCAGGCAAGCCGAGCGCGACCTCGACCGAGCAGGCCGCTATGGCCAGCCTCACCATGTCGTTGAGGCGCGCGACAATCTACGGGTGGCCAAACAGGAGTATCGCGCGGACTGGCGCGACTATCGAAACCGCGATCGAGCACTTTACAACCGTGGGAGCTGGCGAGCGCCGTTCCGGTATGAACGCTTCGCGACTGGGGCCAGATTACGCCCGGATTATTACGATAGGCGCTATACCATCGCTGATTATCGTCGCTACCATCTGCCGGTGCCTCGTGGAGATGCACTCTGGGTTCGCCATTATGACGATGTGATCCTGGTCAGCTCGCGCTCCGGCCGGGTTCTTGACGTCATTCACGGGTTCTTCCTGTAACGGCCTCGCCGGGCTCGCCACTTGCGTGCCCGGCAACTTCTCACGCACCGCTTCACCTGCCTGACGGCACAAAGCCCTTCATTCCGCGTAAATATTGCATGTGCACCCGCAGGAGCCGAGGCGAGTTCGCAAACTCCACGCTCGCCTGCTTGACCCGGGGCCGCGACATGCCGAGCGCCTGCGGCTTCGGAAGGGCGACGCCATCATTCTTTATGCTGAACTTGTCCTGGCCATCGCGGTCATGAATCACCACCATGGCATATGTACCGGGCGAAGGCGCGGTTACGCAAATATGCGTCGGCCCGTTTGGCGAAACCGGCGCCATCATGCGGCGAAACAACTTGCCCTCCTTGAGCAACTGCGCCTTGTCCCTGAGGAAATCCGCCTCGTTGGCTGGGTAGAGCTCCACCACGATCCTCCCCGTGCGGTCCTTCAGGCCGCCGATGTCGACGTCGAGTGAGGGGCCAGTTGAGCAAGGCGTTGCAATCGCCGCAGATTGACCGGGATTCGGTAACGACATGGCTGCAAGAAGCGCGATGATCAGATGGACGCTCTTCACAACATACTCCTTCTGACGGGCAGGGCCTCAAACCTCAAAAAAGAGCCACGCCGCATGGCGGCGTGGCTCACCCTGGTGCGACCCGAGGGATATTCAGGCTCGCAGCAATCAGAATTTGTAGCGGACGCCGACCGTACCGGACAAAGTCCGCATGGTCGGCTCGAACACGGCGGCCTGACCACCGCTCACACCGTCGAACTTGAGACCGCTGATCTGCGTATAGCGGCCGGCGACCTCAACGGTGACCTTCGGAGCAACCTTCACGCCAACGCCGGCATCGGCATGCCAGAGCAAGCCCCAGTCTTTGCCTGAATAGCTGCTGCTCGTGCCCAGCAGATTGTCGGTACGACCGAACTCGGCGTCGACGCGAGCGACACCCACGCCGCCGCCGACGAAGGGTTCGATCATTGTTCCAGTCGGAATGTCAACATAGGCACCGAGTTGCACATACATCGCCTTGGTGCGGCCTTCGCCCGAGAAGTCGCCACTGTTCATGCCCTTGGCCTTCAGGCTCATGTAACCGCCGGCCTGTTCGATGCGGAACATCCCGAAGTCATAGCCGCCGCCCAGTTCACCGGTGAAGCCGGATTTGAACTTTGTCTTCTCATCGAATGTCGCTTCGGAAGGCAGGTCCGCTGCATTGAGCTTCTGGTCCGGGTTCACCGCCATGCCGGCACGCGCTACTGCGTAGAAGCCCTTGTCGTCCTCCTGCGCATAGGCCGATGTGGCCACCATCGCGGCTCCGGCAACGCTGGCCAAGCACAGCATGGTTTTGAAACGTGTCATTGATTTCTTTCCCGTCAAGTACGTCACTCCCTGCGAGCGACGGTTGCGGGACGGAGTAAGTGACGTAGGTTGACGTCAGTCGGAGAAGCGGTGGATGATCGATGGAGGCGCGAAAGATCATCCTTCACATGGGGAAAGAAACTTGTGATTTGCAGATTTCGATTCTTTCCTTAGCCGGAAATAACAGCTTCGTCTGACGACCCTACCAAGACGTTCAGGAGCCTATATTTCGTTCTCAGGTGCGGTCGGTCTGCTTCCACTTCTTGGATGCTCAGGTCTGGCCTACAGCGGAATGTCCGGTTTCCAGTGGCATGAGGTCGATAGCTGCCGGTTCTCTTTTGGGCTTGGCGATCGGCCCCTGGCGAGAATAGCTTCCACTCGGCCGTCGCCCTTTAGTGACCACTCATCGCAGCGGAGAAAACCCGACGGAGGTGCACGTCTCCCCTGGACAAGAAAGCGGCTTGCGAGCAACTTCGCGGAGGAAAGGCGGTTGATGTCGAGAAGAGAGAAAATGGTGAGCCGCTAGCCAAGGAATGCCCATATGCCAGACGTAGAGGATCTCGATGACGCGACGCTGATCGAGCTGTGGAACGCAGCCGATCCTGACAACCCGACCGAGTACGAGCAGCAGGTGCTGGATGAAATGAAGCGCCGCGCAATCGAGTGAAGCTAGCAGCCCAAGAGGTGAGAGGACCGGCTTCGAGGAGCAACTGCGATAGCGTCAGTGGGGCGCATTGTTTCCATGCGGAGTTTCAATGTTCGGCGATACGTGCTACAAGGAAGTCGCTGAACGTCGACTTTGACGGGTATTGGGCCGCCACGGCTCTCCCTTTGTCCACTATTGCCCTCATGAAGCCAGGATGCGCGAATAGTCGCGCGTCCAACTGAATGATGGGACAAGGACAGGCTTCCTAATCGCCAAAGCAGAAGATTTCCATGGCGCAGGCGCAGCTTCTCGCCGCGAAGCAACCATATGGAAATCGCCATCAACATCGGCGGCTGGGGGTTTTTCGAGCCCAAAGGTAGGCGTCCATCGGATATTCTTCACGGGTCACACTGTAAAATCATATGGCCGGGCCCGCCATTCCAATACGCATATAGAACAGGACATTTTCCAACCGCATGAAAAGATACAAAGAGCCAGGCTTTCAGGAGCGCATCGGCGCCGCGGCGCGTTCTCGTACAGGGGCACTCGATCAACTGCGGGCCAAGCCGCCGATAGATGAGGCGGCCGCAGCCGCCCGCCTGGCCAGTCGGCTCGCCAAAGAAGCAGCCAAGCGGGAAAAGCGGCAGCATGCCTTGCTTGCCGCCAAGGCGCTCAAGCTTGCGAAAGCGCAGGACGCCGCCACGGCGGCAGCAGCACGGCAAAAGCCGGTGCTGACCGAAGCCGAGCGCAAGGCAGCGCGCGATGCGCGTTATCTCGCACGTAAAAAGCGGGCGTCGTCGTGACGGCTTGCAGCGCATCAAATAGGGTTTAGGCCCTACCGGTGCGCTGCGGCTCAATCCCGCCCAATCATTTCCGGGCAACAGCCCAATTGACGCGGCATGATGCCGCTAGGACCAACTTCATGAAAAACATTTCCAAGGCCGGCAAAGGCGTGAGTCCACTGCCAATGGACGACCCGTCGCATCGGCCGTTGTCCGCTACCCTGTCCAGCAGCGAACTTAAGCGGATCGTTGCCGCTGTGCTGGGCTAATTTTTCTACCGGCGGAGCATTCGCGGCGCCGACGTGCTGTCCACCAACCAGGAGCGCATATGCCTCGTGCAAACGTTAAACCCTTTCTGATCAACACGGATGAGGACGGGAATTTCCGGCTCACGGTGCGGGAGACGCGCTATAATTCTCAAGGCTATCCGCTGGTAAAATCCCAGTTGCAGGCGGAGCTCTTCCCGACTGCGACGGCTGCCCGCAATTTCGCGCGCGATGTCTTCCATGCCGAGTCCGGACAATATGCGACCAAATGATCAGTGAGAGCGCGTGCCGGGTTTGCCCTGTCTGTGCCGGTCCGGTGTGGAAGAGGATGGAATGTAATTGGACGACCCGATTTCAGGCAGGGCTGGAATCCATGAAGGAGGCGAGCCATGCTGCCCGCCGATGACGCGCGCACTGCGCTTCACGACCATCAGGCAGCGGAGGACCAAGGGATGACCGATGATATTCTGGCAATCGAGGCATTGGAGCGGCGGGCGACGCGGCGCGAAGAGAGACGCGACTTCTTTCGTACCCTGGGGGCATGATTGTGCCAAAATCTAAGCGCTGTTCTCACGTTGTCGACCGCCAAGCGATGTGATCTGGCCTCCCGAGAGCGCGGCACTCGCGGTGTGCCACTCCAGTTCGCCAAAAAATAAATTCGATCGCAGATGCCCGCGACCGCAACTTTCCCCGATGTGCCAGCGAACATAGGAGTGGAAGATGGCCAACAGGCCATGTCCAACGCCTATGGATCTGGAGCATTACAGATGACTATCCGCAAGACTTTCGCATTGATGCTGGGCCTGGGGCTGATGGCCGCCGCGCCGACGCAGGGCATCGCCGCCCTCGCTCAGGGCGCCAAAGCGCCAGACTTTACGCTCGGTGCAGCCCTCGGGGGCAAGCCTTTCAACCTGTCCCTGCATCAGGCGCTCAAAAAGGGTCCTGTCGTCCTCTATTTCTTCCCGGCGGCCTTCACCTCGGGCTGCACGGTTGAGGCTCATATGTTTGCCGAAGCCAGTGACGACTTCAACAAGCTGGGCGCACGCGTCGTCGGCGTGACGGCCGGGAATGTCGAGCGTGTTGCCGAATTCTCCAAGTCCGAATGCCGTGACAAATTTGCCGTCGCCGCTGATCCCGGTGCAAAGATCGCGGCGAAATATGACACGACGATGCAGATCCCGGGCAAAGCCATGTTGTCCGACCGCACATCCTTCGTCATCGCGCCGGATGGCACGATCCTGATGAGCTACACCGATCGCAATCCACAGGCCCATATCGAAAAGACGATGGCGGCGGTGCGCGCATGGAAAGCAAGGCACGGTTGATCCGCCAATCCTCCGTTCACTTTCCTAACGAGGCAAACCATGCTCGTCGCTATCCTGTCCGCCTTTATCGGCGGATTGATCCTCAACCTGATGCCCTGCGTCTTCCCGATCATCTCGCTCAAGGCATTCGGCCTCGTGCGGCAGGGTGGCGACGTGCGCCTTATGCGCTGGGAGGGCGCCGCCTTCTTTGTTGGGACCCTCTTCACCATGCTGCTGCTCGCCGGCGTCCTCCTTGCGCTTCGGGCTGGTGGACAGGCTGTGGGGTGGGGGTTCCAACTGCAATCGCCGCTTGTCGTCGGACTGTTGACGTTGATTGTTCTCGGCGCGGCCTTGAACCTGGCCGGGCTGTTTGAAATCGGCATTGGCCTTCAGCGCATCGGCCAGAATCTCAATGGCCGGAATGGGCTGGTGGGTGCTGCATTGACCGGGGCGCTGGCCGTCATTGTCGCTACCCCATGCGCCGGGCCATTCATGGCCGGCGCAATCGGCTATGCCCTGGTCCAGCCGCCAACGGTCTCGATCGCGATATTCGCGGCCCTCGGCGCGGGTGTAGCCGCTCCCTTCACCATATTGTCGTTCAGCCCAGCTCTTGCGCGTCGTCTCCCCCAACCTGGTCCCTGGATGACGGTGCTGAAACAGGCGCTTGCTTTCCCGATGCTGGGCGCCGCGGCATGGCTTCTGTGGGTTTTTTCGCTCCAGACGGGGGCTGCCGGTCTGGCGCTTCTGCTTGGTGCTGCATTGCTCCTGGGGCTGGCAGGCTGGCTGTTCGGGATCGCCCAGCGGCGCGGCATGGCCGGCAAGCCGTCGCGCGGGCTCTATACCGCCGCAGCAATGGGGCTCGGCGCCATCATTCTGCTCGGCGCGCAGCCAGGCAGCATACTCTATCCGGCCAACCGAAGCGACATGGCGCAGGCCACGACAGCATTGGCGCCAGCGGTGATGACGACACCCGTCACCTGGTCGCCCGAACGGGTCACGCAGGAACGCTCTGCCGGTCACCCTGTGTTCGTGGACTTCTCGGCAGCCTGGTGCCTCACCTGCAAGGTCAACGAAAAGGCGGTGCTTTCCACCAGTGCGTTCAAGAATGCGATCGCCCGCACAGGAAGCACCTATATGGTCGCAGACTCCACCAACTATGATGCGCGCATAGAGGAGGCTATGATGAAACTTGGACGTTCGGGACTGCCCCTCTATCTCGTCTATCCGGCGAAGGGCGGCGATCCGGTCATCCTGCCACAGGTTCTGGACGTGAAAACGGCGGTTGCTGCACTGGAACACGCTGCGGGCAAGAAGGGCTGAGCCTATGTCGTCATTCCGATTGCCATCGGTAAGGAGTGGCAGGCGACCAGATGCCGGATGATCTGCCTTCAGCCAGGCAATGGCCGGACCTGATGCGTCGTGCCCAGAATGGCGATCAGCGTGCCTATGGCCTGGTCCTGCGCGCATTGGTCCCTGCCGTCAGGGCCTGTGCGCGACGGCAGTTGTTCGATGAGGCGTTGATCGAGGACGTGGTGCAGGACACACTGCTGTCGATCCACCGGTTGCGCCATACTTATGATCCTGGCCGTCCACTCCTGCCGTGGGTCGTCGCCATCGCATCGACGCGGGCGATCGACGCGCTCCGCAAGCAGGGACGATCGCGCGACAAGGAGGTCTGCGAGGACATGATGCTTGCCGAGATGGTGGATAGCCGAGCTGTGGCCGCCATGGAGAGGTCTGGAACCGGCCGGGAACTGGGCCATCTGCTGGCGCTGTTGCCCGAGCGGCAGCGGATGGTCGTGGAGATGGTGAAGCTGCGCGAAATGTCGCTCGACGATGCCGCTAACGAAAGCCGGCTGTCAGTGCCGGCGATCAAGTCCCTACTCCATCGCGCCTATGCGAAACTGAGAGACGTTGGAAGGCAGTCAGATGATTGATCATGAAAGGCTGATCGAAAGCCTTGCCGGGGATGTACGGCCGGTGCAGCGCGTGGCACCAGCCTGGATGCGTGCTCTGGGCTGGACGCCCATCGCGCTGGGGCTGGGCTATCTTGCCACGACCCTGTCGCACCGGGAGGCGACCGACTGGTCCGGCCCCCTGGCCTGGGTTGCCGCTGCGAACATCATTCTCTCCCTCACGCTCGGGTTGGCAGCGTTCATGGCTTCCCTTTCCTCGGGCGTTGCAGGCCGGGAGACGCGGATGCCAGGCTGGGCAATATTTGCTCTTGTCGCCTGGCTGGGGCTTGCGATCGTGGGGATCAGCGCCTCGCGGCACCCGTTGGGCGCGATCGGTCAGGGCGGCTACTGCTTTACCTTCGTCTTGATCGCCGGCCTACCCATGATGGCTATCGCCATCATTGCCCTTCGGCGGACAGGTTCCCTCAGGCCTGTCCGCTCGCTGACGCTTTCCGGCATCGGCATCGGGTTCATGGCCTTCGGTCTTCTGGCATTCTGTCATCCCGTCGCGATGTCTGTTGTCGATTTTTTGGGACATCTGACAGCCGCCATCATCTTGTGTGGCATCACCATCATGGCCGGGAATAGAGCCGTCGCGGCCTGAAATCCTCTTGGAGGCCGTCAGGAAGCGTCGTGCCGCGCAAGGGATCCAACAGTGGGTCAGCGCCTGGGAGCTTTTCCCATCTGCCGACAATCTGCGCAGCGATCGGCCGAACCTAAATGCTGCGGCACCGGCACATCACGGATGCGGGTTATGGCCCACATTATGAAACATGATTTCACTTGGAGATAATCGGTAACCGGCTCTAGCATGGCTCTGCAAAATGGCGAGGGGAGAGAAACATGCTGCCAATGAGCTCAAATCTGCTGGGAATATGTGCGCTCCTGATGTCGACGTCTCTTTCGGTACCCGCGGCCGGGTCTTCCGCTTCTGCCAAAACCAGCACTGTTTCGACCGACGATACGCCAGTCCTGGGGCCCAAGCCGTTCGTCTCCTATTTCATGCCCATGCCAGACGCAACCTTGTCCCAATCAGTCTGGGGCGGTGCTGAAGTCGGCCCACGTGATCCGCTGAACGGTCTGGAAGACAGGACCTTGGCCCGATGGAATTATTGGGACGGCCAGATCCTCAAGGGCACGGATGGCAAATACAGGATGTTCGCCAGTCGATGGGATCAGTCACTGGGACACATGGCATGGGGCGGATCGCTTGCCGTGTCGGCGATCAGCGACAGGCTGTACGGCCCGTATAATGACAGGGGCCTGATCTGGCCTGATGATGAGCGCGGGAAGGGCCATAATGTCGTTGCCCTTCAGTTGCCGGACGGGCGCTACGCAGTCGTGGTCAGCGAAACGCGAAATGGTGATGTGTTCGTGTCCCAGGACATCGATGGCCCTTGGGAAAAATTGGGCAGCATCAGCGTGGATCAAAGCGGTTTTACATCGGTGAAGACGCCGGGCGATCGACAGGACACCGCCGCCCAAGCGGCATGGAAAGCATCGAATGTGAGCCTGATTGCCCGCCCGGACGGACGCTTCGCGATCATCCAGCGTTCGGGACAGATTCTGCTCAGCGCCAACGGGATATTGGGGCCGTACAAGGTCATGGGCGACAGCATTTATCGGGGCGTCGCAGGCATCCCGCAGACCGACATGCGCGCCTATGAAGACCCCGTAATATGGTATAGCGGCGGATGGTATCATGTTATCGTCAATCATTGGCGCAGCCGACGTGCCTATCACCTCATCTCGCGCGACGGCATTGCTGGCTGGCGCTTCCAGGGCATGGCCTATGAGCCAGATGCAAAATTCATCCGCTATGCCGACGGGACTATCAATCGCTGGAACAAGCTGGAGCGACCGGCCGTGGTGATGGCAGATGGGCACGTCATTGCAATGAGTTTTGCGGTCGTCGACACGTCAAAGGAGAGCCAAACCGGTAATGATGGTCATGGGAGCAAGGTAATAGTGGTCCCATTCGATGGCGCATCGATGGATCGCGATCTGATGGGCCTTTAATTGCCGCTCCAGCCGCTCGCATGTAGGCGCCAGCGCCCCGTCCTTGCCATCAGGCGTCGAATTTTCGCTCCTGGATGCGGCTTCCGCTTCCTCATTATCGATGCTCAAAAATTGCCCGCAAGGAGCCACCAGGTTTGAGACGGGCAGCCCAAAAAAATGCCGTTCGGCGACGCTGCCAAAAGACACCTGCTTGTCGCTGGCAGGGCGACATCGTTCGACCGCACAATGGAACAATACCGCCCGCCCAAGCTATTTCAGCGGTAGGAACAGTTCCGCAACCGCCTCATGTTCGGCCACTTCCGGGAAGAACGCGATGCGTTGGCAATAAAGCGGGAAATCGCGCGCCTCTTCGCCGCTGGCAGGCAACCAGTCACTGTAAAGGTACAAGGCGGCAGGTTCCAGATTGTCGGTATTGCCGACGACGCGCAGCACCGCACAACGCCCGCCCGGGATGATGCCGGTCTCGATAGTCTCGCCGTGCGCCTCCATCGGTCGATCAGTACCCACGCATAGGTCCATGCGATATTCGGCCGGGGGCGTCGTGCGCGGATCGGAGTGGAAAATGTTGAAGGTCGGACTGACCTTCGGCGACAGCCCGGTTGCTTTGCGCCAGGCGATGAACCGCTGGATGGATGCGCCGATCGTTGCCGGATCGCCGCGGTGTTTCATGATCGCAACGGGCGTCGGGGCTTCGTCGCGGATCAACACATCGTCAAAACTGTAATTGCTTTGCATAAGCTTGCTCCTCGCGTTGTCGAGAGGCCCGAAGGCCGCAAGCCACGGCTCCCATTCGGCAGCCTTCCTGAACGACGATGGCGACTGCCCGAACCGTTTCCGGAAGGCACGGGCAAAGGCATCGGGCGCATCGTAGCCGGCATCCATCGCTATATCCGTGACGCTCTGATCATCCCTGTAGGCTAGCCGGAAGGATGCCCGTTTCATGCGGGAGAGCTGGATATATCGATGCACGGACAGCCCGAAGGTTGCCGTGAACTGCCGATGGAAGTGGTGTCTCGAAAAGGCCGCAACTGCGCGCACCGCATCCAGATCCAGATCATCGTCCAGATGCTGGTCAATGTGATCCAGCGCCCGCTTCATCCGGGCATGATATGTGTGAAGCGCTACCTTCATCGCTCTATCCTCCGTGGCAACGCCAGCTAGGCGCTCCCGGGTAGGACGCGCTCGACCGATCTTGCGGTTTTTGCATAGCCCCTTTTTGATCTTCGGGCAGTGTTGCGCGAGATCAATCGGATGTCCGGAATGAACAAAAATTCAGTTCCGACCCATAAAGTCATTTGGCGGCACGTTTGGGCTGCACAGGTGCGGAAGGTCAGCTTCAGCTTTTTCGTCACGTCCAAACATGCTCGCGCGCAACACCGATATGCTCCAATGCTACCGCCAGACATGTTCAGCGTCAGCTTATCAGTCCAGAGCCGTTGATGACCAAGGCTAGCCCGATCGGGTTTTGCGCCGAGGCTGGGACATGGACGTCGAGTGCGCCAGCAGATCGCGTAAAGGGCAATGGCTGGTCACTTCCCGGCAAGGTGACGCGGCGCACCTCGCCTCTACCGACGGGGTTGGTGCTCCCCAGCAGCGTGAGGTGGACCACTCCATCTGCAGGCCAGCCCAGAACGAGCGCGTGAAGTTCGCCATCGCGCGTAACATAGCGGATGTCCTGCGAGGTGTAGGTCGATGCCGGACCGCCCTCGGAGAAGGCGCCTGCGTCGCGGGGCGATGTTCCTTCTCCATGCACACGCCAGGGCCGGGTGCCGTAGATCGCTTCCCCATAGCGCCCCATCCATGTCGCGATCTCTTCAACAATCTGCCGTTCTTTTTCATCGATGGTGCCATCGCCGCGGATCGGCACGCTCAGCATCAGATTGCCATTCTTGGAGACCACGTCACAAAGCGTATGAATAACCTTGGCGGACGTCTTGTACCGGTTTTCGCGAAGATATTGGTCGCCATAAAACCAGTTGCCCAGGCATGTTTCGGTTTGCCAGGGATATTGATCGATATAGCTTTTCTGGCCTCGCTCGACGACATCGACCAGGCCCATCCGACGCTGTGGCGGTGTTTCCTTGGCCGTGACCACAGCTTCCAGCCGTCGGCCGTTCCACTCCATGCTCCTGTTGTAGAAATAGGCAGCCATGTCGAGCCCGGCTTGCTGCAGCGGGAGGTCGTGATTGTCAAAATACAACATGTCTGGCCGATATTTGTCGATCAGTTCCCGGCAACGTTGCGCCCAGCGCCGCACGAATTCGGGATCGGATGGCACGCCCTCATTCCACAATCCGTCGGTACCGGCGTGCCAGGCATTCGCCTCTGCTACCGAGCCGATGCCATCGGGCATCGCCATGCTCGGTCCGGTATAGAGCAGTTGAGGGTCAAGCCCCTCCCACCAGGTACCTCGCCCGGCTGCCTTGGTTAGCCTCGCTGCATCATAACGCTGCCCGCGTCGGCTTCCTTCGGCGTCATAGCCATAAGCGGCCTGGTTCCAGTGCCACGCATGTCCGGAATGGTTCGACACTGCAAAGCGAAGTCCGCGCTCTCGTGCGAGCTTTTCCCATATGCCGATGATATCCTTGCGCGGGCCGACGCGCGTCGAATTCCAGGGGTGGAAGGATGAGGCATAACAATCGAAATTATCGTGGTGATTGGCGATCGCCATGAAGTAGCGAGCGCCAGCCCGCTTATAGAGGTCGAGCAACTCCGCTGGATCCCAGCGCTCTGCCCGCCATCTGTTCTGAATCTCCATGAACCCGGTGTCTGCAGGGTGCCCGTAATTCCTCAAATGATGGTCGTAGGAGGGGTGGCCTTGCAGATAGATGTTTCTGGCATACCAGTCATCGCCAGCGGCAGGAACAGATGCAGCCCCCCAATGCGCCCAGATCCCGAATTTTGCGTCGCGGAACCAGTCGGGCGCACTATAGCCGGCCGTCAGAGACGCCCAGTCGCCGACAAAGCTGGCAGGAGGAGACACCTTGTCCGGCCGTAATGCTGGAAACTGTTGATTGGGGCGAACGGTGCCGGCCAGTGGCGGCGTTGCCGCAGCGGCAAGCCCGGCGCCCAGAATCCAACGCCGTGTTTGGTGCATCTCCATCCCCTCCATTTATCAACTGAGTAGAGGGCAATGATTTTCATGAGTAAAGGCTTATTTCGCCTGTGCAATTATGCTTGATGACGAGATTCTGTCGCGCGTCACACCGGGGACGATGGTGGGTTCAACGGGTGGCGACAGCACAAGCTTGAAAGCGCTCTGCGGGTATTTGGTATTCGAGCGTTTTCCTTGGCCTTTCGTTGAGTTGCCGGGCAACGGCACTCAGTTTGGTCTGGCTGTATAACGACAGATCTGTTCCTCTGGGGAAATATTGCCGCAGCAGGCGATTGGTGTTTTCGTTGGAGCCGCGCTGCCAGGGCGATTGCGGATCGCAGAAATAGACTTCGACATCGGTAGCCAGTGTGAGGCGGGAATGGTCGGCCAGTTCCTTGCCGCGATCCCAGGTG